>Ga0134123_10002941_pt1 | contig 11074 bp, 13 predicted proteins | sample KB303_FD_96460 | JGI IMG/M metagenome (GOLD analysis project Ga0134123, IMG submission 96460) | Terrestrial soil microbial communities without Nitrogen fertilizer from Kellogg Biological Station, Michigan, USA - KB3-0-3 | ecosystem: Environmental > Terrestrial > Soil > Unclassified ...
CGCGCGCCAGGTCCTTCACCAGGTTGATTATCTGACTGCCCTTCACGCCTACCGCCGGCTCGATCTCGTAGCGCGTGATCACCGGGCCGGGCTGTGCAGCCACCACGCTCACCTCGATGCCGAAATCACCCAGCTTCTTCTCGATCAGACGGGAGGTGTACTCCAGCGTCTCGGCGGAGAGCATTTCCACGTCAACAACAGGCTCATCGAGCAGGTGCAGCGGTGGCAGAGGAGAGTCGGGAAGGTCGTCGAACAGCGGCTTCTGCTTTTCCTTGATGACGCGATCGGACTTGGCAATCACTGTGCGGGGCTGCTCGATGCGAATCGGCTCGTGCTCCTCGAAGCGCTTGCGCTCGACTTCCACAAGTTCTTGGCGCTCGACTACAGCCTGCTCGCCCGCTTTCATGTCCTGGCGTGTTTGCCATTTCTCCACCAGGTTCGCATAAGCGTTCTCGATCGCTGTACCGAGTTTCTCGATGAGAGCCACCCAGGACATGCCGGTGCACAGGGACAAGCCCACTCCCCACAGCACCAGCAGCAGCAGCGTACTGCCGGTAAAACCGAACCCCTTGGAGAACAGGCTGCTCACCAGTTCGCCGAGCACGCCGCCCGGCGCGTACGGCAGAGCCACCTTCAGCGTGTACAGGCGCAGCGACTCCAGTGCGCTGCTGGCAGTAATGAGGAGCAGAAAACCGCTGCAAGCCACTGCCAGCGAACGGCGGTCCATTTCCGGTGCGTCGAGACGGCGGTAACCCCAGATCACTGCTGCGAGCAGGAAGAATACCCACCACCACGCCGACAGCCCGAACACAAAGAGCAGGATGTCGGCAATCCACGCGCCGGCCTTGCCGCCCGCGTTCGCGACCAGGGAACCGGACGCAAGATGCGACCATCCGGGATCGGACTTGCGGTAGGTGAAGAGGATGAGTACCAAGTACAGGGCCGCGCCGACGAGAAGCAGCCACCACGATTCCCGCAGCAGCGCGGCGATTTTTGGAGGCAGCGGCTTGCGCGGCGGCTTTTTAGCTGCGGATTTGGACGCCGGAAGTGTTCGCAAGCAAATTACCTTTTCAGTTTCAAAGAATTATATCTCAGGGTCGGATGCTCGACGAAGCCGAATTTAGGCGCGTGGACAGCGACTTCACGCGGCTGCTACAGTCTTGCTTTTTTTGCACTAACCCCGATTTAACGCTGTCATGGCCCAAACGACAAAACATTCCCGGTTGCTCATTTTGGGGTCCGGCCCCGCCGGCTACACCGCAGCGATATACGCTGCGCGCGCCAACCTCAAGCCGCTGCTGATTACCGGCCTCGCTCAGGGCGGCCAACTCATGACCACCACCGACGTGGACAACTGGCCTGCGGATGTCATGGGCGTGCAGGGACCGGAACTTATGGAACGTTTCCGGAAGCACGCCGAGCGCTTCGACACTGAAATCATCTTCGATCACATCCATTCCGTTAAATTGGCGCAGCGGCCCTTTCAGTTGATCGGCGACCAGGCGACTTATACCTGCGATGCGCTGATCATCGCCACCGGGGCTTCAGCCAAATACCTCGGTCTGCCGTCGGAGCAGGCGTTCATGGGCAAGGGCGTGTCGGCGTGCGCTACCTGCGACGGCTTTTTTTACAAGGGCAAGGATGTGGCCGTGATCGGCGGCGGCAATACCGCCGTTGAGGAAGCTCTTTACCTGTCCAACATCGCCAAGTCCGTGACGATGGTCCACCGTCGCGACAAGTTCCGCGCGGAAGCGATCCTGGTCGATCGGGTGATGGAAAAAGCCAGGTCTGGAAACGTCAAGGTCGAATGGAACCATACCCTGGACGAAGTGCTCGGCGACAAGAAGGGCGTCAGCGGCGTGCGCATCAAACCCACGCATGGACACAAGGCCCGCGAGCTACCCTTGCACGGAGTTTTCATTGCAATCGGACACACTCCGAACACGCAGCTCTTTCAGGGCCAGGTCGAGATGGCGAACGGCTACATCGTTACCAAGGGTGGCGATCAGGGCAATGCCACCGCCACCAGCGTTGTCGGTATATTCGCCGCCGGCGATGTCCAGGACCATGTCTATCGCCAGGCCGTTACCAGCGCGGGCAGCGGCTGCATGGCCGCGTTAGACGCCGAGAAGTACCTGGAAGAACTGGCGCACTAGAAATTCATTCGGCGCGACTAATGTGTTTTGAAATCAAATGGCCAAGCGCCCAGTCAAACCGGAGCTGCCGGCCGCGGAACCTGCGGACGACCAGGCATTGTTGCGCGAAGCACTGAAGGACGTTGCACCTATTCCCGACGCCGGCAAAGCTACGCTGCGCCGTCATCCACCGAAACCGATCCCGGTGCAGAAACTGCGGGACGACGAGCAGGTCCTGCAGGAAAGTCTGTCCGATCATCTGCCGCTGGAGGTCGGGCTGGAAACCGGCGACGAACTGGTGTTCCTGCGCGATGGTTTGTCGAACATGGTCCTGCGCAAGCTGCGGCGCGGGCACTGGGTAAACCAGGATGAACTGGACCTGCACGGATCGCGCAGCGAGGAAGCGCGTCAGCTGATCGTGGCGTTTCTCAACCAGGCGCTGGCCAGGGGTCTGCGCTGTGTGCGCATCGTGCACGGCAAGGGCCTGCGCTCGGAAAATCGCGAACCGGTGCTGAAACGAAAAGTAGGCAACTGGCTGGCGCAACGCGACGAAGTGCTCGCCTTCGTGCAGGCCCGCCCCGAAGACGGCGGCAGCGGCGCGGTGGCGGTGCTGCTCAAGGCGAAACGGAAATGACAAGTACTAAGTGCTGCGTGCTGAGTGCTGTGGCTCAGTGCTGAGAGGCGAGGGAACAGCTCGAATTCCCCGGAAAATTTAATTTAGCCGCCTGCGGGCGGTTCAAGTTTTTGCGCGTTTGGTCTTTACTCAGCACCCAGCACTCAGCACTCAGTACCGACCTTTAGACCGCCGCTTCGTCTGTCTCCCCGGTACGGATGCGGATGACCTGTTCGACCGTGGTGACGAAGATCTTGCCGTCGCCGATCTTGCCGGTGCGAGCTGATTTGACAATCGCTTCGATCGCCTGCTCGGCGAGCTTGTCGGCCACGACCACCTCCACCTTCACCTTGGGCAGGAAATCCACCACGTACTCGGCGCCGCGATAGAGTTCGGTATGGCCCTTCTGCCGGCCAAAACCCTTGACCTCCGTCACGGTCAGCCCGGTGACCCCGATCGCCGAGAGCGCTTCGCGCACTTCGTCCAGCTTGAATGGCTTGACCACCGCTTCGATTTTCTTCATGACCACTCCCCTGTAGATCCGGACCCGGGCGCAGCGCCGGTTTATGGACCGCAAGTATAGACTTCAATTGCGGAATCCGGAAAGCCTCGGGCCCGCTACCTCACAATCCACCCCGGTATTTGTTGGTGATGGGGAAACGCCAGTCCTTGCCGAAGCCGCGCGGCGTGATGCGGATGCCGATCGGGGCCTGACGGCGCTTGTATTCGCTGAGGTGCACCAGCTTCACTACCCGTTCGACGTCTTCCCGCTTGAATCCTTCGCCAATGATAGCGGCGATGCTCATGTCATTCTCGACATAGCGCTCGACGATCGCGTCGAGCACGTCGTAAGGCGGCAGGCTGTCCTGGTCCACCTGGCCGGGCCGCAGTTCCGCACTCGGCGCCCGGCTGAGCACGCGCTCGGGAATCACCGAAGAAAGCGTATTGCGATAACGCGACAGCCGGTACACGTACTTTTTCGTCAGGTCCTTGAGCACCGCGAACCCGCCGGCCATGTCGCCATAGAGCGTGGCGTAGCCGGTGCTCATTTCGCTCTTGTTGCCGGTGGTCAGCACGATCGAGCCGAACTTGTTCGACAGCGCCATCAGCAGAGTGCCGCGAATGCGCGACTGCAGGTTCTCCTCGGTGGTGTCGAACGGGCGGTCGGCGAACGCCGGCTTGAGCAGATTCATGTAGGCCTCGAACACCGGTTTGATGGCAATCTCGGTATAACGCACGCCTAGCGCCTTGACCATCGCCCGTGAATCCTCGACGCTCATGTCCGCGGTGTATTGCGACGGCATCATTACCGCGTGCACCTTGTCGGAGCCGAGCGCGTCCGCGGCGATGCATAAGGTAAGCGCCGAATCTATTCCGCCGGAGAGACCCAGAAGCGCGCCGGGAAAGCCGTTCTTGCCGAGGTAATCGCGCACGCCCAGGCATAGGGCCCTGTAAATGCTCTCGTCAACGGAAAGTTCCGGCACTATTTCTCCCGGAACCGGACGAGCGCTTTCGATGTCAACGAAGGCGAGATGCTCCTCGAACGCGGGCAATTGATGGGTAAGCTTGCCGTGCGCGTCCATGACGAAGGACGAGCCGTCGAAAACCAGTTCGTCCTGTCCGCCAACCAGATTGCAGAACACCACGGGCATTCCGGTTTCGGCAGTGCGTTCGCGCACCACCTCGTAGCGGGTCTTGAGCTTGTTGAGGTGAAAAGGCGAGGCGTTGAGCACCAGCAGCACCTGGGCACCGGCCGCTCGCGCCAATTTCGGCGCTTCCGGCTCCCAGATATCGGCGCAGATATTGATGCCGACGTTGACGCCGTCCAGGTTCGGCGAAACCCGGGCAATGCTCGCGCCTTCCGCGCCCCATACGTCCTCGCAGATGTTCACCCCCAGCCGCACGCCTTTGATGTCGATCACACAGGCCGTGGCATCGGACTCGAAGTAACGTTCCTCGTCGAATACCGTGTAGTTCGGCAGATCCTGCTTGTGATAGGTGGCAACGACGCGCCCGCCCTGCAGCAGCGAAGCGGCATTGAAGCGCTTGCCGTCCACGCGGTGCGGATGGCCCACGATCACGCCAATGCCGCGTGCTTTGGCCGCCAGATCGGCCAGCGCGCGCTCGCAAGCCGCGCAGAAATCCTCGCGCAGCAGCAGGTCCTCCGGCGGATATCCGCACAGCGACAGTTCAGGGGTGAGAAGGAGATCTGCACCGCCCGCTTTGGCGCGGTCGGCATAATCGAGGATTTTTCGCGCGTTGCCGGAAAGATCTCCGACCGTACAGTTGATCTGGCCAATCGCGATGCGCATGACTGCTACTATAGCATCGGGTTATCGGCAAAATGAAAACGCGCAACGGCGTCCACATCCTCGATTCGCTCTCGACGGTCGCCGCTTCCGAGTGGGATGCGTTGGCCGAGGGCCATCCTCTGCTCTCTCACGCTTTTCTGCATGCGCTGCACGAAAGCGGCTGCACAGGCGCCGACAGCGGCTGGGCGCCCTGCTATATCACCCATTGGAAAAACGGCGCGCTGGCCGGAGCGATGCCGCTGTATCTCAAGTCCCATTCGTACGGCGAATATGTTTTTGACTGGGCATGGGCCGAGGCCTACCACCGCAATGGGCTCGACTACTATCCGAAATTGCTTTGCGCAGTGCCGTTCACGCCGGTCACCGGCCCGCGCTTGATGGCGCAGTCGGCAGCCGGACGGGAGATGCTCGTCACCGCTGCACTCACGTTTGTACGCGACAGCGGACTCTCATCGCTACATTGCCTGTTTCCGCGCGCGCCCGAGGCCGCGCTCCTGGAATCGGCAGGGATGATGTTGCGCGCCACCGTGCAGTTTCACTGGTGCAACCAGGCGTTCGCCGACTTCGACGATTTCGTCTCGCGCATGAATCACGAGAAACGCAAGAAGATCCGGCAGGAACGGCGCCGGGTGCGCGAGGCCGGAATCAGCTTCCGCTGGATCCATGGCGCCGAGGCCAGCGAAGAAGAGTGGCGCTTCTTTGTCGATTGCTACAACCGCACCTACCGCAGCCACCACTCCACGCCCTATCTCAACCTCGAGTTTTTCCTGCGTCTGGCCGCGGTCATGCCCGGGAACCTGCTGCTGATTCTTGCCTACTGCAACTCCCGGCCGGTGGCGGCCGCATTCAATATCATCGGTCCGGAGGCGCTCTACGGCCGTTACTGGGGGGCGACGGAATTTCATTCCGGCCTGCATTTCGAAACCTGCTATTACCAGGCCATTGAATATTGCATCGCCCACCGCATCGCGGTGTTCGAGGGCGGCGCACAGGGCGAGCATAAGCTTGCACGCGGGCTGCTGCCGGTACGCACCGTGTCGGCCCATTGGCTGGCGCGGCCCGAATTCGCCGAGGCGGTGACAAGGTTCCTGCAAAGGGAAACCCGCGGGATCGAACACTATGTCGACGAGCTTGCCGAGCACAGCCCGTTCAAGCAGATCGGCCAGGCGGATGTTTAGTTCCTCGCGGTTTTGGATACACTAGCGCGACTTCCATCCGGATCCGCCATGTTTGATTTGTGTTCATCCGTCCGCCGCATTGCCCTTGGTGCGCTCGGGTACGCATTGTTGTGCGGGGGTGCGGCCGTGCCCCTGGGCACTCCCGCGCATGCCGCACCGGTGGCGCTGGAGATCATCGAAAATACCCCAGGCAGCGGGACCGAAGTCCGGCGCGGCTGGTTCGCGACCATCCGTTATGCCGGCTGGATTTACGACGACAACGCCGCGGACAAGAAGGGGGTGCAATTCATCAACTCCGACGACAAGGGCAGGCCCGTCACCTTCGTGTACGGCTACAAACGGGCGCTTGCAGGGATGGAAAAAGGCATGGAGGGCATGAAGGTCGGCGGCCGCCGCACGCTCATCATCCCGCCCAAACTCGGATTCAGCGGCTCAAGGCAGCATCCGCCGGAAGGCATGCCGCGCGACGCCGCGCTGATAATCGAGCTGGAGTTGCTCGATGTCGTGCCGCAGGCCAACGTCAATCCGCCAAACGAGTAGTCCGCGCAACGCATCAACGAGGAGACCAGGGAAATGATCGGCGATCCAGTCATGCTCACCATCCGGCGCAATATCGAACGCCCGTCGAAGGCGCTGCTGAAGTCATTCGACGGCATGCCCACCGGATTCGTCACTGATGCATACAACGGCAAAGGTTGCCTGGATTTCCAGATCAAGCCGCTCATGCCGGCGATGACGTTTTACGGGCCGGCAATCACTGCTTTCTGCGGGCCGATGGACAACCTGGCGGCGATGGCCATACTCGATTTCGCCAAGAAGGGCGATGTCATCGTGCTCGCCACCAGCGGCGACGATACCGCCGCAACCATCGGCGATCTGTGGGCCTTCTGGGCGAAGAAAATCGGCGTGGCGGCGATCGTGTGCGACGGCCTGGTGCGCGATGTCGTCGGCCTGCTTAAGGTCGGCATCCCGATATTCGCCCGCGGCATCAAGCCGAATTCCGCGTTCAAGCACGGTCCTGGAGAAGTCAACCTGCGGGTGACCTGCGGTGGGGCGGCGATCGGCCCCGGCGACATCATGGTCGGCGACCGCGATGGCGTGGTGGCCGTGCCGCTGGCGGAGGCGGAACAAGTCGCCGCACAGCTCGAAGTGGTGAAGAAGAAAGAGTCGGAGGCCGAAGCCAGGGTGAAGGGCGGCGAGAAGCTCAAGTTCTGGGATCCCGCCGCCCTCGGCGATCGTGTGCGCTATATAGATTGACCACCCACCACACGGATCTATTAGTGTGATGAATTCCAGGCTTTTGAGCTCCCCTCTCCGCTCAGGGGAGAGGGGCCGGGGGTGAGGTGTGGTCTTTGATTATTACAACCGCCTCTCTGCCAAGAAGCAGAGCGTCTACCGGCAAAGCGACGCGATTACTGCGATCCGGCTGCCGGATCCGCTGCCGTTGCGCCCGGCAGCGCAGTCTTTGCTGGCTGCGCTCAAATCCGAGGATCGCAATATCGTGCAATCGCTTTCGCAGCAGATTGCCGACGGCATCATCGGCCAATTAAAGGTGCCGCCGCTGCGCATTCAGGTGCTGGCGGTGCGGCCCAGCGATGATTGGGGCGAACTGCACGGACTGTACCTTCCGGAGGAGGACGGCAAGCCGGCAAAAATCCAGCTATGGATGCGCACCGCCAAGCACAAGCGCGTCGTCGCGTACAAGAGTTTTCTGCGCACGTTGCTGCACGAGCTCTGCCATCACCTGGACTATGAGCTGTACAAGTTTCCCGAGACATTCCACACCGAAGGTTTTTACAGCCGTGAATCGAGCCTGCTGCACCAACTGGCGCCGGCAACGGACGAGCCGCGCAAAACGGAGTAAGCCATGGCGTATCTGAGTGTTCTGGCGGGACTGGTGATCGGCGGCATCGTGCTGTGGGGGTGGTTCAAACTACACCAGGACCTCAAGCAGGGCGGCGGATTTCGACCGCCGGCAGCACCGAAGGCGCGCAGCGACGCTGGCCCCAACGCGCTGGAAGAATTCATCGCCGCCTATCGGCGCGGTGAAGTATCGGTGGGTACCCCCGCTGTGACCGCGCCTTCACCAACTCCGGCGCCGGCCGTTGCACCGGCTGTGGCGCCTGCTGTCACGCCGTCCAAGCGCGATCCTTTCCTGGATCCTGCAGTGAAACTTGCCTATCACCTGTGCAAAGTGACGTTCAAGGATCACCATGTCTTCGCCTACGTGCCGCTGACGGCGCTGGCAACAGGCAGCTCCGGCGAGCAGGCATTAGCGCGCAGCAACGTCGATCTGGTGGTTTGCAATCCGTCAATGTGCGTGGTGGCAGTCATCGACGTCGTCAGGCCCGAAACGCGCGCCGATGACGCCGCCAAAAGCGACTACCTGCGCTCGCTCGGCATCCGCTATCTGCGTTTCTCGGCGAACTCCATGCCCAAGCCCGAAGAACTGCGGGCGCTGCTGTACCGGATGTAAAAATAGCGCCGCGATCATCGCGGCGCTATTTGATGGGTGGTGCGCAGTGCAGCAGCCGGCTACGCAGGCACGGCTTGTCTGCGTACTAACGTACCACCGGCGCCGGTTCGGCACCCTTGGACTTGGCTGTCGCTTTGGTGTCGACCGCAGCGCTTTCATCGACCGGACAGAACTGATCGAGGGCCTCGTTGTGGCACCAGTGGGCGTTGAAGCCGTCGTTCCTCTTGACGCACTCGAAAATATACTTGCCCATCTCGTCGGTCCACGGGCAGTTCTGGCGTTTGAGGAAGAATCGCTCGCGCGCGTTGGTCGCGCCCTCGGCAAGTACCGCACCGCTGCAGAGGCCAGCCAGCATTAGGACCAGCATATTGATTGCAAATCGTTGTTTCATAATGATTCCCAGGAAATGATCAACGCGCGCAAGCAGAAATTGTCAACCACAAAGTGATGGTCCGCATCGAGCCTGCCCGAACGCACTGATTCTAGGGCAAATCCGTGTGCAGGAGGGCATTTAACCGACCATCACTTCGCGGGCGACTGCGCGTGCCTCCAACTCCAGTTCGAGCCCGATCACCGGCGGTCGGCCATGGTGCCAGCGCACTCCTCGCGGCATCGCCCCGGTCGCCTTGGCGGCCAACGCAGCCATGGCCTCCGGAATCTCTTCCGCCGCGTATAACTCCACGTGCGTTGCGTGGTGCCAATCGAATCCTAGCTCCGCGATTCTGCTGCCGACCACCGACAACACATGAGCAAGCTTGGTCCGCATTCCCGAGGGCGAAACGTCGCCCGGCGCGATGACGCTGGTGCCGGCTGCGCGTTCAGTCATTCCCGACATCGTGAAGGTGGGGGTATTGCGGTCCGACAGGACCGCATAGGAGAAAGCATGCAGCGACGGCTCCTTCGGTGCGCTGACCGCCGGCGAAACGTTGGTGCGTGAGATCGGATTCTGACCGTCGTAAAGCAGATCCCAGGCTTTCAGATGCGCGATATACGGCGCGTTGAATTCGGCAAACTCTTCGGGGCTCAACTGACGCGGCAACCGCAATTGCATTCCACACAGCGCATGCACCGGCCGGCCCATCGCCTTGAGATGGGTTTCCACCAGCGCGTATCCCTGCTCCAGCGGCAACCAGCGGGCGAGCAGCGCGTGTACCAACTCGTACCCAGGTTCGGCTACCGCACCGCCGGCGAATACCTGACCGCCGGGAAGGAAACGATAACCGCTTCCCGGCCTGGAAATCATGGCGGGCACCTGGGCGCGGGCGCCTGCAATTGCCAGCAGAGGTACGGCGCCGAGGCCGATCAGAAAACGGCGACGCGGATGCACCAGTTTGACGGTCATGTCTGGCTTCTCCGATTCCGTTGCGGGCGTTTGGCCACACGGCGCGGTGCGGACTTCTTCCGCTTGCGCGGCAGCGCCGACTTTCTCGCCGCTTTCTTCACCTTTCTGAGCATGCGTTCGGCGGTAAACAGGTCCTGATCGAGAATACCCGCCGCCTTCGCGATCGCAATTCTGGCTTCCGCCTTGCCTACATCCGGGTGAAGGCGGATCAACTCACTGATCGCCTCCGCGATGGCCTTGCGCGCATTGGCTTTGAGATGCGCGTCTTTGGCCCGGTCCAGCGCATTCATCAGCGCGTCGATGACCGGCTTGGCGAGCACTTCGAAGGCCACGCCTTACCCGGCGGAGAACTTGAAATCGAGGATCAGGTAGCGACGCCCTACCAGATCCTTGGTCATGCTCTGCTTCTCGCCGTTGAATTCGGCTTCGATGGTGTAGCGTCCGCCGGACGGCGGATTGATGTAGAAGAACGGGCCTTCAGAGACGGCTTCCAGGATTGCGTCACCATTGAGGTCACGAAGCGTGACCTTTACTCCTGTCACGCCATTCACTTCTCCGCCGACCTCGAAGATAAGCTGGATCGGATATTTTGGCGCAACCTTGACCATTGCCTTGCGCCGCGGTTCGTCCACTCCGCCGCTCAAATAAGTGCTGCCTCCCTGCTTGTGCACCTTCGGCGGCTCGATTTCATCCGCGTGCAGCAGCGGCGCGGCCAGCGCAAGCAGCATCCCTGCCAAAACGAAATGGACCTTCTTCATTGCCGCACCCTGCCCCCATAGCCCAGTGCACTTGAGGATAGCACATGCTGGAAGGCGCACAGCGCGCGACACAGAGAAGTAGAGACTAGAGGAAAGAGACCACACGCCGCAGGCTTGTTGTGGCGGAGACTAACTTGCCTCGGCAAGTTATGTCGTAGCCAAAAGAGAAAAGAGAGGGTCCTGAGTCCCGATTTCTATTCCGCATCCGGCTGATTGGGAGGCATCGCTTTTCTGAATGGCTCGAGCTTGAGGCACTCGTC
>Ga0134123_10002942_pt1 | contig 11071 bp, 8 predicted proteins | sample KB303_FD_96460 | JGI IMG/M metagenome (GOLD analysis project Ga0134123, IMG submission 96460) | Terrestrial soil microbial communities without Nitrogen fertilizer from Kellogg Biological Station, Michigan, USA - KB3-0-3 | ecosystem: Environmental > Terrestrial > Soil > Unclassified ...
CGAGCGTGTCCGACACCAGCGCCGCGAACGCCATCGCGAAGGTCTTGGTCCAGGCCAGCGGCTTGTACATGCGGCCGGCCTGACCGTTCAACGCGAAGATCGGCAGGAACGCGACCGTGATGATGAGCAGCGCCGCGAAGATCGGCGGCCCGACTTCCTTGGCGGCATCGATCAGCGCGCGGCGCCGCGCCGCGGCCGCGGACGAGCTGTCGCCCTGCGGCGCGGTCTCGAGATGCTTGTGCGCGTTCTCGACCAGCACGATCGCGGCGTCCACCATCGCGCCGATCGCGATCGCGAGTCCGCCGAGACTCATGATGTTCGCGGGAACGCCGAGCACCGCCATCGGGATGAACGTCAGCCCGAGCGCGACCGGCAGCGACAGCACCGGCACCAGCGTGCTGCGGAAGTGGAGCAGGAACAGGAAGATCACCAGCGACACCACCAGCATCTCTTCGAGCAGAGCGTGGCGCAGGGTGTCGATCGCACGGTGGATGAGATCGGTGCGGTCGTAGACCACCTTCACCTCGAGACCCTTGGGCAGCGAGGGCTGGATCTCGGCGAGGCGCTTCTTCACACGGTCGATCACAGTCAGCACGTTCTCGCCGTGACGCACGATCACGGTGCCGCCCACCGCTTCGCCGATGCCGTCGAGCTCGGCGACGCCGCGCCGGATGTCGGGCCCGAAGCCCACGGTCGCGACGTCCGCGACCCGCACCGGGGTGCCGCTGCGGCGGTCGGCGCCGAGCGCCACCTGCCGCAGGTCGTCGAGGTTCTTCACATAGCCACGGCCGCGCACGAAGTACTCGCGCCCCGACATCTCGATCACGCGACCGCCGACGTCGGCGTTGCTGCGGCGCACGGCGTTCGACACGTCGGAGAGCGAGAGCCCGTGCGCGTGGAGCCTCACCGGATCGACTTCGATCTGGTACTGGCGCTCGAAGCCGCCGACCGCGGCGACCTCGGCCACGCCCGGCACGCTCGAGAGCGCGTAGCGCAGGTGGAAGTCCTGGATCGCGCGCAGCTCCGAGAGGTCGATGCCGGCGCCGCGATCGACCAGCGCGTACTGGAACGCCCAGCCCACCGAGGTCGCGTCGGGTCCCAGCACCGGCGTCACGCCCTGCGGCAGGCGCGAGCGGATGGTGCTCAGGTATTCCATCACCCGGCTGCGCGCCCAGTAGAGGTCGGTGCCTTCTTCGAACACCACGTAGATGAAGCTCATGCCGAACATCGACTGCCCGCGCACCGCTTCGACGCGGGGCGCCGACAGCAGCGACGACACCAGCGGGTAGGTGACCTGGTCCTCGATGAGATCGGGACTGCGGCCCATCCACTCGGTGAACACGATCACCTGCGGATCGGAGAGGTCGGGGATAGCGTCGAGCGGCACCCGCTGGATCGCGACCACCGAAGCGATGATCGCAAACCCGGTGAAGAGAAACACCAGCCCGCGATGGTTCGCGCACCATTCGATCAGGCGGCCGATCACCGGTGACCTCGATGCGGATCGGCGGTGCTGCTCGCCGCGCTCCTGGGACGCGTAGAGCTGGATCCGGCCGCGTCCATCCCGCCGAGCGCGGCTTCCAGCCGGCTCTCGGAGTCGATCAGGAACGATCCGCTCGCCACCACGGTGTCGCCGGGCGCGATGCCGGAGAGGATCTCGACCGCGTCGCCCTCCTCGCGTCCGACCTGCACGCGCCGCGGCTCGAAGTGGCCGTTGGCGCGCGCCAGGAACACGTAGCGCTCGTTACCGGTGTTGATCACCGCTTCGCTCGGCAGCACCAGTCCCGCGCGGGGCGCGGTGCCGCGCACCCGCACGGTGCCGAACGTGCCGGGACGCAGCGCGTGACCGGGATTGGCGAGCACCAGCCGCGCCTTCGCGGTGCGGGTGTTGGGATCGACCGTGGGATAGACGAAGTCGATGGTGCCTTCCATCACGCGGCCGGGCAGGGCTTCGGACTCGAAGCGCGCGCGGCTGCCGGCGCGCACCAGCGGCAGGTCGCGCTCGTAGACGTCGATCAACACCCACACCCGGCTGAGATCGGCGATGGTGAGCAGCGGCGTGTTGGGACCGACGTACTGCCCGCTGACCACGCCGCGCTCCATCACGGTGCCGGAGGCCGGCGAATGCAGCGTGAGCCGCTGCGACGGCTGCCGCGTGCGCTCCAGCCGCTGGATCTCGTCGTCGGAAATGCCCTGGACGCGGAGCCGCGAGCGCGCGGCGTCCAGCAGCTTCACGTCGTGATCGTGGAGACCCGAGTCGCGCGCCGCGAGCGCGATCAGGAACTCGCTCTCGCTCTGGAACAGCTCGGGGCTGTTGAGGGTCAGCACCGGCGCGCCACGCGCGACGAACTCGCCGACGCTGCCGACGTTCATCTCCTGCACCCAGCCCGACACCCGCACCTGCAGGCGCTCGATGCGCGCCTCGTCGGGCGCGACGAATCCGGTCAGCTCGCGCTCGGGCGCGAGACCGCCGGGCGCGGCGACCAGGGTGCGCACCCCGATCATCTGGATGCGCTCGGGCGTCAGGTGCACGGTGGTGAGCCGCGGCACGTCGCCCTGCGCGGCCGAAGCGGTGGCGCCGCCGGGCACGCGCTTCTCGAGGGTCATGCCGCAGATCGGGCACTCGCCGGGACGGTCCGACGTGACGTTGGGATGCATCGGGCAGTAGTAGAGACCGTCGGCGACCGTGGTGGCCTGCCGCGCCCCCGGCGTGCGCCCGCGCAGGTAGGCGGCGCCCGCGATCACCGCGACCAGCAGCAGCACGGCGAACAGCACCCAGCGCAGCCGGTTCATCAACGGCGCCCCGGGCGGCGGCTCGTCGTGCGACGGCGGCACGTGTGCGGACGATTCCGATCCGGCGGGCGGCGGACCGCCGGCCGAGCGATGGGCGAAGGGGACGAGGCGGCTCATGGCTTGCGCTCCGGGAGGGCCGGCATCGGAATGCCGAAGAGATCACCGCGACCGGTCAGCGCCAGCGCGCGGCCCTGCGCGCTCATCGCCTGCTGGCGCGCGCGGGTGAGTTCCAGCTCGTCGTCGTAGAGGTTGTGTGCGAGATCGAGCACGCGCCCGAGCTCCATGGTGCCGGCGCTGTATGCGCTCCACGACGCGTCGAGCGCCGCGCGCTCGGCCACCAGCACGGTGTCGGCCAGCAGTCGCGCGATCGCGGTGCCGGCATGGGCTTCCTCGTGCGCCATCGCGACGCCTTCCAGCAGCTCGAGGGTGGCGGCGCGACGTTCGCCTTCCGCGGCGCGTGCCATGGCCTCCATCTCCGCGGCCTCGCGCAGCTCCCGCTGTCCGGCGAACACCGGCAGGCTGAGCCCGACCTTCGCGGTGAACATGTTGTGGACCTCGGCGCCGTGTGCCGCCGACGCCACCGGCTCGCGGATGCCGTACTCGTACATGAGGTCGAGCATCGGCCACAGGCCGGCGCGCGCCGCGCCCGCCGCGAAGCGATAGCGCGAGATCTCGGCGTCGCCGGCACGCAGCCGCGGATGGTTCTCGTCGACCGCCGCGAGCCACGCGGTGGCGTCGTCCGGCACCGGCGCGAAGCTCGGCGCTTCCAGCCGCTCGGCGTCGAACTCCGGCGCGCGGCCGCGCAGCGACGCGAGACGGAGGCGGCTGGCGCGCTGCTCGGTGCGGGTGGAGGCGAGCGCCGCGCGCACCCGCGCTTCCTCGGAGCGCATGCGCAGCACGTCGTCGATGCTCCCGCTGCCGGCGCCGTAACGCGCACGCGCGGCGTCGACCGCGCGCGTCAGCAGCGTCAGGTGGCGCTCGGTCGCGGTCACGCGCTCGCCCGCCGACCACGCGGTGACATAAGCCTCGACTGCCGCGCCCAGCGCCTGCTGGCGCGTCAGCTTCACGTCTTCGGCGGCGGCGTTGGAGCCTTCACGCGCCGAACGCCGCTCCAGCGTCGAGCGCGGCGACACGCGCTGGCGCACGCCGATGGTCTTCATCGTCATCGGGTCTTCGTCGAAGCGCAGCGTGGTCGGCACGTTGACCACGCCCAGCTCGACCATCGGCGTCTCCCACGCGCCCGCCTGGCGGGCACGCTCGCGCGCCGCGTCGGCGCGGGCTGCGCTCACCACCACCTGGGGATTGCGCGACGCGACTTCGGCCAGCACCGACGCCAGGTCGACGGCACGCGCGGCCGACGGCGCGAGGCCGCCCGCCGCGATCACGGCGAGCACGATACGCGTGGCGCTTGGGCGCCAGGTCTTCATGGAGTTCTCCTCCGCCGGGCGAACGTGCGCACGGCGGCCGGGAAGGTTTCGCTACGGGATCACCGGGACCACGGTCCCGGACGGCGCGGCGAGGCCGCGCGCCCTCGGAGGACGAGGGCGATCAGGCGAGCGGAGGCGCTCGCGAGGAAAGCGGTGAACCGGCGAGCCGCGAGGGCGGCCCGGTGTCGAGCTCGAGCGGAGCTTCGCGCCACGGCGCGAGCGGCGTCGCGATGATTTCCAGGCCGGCCGGCAGCGGCGCCACGATCTCGGCGGCGGGCTTCGCGTCGGGCGAGGACGCCGACGGCGCGAGCGTGATGCAGCACGGCATCGGAGCGGCGGGCCTGGCCTTCGCGGGCGAAGCCTTGGCGGCATGCGCGTGACACGGCGGCAGCGCTTGAGACTTCGTCACCAGGGCGGCGTGGCAGGCCGGGACGGCGGCGCTCGCGTTCATGTTCATTCCGCAGGCGAGCCGCGCACCGGGTCCGGCGATCGCGACCGCGACGCAGTAGTTGGTGCCGCCCAGGAACAGCCCGAGCGCAAGCAACACCGGCCAGCGGCGATCGAGGATGGCAGCCCGGAAGGAGCGCATATCACTCACAAGATCGGCCGCATGCGGAGGACCTGTGTTCCGGAGGCGTCAACTCTGCCCGCCCGAACCCTTGCGGCGCGCACGGTCGCTACTTCTTTCCGCCCGCCTGGGTGGTGTCGGGCTTCGACTTCCCCTATGGGCTCGGGCTTCGACTTCGGGTCGCCGGGCCGGGTCAGCGCCGCGATCTCCACGCGATTGAGCACGCCGTCGCCGTCGGAATCGAGCGAGTCGACCTTGGCGAAGTCGGCGCCCGCCTTCTTGAGATCGGCGCCGTAGGGGTTCATCTGCGGCACGGTGTCGGTATGGCAGGTGGTGCAGTTGCCGAGCTTTTCCCTGGCCTCGGGATATCGGGTGCCGAACGCGCGCAGGATGCGCGGCGTGGCCTGCGCGGAGAGCGCGGCCAGCACACCCAGCACCACGGCGAGCGCGAGCAGTCTGCGGGGAAGCTTCATGAGTGTCCCTTCCTGCGGCGGGAGCGTCGAACCAGGAGAACGATCACGAGAATGGCGGCGGTCAGGCCGCCTTCGATCAGGAGCCACATCAGCATCGAGCGCAGCGGCTACTCCACTCGTACGACGCGCGCGCGCGTCTCAGCGCCGGCGGCGCGGGCGCGCACGAAGTAGAGCCCGGCGGTCGCGGTGCGGCCCGACGCGTCGGTGCCGTTCCAGATCAGGGTGTGGACGCCGGCTTCGCGGGTGCCGCTCTCCAGCGTCTTCACCCGCCGGCCCTGGACGTCGAGCACGTCGACCGTGACGCGGCCGGACGTCGGCAGCTCGAGCACGAACCGCACATTGCCGCTCGCGGGATTGGGGAACGCGGCGCGGAACCGCAACGCCGTAGCCTCGGCATGCGTGCCCACCTTCACCGACGGCGCGTTGGCGCCGTCGTAGGTCACCACGTCGTCGATGCCGGCTTCCACCACCGTCCCGGGGCCGAGGTCGGCGGCGACGAAGCGGACCTTCATGGTCGCGGTCGGCGGCAGGTAGTTGGCGACGTGGATCGCGCGCTCCTGCCAGTGCGACGCGATGCCGTGCAGCGTGTCGACCGGAACCCAGCTGGTGCCGTTGTTGTTGCTGAGCTGCACCGCGAGGAAGTCGTCCTCCTGCCCGCTGGCGTAGAACCACCGCCAGTAGCCGATCACCGGATCGGCCATCCCCGTGAGGTTGAGCGTCGGTGACGTCAGCGAGGTCTGGCCGTTGTCGACGTCGGCCTGGTCCGGATTGCTGGGGACGGTGCCCTGGCCGGTGACGTAGCACATCGTGCCGGGCGGCGGCGTGCGATCGAACTCGGGCGCCACGTCGCCCGGCACCATGCCGTCGGTCTCGTGACCTTCGTGGAGCGGGCTGGGACCGGGCTTCACGACGTCGGCGGACGCAGCGGTCGCTTCCCCGCGTGCGGCCGTCGCGCTCGACGTGGTTCCGCGGCGCGCCAGTCCGGTGCCGAGCGGCTCGACGCGGACCCAGGCGCCCGAGGTGGCGTTGTCGCCGGTGCCGGCGCCGCCGGTCACCCATCCCGAAGCCGCCTCGAGCTTGTCCCAGGTCGCGGTCGCGGGCAGCGCGATGTCGAGCGACGGCGAGAACTCCTGGTGATGGAGCAGGAACTCGGCGCCGATGTGCCCGGGCGCGCGCGCTTCGGCGGCGTAGGTGTCCTCGGGAATCAGCGGCGAATAGAACGTGCCGTTGGCGAGCGTGTGGATGTGGAGCGGCGTGTAGAGCAGGTTGAGCTCGGCGGCTTCGATGCCGGCCAGCGTGCCGGCGTCGCGGATCACGCCGTCGAGATCGCGATGGGTGCGCGGCACCAGCGAGAGCTGCACCGTGTCGCGGCTGCCGTTGCTGACGGTGACGATCGCGCTGTCGGCGTAGTAGCCGAACGGCTTCACCACCACGCTGTGGACGCCGGGACTGGGCGCGAACATCGCGACGCCGTCGGGGCCGGTGATCACCGAATCGCCGTCGGTCGGCACCAGCACCTCGATGTTGGGCGCCGCCGCCAGCGTCGAGTGATGGGTGTGGTCGCTGCCCGCCGCGCCGGGAGGCGCGTCCAGCTCGACGCGGATGATTCCGTAGTTCCGCACCGGCCGGTAGACGTAGAGCCCGGTCTGCATGTCGCTCGCGATCACGGTGCCCGAGGGGAAGTAGGGACAGATGCCCCACACGCCGGCGAATCCGCCCGAGAGGCCGGGATACGAGTCGCCCCACGCGAACTCGGCGGGATGCGACGGGTCGCTGAGGTCGAGCACGCGAATGCCCTCGGTGTAGTTGGCGAGGTACAGCTCGGTGCCCTTCACGTGCGCGTTGTGGACGATTGCCGACGGATTCGAGGAGAGCGTGGTCGAGAGCACCGGCGCCGTGGGATTCGTGATGTCGAACACCTTGAGCGGCTCGCCGTTGGTCTCGTCGGTCACGTAGAGGAAGTTGCCAGTCGCGTCGGGCCAGGCGTTGTGGGTGAACGCTCCGGCGTACGACCACTCGGCGATCTCGGTGATGGCCGCGGGCGTGGTGACATCGAGGATGCGCTCGCTTCCCGCGTAGATCGACGACCCGAACAGCCGCGTTCCGATCGGCACCGAGTCATGGATGTAGTCGTCGACCGAAACGCCGACGCCGCCCGGCCACGCGCCGACCTCGACCGGGGCCTCGGGACTGGCGATCGAGAGCACCCGCATGCCGGTCTGCTGCCCGGCGCCGTTGCGGGTGCCGTTACAGAACAGCAGCGCGCGCGTGGTGTCGACCGAGATCGTGTGCGAATGCGTGAACGATCCGGTGAAGGTCGCGACCAGCGCCGGCGCCTCGGGATTGGTCATGCGCACCACCTGGACGCCCTGCCCGGTGCCGGTGCCCTCGGTGACGATGTAGATCCAGTTCCGGTACGACTTCATCTCGCGCCAGGCCGAGGATGGCCCGTTGATGAACCCCACGCGGTAGACGTTGTAGGGGTCGGTCACGTTGTAGATCGCCGTGCCGCCGGTGGTGCCGATGATGCCGTACTCCCGCCCGTCGCCGTGGATGTACGACCAGCACGACGAGTAGCCCGCGCCGAACGGCGAGCCGGTCCCCGGCGGGTAGTCGTTCTGGTTGGCGGTGAACGTGAGATTGCGGGTGGTGGGCGCGGCGAGCGCGGCGCCTGCGACGAAGGCGGCGAGCGCGGCGATGGACAGGGCACGAAACATCGAGGCGGATCCTTTCGGGCGGCGAAGTTCGGGCACAAGGATAAGGGCGCCCGCGGAGAGGCGCCACCTGCGCTGGTCGAATGGGAAGGCGGCGCGCGTGACGTGCTGGCAGGCGCCTGACATCCCGTCCGATTCGGCGGGGGCACCGGCACCGGCCGCGGAAGCACGGTCGCGAGCTGCCGAACGTTCGAGCGCAACGAGTTCTCGCCGCCGGGACTCGCGAGCGCCGCATGGCACGCGTCATGCGGAAATCTCCTGCGCCGCCCCGGCGGCGGCGAAGGAGGTGGCCATGAGAGTCCTGATCGCGGTCGACGATTCACCCTGCTCGCAGTCGGCGATGACGTGGGTGAAGCAGATGAAGTGGCCTGCGGCCACGCAGTTCCTGGTGCTGTCGGTGGCCCAGATGCCGATGGCGGCCTATGCCTATCCGGACAGCGCCGCGATGTCGTTCTCGGAGGACATCTACCGAGATGTGCGGCAATCCCACGAAGAAGTGGCCGCCCGATTCGAACGGCAGGTCCGCGATCTCGGACGCCCGAGCGAGTCGATCGTCCGCAACGGCGATCCCCGCGACGAGATTCTCGAAGTCGCGCGCGAGCGCGGCGCCGACCTCATCGTGATGGGTTCGCACGGCCGTTCCGGCATCACCAGGCTGATGCTGGGCAGCGTCGCGACCCACGTGGTGACGCACGCACCGTGTGCGGTCTCGGTGATCAAGGCTCCCCAGGTCGTCTAGGGATGCAGAGCGGCCCGCGGGCCGCACGGAGGCACCGTGAATGGCGCACAGATTCATCTCATGCTCAATCACGCGCCGCTGTTCGCCACGCTTGGCGGCGTCCTGCTCTTCGCCTGGGCCCTCCTGCGTGCGAGTCGCGAGCTGACGCGCGTGGGACTGGTGTGCCTGGTGCTCGCCGGGCTCGTGGCGGTCCCGGTCTTTCTCAGTGGCGAGCCGGCCGAGGAGCGCATCGAGCACGCCGCCGGAGTGCGCCCGCAGAGCATCGAGCGTCACGAGGACGCGGCCAGGGTCACGCTGGCCCTGATCGTGGCCACGGCGCTCGCCGCGGCCTCCGGGCTCGTGCTGCTTCGCCGGCGGGCCGAGGTCGGACGCTTCGCGATCGCGATCCTGGTGCTGGGCCTGCTCGCGATCTTCCAGACCGCATGGACCGCGCATCTCGGCGGAGGCATCCGCCATCCGGAGCTCACGAATCCCGCGTCGGCCGATGCGCAACCCTCGTCGGAGACGCCCGTGGAACACGACTGAGTCGCAACTCCGCCTCGACCAGATCCGCGAGGCCTACGAGCTGTTCTCCGGACGTCGCGTCGACGTGATGAAAGCGGGAATCCGGCCTTGACGCTCGCCGACCCGGTGCGGGCCCGGACCTCGATGTGGAATTCCCGAGAAGCAGGCGAACTTTGATGCGGACCCGACGCGCGGCTTAGTCTTCGCGTCCCGTGCTCTCCCGTCGCCGATTCCTGCGTTCCTCCGCCGCGCTCGCTGCGCTCACAGCCGCCGGCGGCCTCGAAGCCACCCTCGCCCGCGTCGCGCGCGGCGTCACCCAGCGCGCCGGCGGGTACGGACCGCTGGTTCCCGATCCCGCGAAGCTGCTCGACCTGCCCGCGGGCTTCCATTACGTCACCTTTTCGAACTCCGCGACCGGCTACGGCACCGACCTGGAGTTCCAGCAGCAGCTCTCCAACGGCGATCCGGTGCCGTGCCGCCACGACGGCATGGCGGCGTTCCGCGCGCCGGACGGCGGCACCATCCTGGTGCGCAATCACGAGGTGAATCCCGAGAATTCGCCGATGGTCGACCCCCATCGCGAGCGGCCCTACGACCGGATGGGCCGCGGCGGCACCACCACGCTGTGGGTCGACCGCGAGCGCCGCCTGACCCGTTCGTTCGCGAGCCTCTCGGGCACCTATCGCAACTGCGCCGGCGGCAGGACGCCGTGGGGCACCTGGCTGAGCTGCGAGGAATCGACCTACGTCCCCGGTCCGCTCGACGCCGCCAACGCCGATCAGCGTCCCGACGTGACCAAACCGCACGGCTTCGTGTTCGAGGTGCCGGCGAACGCGACCGAGCTGGTGGAGCCCGAACCGATCGCCGCAATGGGCCGCTTCTACCACGAAGCGGTGGCGGTCGATCCTGCGACCGGGTTCGTCTACGAGAGCGAAGACCGCAACGACGGCCTGCTCTACCGCTACCGCGCCGCCGTTCTGACGCGGAAGGAGAAGACGCCGCGCACCATGAAGCCCGGCGATCTCGCCAAAGGCGGCGTTCTGGAAGCGCTGCGCATCGTCGGCCAGCCCCAGGCGATGACCCAGAACTGGAAGGAGAACCTCTTCACGCCCGGGCAGCGTCACCGCATCGAGTGGGTGCCCATGCCCGCGGTCGACACCGACGTCGACATGGAGCGCGACGTGACCGACCCCAATCCCGATTCGCTGGGCAAACGCGGCCGAACCTCGCCGCGATCGCTGCGGGCGCAGGGCTTCAACCTGGGCTGCGCGCAGTTCGCGCGGGTCGAGGGCATGACCGCGCACGGCCGCGAGATCTTCTTCTGCTGCACCAACGGCGGTCCCGAGACCGCGGGACAGGTCTGGAAGATCGACGCCCGCAGGAACGAGCTGTCCCTGGTGGTCCAGCCCGACGACCGCTCGCTGCTCGAAGGCCCCGACAACCTGGTGGTCGGGCCCCACGGCGACCTGGTGGTGTGCGAGGACGGCAAGAGCGACGACTTCGTGGTGGGCATCACGCCCGCGGGCCGGCTCTATCCGATCGCGCGCAACGCACACAACGATCAGGAGCTGGCGGGCGCGTGCTTCTCCGCCGACGGCGAGACGCTGTTCGTCAACATCCAGGAGCCGGGAGTCACGATCGCGATCTGGGGACCCTGGTCGCGCCGCAAGGATTGAACGAACGTTCGATTGGCGGCGAAAGTCGACGGGAAGAATTCTCGACGGCTCACGACCGCCGCCGTTGCTGATCGAAACATGTGAAGCCTGCGCGCAGCCGCGATTCTTCTGAACAACTTCGCTCTTGAATCGCGCTCTCGTCGCCGTGGTATAACGCACGTCACCGTTTCGCCACGA
>Ga0134123_10002943_pt1 | contig 11068 bp, 6 predicted proteins | sample KB303_FD_96460 | JGI IMG/M metagenome (GOLD analysis project Ga0134123, IMG submission 96460) | Terrestrial soil microbial communities without Nitrogen fertilizer from Kellogg Biological Station, Michigan, USA - KB3-0-3 | ecosystem: Environmental > Terrestrial > Soil > Unclassified ...
CATCGCTTCGAGGGCCGCCGGGGTGACCCGGTCGACGCGCTTGCCGTACTTGCTGGCGTAGCGTTGCAGGAAGTGGTGGACGAGCAGCGGGATGTCCTCGCGGCGGTCCCGCAGCGCCGGGAGCTCGAGCGCCACCACGTTGAGCCGGTAGTAGAGGTCCTGGCGGAAGGTGCCGGCCTTCACCGCCGCGGGGAGGTTGCGGTTGGTGGCGGCCACCACGCGCACGTCCACCTTGCGAATCTCCGTCGAGCCGACGGGCTTGATCTCACCCTCCTGCAGCGCGCGCAAGAGGCGCACCTGGGTGGCCGGCGAGATGTCGCCGATCTCGTCGAGGAACAGCGTGCCGCTCGAGGCCTCCTCGAAGACGCCCAGGCGGCTCGAGCTGGCCCCCGAGAAGGCGCCGCGCACGTGGCCGAAGAGCTCGCTCTCGAGGAGCGTGTCGGTGAGCGCCGAGCAGTTGATGGCCAAGAAGGGCGCGGCGTGCCGCGCGCTGCGCTCGTGGATGGCGCGCGCGAGCAGCTCCTTGCCGGTGCCGCTCTCGCCCAGCACCAGCACGGTGGCGTCGGTGGGTGCCACGCTCTCGACCAGCCGGAACAGCTCGCGCATGGGCGGGGTGGCGCCCACGATCCCCTTCCAGCGCTCGGAGATGTCGATCTGCCGCTGCAGCTGGCGGTTGCTCTCCACCAGGCGCCGCCGCTCCACCGCGCGCGCCACCGCCAGCACCACCTCGTCGTAGGCCTCGAGCGGTTTGGTCAGGTAGTCGTAGGCCCCGCGCCGCAGCGCCTCGACCGACGAGCCGGGCGAGGCGTCGCCCGAGAGCACCACCACCGGCAGGTCCGGCCAGCTGGACCGCACCCGGCCGAGCAGCTCGAACCCGTCCATCCCGGGCATGTGCAGATCCGAGATGAGCAGATCGATCTCGCCGCCCGATCGCTCGACCGCGCTCAGGGCTTCAGGGCCCGAGCGAAACGTGCTCACGTCGTAGCGAGCGCGGGTGAGGACCCGCCCGACGGCTCTCAGGACCAGGTCATCGTCATCGACGACGAAGACCTTGCCCATGGCCGCGGGGGTGTCATGGGTGACCTCGCGAAGAATGCCCACGACGATAGCAGCCGACGTCGGGCCTCGTAAACCGCGGAAATCTCACCGGCGCATTCGGGGTCACACGCGCCCCACCTCCGGCACGACTCCTGCTAATCACCGGTCCGTCGCAACCGGGGCAGAGCGGATCGTACCCCCCGCTTTCTCCCGGTCGGCAGGGCGGCGGTCCCGGGAATGGTCCCAGGATCGTCGCCTGAATTTTTTTTGGGCCCCTACGAGCCCTTCGGCGCGTCCGGCTGCCGGTCCGGATGCGCCGCCGCGAACGCCGGGAGCGCGTTACAGGCCGCCTCGACCCGTACCAAGGTTGCGAACGGGTCGAGCGGAACCTCGAAGCGGCGCGCCGACCAGAGCTGGGGGATCAAGCAGACGTCGGCCACCGTGGGGTGGCCGCCGACCAGGAAGGTCCCGGCGGTCTCGCGCGCGGTGCGCTCGAGGGCGCGCAGGCCGCGGTCGAGGAAGTGGCGTAGCCACGCCTTCTCGTCGCCGCGGAGCACGTTCCGGACGTAGCCCAGGGTGGGCGTGTTCTGGAAAGGCTGGATGCCGGCGTTGGCGATCTCGGCCAGCTGGCGGGCGCGCGCCCGCAGCCAGGGATCCGAGGGCAGAAGCGGCGGCTCCGGGTAGCGCTCCTCGAGGTACTCGATGATGGCCAGCGACTGGGCGATCCGTCGCGGGGGCGAGCCCTCCAGCTCCAGCACCGGCACCTGGGACAGCGGGTTGACCTCGGCGACGTAGGTGGGCGCGTACTGCTCACCGCCCTCCCGGACCAGGTTCACCGCGCGGTACTCGTAGGGGATGCCTTTGTAGCCGAGCGCGATCCGCACGCGCCAGCTGGCCGAGCTTCGCCAGTAGCTGTAGAGCTTCATTTTTTCCAGTCTAGTACCTCACGGCAACGAGCGGGCAAGGGCGGTGGCCCCGCGGCCTGCTCGGCCGCCTTCTTCTCCCGGGTCTTGCGCGCGTCCTCGCTGAACCACCAGGCCAGCTTGGCGCAGCCATCGTCGGGGGGCAGCGGCTCCTGCGAGACGCACTCGGCGTTGCCGGCCGGGCAGCGCAGCCGCACGTGGAAGTGGTCGTGGTGCCCCCACCAGGGCCGCAGCTTGCGCAACCAGGGTTGCGAGCTGGGCTGCGCATGGGTGCACAGCTCGCGCTTGATGACGGGGTTGACGAAGATGCGATCGACCACGGGATCCGAGGCGGCCAGCTCGAGCACGCTGGCCACCCGGGGACCCCAGCGGTCGTTCAGCTTGCCGGCGGCCAGGTCCATCACCGGCGGCGCCATCACGGTCTCGCGCTCCACCGCCGTGGGGTGGCGGCGCAGGGCCCAGTCGGGGAAGGCGTACCCGAGGTCGACGTCCAGCCCGGTCTGGTGGCTCTTGTGGCCGGTGGGGGTGGGACCTCCGCGCACCTGGCCCATGTCGCCGACCAGCAGCATCCCCAGCTTCTTCTTCTTCACCGCCGCGCCCAGCCGCTTGATGTAGGCGACGAGGTCGGGGTGTCCGAAGCCGCGGTGCCGTCCCAGGTGGAGGAGCTCGTAGCCCGGCCCCGACAGAGGCAGCGTCGCCGCTCCCTGCAGGCACCCGGCGCTGTAGCCCCCGAAGGAGGCCGCCGGACCGTTGGTCGGCGTCTTCACGGCCGCCCACTCGGCCGGCACCGCGGGCAGGCCAGCGTCGACCGTGCCGCCGTCAGGCGTGCCCGCCGATACGAACAGTGCGATCCAGAGCACGGCCATCCCCCGAGCATAGCCCTATAATCGCGTTTTCATGACTCTCGGCGTCCCCAAGTCCCTGGTCAGTGAGACGCCGGGGCCCCAGGACTCGGACGACGTCTTCCGCCTGCTGGTGGAGCAGGTCGCCGACTACGCCATCTTCCTGCTCGACCTGCGCGGCCAGGTCTCGAGCTGGAACGTGGGCGCCCAGCGGATCCACGGCCACGCCCCCCACGAGATCCTGGGCAGCCCCTTCTCGGTGTTCTTCACGGACGAGGACCGGGCGGCAGACAAGCCGGCGCGGATCCTGGAAGCGGCCGGCCGCGAGGGCCGCCACGAGGACGAGGGTTGGCGGGTGCGCAAGGACGGCTCGCGCTTCTGGGCCCATGGGGTCCTGACCGCGCTCCGCGACCAGGCCGGGCGCCTGCACGGCTACGCCAAGATCACCCGCGATCTCAGCGAGCGCCTGCGCGCCGACGAGGCCGCCCGCCGGCTGGATGAGGAGCGCAGCACGCGCCTGCAGCACGAGCGCTCGGAGCAGGAGCGCCGCCTGTTGCTGCGGCGGCAGAACGAGCTGTCCGGCCTTCGCGCCGAGATCAGCGGGGTGGCCGTGGCCGGGGGCGATCCGACCATCCTGCTGGAGCGGGCCGTGCGGGCGGTGGTGCAGCGGCTGGGCGTGGCCGCCGCGCACCTCTGGCTGTTCGACGACGAGGGGACCCTGCGCCTCGAGGCCAACTCCGGGCGGGACCTGCCCGTCGGCTTCTCCCCCGCGGAGCTGCGCGCCAGCATCGTCGGCCGCATCGCCGACACCGGCGCCCCCGCCGGCAGCACCGACCTTTCGGCCGACCCCGGCTTCGGCTCGCACTGGACCAGCCCCGCCCCCATCGCCTTCGCCGGCTGCCCGCTCCTGGCCTTCGACCGCTGCCTGGGCGTGCTGGGCGCCTTCGGCCGGGGCGCCCTCCCCGAGGACACCCTCGATGCCCTGCGCGGCGTGGCCGACGTCGTCGCCAACGCCCTCGAGCGCCGCCGCGCCGAGGTTGAATTGCGTCGCTCGCGCGACCGCCTGGCCGTCATCCTGTCCACCATCTCGGACGGAGTGACCGCCCAGGGCCGGGACGGCCACCTCATCTTCGCCAACGAGGCCGCCGCCCGCCTCACCGGCTTCGACTCCACCGCCCAGATGCTGGCCGCTCCCGTCCGCGAGATCATCTCCCGCTTCGAGGTCCGCGACGAGGACGGCCGGCTCCTCGCTCCCGGCGACCTCCCCGGCCGCCGTGCCCTCGCCGAGGGCAAGAGCAGCCAGCTCACGGTCCGGTTCCGCAACCTTGGAACGGCCGGGGAGCGCTGGGCCCAGGTCTCGGCGGCGCCGGTGGTGGACGAGAACGGCGAGGTCGAGCTGGCGGTGAACGTCTTCACCGACCTGACCGAGCGCAAGCGCACCGAGGAGGCGTGGCGCTTCCTGGCCGAGGCCAGCGTCATCCTCGGTTCGTCGCTGAGCTACGAGACCACGCTGGCCGCGGTGGCCCGCCTGGCCGTGCCCCAGCTGGCGGACTGGTGCTCGGTCGACGTGCTCTCCCCCGACGGGAAGCTGGAGCCGCTGGCGGTGGCCGACGTCAGCCCCACCCGGGAGGCGCTGACCCGGGCCGCGCTGGGCGGTCCCCGGGTGCTGCGGGCCGTGACCACCGGCGAGGCCCAGCTGGGCCCGGGCGCGATGATGATCGTCCCGCTGAAGGTCGGCGACCGCCCCTTTGGCGCCATCACGTTCGCCTCGTCCGAGACCCCGCGACGCTACGACCAGCAGGACCTCATCCTGGCCCAGGAGATCGCCCGCCGGGCCGGCCTGGCCATCGAGAACGCCCGCGCCTACCGGGAGGTGCGGGCGGCCGTCCAGATCCGGGATACCTTCCTCTCCATCGCCTCCCACGAGCTCAAGACCCCCATGTCGTCGCTGACGCTCCTCTTGAGCGGCCGCCTGCGCACCGCCCGCGCCGGCAAGCTGGACCAGATGAGCGACGGCGGCATCATCGCCCGCCTCGAGCGCATCGACGAGCAGGCCGACCGCCTCACCGCCCTCATGAACCAGCTCCTCGACGTCTCCCGCCTGGCCGCCGGCCGCTTCGCCCTCGCCCCCACCGACACCGACCTCACCCAGGTTGCCCGCGAGGTCCTGGCCCGCTTCAAGGAGGAGGCTTCCCAGGTTGGTGCAACCTTGGAGCTGGCGGCGCCGGCCCCGGTGCTGGGGTGGTGGGACGGCAGCCGGCTGGACCAGGTGGTCACCAACCTGGTCACGAACGCCCTCAAGTACGCCGGCGGCTGCCGCATCACCGTGGAGGTCGGGAGCGACGCCACCACCGCCCGGCTGTCGGTCACCGACCGCGGCCCCGGCATCCCCGAAGCCGACCAGACCCGCATCTTCGAGCAGTACGAGCGGGCCGCCTCCACCAACCTTGGAGGGTTGGGCCTGGGCCTGTGGCTGGTGCGGCAGCTGGTCCGCGCCCACGGGGGGGAGGTGGCGGTGCACAGCCGGCCCGGCCAGGGAGCCACCTTCATCGTCACCCTGCCTCGACGCCCCGGGGCGGGCTGAGATGAGCGCACGCGGCGCCCCCGTGGTGCTGATCGTGGACGACCCCACCGTCCACGCCCCGCTGATCGCCATCCTGCGAAACGCCGGCGACCAGGTCATCGCGGTGCCCACCGCCGAGGAGGCCCTGCGCCAGGCCGCCGCCACCCGGCCCGACGTAACCTTGGTAGCCGCCCGCCTGCCCGGCGCGGACGGCGCCGGCCTGATCCGCCGGATGAAGCTGGACCCCGCCCTGCGCCGCACCCCTTGCCTGCTGCTCACCAACCTCGGTGACGAGGTCGACCTGCTGGAGGTGGATGCCGACGCCCTCATGCGCCGGGGTGAAGACCCGGCGGTGATCGCGGCGCGGGTGGCTGCCCTGCTGCGGGCCAGGGCGCCGGCCCCGGTGGCGGTGGCCAGCGCCTTCGGCCCCATCAAGGTTCTGGCGGTCGACGACAGTCGGGCCTTCCTCGAGCTCCTGGCGGCCGAGATCCGGGGCGACGGCTACGAGGTGGTGCTGGCCGCCTCTGGCGAGGACGCCCTGGCGCGGCTGGAGCTGGAGCCCGTCGACTGCATCCTCCTCGACATGGTCATGCCCGGCCTCTCCGGCCCCGAGACCTGCCGCCGCATCCGCAGCTCGCCCGCCTGGAAAGACATCCCTGTCATCTTCCTCTCCTCCAGGGATGACCCCGAGACCATGATCGAAGCATTCAACCTTGGAGCGGATGACTACGTCTTCAAGGCGAGCAGCTTCGAGGTGGTAAAGGCGCGTTTGCGCGCGCAAATCCGGCGGCGGGACGCGGCGGAGGAGGACCGGCGCATCCGCGAAGAACTGCTGGCTAAGGAGCGCGAGGCGGCCGAAGCCCGGGCCGCTCGGGAGCTGGCCGAGACCCGCGCGGCGCTGGAGCGGGCCCGGCAGGAGCTGGAGGCGGACGCCCTCTTGAGGGCGGTGGCCGAGGGGACCACCGACGCCGTCTACGTGAAGGACCGGGAGGGCCGCTACTTGATGATCAACACCGCCGGAGCCCGCCTCCTGGGCAAGCCCGTGGCCGAGGTGATGGGGCGCGACGACCGCGCCTTCTTCCCGCTGGAGGAGGCCGAGGCCATCCGCGACGCCGATCGGGCCCTCATGGACAGCGGCAACTCTCGGACAACCGAGGAGAATCGACTGGTGGCCGGGGTGATGACCTCGTTCCTCACCACCAAGGGCCCTCACCGCGACGACAGCGGCCGGGTCGTGGGCCTCATCGGCATCGCCCGCGACATCAGCGCCCGCAAGCGCGCCGAGGAGAACCAGCGCTTCCTGGCCGAGGCCACCACCCGCCTCGCCGAATCCCTCGACAGCGAGGCCAGCCTGGCCGTGGTCGCCCGCCTGGTCGCCACCCGCATCTGCGACTTCTGCCTCATCCACCTGGTGGAGATCGACTCCCTCCGGCAGGTGGCCGCGGCCCACGCCGAAGCAACCTTGGAAGCCTCGCTGCTCGAGCACCTGAGCCGCCCCGAGCACGATCGGGCGCTGCAGCAGACCCTGGGTGCCATGGTCGGGGAGCCGGCCCGGGAGGGAGCGCGGTCGTGGCGGGGCAGCGCGGGCAGCGGCGAGGACGTACCAGCGGTGTTCGCCGCGCTGGGGGTGCGCTCGCACGTGTGCGTGCCCATGGTGGCGCGGGGCCGCGCCCTGGGAGTGTTGTCGCTGCTGTCACGCAACCTGACCTTCGACGGTGCCGATATCACCATGGCCACCGAGCTGGCGCGCCGGGCTGCCCTGGCCGTCGACAACACCCGCCTTTACCGCCAGGCCACGGACGCCATCCACGCCCGCGACGACTTCCTGGCCATCGCCTCGCACGAGTTGCGCACGCCGCTGGCTGCGCTCGTGTTGCAGGTGCAGAGCCTGCAGACGGCGCTGCACGCGAAGGGCCTCGAGCCCGAGATCACGATGCTGGCCGACCGCGCCGCCCGCCACATCGGCCGCCTCGGCAACCTGATCGAGCGCCTCCTCGATGTCTCCCGCATCACCACCGGCCGCATCGACCTCGACCCGGAAGAGATGGACCTCTCCGAGGTCGTCCGCGACGTCAGCCGCCGCCTCGGCGAATCTGCCAAGGTTGCAGGCAGCCCCGTCACGGTGCACGCCGACCGACCAACCTTGGGACTGTGGGATCGCCTCCGCATGGAACAGATCGTCACCAACCTGCTCTCCAATGCCCTCAAGTACGGGGCCGGCAAGCCGGTGGAAGTAACCTTGGAGAGCGACGGCACGCGGGCCCGGCTGATGGTGCGCGACTGCGGGATCGGTATCGCCGCGGACGACGTGCGGCGGATCTTCGGCCGCTTCGAGCGCGCCGCTCCCGCCCGCAACTTCAGTGGGATGGGGCTGGGCCTCTACATCACCCGTCAGGCGGTCGAGGCCCACGGCGGCCGCATCTCGGTCAGCAGTCAACCTGGGAACGGCGCCACGTTCATCGTGGAGCTACCGCTTCGAGCTCGGGAGTTGGTCGAACGGCCCAAGCCGAAGAGCCTCCTGTTGTCGTCATGACGCTGCACCCCGCAACGCAACAAAGGTGACGGTTCAGCGGGGGCCCTGGCCACTATCCGGTGGGTACATTCATGCTCACGACATTCATTGGAAGAATCAGGGTGGCCGGGGCAGTAGCGGCCTTTCTCGTTTCCCTCGGGTGCAGCGGAGGCGGTGCGCATCCTTCTGGCGGCACCGGCGGCTCCGGTGACGAGGAGACCGGCGGCTCGAGCGGCGGCGCCACCGGGGGCAAAATGGGCTCGGATACCGGCGGCAAGGGTGGAGGGGCGGCCACGGGCGGATCCCCTGGAACCGGAGGGGCAGCGGCAGGCGCCGGGGGGAGCTCCGGTGGCAACGGAGGCGCCGGGGGCGGAGACGGGGGCGCCCAGGGCGGCGGCGGGGGGGCGACCGGCGGCAGCGGCGGCGCGAACGGTGGCAGCGGCGGCGCCGGCGGGATGAGCGACTCGCTCGGAGACGGATCGCAGTGCGACTACATGAGCGACAAGCAGTTCTGCGCCTGCGTGAACTCCACCTGCGGCGGCGACACTCTGTCCGACAAGACGAAGATGTTGCGCAGCATCTACTGCGGCCAGTGCACGGGCGGAACCACCTGCGTGGGGCGGCCCACCGCCGCCGGCGGCGCCATCGGCATCTGCAAGATGCTACCGGGGTTGACGGACGGCCAGAAGAAGAAGGCCGCGGGGCTCACCAGCATCTGGGAGAACAGCACCCCCAACCTGCAGTACGGGTACTGCGAAAACATCGGGGACGGCCGCGGCTTCACCGCCGGCCGCGCCGGGTTCTGCACCGGCACAGGCGACGCCATCGTCGTCGTCCAATGTTACGCCGCAGCCAAACCGGGCAATCCGCTCGAGAAGTTCATCCCGGCGCTGGTCGCCATCGAGAAGAAGTTCGTCGAGACCAACGGCGCCCTCCAGGGAACCACGAACACCCTCGGTGGGTACTGCGCCGCTTGGAGCGGCGCCGGGTCCGACCCGGTCTTCCGCGCCTGCCAGGACTCCGCGGTCGATGCCGTCTACTACGGCGCCGCCCTCCAGAAGGCCCACGACAAGAAGTTCAAGAAGGCCCTCACCATCGTCTCGCTCTGGGACGCCCAGATCATGCACGGCGAAGCCGACCCCAAGTTCGGCACCGTGGTGATGATGGGCATGGCCGACAAGATGGTGATGCTCTCCGATCCCCCTACCGAGGTTGAAGAGAGCAACTGGCTGGCCGCGTTCCACAAGGTGCGCGCGCAGATCATGACCACCCGGGGGGAGTGGCGCGGAAACATCTACCGGGTGGCCACCTATGAGCAGCTACGACGGGCGGGGAACATGGACTTCAAGGGCTGCGTGCAGACTGGCAACGCCAGCGCCTCCGATTACTGGTCGGTCCCCGGCGGACGCTCGCCGTCGTTCAACGTGTGCGGCGACTAGCGCGGTGACTGCGCCCGTGGCTCAGGCGGCGAGGGCCTGGTAGGGCTCGCAACTGACCTTGGCGAAGCGTCGAAGCCAGTAGGTTCCGGCTGGGAACACCGTGTCCCGCTTGCCCTTGATGAACTCGTCGCGAGCCAAGATGTAGGCGTCGCGGAAGGCGCGATTGCGCTGGAGGGCCTCCATCCGGCCCCAGTAATTCCGAGCCGCGACCGTGGGTTTGAGACCACCTCGAGCCTCTTCACTGTTCGGAGAGGCACGCCAGTCCTGACGGAGGACCCCTTCGCGCCCGAGGACTCGTACGCCGCGTTTCTTGCGATCGAGCGCAGCCGATTCCTCCACGCTGCGCACGCGTTCCTGAACCAGCTCCACGAACTCCTTCTGCGACAGATGCTTGAGCTCCGGCGGGCGCACGAACTTCAACGTGACGACGTCGGGCATGGAGGAAGTCTTGTCGCTCCGAAAGAAGTGCGGGGGCCGTGTGGCAGTGAGCGGTCGGTCGCGAACGATGGCGTCCAGCGCGTTCACGCCGGGCCACTCCCTCGCCCTCTCCACCAGGTCGTCCTTGACCGGATTGGTGAGGGCGTACGTCATCTTGTCGAGCACCGCGCCCTCGTCCACCAAACGCACGACGCTGGTCTGTTCGGCAGCCCAGAAGTTCTCGGACCGCCCCCGCAGCGCGTTCTGGCACTTCGCGAACAGCTTGTGGAAGCGCTCGAGGAAGGCGGGGAAGTTGCCGTCACGATCGTGGATGCCCGTGTGATGGTGGTTGGTGTTGGCGATCGCAAACAGCACGTCGATCCCGAAGCGGGAGGCGGCCTCGGCCAGACAGTAGATGAAGGCATTGTTGGTCTCGCCATCGGGTCGCATCAGGAACTGCCTCTGGGTGCAGCGCCTCGTGAGCATGTACGTGACCCCCGGCAGTACCTGGCGTGGGAAGGACATGCCCGCCTTGTCGGACGCCGCCCACGGAAGTTGCGTCCGCGCCCGGCGGTCGCAACCTTGGAAGCCACATTTCAACCTTGGAAGGGCGAGTCAGCGGACGCAGCGGACGTTGTAGAGGTGTTCGGGGACGGCGTTGTAAGCGATTCCGCGATCGAAGCTGACGAACCAGCGGTAGGGAGGCATGCCGGCGAGGGGGGTGCCGGCCCAGAAGCCCTCGGCGGGCGTTCCGGGAAACGCGGTGGCGTCGATGGCAGGTTCCTTGACAGTCTCGTCGATCAGCGACTGCAGCTCGGACATCGTGGGCAGTCGCCAGCCCCCCCCGGCCAAAGGCAGCGTCGAGCAGTAGGCGTTGGCTTGCTCCCAGGTCCGCACCGTGCCGTCCAACATCTGCTGCCAGGTGAGGTGCGTGTTGAGGTCGGTGACGATCCCGCTCGACACCTGGTAGGGCGCGTGTTCGGGCACACCCCCGCGCACGCAGCGCACGGCATACGTTACGTCCCGCGCGGCCTCGTGGGTGTTGCCATCCATAAAGGACAGGTACCAGGCCACCTCGGATTCCCCCGCCACAGGCGACGAGCTCCAGTACCAAGTGTTGGGCGTGCCGGGAAAGGCTTCGGGATCGATGGACGGCTCCTGCCGCCGATAGTCGACCAGGCTAACGAGCTCCATGCGCGTGGGGAGGTGCCAGTCGTCGAACCCCGCGAGCATGAGACAGTCGCAGTAGCGCTGCGCTCCCTCCCAATCGAACCGATCACCCGGGGTCGCACGCTGCCACATCAATCCGGTACCGGGATCGATCGCCACCTCGG
>Ga0134123_10002946_pt1 | contig 11058 bp, 10 predicted proteins | sample KB303_FD_96460 | JGI IMG/M metagenome (GOLD analysis project Ga0134123, IMG submission 96460) | Terrestrial soil microbial communities without Nitrogen fertilizer from Kellogg Biological Station, Michigan, USA - KB3-0-3 | ecosystem: Environmental > Terrestrial > Soil > Unclassified ...
CACCCGCTCGCTGCGGGCCTCCAGGAAGGACTCGGCCTAGGCCGTGAACGTGCCGCCGGTCATGAACAGCATCCGCCGGGACTGATCCGGCGCGAGCTGGGCGATGGCCTGGTGAAGCGCCATGCCGCTCATCTCCGGCATCATCAGATCGCACAGGATCAGATCGAACCGCTCGCCCGACTGCACCCGGTGCAGGGCCTCGGCGGCCCGGAACGTGACCACCACGTCGTGGGTGGTGCCGATGATGCGCCGGATGGCGTTGGTCACCATCACCTCGTCGTCCACCACCAGCAGGCGCGAGCGGGCGACATCGGGGAACTCGCTGGGACCGATCGGCGAATCGAAGGCCACCGGCTGCTGGTCGGTCCCGGGCAGCGTCACCCGGAAGGTCGCGCCGTGGCCGTACTGGCTCTGGACGGTGATCTCCCCACCCAGCGCGGTGACGATCCGGCGCGAGATCGACAGGCCCAGGCCGGTCCCCTGGCCGGGCGCCTTGGTGGTGACGAAGGCGGTGAACAGCTTGGGGAGCAGGTCGGGCGGGATGCCGGGGCCGGTGTCGGACACCTCGATCACCACGCGGGGGCCCTCCATCCAGGTGGAGAGGCGGATGGCGTTCCCGAAGGCGTTTCCCTCGGGGATGGCCTGGGCGGCGTTCAAGATCAGGTTGAGGAAGACCTGCCCCAGGCGTGACTCCGAGCCCATCACCGCCTGGATGGCGCCGTACTGCCGCACCACCCGGGCCCGGTGCCGGATGTCGTTCCAGGCCATCCGCAGGGTCGAGTCGAGGACCCGGTGGATGTCCACCGGCACCGAGCGCTCTTCGGCCCCGCGAGAAAAGATGCGCACGTCGCGCACGATCTGGCGGACCCGGTCTGCAGCCGACATGGCATCGGCGGCCGCGTCCGCCGCCTCGCGGATGGCGGGGTTCGCCGCCTCGACGCTCTCCAGCGTCTCGCACACGATGGAGAGGTTGCCCAGGACCGCGGCGAGCGGGTTGTTGATCTCGTGGGCCACCCCGGCGGCCAGCATCCCCATCGAGGCCATCCGATCGCTCACCATCAGCTGGTCTTCCATCTTGCGGCGCTCGGCCCGCGAGCGCGCCTCGCGCAGCTCGCGCTCGACCGCCGGCAACAGCCGGGCGAAGTTCCCCTTGACCACGAAGTCGTGGGCGCCGGCCTTGAGCGCGATGACCGCGCTGGCCTCGTCGACGGTCCCCGAGACCACGATGATGGGGAGATCGAGGCCCGACTCCTTCACCGCGGCCAGGGCGTCGAGGGCGTCGAAGCCGGGCATGGAGTAGTCGGACACCACCAGATCGAAGGGCCCGCGGCGCAGCGCCGCCTGCATCTGCTCGCGGGTCTGGACGCGGTCGAACGACACGTCGAAGCCGCCCGACCTCAGCTCGCGCTCGAGCAGCAGGACGTCGTCCTCGGTGTCCTCGGCCAGGAGCACCCGCAGCGGCCGGGCCGCTCCGGTCGGCAAGGTGGCCCGCCGCGCGCGCGCCACCTTCCGGCCGATGGCGGTGGCCTCCTGCGCCCGCTCTTCCTCGGAGATCGGCCGCAGGGGCGCGGCTGGCTGGGGCCGCCCGGGCGGCCGCTCCGCTCTCGCTCTGCGCTCGATGAGGTGGCCGACCTTCATCATCAGCGCCTTGGGGTTGAAGGGCTTCTCGACGAAGTCGGCGGCGCCCAGCTCCAGGGCCAGCCGGCGCGTGTGCGGGTCGGTGCGGCCCGAGCAGACCAGGACCGGGAGCTGGGCGGTGCGAGGATCCTTCTTGAGGTGGCTGAGCACGTCGCGCCCGTCGAGCATCGGCATGTTGATGTCGAGCAGCACCACGTCGATCGGTCGGGTCAGGGCCAGCGCCAACCCGGTGGCGCCGTCGAAGGCCTGCACCACCGAGAAGCCCTCGGCCTGGGCGGCCCGGCTGACCAGCTGCTGGATGTTTTCGTCGTCCTCGACGACGAGGATGCAACCCTTCGTTCTGGCCTCGGTCGGTGCTCGTCCCAGCGTCATCCCAGAAGCTCCATGGTCTCGCGAAAGCGTTCGGCCACCGCGGCGGTCAGCGAGCCCAGCCGGGCCGGGTCCACGCGCAGCTCGCCCAGGCAGCGGTCGACCAGCGCCCGCGTGGGCGGGCGCGCGGTGACGTCGACCGCCCCCGGCACCGCCCGCAGGATCTCCGAGGCCAGCACCATCAGCCGCGCCTGATCGGTCAGCGGGGCGTCGTCGCGGGGATGGTGCCTGGCCACGGCCGCCACCACCTGCGCGTCGGTCATCCACTGGCCGAGCAGCGCCGCCCCCACCTCCTCGTGATTGGTGTGCACGGCGGCGAGGCAGCCGGGCAACGAGGCTGGCTCCAGGCCGGCCACCGCGCGCTGGTCGGCCAGAGAGAGGATGAACGAGGCCCCCAGGTCGGCCATCAGCCCGACCAGGTAGGCGGTGTCGACGCTGAGCCGGCGAGGGGCGGTGGGCCCTTCGCTCTCGAGCAGCGTGACCAGCTCGCGCATGGCCGTGGCCCGGGCCACCGAGGAGCGCCAGACCTGGGTGATGAGCTGGCGCAGCTCGGGGTTGTCCGCCTGGAAGAACCCCCGCAGGGCGATGGTCTCGACGATGGCGTGCAGCTGCCGGAAGCCGATGCGGCTGACCGCCACCTTGATGCTGTGGATGCGGCTGCCCCGGGCGTAGGCGGCGGTGTTGGCCAGGCGAAGCACGTCGCTGGCCAGCCGCTGATCGCGCTCGATGATCTCCACCAGGTCGTCGAGGTCGACGTTCGGCCGTTGTACGGCGTCGCGCAGCGACTGCACCAGCGCCGGCGTCGCCGGGATGGGCAGCTCACCGGCGCGCAGGCGCGCCAGCATCTGCTGGAAGGGGTCCTTGGGGACGGTGGCCTCGCGGCGCGGCGGGCCCGGCGGCGCAGGCTCCGCCCGGACGGTAGCACCGCGCTCGGCCCGACCGGCCCGCTCCATGCCCCGGGCGACGGCGGTGGCCAGCTCGGCGGGGCTCCAGGGCTTGCGCAGGTAATCGAGGGCGCCGGCGCGCAGGACGTCGATGACGTCCTCCATGTTTCCCTGGCCGCTCAACACGATGACCGGCACCTCCAGGTTCGCGGCGGACAGCCGGCGCAAGAGGGTGTGCCCGTCCATGCCCGGCATGCGCAGGTCGGTGAGGATCACCTGTGGCCTGGCGTCCAGCGCGGTGGCCAGGCCGGCCGGACCGTCCGTCGCCTGCAGCACCTCGTAGCCCAGCCGGCGCAGCTGGCGATCCAGCAGCGTCCTCACCTCCTCCTCGTCGTCGATGACGAGGACCCGACCCGACTCGGGGGCGCTAGCGGTGCCCAAGGGTGGCGCCTCCTCGCCCGGACGCCCCCGGGGCCGCTATGGGTAGTGCTTGCTCAGGCATTGCTGGCACAGTCCATGGCTGAACACCGCCTCCGAGTGCGACTCGATGTAGTCCTGCAGCTCCTCCCACTGTCCGTCGCTGCGGATGCGGCCGCAGTGCATGCAGATGGGGAGCAGGCCTTGCAGCTGCTTGACCCGGGCGCGCTCCTGCTCGAGCTCGCGGATCTTGGCCTCGAGCGATCGCTCGAGCGCCTTCCGCTCGGAGATGTCCCGGACCACCCCCACCAGACAGCGGCCGCCTCCCCGCAGATCGCGCGCGGCCAGCTTGACCAGCACGGTGCGCTGCTGCTCGCTCTCGGCGGGGATCACCAGCTCCTTCTCGATGGGCCGGCCGGCTTCGAGGGCGGCCGGGAGGTGATTGGCCAGGGAGGCGCGCCGGTCGATGGCCTCCATGGCTTCGTTCATCAGCAGGCGCTCGCGGCGCTCGCCGTCGACGAAGACCGGATCGGGGATGGCGTCGATGACGGCGCGGAGGAAATCGCGCGTCTGGCGGATGCTCTCCCGGGCCGCCTGCTGCAGCGCCGAGTTTCGCCAGGTGAGGACGCCGATCATCGCCTCCAGGGTCACCACCCCCGCCATCAGGAAGGTCCCGGCCACCGGCCGCTCGGGCGTGCGCACCACCACGGCCAGCGAGAGGCAGAGCACGAAGGCCGAGTAGAAGGCGAAGGCGCGAAAGCGCAGGAACGACAGGCCATTGGCGGCGATGAGCAGGAACAGGCCGGCCACGTAGAGATCGGCCAGATCGTTGCGCAGGACCAGGGTGAAGAAGTGCAGGGTGGTCAGGTAGAGCGCCACGTGGCTGAAGGCGACCACGTGGCGGCGGAAGCGCGGCACGGCGGCGACGCCGAGGAGGACCGCGCTCAACGCCCCGATGGCCAGCCGCTCCCAGATGGGATCGACGTCGGTCGGGATGGAGCGCACGAACAGCGGCCGCCAGGCCGGGTAGAGCGTCGAGGCCAGGGCCATGGTGATCCAGGCAGACCGCGACGCCCTTCGCCTCGGCTCGGCGCGGGCGCGGCCCTCGATCGCTCCCGCGGGTACGAAAGGACGGCTGGTGATGGGGGCGAAGGTGCCGGTGTCCTCTCCCAGGTAGCCGCCAACGTGGCGCTGGTCACTTTGCATTCGCGGGCGGCGCTCGCTCTCCCCTCGTTCCCCGATACATCTCTTGGCAGGATCCGTGCCGCTCGCTCAGGCGGGAAGTCGCCGCCCGGCCAAGCTGTCCGCGCCCCACCGTGCCCTCCCCTGGGCAGGCAGCGCCCATCCCTCGGCAGCGTGCCCGTCGGTGGGCGCCCGCGATCAGCGGGGCCGGCTGATGCCCAACTTGCGCATCCGCGCCTGCAGCGTCGTCCGGCTGAGGCCGAGGCGGTGGGCCGCTCCGGCAGGGCCGCCCACCACCCACATGGTCTCCTGCAGCGCCTGGGTGATGAGGGCCCGCTCGGCGTCGACCAGCCGCCGCGGCTCGACCGGCTTCGCGGCGGGCCGCACCGGCCCCTGGGCGGGGGCCTCGCCGCTCACGGCCTCGAGATCGACGCCCCGGATCTGCAGGTCCGGCCCCGGCGAGAGGATCACCGCGCGCTCGATCACATTGGCCAGTTCACGCACGTTCCCGGGCCAGTGATAGCGGCAGAGCGCCTGCATCGAGTCCGGCGGGATCTCGGTGATGGACTTCCTCAGCCGGCGCGCGGTGCGTTCGACGAAGTGTCCGACCAGCTCGGGGATGTCCTCGCGCCGCTCGCGCAGCGGAGGGATGAGGATGGGGAACACGTTCAGCCGGTAGAAGAGATCGTCGCGGAAGGCTCCGGTCGCCACCATCTCGGCCAGGTTGCGGTTCGTGGCCGCCACCACCCGCGCGTCCGCCTTGAGGGTGCGGGTGCCGCCCAGGCGCTCGAACTCCTGGTCCTGCAGCACGCGCAGCAGCTTGGGCTGAAGATCGAGGGGGATCTCACCGATCTCGTCGAGGAACAGCGTCCCTCGGTGGGCGAGCTCGAAGCGGCCGGCCTTCTGCGAGAAGGCCCCGGTGAAGGCCCCCCGCTCGTGACCGAAGAGCTCGCTCTCGAGCAGCCCGGTCGGGATCGCCGCGCAGTTGAGCTTGACGAAGGTCCCGGCGCGGCGCACGCCCAGCCGGTGGATGGCCCGGGCCACCAGCTCCTTTCCAGTGCCGGTCTCGCCCTGGATCAGGACCATCGAGTCGGTGCCCGCCACCGAGGCCACCAGCGACAGCACCTTCTTGAGCGCCTGACTTTGCCCCACCACCTCCTCGAACGAGGCCTCCACCTCGCTCTCGAGGTACCGCTTCTCCTTGGCCAGCTGGTCCTTGAGGTCCTCGATCTCCCGGTAGGCCAGCGCGTTGTCGACGGCGGGTGCGAGGGTGTCGGCGATCTCCGACAGCAGTTGCATCGCCTCGGCGTCGAAGGCGCCGTCGCGGGCGCTCGACGCGGCCAGCGTCCCCAGCCGGCGTCCCCGGCAGGTGAGCGGCACGATGCAGCTCGAATACCCGGGCAGCTTGGCGAGCTCCAGGCGGGCGGACCACGCCGGAGAGATGATCGCCTCGTACTCGGCCCGGGTGTTGACGACGGCGGGGGCGCCGCTGGTGAAGGCCCGCCCCGAGTGGGTCCCCTCGATCGGCACCAGCGCGCCGCAGGCCTGGCGGCCGTGCACCTGGGCCAGCGGCCCCGGCCCGAAGTAGAACGAGTGCACCCGCAGGGCTCGGTGGGCCGGCTCGTACAGGCAAAGGCTGGTGTGGTCCCAGCGCCAATGACTGCGGTGCAAACAAGCGCCAACGCGCGCAATCAGATCGGGAAGGTCCAGCGACGACGACGCCCGCGCCACCTCGAGGATCAGGGCCAGCCGATCCCGCTCGTGATCGCTGAACTCCGGCACCTCGAGCCGGGCCTGAAGGGGCAGGGTGGTCATGAGGACAGGTCATTGTAGCGTCATTGCGGCCTTCGTTTGCCACACGAGCAATGAATGGTATGTCCTGCAGCACAACGAACGCACAACGAAGGCAATCATCGTTGCAGCGGGTTATGGACGCAGCACCTCCCCTTCCTGCAGGGCCGTGATGGCGCTGGCCGCGACGTCGAACGGGTCGGGGTAGTGAATGAGGCGCATCTTCGCCCGCAGCGACGCCGGCAGCGCGGCGAGGTCGGTGTAGGCAGTGTGGGCGGGACCGAGGTTGGTCTCGTGGATGATGAGATCGGCAGGCTCGAGGAAGGCGATCAGCTCGGGGTCGAAGGCGGTGTCGCTGGAGTAGCCCAGGGTGCGGCCGCCGGCCTCCACCAAAAGGGCGCTGGTGGGGACGTGGTGGACGGTGCGGCGGGTGTGGATCCGGAAGGGGCCCACCTGGGTGGGCTCGGTCCAGGGCAGGGCCAGGTGGTCGAAGTAGTCGTCGAAGCCGAGCTGGCGCATGCGCTGGCCGTCCCACAGCGCGCTCATGCTCGCCTGCAGGCGCTGGTCCCAGATCACGGCCCGCACCTCGGGCGAGGCGAGCAGCTGGACGCGCTTGCCCTCGGCGAAGCGCTTCCAGAAGGCGACCCCCTCGAGGCCGTTCATATGGTCCCCGTGCACGTGGGTGATGAGCACGTGGTCGGGGACGGGCAGGGCGCGCCCGCAGCGCTCGCCCGCCGCGCGCAGGACGGAGCGGTAGACATCGGGACAATCGACGGCCAGGAAGAAGCCCTGGCAGTGAAGGAGGAGCGCGCTCGTGTGGTGGCGCTCCGAGAAGGTGTCGCCCACCCCGAGCACGACCACCTCGAAGTCAGACACGGGCCACCTCCGCGAGGGGGCGTCCGACGCGGGCCCGCAGGCGCGCCTCGATCTGCGGCGGGCAGTAGCGGGCCAGCTCCTCGCCGGCGGCGGCCAGGGCTCTGAGGCGGCTGGAGCTGACCTCGGAGAGCTCGGGGTGGGCGGGCACGAAGATGGTCTCGATCTCGGGGGCCAGGGCGTGGTTGGCGTTGGCCAGCTCGATCTCCGCCTCGACGTCGGTCGCCCCGCGCACACCCCGGACCAGGTAACGGGCGCGCTCGGCGCGGGCCAGCTCGACGACGTAGCCGGTGGTGGTCTGGCAGGCGACGTTGGGCCAGGGCCGGGTCACCTCCTCGATCATCGCCCGGCGCTCGTCGGCCGAGAAGAGCGGCTGCTTGGCCGGGTTCACCGCCACGACCACGATCAGGCGATCGAAGAGGCCCGCGCTGCGCTCGATGACCGAGAGGTGGCCCCGGGTGATGGGGTCGAAGGTGCCGGCGTAGATCGCTGTGCGCATCGCGTATCCTCCTTCTCGGGAAAGCAGCGGCGTACCACCGCCAGAGCCGCCAGCGCCAGCAGGGCCGCCAGCGCGAAGTGGGCGCCGTAGCCCAGCGCCTGGGCGCTGAAGCCAGCCAGGGTCGCCGCGACGCCGGTGGCGATCACGACCGCGCTCGCCTGCACGGTGTAGTCCGTGGCGCCGCTCTCCGCCCGGCACCAGTCCATCATGCAGGTGAAGAGCGCCGCGGTGGCCATGCCGCCGGCGAGGTGCTCGGCGCCGCAGACGAGGTAGAGGACCGCGCGGCCGGGGTGGCCGAGGGCCAGCGCCGCGTAGCCGGCCACCGTCGCGGCCTGGAAGGCGCCGAACAGCAAGAGCGCGCGCCGCCGGCCCAGCCGATTCACCAGGGCCCCCCCGCCCAGAGCACCGACGAGGCCCGCCACGAAGCCGACCGTCCCCAGCAGCCAGCCCAGCTCTGCCAGGCTCAGCCCCGCGTCGGTGAGGAAGGGACGAAGCATCCCGGTGGCGAAGGCGTCGCCCGCCTTGTAGGCGACGACCAGCGCCAGCAGTCGGCCCGCCCCGGGACGGCGGAGGAAGTGCCGGAGAGCGTGGGCCGTGGGGGCGGCAACCGCTCGCGGCTCGCGCGCGCCGGCGACGGGCAGGGTGGCCAGCGCGGTCAGTGCGGCCATGGCGAGGAAGGTGAGGCGGGCCCCCAGCTGCTCGTGAAAGGCCAGCAGCAGCCCGCCGCCGGCGATCATCCCCACGCGAAAGCCGGCCACCTGAAGGCCGTTGATCAGGCCGCGCTGGGCGGGCGGCACCAGATCCACGGCCAGGCCATCGGTGGCGATGTCCTGCGTGGCGGCCACCAGGTTGAGCAGCAGCACCGCCATCATCAGCACCGGCAGCCGCACGGTGCCGGCGATGGCCAGCGCCAGGAGGACGGCGGCCGCCAGCAGCTGCAGCGGCACGATCCAGGACTTGCGCCGCCCCGTCCCGGGGAGGGCGTGCCGGTCGACCAGCGGCGCCCACAGGAACTTGAGCGCCCAGGGCAGGGCCAGCAGCGAGGAGAGCCCGATCTCGCTCAGGGCCCAGCCCTGCTTGCGCAGCAGCACCGGCAGGGCCTGGGTGAAGAACCCGAAGGGGAGCCCCTGGGAGAAGTAAAGCGACCCGAGCAGGGCGCTGGTGGCGGCTGCGCGCTTGCTCATCGCCGCGCCTCCCGGGCCAGGGGGCGGGCCGGGCGCAAGAGGCCCTCGGCCATCCGCTTGGCGGAGATGGCCGCCGAGCCGCGCGGGATGGTCTCGCGCGCGGTGGCGGCCAGCACGAAGTATCCCTGGATGGTGGCCATGAGCGCGCTGGCCGCGGCGTCGATCGCCTCGCAGGTGAAGGCGCGCGCCTCGACCCCCTCGCGGATGATGCGGCCGAGGCGAGCCACCATCCCCTCGAGCGCTCCCGCCATCGCCGCCCGCACCTTGCCGTCGCGCACCGCCTCGCCGCCCAGGAGGATCCAGCAGGCCAGGGCCTCGGGATCGGCGTCGGCGCCCAGGCCCAGGTGAAGGTCGATGAACGTCCCCAGCGCCGCCACGGGGTCGCCGTCGACCTCGGACAGCCGCGCCTCCAGGCGCTGCTCGTGGCGAGCCACCAGGTCCGCGAGGGCGGCCAGCAGGATCTCCTGCTTGTTCTTGAAGTGATAGTGGACCAGCCCCGGGGTCAGGCCGGCCGCCTTGGCCACGTCGGCGATGGCGGCGCCGTCGTAGCCCCGCCGGGCCATGACCTGGACCAGGCCCGCGGTGATCTGGGCGCGTCGTTCGTCGGTGTTGGAGGGGCGAGGCATGGTGTGTGGTTAAGTTGGTCAACCAACCAAATAACATTTCGAGCGGCGCCCGTCAAGCCACGGAACATGTCAGGCGGGGCACCACCCCCACCCGACCTCCCCCACGGCGGACCGCGGGGGAGGAGATCAGTGAACGATCTCGACGCCCATGCGGCGGGCGCGCTCGTCGGCGGAGATCTCCCGCGTGGCCGCCTTGCGCGCGGGGCGCGGGCCCTCGAGGGCGCGGCGGGCCATGGCCACCAGGTGGGCGGCGGAGTCGGCGCCCCAGCCCGTGCCCCGGCCGCGGATCAGGCCGTGCTCGTCGATGACGTAGCAGGTGGGGAACGAAGTGGCGCCGAAGCTGCGCATGGCCCGACCCTGGGGGTCGCGGGCCAGCACCACCCCGCGCGGCAGCGGGGAGCGGGTGAAGTAGGCGCGGGTCAGCTCGGCCGGCTCGCGCACGTCCACCACCACGATGCGCACCCGGTCGCCCAGCGCCTCGGCGACGCTGCGGTAGTCGGCCAGCGAGCGGCGGCAGCTGGGGCACCAGGTGGCGAAGAAGTCGACGATCACCGCCTGCCCGTCCGGCGCCAGGCTGACCGGCCGCCCTTGCAGATCGACCAGCTGGACGTCGGGCGCAGCATCACCGCCCCGCAACGCCAGCAACGACGAGAGCAAGAGGGCCGCCAGCATCAGTGCGGCCGTTCGGAGGGGCGGTAGGGCTCCCAGCCCAGGCCCGTCCAGCGCAGGAGCGTCGCCGACAGGGAGTAACCACCCTCGGTGATCACCCGCGAGGCCAGCTCGCGCAGGTCCTCCACCCCGCCCGGCGTGGCCGACCCGGTGTAGAGGATCATGTCGCGCGCGGGGGCGCAGGCGATGAGCTCGCCGCGGACGTCGGCGGACAGCTTGGTCCACAAATCGTCGAGCAGGAGCAGGCTGGCCTCGAAGTTTCCGCCCGCCAAGAGCACGTAGCCCGAGCCGCTCTCGTGGTGGCGGATCTCGGGGACCAGGCGGCGCAGATTGCGGACCGCCAGCTCTCGCAGCTCGCCGGCGGGGACGCCCAGGGCCACCCGCTCGGCCTCGGTCATGATGTCGAGCGAGCGCGGGCGATCGAAGGCATAGACGATGGAGAGATCGGCCACCAGGCGCTCGGCCGCGGGGTGGAAGCCCGGATCGATCTGCTCGAAGAAGCTGTCATCCTTGATGAGCGGCACCACCCGATCACGCCGTCGCTTCTTCCCCCGCACGTCGAGCGCTCGGCTGGCGTCGATGAGCGAGCGCAGGAACGGCTCCAGCTCGCCGAGGCGCTCCTCGGGCTCGCAGGCCACCAGCGTCGACCAGAGCGGACCGAGCTGCGCGGTCAGCACCGCCTTGCGGCGGGTGGTGATGGTGGCCTCGAGCTGACCGCTGGGCTCGACGCGGCAGTCGGGCAGACGCGTGGAGAGAGCCTCGACGACGATGTCGGTCAGCTGGGTCTCGCGCAGCACGGGCAGGCGCAGGCGGCGCGGCCAGTCCGGGGGAGCGTCGCTGAACACCAGCGATGGTTGAGGGGTAGGGCGGGGCTTCAAGTCACAGTGTCAGTGCTGATGGCCGCCCTTGCCGTGGACGTGGCCGTG
>Ga0134123_10002947_pt1 | contig 11056 bp, 9 predicted proteins | sample KB303_FD_96460 | JGI IMG/M metagenome (GOLD analysis project Ga0134123, IMG submission 96460) | Terrestrial soil microbial communities without Nitrogen fertilizer from Kellogg Biological Station, Michigan, USA - KB3-0-3 | ecosystem: Environmental > Terrestrial > Soil > Unclassified ...
CGCGGCGCGGCCACGATCATGCCCCGCTGGCCCTTGCCGATCGGGCACAGCAGATCCATCACGCGGGTCGTGAGGTTCTCGGTGTCGTGCTCGAGCCGGAGCCGCTCCATCGGATAGAGCGGCGTGAGGTTGTCGAAGAAGATCTTCTCGCGCGCCTGCTCCGGCGTCTCGAAGTTGATCGCCTCGACCTTGAGCAGCGCGAAGTAGCGCTCGGTGTCTTTCGGCGGCCGCACCTGTCCGGAAATGGTGTCGCCGGTGCGGAGGTCGAATCGCCGGATCTGGGAGGGTGAGACATAGATGTCGTCCGGCCCTGGCAGATAGTTGTAGTCCGGCGCTCGCAGGAATCCGAATCCGTCGGGAAGAACCTCGAGAACGCCTTCGGCGAAGATGAGACCGTCCTTCTCCGCCTGCGACTGGAGGATCTTGAAGATCAATTCCTGCTTTCGCAGGCCGCCCATGTTCTGGACGTTCAAATCACGGGCGATCACGTTGAGGTCCGAGATGCTCTTTTCCTTCAATTCGGAAAGATTCATCCCGTTCACTTCAGGGTTCTGCTGGGTCGGGTTCGGGTTTCCCTGACCTCTCTCTCGGCGGGCACTCATCAAAGGGCTCCGGGCGGCTGGCGCCGCAAGCAAGTGAGTCGGTTAGCGTTTGCCTAGATTTTCTGCGGGGTTGGAAAGCTAACGCCGGAGATTATGTTGCCATCCAAGCAGTATATTGTCAATGATTTTTCACAGCTGGCCATCCAGCCGCACGTCGATGATCGCGCGCTGTTTGATCTCTTTGATCCACGCGTCGTACCGCGCGTCGAACTTTTCGCGGAAGAGAATCTCGCGAATCTGCGCCTTGACCCGCGCGAGCCCCTCGCCCTCGAGGCTGTCCTTCGACTCGAGCCGGAAGATGTGATACCCGAGCGCCGAGCGATGGGGCAGCGAGACCTCCCCGGGAGCGAGGCTCAGAATCTGCAGTTCGATGTCCTGGGCAAGCTCGCCGCGCTTGAGCGTTCCGAGATCGCCGCCGTCCCGGGCCGTCGCGTCCTGCGAGTTCTGCTTGGCGAGCTCGGCGAAGTCCGCGCCCTCGAGCAGCTGACTGCGGATGAGATCGGCGCGGATACGAGCGTTCTCCCAGGCCACGTCGGTGGCGCCCCCCGCGTCGGGCTGGATCAGGATGTGCCGCGCGTGGTAGGTCAATCCTGTCTCGAGCTTCGGGCGGTTGGCCTCGAGATACTGCGTCACCTCCGCCTCCGTCACCGAGATCCGGAGCCGCACCTTCCGCCCGACGACCCGATTGCGCCGGATCTCGTCGCTGATCCGCCGCTTGACTGCGTCGATCGAGAGCCCCTGCGCCTTGAGCATCGAGTCGAACTCCTCGCGGCTCTTCACGTTCATCTTCTTGAGCCGCTCGGAAAGCTCCTCCTCGATCTCGGCGTCTTCGATGACGATCTTCTCGCGCTCGGCCTCCTGGATCTGCAGGCGGTTGTCGATCATCCGCGTGAGGAACTGCGGGGCGAGCTCATTCGCCGGCGCCGGCGCGCGATCGCGATTCTCGTACTGGTAGACCGCGATGGCTTCCTGGAGGTCCGAGAGGGTGATCGCGTCGTTGTTGACGACGGCGAGTACACGGTCAGTCACGCTTTCGTCGGGCGCGGCCGGATTCGCGGGGGCGTTGGGCCGCAGGGGCACCGGCGAGTTCGCGAGCGGCTTGGCCGGCTCGGGCGGCTTGGACGGTCCGCTGCCGAAGAACGGTACCCAGCTGGGCATCGCGCAGCCGCCCAGGGCCAGCGTCAGCATGGACGCGAGCGCGAACGCGCGCCTCACGTGCGGCTCAGCTCGCCGAGTAATCCGAGCAAGGAATCGCGGACGCGCGGCCATTCGCCGCGCGCGATCTGCGCCTCGAGCACGAAGTCGCGCTTCATCTTGAGCCGGCCGCGGCTCTTCGCGATCGTCCGCACCAGCCGCTCGGGCTCGATCGGCGTCGCGGGAGAGAACGTGACGAGGGCCTTGCCGTCGCCCGCCTCGATCTTCTCGATTCCCACGGGGCGCGCGGAGACGCGGATGCGCACGATGTCGAGGAGCTGCTCGGCGGGAGCGGGCAAGGGGCCGAACCGGTCTGCCAGCTCGGCGCGAAGATCGTCCACCTCGGTCTCGCCGGCGGCGCCGGCCAGACGCTTGTAGAGCGCGAGTCGCTGATTGACCTCGGGCACATAGTCGTCGGGTAAGAACCCTTCTACGTTGACGCTGATTACCGGATCGACCGTGGTGGCGGTCGGACCGCCGGCCAATTCTCGCACGGCCTCGGCGAGAAGCTTCGAATAAAGATCGTAGCCCACCGCCGCGATGTGCCCGTGCTGCTGGGCCCCCAGGATGTTACCGGCCCCCCGGATCTCGAGGTCGCGCAGGGCGAGCTTGAACCCCGAGCCTAGCTCCGTCAGCTCCTGGAGGGCCCGGAGGCGGCGCTGGGCCGACTCGTCGACACGGCCATCGGCCGGCACCAGCAGGTACGCGTACGCCTGCTGCCGCTCGCGCCCGACCCGGCCGCGTAGCTGGTAGAGCTGGGCGAGGCCGAAGCGATCGGCGCGGTTGACGATGATCGTGTTGGAGGCCGGGATGTCGAGCCCCGACTCGACGATGGCCGTGGAGACGAGAATGTCGGCCTGACCGGTAACGAACTTCACCATGGTCGCCTCGAGCTCGCGCTCCTTCATCTGGCCGTGGCCCATGATGACGCGCGCCTGGGGGACCAGCTCCTGCACCAGCTTCGCCATCGACGGCAGCGACTGGATGCGGTTGTGGACGAAGAAGACCTGCCCGCCGCGCTCCAGCTCGCGCTCGAGCGCTTCCTTGATGACGCCCCGGCTGAAGCGGCGAATGACGGTCTCGACCGGCAGCCGGTCGAGCGGCGCCGTCTCGATCACCGACATATCGCGCACGCCCGAGAGCGACATGTAGAGCGTCCGGGGAATCGGCGTGGCGGTCATCGAGAGCACGTCCACGGCCGCACGCAGCTGCTTCATCCGCTCCTTGTGCGCGACGCCGAACCGGTGCTCCTCGTCGACGACCAGGAGGCCCAGATTCTTGAAGGCGACGTCCTTCGACAGGAGCCGGTGCGTGCCGATGACGACGTCGACGGTGCCCTGACGCAGACCCTCGACGACCGCCTTCTGCTCCTTCGGCGAGCGGAAGCGCGACAGCAGCTCGACCTTTGTCGGGAATGGCGCGAACCGGTCGGCGAACGTCGACCAGTGCTGCTGGGCCAGCACCGTCGTCGGCACCAGCACGGCAACCTGCATCCCGTCGGCCACCGCCTTGAAGGCGGCGCGAAGGGCGACCTCGGTCTTGCCGTAGCCCACGTCGCCCGCGACCAGCCGGTCCATCGGGCGACCGGCCTCCATGTCCTTCTTGGTTTCCTCGATCGCCCGGAGCTGATCCGGCGTCTCCTCGAACCGGAATGCCGTCTCGAACTCGCGCTGCCAGGGCGAGTCCCCCGCGAACGCGTGACCGTCGGCCACCGCCCGCTCCGCGTAGAGGCGCAGGAGCCCTTCGGCCATCTCGCGCAGGGCCGCGCGGACGGACTCCTTCACCCGCTGCCAGGAGGCCCCGCCCAGACGGTCGAGGCGCGCCGCCGCGGCTTCTCCGCCCAGATATTTCGAGATGCGATCGAGCCGCTCGACTGGCAGGTAGAGCTGGTTGCCTTCCGCGTACTCGAGGAGCAGGAAGTCGCCCTCGCGATCGCCGATCTTCATCGTCCTGAGACCGAGGTAGCGCCCGAGGCCGTGGTCCTCGTGGACGACGATGTCGTCGATCGCGAGATCGCTGAACGCGGTCAGCGCGGCGCCGCGCTGGTACTTCGGCCGTCGCAGCGAGCGGCGGCGGGATCCAAAGACTTCCGCCTCGGTGAGCACGATCATACCGAGGGCGGGAATCGCGAACCCGGTCGAGCACTCCCCGACGACCACCGCCAGCGATTCGGGCCCGTCGAGCGAGGCGACCAGCGCCTCGACGCCGTGCTCGCGCAGGATCTGGCGCAGGTGCTCGGCCTGGCGCTCGTCGGCGGCGGTCAGGCGGACGCGGAATCCTTCGACGCGCCAGCGTCCGATCTCGGTGGCGAGCTGGTTGAACCGCCCGGTGAAGCGCGCGACCTCCTGGGTCTCCAGGACGAACTCCGTCGCGTCGGGCGAGGGGGCTCCACTGGAGGTGCCGGCCACCAGGCTCAGCTCGACGAGCTGACGGCCGGCGAGCCGCTCACGGAGCGGCGGCTCCGCCGGCGCCTCCTCGTTCGGTCCGTCGAGCAACTTCGGCGCATCGACGATGACCGGCGCCGCCGCCGGCAGATAGTCCAGCAGCCGCGCGTCGCCCGCGGGCTCGCCTTCCTCGGGAACGAGCGGGAGCACCAGCAGCTCGTCGAGCGCCGTCACCGAGCGCTGTGACGAGGGATCGAACAGACGGATCGACTCGACATCGTCGCCGAAGAACTCGAGCCGGGCCGGGCTCGATTGGCTGGGCGAGAACACGTCGACGATGCCGCCGCGCAGGCTCCACTGCCCCACCGCCACGACTGTATCGACACGCTCGTAGCCGCATCGCTCGAGCGCCTCGAGGAGGAGCTCCCGGTCGAGGCGATCGCCCGGCGCGACCCGGAGCGTTCGATCGGCGAACTCGGCGCGGCTGAGCAGCGGTGCGCCGAGCGCCGCAGGGGTGGCGACGACCGTGATCGGCTCCGCCACGGTGAGCCGCCGCGCGATCATCGCGCGCTCGGCGTCCGCTTCCCGGTGATGGCCCCCGCGCCACAGTCGGGGCTCGGGCGACGCGAACTCGAGCGCCTGCGTACCGAAGAGCTTCAGGTCCTGGGTCCAGCGGTGGGCATCGGGCATGGAGGCCACGACGACGAGGGCCGGCCGGGGGTGGGTCTGGAGGAGCTCGGCTACGGCGAGCGCGCGGGCCGCTCCGGTGAGGCCGGCGACGCGCAGACAGACTTCTCCCTCGGCGAACGATTTCGCCAGCGCTTCGAAGGCCGGCCACTCTCGCAGCATTTCCGAACGCTCTAAGTTACCACGAGGCTCCAGCGGGGCCGCAGGGCCCTCAGGTTCATCCTGAGGTTGGATTGCTCTGCGCTGGCGCGGACTCTTACTTCACGCGGGTCCATGTGACGAAGACTCTGGTCGTGTATCGAGAAGGTTGGCTCGATCATCCGCGACCGCGGGTCCGACCGGCATCGTCGTCTCCTTGTATGTCGCCACGAACGAGGAACGTCGGGCTACGCAGATAACCCCGTCGCGGCGCGCCCGGCACGGTTAGCGCGGCGACTTGGCGAGATAGAACGAGAGGGTCTCGAGCTCGATCGAGAGGTCGACGTTCTTGAAGCGGACGTCCTTGGGGACTTTGATCCGGGCGGGGGCGAAATTCAGGATCGCCTTGATTCCGGCAGCGACCAGCTGATCGGCCACGGCCTGAGCCGATTCCGCCGGCACGGCCACGATGGCGACCTGGATCCCCCGCGCCTTCACCTCGCGGCCCAGGTCACGGCTCGGAAAGATCGGCGTGGAGTCGATCTCGCGCGCGACCTTGCGCGGGTCCTCGTCGAAGATCGCGGCGATCCGGAATCCCTGGCGGGCGAATCCCTTGTAGTGGAACAGCGCCGAGCCAAGGTTGCCGAACCCGACCAGCGCCACCGCCCACTCGCGATCGAGGCCGAGAATGCGCTGGAGCTCGGCCTTGAGCCCGGAGACGTAGTAGCCGATCCCGCGAACGCCGAACTCGCCGAAGTACGCCAGGTCCTTGCGGACCTGCGCCGAGTTCAGATCGAAGCGCTCGGCCAGCTCCTGCGACGAGACGGTCTTGACGCCGTCCTCTTCGAGCTGCAGCAGGCACCGGGTGTAGACCGAGAGACGACGGATCGTCATCTCCGGGATCCGCGGCAGGCGGGCGTTGGAGCGTGGCGCCATCGTGCGGCGCGCCGCGCGACGATCGCGCGCGGCGCGCCCGGTTCCCGTTACTCGCTAGACTTCACTAAAACTGGATGCCCTTCACGAACAGCAGGATCAACGCGATGACGAGCGTGTAGATCGCGAGGGACTCGATCAACGCCAGACCGATGATCATCGCGGTCTGGATCCGCGCCGCCGCGCCGGGCTGCCGCGCCATGGCATCGACCGCCGAGGCCACCGCCCTGCCCTGACCGAGACCGCACAGGCCCGCCGCGATCGCCATGCCGATTCCCGCTGCGATGACGGCGAAGGGACCGACCCAGCTGCCGGTCCCGCCGTCGGCCGCCAGCGCCGCCGTCGGGAACGCCAGAACCGCCAACCCTCCCAGAATCAGTGAACGTCGCACGACTCCCTCCTCTATGCGTGTGATCCGGCTAGTGGTGCTCGCCCTCTTCGGTCGCACCCGAGATGTAGAGCATCGTCAGCATCACGAAGATGAACGCCTGCAGAAATGCCACCAGGATCTTCAGTGGGTAGAGGAACCCGACGGTAAAGACGACCGTCACCAGGCTGCCGATGCCGCCGATGACGATGCCGGGAAGGCTGCCCGACAGCGCCCAGCCCAGCAGCCCGTCCAGGCCCATCAGTAGGAAGATGACGGCCAGCAGGATGTGGCCGCCGACCATGTTGCCGAAGAGTCGAAGCGTCAGCGAGAGGGGCCGGGCCAGGTGGCTGATCACCTCGATCACGAACATCAGGGGCTTGAGCGCCAGCGGCACGGGCCCCGAGAAATGCTTGAGGTACGGCAGCAGCCCCTGCTTGCGCGCGCCGATCCAGTGATAGGCGCAGAACACGACGATCGCGCAGGCGGCGGTGGTGTTGAGGTTGCCGGTCGGGCCCGCGAGCCCCGGCACCAAGCTCATCAAATTACCGGTGAGGATGAACAGCCCGAGCGTGGCCAGGAGCGGCAGGTAGCGCCGGCCTTCGTGGCCCATCACGTCGTCGATCATCTGATTGAACTGCTCGAGCACGACCTCGAGGAAGTTCTGGGCACCGCGCGGAACGAGCTGCAGGTTGCGTGAGGCGACGAAGGCGACGGCCGCCAGGATGATCATGACGAGCCACGTGTAGGTCACGTGATCGGGAATGCCGGGCAGGCGGAAGATCGGCGGGTGCTCGATCGCTTCCATGACTCAGCCTTCCGCGCGCGCCGCGGCGAGCCCGCGCACGATCAGATCGCACGGCAAAAGGGTGAACCCGGCGAGCAGCGCGATCGGATGCGCCCAGCCGGTGGCGAGCAGGAGCGTGCACGCCGCGAGGCTCGCGCCGAAGCGCAGCCCTGAGCCGACGAGCCACACGCTTGCCGCGGCGCTGCCGGAGCCGGCCGTCGCGCTCAGCACGGTGGTCACCGCCGTGGCGCGCGCGACCAGCCACCGGAAGTTGACGATCGCGAGGGCGCCGCCGGCCAGGAGGCCGAGCCCCGCCGGCGCTCCGCCGATCCACGCTGCCGGTGCCGCCAGGAGGGCGGCGGCCGCGCAGGTGTCGAGCGTCACCCGCCCCCTCAGCTCACTTGGAGTCATCAAGCTCCCGTTCGGCGCGCTTCACCGATCGAAAGAGGTTCACGAATCCTGCAGCGATGCCGAACCCGAGCCCGATCAGCATGAGCCAGGGTGCCGTGCCAAGCCATCGGTCCAGCCAGTAGCCTCCGACGAGCCCGATGACCGTCGCGATTACCAGCGCGAACCCGATCGAGGATAATTCCCCGAGCGCTTTCCAGGTCCCCTGCTCCCCGGGCGGCGCCATGTGAACAGGGACACTAGCACATTGCTCCGGAGCGGACAAGCGCTCGCAAGCTCGTGATTTCACTGTGCTGTCCGAATCCCGCTCTGACCGAGAATGGTACAACCCCGCCCAGCTTTCGCCCGGCTCTAGCCGAACATTCCGCCCATGCGCGTGCCCGCGATCCGGTTGATGACCAGCACGCTCACGGCCGCCACCACGATGAGGATGACCCCCAGCGCCGCCGCCTCGTTGGCGCTGCCCGCGATGTAGAACGAGAAGATGCCGACCGTGATGGTCTCCCACCCGCCGAGCGATAGAAACAGCACCGCGGAGGCCTCCTGCAGCGAGGTCATGAACGAGAAGAGCGAGCCGACCAGTACGCCCCGCCAGATCAGCGGCAGCGTCACGTCGCGGAAGGAGCGCCACCCCCGCGCGCCGACGGACTCGGCCGCTTCCTCCATCGACCGGTGCACCAGCAGGAGTGACGCGTACGAGCCGCGCACCGTGTAGGGCAGCCGGCGGATCGCGAGGACCAGCGGCAGGATGATCCAGAAGCTCGTGAGGCCGTGCCCCACCAGCGGCAGGTCGAAGTGGAACGCGCGGATGTACGCGATGCCGATGGCGGTCCCGGGGATGGCCAGGATCAGCGTGTTGAGCCCGTCGAGCGTGTCCCGGCCGGGCAGCCGCGTGCGCGCGAGGATCCACGCGATCGGCACGCCCACGGCGATGCACAAGAGGACGGCGAGCCCCGAGTAGAGGAAGCTGTTCACGATGTACTTCGGCGTCTCCACGATGACGCGCTCGAAGTAGCCGAGCGTGTAGCGCATTGGAAACGGCGTCAGCGACCAGCCCTTGCCGACCGAGGCCAGGCTCACGCCGAGATACGGAATGAACGACAGGAGCATCAGGAACGAGAGGAATCCGATCGCGCCCGTCTGCTGGAGCGGCGAGAGCCGGCGCCGTGCGATCTTCGAGTACGAGAGCGACGAGTAGTCCTTGATGGCGACGTACCGGCGCGCCGCCACCAGGAACACCAGCGCGAGCGCCACCATCAACGCCGAGATGACGATGCCCATGCGGAACAGGCGCCGGTCCACGAACTGCACGATGTTGAGGTACGCCTGCGACGCCAGGAGATCGTGCACGCCCAGCACCAGCGGCGTGGCGAAGTCCGAGAAGGTCCAGATGAAGACCAGGAGCGCGCCGGCGATGTAGCCCGGCGTCGTGAGCGGCAGCGTGATGGTCAGAAGCTTCTTCCAGCCCCGCGCGCCGACGCTCTCCGCCGCCTCCTCCAGCGCCGGGTCGATCTTGGCGAGCGCATCCACGACGTTCAGCGTGATCATCGGAAAGAGGTGGAGGGTCTCGACCAGCAGCACGCCGTGCAGGCCGTACACGAAGTTCACGGGGCGGGCGAGCCCGAACCAATCCTCGAGCAGCACGTTCACGGTCCCGGCGCGCCCCATGATGAACGTGAATCCAAGCACGCCGACCAGGGGCGGCGAGATGATCGGGATCAACGTCAGGTAGCTGAACAGGTTGCGTCCGGCGAAGTCGCAGCGCACGAGCAGGAACGCCACCGCGAAACCCAGCACGGAGGTCGTCACCACCGTGGCGAGGCCCAGCAACAGCGAGTTTCCGAGCGAGCGCAGATAGTACGCGTCGCCGAAGAACGCGGCGAAGTTCGCGAGTGTGAGCCGCCCGTTGTCGTCACTGAACGCGTCGTAGGCGATGCGCAGCAGCGGGTAGACCAGGAAGACCAGCAGGAAGAGCCAGATGAGGACGACGCCCAGCGCGGGCAAGAGGCGGCCCACGCGCGGCATCGCCGGCTGCGGCACGGCGGAGGCGACGTCGGGGCGGCTCATTCGTCGGGAAGCGTCAGCGCCGCCGACGCCGGGAAGGTCACGCGCACCGCCGCGCCCATCGGCAGCACCTCGTGGTGCCACGGGTCGCCCACGTCCACCTTGAGCACGACGCCCGCGCCGACCTCGACATCGTACCGGAGGGTGCTTCCGAGGTACGACGCCAGCACGACCCGTCCTTCGAACGTGTTCTCGTTGCCGGCGCCGAGCGCGATGTTCTCGGGGCGCACCGCCACGACGCAGCGATCGCCCGGCCCGAGCCGCGGATTGGGCGCTCCGCGGACGGCGCCGATGACGGTCTCGGCCACCCGGCCGGCCGCGGTATCGCGGCAGGTACCGGAGAGGAAATTGTTGGTGCCGACGAAATCGGCGACGAACCGGCCGGTCGGCCGCTCGTAGAGCTCCTTGGGCGGCGCCACCTGCAGCACGCGCCCGTCGCGCATGACCGCGACGCGATCGGACAGCGAGAGTGCCTCTTCTTGATCGTGCGTGACGTATACGGTCGTGATCCCCAGCTCCTTCTGTAGCTTCCGGATCTCGGCGCGCACCTGGATGCGGATCTTCGCGTCGAGGTTCGAGAGGGGCTCGTCCAGCAGGAGGATATCCGGGTTCAGGACGAGCGCGCGGGCCAGGGCGACCCGCTGCTGCTGACCGCCCGAGAGCTGGCCCGGATAGCGATGCTCGAAGCCCGCCAGGTTGACCTTGACGAGGCCGGCCGCCACGCGCTCGGCGATGGCGGCGCCGCCGAGCTTCCGCAGCTTGAGCCCATAGGCGACGTTGGCCTGCACGGTCATGTGCGGCCACAGCGCGTAGTTCTGGAACACCATGCCGATGTTGCGCGCGTACGGCCGAAGCGCGTCGACGCGGCGGTCGCCGAACCAGATCTCGCCGCCGTCCGGGGAGTAGAAGCCGGCGATCAGGCGCAGGAGCGTCGTCTTGCCGCACCCGGAAGGCCCCAGCAGTGTGAAGAGCTCGCCGTCGCCGATCTCGAGGCTCGCGCCGTCGACGGCGGTGACGCCCCCGAACCGCTTGAAGACCGAGAGTAGTCGGATCTTCACTTCATGGGCTACGGCTTCTTCCAGGTCGCTTCGATGTCGGACCGGAACTTGAGCTTGAGCGCGTCGGACCGCTTCTGCGCGATCGCCTCGTCGTAGACGTTCGAGACCGGGCGCTCGAAGTACGACCGCACGCCGCCCGTGAACTCCACGGCCATCTCGGCGGGCGAGCCGGGCGCGCCCTGCACCTTGTACTTGGGCGTGATCGGGAAGAGGCCGCGCTCCATGAAGACCTTCTGCCCGCGCTCGGTCAGGAGGAACTCCACGAAGGCGCGGGCCGCCTTCGGATTGCGCGCGCCGGCGAGGATCGCCATGGGCTCGGGCGTGACGAACGCGTTCTTCGGCGCCACGAACTTGATGTCGAAGCCGGCCAGCTTCTCCTCGAACGCCATGTAGGACGGCACGGCGAAGCCCGCGCTGTACTCGCCCTTGGCCAC
>Ga0134123_10002948_pt1 | contig 11052 bp, 9 predicted proteins | sample KB303_FD_96460 | JGI IMG/M metagenome (GOLD analysis project Ga0134123, IMG submission 96460) | Terrestrial soil microbial communities without Nitrogen fertilizer from Kellogg Biological Station, Michigan, USA - KB3-0-3 | ecosystem: Environmental > Terrestrial > Soil > Unclassified ...
CTGCATAAGTCCGACGTCGCGCGTTGCGCCAGGTGCGGATGACTGCTAGGCGTCGCTCCGCAGATGCGGCTGAAGCCCCAACAAGGAGCGTAACAACGCAGGCGCCGCATCTGGCACAACCCAATGAAAATTCGACTCCTTAGAGGGACCGGGCGATTCGGGCCGATGACTGCGTCGGCTCCTCCTTATGTAGGCAGGCTACACGGCGTCCTCACCGTCTTGCCCTCGACCCGAATCGCCTCGGTCGCGCATGCGGGACTTATGCAGAGCTTCCCTAAGAGCGGATGAAGAAGCGCCTGCTGTTGTTGGTCCTGTTGAGTCTCGTCAGCCTACCCGCCCTCGCATTCGAACCCTTCCAGGTCAAGGACATCCGCGTCGAGGGCATTCAGCGCACCGAGGCGGGAACGGTGTTCAGCTACCTGCCTGTAAAGGTCGGCGACACCATCGATCAGGAACGCGCGACCACGGCCGTCAAGGCGCTCTACGCCACCGGTTTTTTCAAGGATGTGCGGCTCGAACGGGACGGCGACGTGCTGGTGGTTGTTCTCGAGGAGCGTCCCGCCATCGCGCAGATCGCCATCGCCGGCTCCAAGGAGTTCGACGCCAAGCAGCTCAAGGAAGGACTCAAGCAGATCGGCCTTGCGGAGTCGCGGATTTTCGATCGCGCGCTGCTTGACCGCGCGGAACAGGAACTGAAGTCGCAGTACATCAGCCGCGGCAAATATGGGGTGATCATCACCACGACGGTGACCCCGCTGGAACGCAACCGGGTGGCGATCAATTTCGACATTTCCGAAGGCGAGGTGGCGAAAATCCGCCAGATCAACATCGTCGGCAATAGCGTGTTCAAGGACAAAGTCCTGCGCGACGAATTTGTGCTGCGTACTCCCGGATGGCTCACCTGGTACAGCAAGAACGATCAGTACTCGAAGCCGAAATTGCAAGGTGACCTGGAGGCGTTGCGCAGCTTCTATCTGAACCAGGGCTATCTCGAGTTCACCATCGATTCCACCCAGGTGTCGATCACCCCGGACAAGCGCGACATCTTTATCACCGTCAATGTAACGGAAGGCAAGAAATATACCGTCACGGACGTGAAGCTGGCCGGTGAATTGATCGCGCCGGAAGCGGAACTTCGCAGCCTGATCAGATTGAAGAAGGGCGATGTCTTTTCCCGGGAACGGCTGACCGAAACCACCAAGCTGATCAGCGACCGCCTTGGCAACGAAGGCTATGCCTTTGCCAGCATCAACCCGGTGCCGGAGATCAATCGCGACAAGAGCGAAGTGGCCTTCACGCTGTATGTCGATCCCGGCCGCCGCGTGTATGTGCGGCGCATCGGCATCAACGGCAACACCAACACTCGCGACGAGGTGATTCGCCGCGAAATGCGGCAACTGGAAAGCGGCTGGTACTCCACCGAACGGCTGGGACGCTCGAAGCAGCGCATCGACAAGCTGGGCTTCTTCTCCGATGTGCAGATCGACACGCCGGGGGTGCCCGGAACCACGGACCAGGTCGACGTGGAAGTGAAGGTCACCGAGCGCGCCACCGGGAACCTCACGTTCGGGGTTGGCTACTCCACGGCGGAGAGCGTCATTCTGTCGGCGGGCGTGTCGCAGAACAATATCTTCGGCACGGGCAACGCGCTGTCCTTTCAGATCAACACCGGCAGCGTCAACCGGACGTACGCGTTTTCCTACACCAACCCGTACTACACCGACGATGGCATCAGCCGCGGCTTCGACATCTACCAGCGCGACGTGGACTCATCATCCTTGTCGGTGGCGAGCTACAACACATCGACGCTCGGGGGGGGTGTGCGTTTCGGCGTGCCGGTGACCGAGTACGATACGGTCAACTACGGGCTGGCCTACGAGCGCACCGCGATCGGTCTGCTGCCGGACACTCCACAGCGCTATGTGGATTTCGTCAAGGAGTTCGGCGAGGAGACGGACACCATACTCGGCACTGTGGGTTGGGCGCGCGACAAGCGTGACAGCGTGATCTACACCACCCGTGGCACGCTGCAGCGCATTACCGCCGACGTCGGACTGCCCGGAGCGGACCTGACCTACTACCGGACCAATTTCCAGCATCAGTGGTATCATCCGCTGACTCGGGAATATACCTTTCACTTCAACGGACAGATCGGCTACGCGGATGGCTACGACAACAAGCCGCTGCCTTTCTACAAGGTGTTTTACCTCGGGGGTGTAAACTCGCTGCGCGGCTACGAAACCGCATCCGTCGGCCCGAAGGACTCGAACGGAGACGCCCTCGGCGGCAGCCACTTGCTGCTGACCAACTTGGAGTTGCTGTTCCCGTTTCCGGGGCTCGCCAAGGACCGCTCCGTACGGTTGAGCGTCTTTTTCGACGCGGGCCTGGTCGGGGAGAAGTACGACTTCAATGAAATGCGTTACTCGACCGGCCTGGCGTTCAACTGGTTCTCCCCGGTCGGCCCGCTGAAACTGAGTTTTGGCAAGGCGCTGAACCCGGAACCGGACGATCGTCTGCAACGCATACAGTTCACGTTGGGAACGACATTTTGAATCGGGCCGCCTGCGCAGGCGGCGCTGCATAAAGACCAGAGGAGAACGGACGTTGAACAAGATCTCGCTTGCGATTGCCGTGGTGGCGCTGTTGGCGAGCTCGAACGCACTCGCCGCCGGTGAGCTCAAAATCGGTTTCATCAAGACCGACCGGGTGTTCAGGGAGGCGGCGCCGGCGGTCAGGGCGCTGAAGAAAATCGAGAAGGAATTCGCGCCGCGCGACCAGGAAATCCAGAAGCTGGCCAAGCAAACGCGCGATCTGCAATCGGTCCTGGAGAAGGAAGCCATGACCATGAGCGACTCCGATCGCCGCGAGAAGGAGCAGGAGCTGGCGCGCCTGACCAGGGAGCTGCAGCGCATGCAGCGGGAATTCCGCGAGGACCTCAATTTGCGCAGGAATGAAGAGATGGCCGCCGTGCTGGAGCGCGCTCAGAAAGTGATACAGCAGATCGCGGAAGCGGAAAAATTCGACCTGATCCTGCAGGAGGCGGTTTACATGAGTCCGCGGCTGGATATCACAGACAAGGTCATCAAGGCGCTCGCCGACAAGTAGCCCACCACGGTGCGCCACGGTTCCTTTCCGGGAGTCATGCGTCGGACTGCTCAGCGGGCAGCGCCCTGCACGATGGCGCAAGCATGACTGGCAGCGAGCGCACGTCCTTCAGCCTCGCGGAACTGGCTGAGCGCTTTGGCGGCACGGTCATCGGCGATGCCGCGACGCGCATCCGCCAGGTGGCGCCGCTGGAGACGGCGGAGCCGGACGAGCTGTCCTTCCTGGCCGGCCGCAAGTACCAGAAACTTCTTGAATCCACGCGCGCCCGTGCGGTAATCCTGGGGGAGGAAGCGCGTGACGCCACGGCCCTGCCGCGCATCGTCTGCAAGAATCCCTACGCTTACTATGCGCGGGTCGCTGCGCTGATAAATCCCGAGGACAGACCCGAACCGGGCATTCATCCTCAGGCCGTGGTGCATGCCCGGGCGCGCGTGTCGGCTTCCGCCTCGGTGGGCGCCGGCGCGGTGATAGAAGAGGGGGTGCAAATCGGCGACGCCGCCGTGATCGGCGCGAACTGCTTTGTCGGCCGCGGCACCCACATAGGCAGTCGCACGCGCTTGCACGCCAACAGCACCGTCTATCACGATTGCATGATCGGAGAGCGGGTTATCCTCCATTCCGGATCGGTGATCGGAGCGGATGGATTCGGCATGGCGATGGACGAAGGCCGCTGGCTCAAGATACCGCAGATCGGCCGGGTGGTAATCGGCGACGATGTCGAGATCGGTGCCAATACCGCCGTGGACCGCGGCGCGCTCGATGACACGGTGATCGAGGAGGGCGTCAAGCTGGACAATCAGATCCAGATCGGACACAACTGCCGCATTGGCGCGCACACCGCCATCGCCGGCTGCGTCGGCATTGCCGGCAGCACGCGCATCGGCAGTTACTGCCAGCTCGGCGGCAATGCGATGATATCCGGCCATCTGACCATCGCCGACCATGTCGTCATCTCCGGCGGGACGCTGGTGGCGAAATCCATCACCAAGGCGGGGATCTATACGGCAGTATTCCCGATGTCAGCGCATGACGAATGGCTTAAAAACGCTTCGCTGATCCGCCATTTGCACGAAATGATGGATAGAATCCGCAAGCTGGAAAACGAAATCAGGAACCTGGAGAGGAAATGACCGTGAACACGATGGAAATCCGGCAGATCATGGATCATATCCCGCATCGCTATCCAATGCTGCTGATCGATCGCGTCCTGTCTGTCGAGGCGGGCAAGGAAATCATCGCGTTGAAGAACGTGACCGTCAACGAACCGTTCTTCACCGGGCACTTTCCGAACCAGCCGGTGATGCCGGGGGTGCTGATCGTCGAGGCGATGGCGCAGGCAGCCGCGATCCTCGCCTTCAAGACCTTCAACCTCAAGAACGACAGCGACAGCATTTACTACTTTGTCGGCATCGACGAGGCGCGCTTCAAGAAACCGGTATTGCCGGGAGACCGGCTGATCCTGAAAGTACAGATACTGCGCAATCTGCGCGGCATCTGGAAGTTTTCGGCACAGGCGCTGGTTGAGGACAAGCTGGTATCCGAAGCGCAACTGCTGTGCACCAGGCGCGGACTTCCGGCAAGCTTGGGTCAATGATCCATCCGACGGCGATTGTCCACAAGGAGGCGAGACTCGCGGCGGATGTCGACGTCGGGCCGTTCTCCGTCATCGGCGCGAATGTGGAGATTGGGGCAGGCACCCGCATCGGGTCGCACACGGTCATCGCGGGGCGAACCCGTATCGGGTCCGACAACCGCATTTTTCACCACGTCGTGCTTGGCGAGATTCCGCAGGACAAGAAATACGCGGACGAAGCCACTTCCCTGGAGATCGGCAACGGCAACACCATCCGCGAGTTTTGTACCTTCCACACCGGCACGGTGCAGGATGCCGGCGTAACTCGCCTGGGCGATGACAACTGGATCATGGCTTACGTGCACCTGGCGCACGACAGCATGGTCGGCAGCCATACCATCCTGGCCAACAACGCAGCGCTCGCCGGCCATGTCCACGTTGGCGACTATGCCATCGTGGGTGGCATGACCGGCGTACACCAGTTCTGCCGCATCGGCGCGCACGCGATGACCGGCGCAGGCTCGGTGGTGCTGGCCGATGTGCCGCCCTATGTGACCGCGATGGGCAACACTGCCGAGCCGCATGGAATAAATTCCGAAGGCTTGCGCCGGCGCGGATTCAGTGCCGAAGCCATCAACAACATCCGTCGCGCCTACAAGACCCTGTACAAGTCCGGCCTGACGCTGGACGAGGCAAGACAGGCGTTGCGCGAACAGGCCGCAACCTGCGGCGAATTGCTTGTACTCGTGGATCTCCTGGACACTTCCAAACGCAGCATCGTCCGCTAGACCAATGAGCGAACCCTCCGGCCGGACCGTCCGCGTTGCCTTTGTGGCGGGAGAGGCTTCCGGAGATCTGCTCGGCGCTCATCTGCTGCAGGCGCTTGGCGAGCGCCTGCCCCGGCTCGAAGCGTTTGGAATCGGCGGTCCGGGGATGCAGTCGGCGGGGCTCGACGCCTGGTACCCGATGGAAGCGCTGGCGGTGCGCGGCTACGTGGAGGTGTTGAAGAGCCTGCCTAAACTGCTGCGGATTCGCGGCGAACTCAGGCGCAGGCTGCTGGCCGACCCGCCCGACCTGTTCATCGGTATCGATGCTCCCGATTTCAATCTCGACCTGGAGCTTGCGCTGCGCAAACGCGGCATCACCACAGTGCACTACGCCAGTCCGTCGATCTGGGCGTGGCGCGGCGAACGCATCCACAAGATCAAGCGCGCGGTCTCCAAGATGCTGGCGCTGTTTCCGTTCGAGCCGTCGATCTACGAGAAAGCCGGCGTGCCGGTTGCCTATGTCGGCCATCCGCTTGCCGACGAACTGCCGGAACACCCCGACAAGGACTCGGCGCGCGAACAGATGCGGCTGTCACCTGATCGGACCGTGGTGGCGCTGCTTCCCGGCAGCCGCCAGAGCGAAGTGCGGCAGATGGGCGAGTTGTTCGCGGCGACCGCGAAACTGGTCGCGGAGCAGGTGCCGGATGTGCATTTTCTGGTGCCGCTGATCAGCCGCGAAACCCGCATGATTTTCGAAGAAGCTCTCTATCACCAGCAGGCCGAGCAACTGGCGGTCACCATCCTGTTCGGCCACGCGCATATGGCGATGGTATCGGCCGATGCCGTGCTGGTGGCCTCGGGCACGGCCACGCTCGAAGCGGCGTTGCTCAAGCGCCCGATGGTGATTACCTACAAGATGCCGCGGCTGTCGGCATGGATCATGCGCAGGAAACAAATCCTGCGCTATGTCGGACTGCCGAACATCCTCGCTGGCGAGTTCGTGGTGCCGGAGATACTCCAGGAAGATGCGACCGCGGAAAATCTCGCGCAGGCGCTGGTAAACCAGCTGCAGGATAAAGAAGTGCGCAGACGGCTGGAGCAACGTTTTCTGCAGATTCACCGCTTGCTCCGGCAGGGAACTGCGGCCCGCGCGGTCGAAGCGATCCTCCCGCTGCTGGATGTCATCCGCCAGCCCGTACCGGTGGGCGCTGCCGCACGGGAAGGGGCACGCGCATGACGCCGGCAGGGGCGCCTGCCCTGCTCATCTGCGGAGTGGACGAGGCTGGCCGCGGGCCGCTTGCCGGGCCGGTGTACGCCGCTTGCGTGGTGTTGCGGGACGATGATCCGATAAGCGGCCTCGCCGATTCGAAAAAGCTGTCGCCTGCGCGCCGCGAAGAACTGGCGATCGAGATCCGCGTTCGCGCCGCCGCCTGGGGCATCGCCAGCGCCTCAGTGGAAGAAATCGACATGCTCAACATTTTCAGAGCCAGCCTGTTGGCGATGCGGCGCGCACTGTAATAGTTGGCGATCGAATCGTACGAAGTGTTGGTCGATGGATTGTATTGTTCGGACATGCGTTTCCCGGGCCGCGCCGTAATCGGTGGCGATGACACGATTGCCAGCATTTCCGCGGCCTCCATCCTCGCCAAGACAGCGCGCGACGCATTCATGGTGGCGTTGCACGCGCGCTATCCCGATTACGGTTTCGACCGCCATAAGGGTTATTGCACGCCAGAACATCTCGACGCACTGCAGCGCTGCGGCGTTTCGCCGGTGCACCGGCGCAGCTTCGCCCCGGTCCGGGCGCTGTGCGGCGGTGATGTGGAGAGTTGAAAAAGTCCGGCCGCGCGGGAAGCTCAGCCTTCAATACACGTGCCGCTGCAGGTTGGCCTGCTGCAAAATCGTGGTGGCCAGTTCCTCGATCGAACGCGACGTAGTGTCCAGGATGGGTATGCCCTCCTGCCGCATCAGCCTGTCGGCCTCGCGCAGCTCATATTCGCAATTTTCCAGGTTGGCGTAAGTACTGCCCGGACGGCGTTCGTTGCGGATGCGCTGCAGGCGGTCGGGCCTGATCGTCAGGCCGAACAACTTGCTGCGCAAATCGCGGATCGCCGCCGGCAGCACCTTGGCGTTGAAGTCCTCCGGGATCAGCGGGTAGTTGGCCGCTCGAATCCCGAATTGCAGCGCCATGTACAGGCAGGTTGGCGTCTTGCCGCAGCGGGATACGCCCACCAGGATCACGTCGGCATTGGCAAGCTCCTTGGTGGTCTGGCCGTCGTCGTGCGCCATGGCGAAATTCACCGCTTCGATCCGGCTGAAATACTCGTTGTTGCGAACGCTGTGCGACTTTCCGACGGTGTGCGACGACTGCACCCCGAGTTCGTCCTCCATCGGCTGGATGAAAACCTGGAAGCAGTCGATATAGAAGGCATTGGCGCGCTGGATGATGCTGCGGATGTCCTGATCCACCAGCGTGCTGAAAATCAGCGGGCGGGCGCCGTCTTTTCCCGCGGCCTGGTCTATTTGCCGTACCGCGTCTTCGGCTTTCTGCGGCGAATCCACGAAAGGAAGCGTAATCTCGGTGAAAGACACGCGGTCAAACTGGGTGAGCAGGCTGTGACCGAGCATCTCGGCGGTGATCCCCGTGCGGTCCGAAACGAAAAAAGCAGTCCGTTTGGGTGACATTGTGATGATGCATGTGTAGTAAATCAGCCGGTAAAATAGCACTTTTTCGAGCTTCTCCCTCCTGGACCACAGAATGAGCACTCCACGCCTCGTCATCCCGCTTGAGGAACTGCGCATGACCGATGTCGACAGCGTCGGCGGCAAGAACGCTTCTCTCGGGGAAATGATCAGCCAGTTGTCGCAGGCTGGCGTGCGCGTCCCCGGAGGTTTTGCCACTACGGCGGCGGCGTACCGCGAGTTTCTCGGTGCGAAAGGCCTGGCTGGAAGAATCGGGCAGGTGCTGTCCTCCGTGGATGTGGATGACGTATCCGCGCTGGCCGTGGCCGGCGCCCGGATCCGCCAGTGGATACTCGAGGCACCGTTGCCGGAGCGCCTGCAGTCGGAGATTGGTGCCGCGTACAAGGCCCTTGCAGGCGATCAGGGTCGCGAAGTCTCCTTCGCGGTGCGCTCTTCGGCGACCGCGGAAGACCTGCCGGACGCTTCCTTCGCCGGGCAGCAGGAGACCTTCCTTAACATCGAGGGCTTCGACAACGTGCTGATGGCGATCCGCCATGTATTCGCTTCGCTCTACAACGACCGCGCGATCTCCTACCGGGTGCACAAGGGTTTCGAGCACTCGGTCGTGGCCTTGTCGGCCGGCGTGCAGCGCATGGTCCGCAGCGACAAGGGGGCGGCCGGGGTGATGTTCACGCTCGACACCGAATCCGGTTTCGACAAGGTGGTATTCGTCACGTCAGCCTATGGGCTGGGCGAAACCGTAGTGCAGGGGCAGGTCAATCCCGACGAGTTCTATGTGTACAAACCTGCGCTCGCAGGCGGCCGGCCGGCGATCCTGCGCCGCAATCTCGGCAGCAAGGCGCTGCGCATGGTGTTTACCGACAGCCGGGCTGCCGGACGTTCGGTGCAGACGCTCGAGGTGCCCGAGGCAGAGCGCAGGCAATTTTCAATCGGCGACCGCGAAGTCGAAGAACTTGCACGTTACGCAATGATCATCGAAAAACACTACGGGCGGCCGATGGACATCGAGTGGGGCCGCGACGGCATGGACGGCAAGTTGTACATCCTGCAGGCGCGCCCCGAGACGGTGAAGGCGCGGGAAGAAACGCAAGAGCGCTTCCGGTTGAAAAAGCGTGGCGATGTTCTGGTCACTGGCCGCGCCATCGGCAACCGCATCGGCACCGGCATGGTGCGGCTGGTGAAGAACGCGTCCGAGATGGACCGGGTGAAGCCCGGCGACGTGCTGGTGACGGACATGACGGATCCCGATTGGGAGCCGGTGATGAAGAAGGCTTCGGGCATCGTCACCAATCGCGGCGGAAGGACCTGCCACGCGGCCATCATTGCCCGCGAACTCGGCATTCCCGCCGTGGTGGGCTGCGGCGATGCCACCGCAAAACTGCAACAAGGCGAGCGCGTGACGGTGTCCTGCGCGGAAGGCGACACCGGCTATGTCTATCGCGGAATTCTCGATGTGGAGGTTTTGCACATCCAGCTCGACAAGTTGCCGAATGTCCCGGTGAAGATCAGCATGAACGTCGGCAATCCGGAACTGGCGTTCGATTTTCAGCGGCTGCCCAATGCCGGCATCGGCCTGGCGCGGCTGGAGTTCATCATCGCGCGCATGATCGGCGTGCACCCGAAGGCGGCACTGGCTTATCCGAAGCTGGACGCCGAGTTGAAGCAGACCATCGATGTGCTTGCGGCGGGTTATCCGGACCCTGTGAGCTTCTATGTGGAAAAACTCACCGAAGGCATCTCGACCCTGGGGGCGGCGTTCTTTCCCAAACCGGTGATCGTGCGGCTGTCGGATTTCAAGTCGAACGAGTATTCGAGCCTTACCGGCGGCAGGCAGTACGAGCCCGAGGAAGAGAATCCGATGCTTGGATTTCGCGGTGCCTCGCGCTACATCGCCGATTCCTTTCGCGACTGCTTCGAACTCGAATGTCGCGCGCTGAAAAAGGTGCGCGACCAGATGGGACTGACCAACATCGAGATCATGGTGCCTTTCGTGCGCACGGTGCACGAAGCGGCACAGGTCATCGAACTGTTGAAGAAAAACGGCCTGGAACGCGGCAAGAACGGCCTGCGCGTCATCATGATGTGCGAAATTCCCTCGAACGCCATTCTCGCCGATGAATTCCTGCAGCACTTCGACGGCTTTTCCATAGGCTCCAACGACATGACCCAGCTCACGCTTGGGCTGGACCGCGATTCGGGCATCGTTGCCGGGCAGTTCGACGAACGCGATCCGGCAGTGAAGGCGATGCTCTCCATGGCCATCCAGGCGTGCCGCAGGGCCGGCAAATATGTAGGCATCTGCGGACAGGGTCCCTCCGATCACCCCGACCTTGCGGAATGGCTGATGGAACAGGGCATCGACACCATATCGCTGAATCCGGATACGGTGATCGAGACCTGGATGTTCCTCGCCAAGCATGCCGCCAAGCAAGCGGCCGCCGCGTGAACTCAAAAGGAGCCGGGCAGGCACAATATTGGTGACGCCCGCCCGGCCTTTGGGTTATCATTCGGCAGGCAAGTCGGAGCGGGTATGGAATGACCAAATTTATCTTTGTAACCGGCGGTGTAGTCTCTTCCCTGGGCAAAGGTATCGCTTCCGCGTCTCTCGCCGCAATTCTCGAATCCCGCGGCATCAAGCTCACTCTCCTCAAGCTCGACCCGTACATCAACGTTGATCCCGGCACCATGAGCCCTTTCCAGCACGGGGAGGTGTTCGTGACCGAGGATGGCGCCGAGACCGACCTGGACCTCGGGCATTACGAGCGTTTCGTCAATGCCAAGATGACCAAGCGCAACAACTTCACCACGGGCCAGATCTACGAGAGCGTGATCAAGAAGGAGCGCCGCGGCGATTACCTGGGCGGCACGGTGCAGGTCATCCCGCACATCACCGACGAGATCAAG
>Ga0134123_10002954_pt1 | contig 11047 bp, 11 predicted proteins | sample KB303_FD_96460 | JGI IMG/M metagenome (GOLD analysis project Ga0134123, IMG submission 96460) | Terrestrial soil microbial communities without Nitrogen fertilizer from Kellogg Biological Station, Michigan, USA - KB3-0-3 | ecosystem: Environmental > Terrestrial > Soil > Unclassified ...
CTCCCAGCGACCAGACGTCGCTCCGCGCATCGACCGCTCCAGCCTGCGCCTGCTCGGGCGCCATGTAGCCGGGGGTGCCGAGGAGTGGGCCGGCCAGAGTCTGGTCGGGCAGCCGGGCGATGCCGAAGTCGAGGATCTTGACGACGCCGTCGTTGGTGATCATCAGGTTGGCGGGCTTGACGTCGCGGTGGACGATCCCGTGGCCATGCGCCTTGGCGAGGCCGCGGGCGACCTGCAGGGCGATGTGCAGGGCCTCCGCGACCGGCAGGGGGCCGCGCTCGAGACGCTGCTTCAGGGTCTCGCCCGCGTAGTAGGCCATCGCGAGGTAGAGCTGCCCCTCGGCCGTCTCCCCGACCTCGTAGATGGTGCAGATGTTGGGGTGGTCGAGAGCCGAAGCCGCCCGCGCTTCGTTGAGGAATTGCGCCTTCGCCTGTGGATTGGGCGTCAGCGACGGAGGCAGGAACTTGAAGGCGACCATGCGCCCCAGGAGGGTGTCCTCGGCACGATAGACGACGCCCATCCCGCCGGTCCCGGCCAGGCCGAGGATCTGGTATCGCGGTGGGGCGGGGTCAGCCGTTGGCCCCTCGGTCGCCGGAGTCAACGCCGAGGGGCCGGCTCCGGCCGGTCCGGACCGCGGATCTTGGGAACGCGGCTTCAAATTTCTTGCCTCTCCCTTCTCCTCATACGATAATGGCCGGATACCTGTCACTGAGGAGACGGCCAGATGAAGAAGAACAAGGTCAAGAAGCTCCAGCTCTCTCGAGAAACGCTGCACATTCTCACGAGCTCGGAGGCACAAACGGTGGTGGGAGCCAGCCTCATGTCGTGCATGTCCACCGCCACCGGGATCTGTTATGCCGCTACCACCTGCCCCATGTATACAGACCCAGAGGGTGGTCGGCCAAATGGTGGTCGTCGGCGCTAGCGCACACGGCAATTTCCCGAGCTCGCCCGCCGTCCTAGTATAGAGCGAGCCCGATCCTCGAGAGGAGATCTTCCACCCGGTTGGAAAGCGTGGGGCGGTGGGCGGAACGGTCTCGTCACGTCCCGCGTGGTGGGCAACCATCTCTGCAAGTGCACGAAAAATCCGTCGAAGGTCGAGCGGTCATCCGCCGCCCGCGTGCCGGCTGGAGTGCCGCCGGCCTTTCACCTCCTCGACGCTCTGGGCGAGCGTCCGGGCCAGGGGATCGTCTTCCGCAACGCCTCGGGCCGGCCACGCAGCGAGCCTGCCTCAACGGCGTGAGTGTCGCCACCGCGTCCCGGCGCGCCACCCGGCAGGGCAAAACGCGCCGCAGGTGACTCCCTCCCCGTTAGACGGCATCACGCCGGCACCAGTGACGAAAGGAGAGATCTATGCGATCGCAGGGAACATGGCAAGGCCTGGCACTCCTCTTGACCCTTCTGCTCGCCCCTTCGGCCACGACGTTCGCGCAGGCGACCGACGGTGGAAGCGACGGCGCCGTCGACGAAGGCACCGGGGACGCTCTCGCCACCATCGTGAGCTGCGCCCCCTGGGGCGGCACGTACGGAAACTCCTCCGAGACCCGCACCGGGTGCTTCATCCAGCGCTACGGCAGCGGCTTCAGGATGCCCTGGCTCATCCAGGACGACAACTCGATCTACAACGCCAACTACGTCATGAAGGGCACCAACTTCATCCCCATGGGCGGCGACGAAGGCGGCGGCTGGAACGGCTGGAACATGTGGACGTATCTCGATCCGAGCTATTCCGATCCCTACGGCATTCGAAACCAGATCTACAACCGTGACCTCGACAAGGCCCGCCTCCTGCGCTCGAACGTCATTCGCATCTTCCTCAACGTCGATCAGTGGGGGGGCGTGCCGAACATCTACGGACAGTACATCCCGTTCAACACCGGGCTCCTGACCGCGCTCGACCAGTTTCTGTGGCAGGCCAACGAATGGGACATGAAGGTGATCGTGACGCTCTACGACGGGCTGAACACGCCGACGCCGTGGTGCACCGGAAAGCTGGGCAATCGCAACAATTCCGGATGGTCGGAGGCGGGACCCTACCTGGAGCACGTGCAGCGAATCGTGGACTACTTCAAAAACGACGTGCGGATCGCCGCCTGGGACGTGATGAACGAGCCCGATCACCTCTCGCGTGTGCGCCCCGGCTGCCCGAACAACATGTATGACATGGGGTGGCTCACCGGCTGGATGCAATGCGTGATCAACGAGATCAGGTTGAGGGACACCAAACACCCGGTCACGGTCGGCCTCTACGGCTATTTCGTCAACCGCTACAGCGGCGTGATCAACACCACAGAGTACAACGACCTGTTCAACACCCTCAATCAGGGCGGGCAAGGCAATACGTTCGTCGGCTTCCACTGGTACGGCACCGAGGACTCGAGCTGCAACATCGATCCCAACTGCCAATCGAGGTTCCAGAATGCGCTGGTGATGCTGCGCTCGGCGACCGGCATGCCGGTGGTCGTGGGCGAGATCGGACTCGCCGACAGCGGCGCCGGCAACCCCTGGAACCGCACCTATCTCGAGCAGTGGACGCGCGCCTGGACCAACGTCGCGTCCCAGTACGCCGACGGCGCGCTGGCCTGGATCAACACCGATTTCAGGCGCCTCGGCGGGAACGTGGTGTGCAGTGGAGCCCAATCAAGCAACGAGTGCTTCTTCGGCATGGTCGACATCAACACCAACCTGAAGCCGGCGGGCGTCGCCTTCCGCGACCGGTTCTACAACTGCACCACCCCGTACATCCGCATCAAGACGGCGCACGGCCGCTACGCCACCAGCCTCGGCGACTGGCAGGAGCTCAACCAGAGCACAAGCTCGCCCACGAGCAGCAACCTCTTCGTGATGGACCCGAACATGCATCGCTTCCTCTTCTACCTGAAGCCCACGAGCTCGGGCCAGTACGTCAAGGCGTTCGTCACCTCGAACGAGCATCTGCAACTGCAGCCGCTCACCGGCGACACCTTCCCGTGGCGCTTCTACCACATCCCGATGAGCAAGCGTCTCACCAGCGGCAGCCAGTCCTATTTCGAATTCGCATTCAAGCCGCGCAACAATGTCTACATCCACGCCGAGCCCCCCTCGTGGGGCGGCGCTCTGGGCTACAGCCGCAAGTGGATCGGCCCCTGGGAGACCTTCCGGATGGAGTGCTTCAACTCCCTCCAGTCGGAGGATCCGAGCGAGCCACAGGACGCGAACTGAGCGCCGCGCCGAGCTCGCCAAGAGGGATCGCGTTCGCCGCGATCGCGGTCCCTCACCTCGTCGACGGAAGCTCGAACGCGGCCGGAGCATCGGCAGGGAAGAGTCCTCCCGACGGCTTGGGGAAAGGCCCGCATTGTAAAGCCAGCCCGCATCGCGGTCTAGAGGAGGCGCACCGCCGTCAGCGCGTAGGTGGTGGCACAGTCGAGGACGTCCTGCAGGACCACGAACTCCTGCGGCCCATGGGAGACGGAGAGGAGACCCGGCCCGTAGGCCAGAGCCGGCATCCCCTTCTCCGCGTAGAAGCGGATCTCGAGCAGGCCCGGGCAGATCTCGATTTCCGGCCGCCGGCCCGTCACCTCCTCGACGCTCAGGGCGAGCGCCCGGACCAGGGGATCGTCTTCCGCAACGCCCGAAGACCTCCCCTCCTGGAAGACCTCCCATTCGAGGTGGATCCCGTCTCGGCCGAGCCCTTCGAACACCTCCAGGAGCCGCGATTTTTCCGTCTCCAGGTCTTCTTCGGGATTGATCCGGCGATCGATCGTAAAAGACATCCGGTCGGGGACCACGTTGAAGTTCGATCCCCCGGAGCACTCGCCTCCGAGCAGCAGAATGGATCTTCTGGCCGCTTCCGGCGAGATGCGGAAACCGGTGGCGCGCGTCTCCACCTCGCGCTTGAGGGCGAGGAGCCGGTCGGCCACGGTGATCATTCCTTCGAAGGCGTTCTTTCCCTTGAAGTGCAGCCCCACGTGGGCAGGCTTGCCCTTGACGGTCACCCGCAGCGAAATGGCTCCGCGGTTGGCGTTCCAGACGACGCCGCTCGACGGCTCGGGAGTGAGCATGCCGATGCCGTTCTCGCCCAGGATTCCCGCTCGGGCGAGAGGCCCCGAGCCGCGGGCCCCTCCCGTCTCCTCGTCGGGAACCATCAGGAGACCGATCCGGCCGCCCAACTCGACGTTGTGCTCCTTGAGGGCCTTCACGGCATGAATCATCGCCACAAGGCCGCTCTTCATGTCCGCCGAGCCGCGGCCGAAAAGCTTGCCGTCCTTCTCCCGGGGCTCGAACTGCTCCCGGCTGGCCGCCGGTACCACGTCATAATGGCCATGAAAGTAGAGCGTCGGCCGACCATTCCCATAAAAGCATCGGATCGCGTGGGTCGGGCCCTGGTCCGCGATCTTATGCGGGATCTCGATCACCTCGGGCTCGAGGCCGAGCCGCTCGAGCTCCCGGACGATCACCTCGACGCACGCCGCGTACTCCCTTCCGGGCGGGTTTTCGGTGGGAACAGAGATCAGCCGGCGCAGGAAATCGCTCATCTCCTCCGCGCGGGAGGAGATGGCGGAGGCAAGAGCGTCTCTCATTGTTTTCATCGAAGCCTCACGCGATCGGTTCCTGGATCATCGCGACCTCCCGGCGGGGATCATAGCGCATGGGGTCGGGAGGACCGCTCCCGAGCCGGGGCTGAGTCCTCCCGAGGCTCGGGAAAAGCTCTTCGAAACCTCACCGGCATCCTACGGCACGCGCTCGAGGGATTAGGCGCCAGATCACAATTGGTTCGGAAGCCGCCTCTTTAGCTTTTCGAGCGTTGCCTGGAGATGCTCTTGGAGGTCGGAGGTGTAGATGCTGTGGCCGGGGTGTCGGGGATCAGCCAGCGAATGAGCTGGGATGCCCGAGTACGGAAGCAGATCGAGTAAGGCGTGAGCGCAGCTTAAACGCACCGGGTACGACTTGAGGGCCGAGAGTTGTTGAGCCAGGAATGGAGCCGCGAGGGCTACGTCGCGCTTGGACGCAAGAGCAGCAAATGCTTGGAGGTATTCGCCAAATCTGCCCTCTCTAATTTGTTCCATCAACGCGGTCGAAGTCAAGTTGGAGAGTTGGTCAAACTCGGCTTGGGCCGCTCGCTCTTGTCGCTCCTGGAACTCAGCATAAGTCACGAATGTTCCCCCCTGTCGCCTAACGCGCGCTTCGACGCCTTCCTTTTTCGCCGTATTACCACGCGCAACCCTCTAGACCTCCCATACTTTCCCTATCTCGTTGATACAGCACTACCCTACGCCAGTTGCGCGCTCTCGTCAACATGCGGGAAAGTGGCAGTAAGCACTCCCGAGCGATCACCTCCACGCAAGCCGCGAACTCCCTTCCGGGCGGGTTCTCGGTGGGAACAGAGATCAACTGGCGCAAGAAGTGCTCATCTCCTCCGCGCGGCAGGAGACCGGCCGCTCGATTGTGCGCGAACTGTTCGAAGCTCCGTGGCGGCGACCGAGGAGCTCCTCCACGGTGGTGGTGACCTTCTCGGTCGCGCCGCCGGCGCGCTGGTAGGCAGCGATGGTCAGGAGCGCGGAGTCCGGGACCGTGAAGGCCCTCGTCGTAGCCCAGGCTGTGGAAGGAGGAGCCCATGCGCTGACCGGGGGGCCGAGAAGATCTCGAACGCCTCGCGGCGTCTCACCCGGAGGTGTGGATTCAGGCACTCTGAGGCGCTCTACCAGCACGCTGGCCGGTGGGCCGGCGGATGGTTGAAATCCTCCTTCTTTCCACCTATGCTGCTGTCATGGCGCTGAACATCAAGAGTCCGGAAGTCGAGGAACTGGTCGCGGCGGTGTCTGCGATGACCGGCGAGAGCAAGACGGAAGCTGTCCGTCGTGCCCTGGTCGAACGCCGCGATCGCCTCGCCCTGCAAGCCGCTCATCGTGAGCGCGGCAGCTCCTTCCTTCGCTATCTCAAGGAAGAGGTATGGCCGAAAGCCCCGGCGGGGCAACTGGGCCGCCGGCTCAGTCGCGAAGAAGAAGACGAGATCCTTGGTTACGGGCCGGAGGGCGTGTGATCGTCGACAGCTCGGCCATCATCGCCATCGCCCTGCGGGAGCCCGGCTATGAAGAGCTGGTGGACAAGCTTCGAACCGCGGAGACCATCGGCATCGGCACCCCGACCCTCACCGAGGCCGGGATGGTGCTGTCGTCGCGTCTGGGAATCGAGCCGCAGGCACTGCTGGATCGTTTCCTCCGTGACTTCAGGATCATGCCGGTGGTCTTCGGAGAGCAGCATTGGCGAGAAGCCCTGGAAGCCTTTCGCCGCTTTGGCAAGGGCCGGCATCCGGCCTCCCTCAACTTCGGTGACTGCCTGAGCTACGCCACCGCCAGGCTTGCCGGCCACCCCCTTCTCTTCGTCGGCGACGATTTCTCCCGCACGGATATCGAAGCGGCGTGAGGAGACCTGCGCGGCGGGGCCGGAGCATCGGCAGGGAAGAGTCCTCCCGACGGCTTGGGGAAGGCTCGCCGGTAGCCGCCGTCAGAATAGGACCGGCACCAGGTCTGATTTGATGATCCGATCGTCCTGAGTCAGGAGCGTCGCCCCAAGAACGCGGGCGGAGGCGACGATGATCCGGTCCGCCGGGTCTCGATGGAAGCTGTCAGGCAACGCGGCGACTTCCGCCGCCACCGCCGGGGTGATCGGCATACGCTGGACCAGGGGAGGAGACGTGGCCTGTTCCAGCCAGTCGCGCAGAGGGAGGTGAAGCTTGATTCGCCCGAGGCTGCTCAGCGTCGCAATCTCCCAGAGAGTGATGTCGGATACCCAGAGCGGCTCGTCCTCTGTGACTCCGCGGAGGACCCCCTCCTGAGCGGAGGACAGACGCGAGCTTGCGCTGAACCACCAGAGCAGGATGTGGGTATCGAGCAGAGCCTTCAATGTTCCTCGCCGCCCTCCGCCTCCCAGGCCGCGGCTGGAAGCACAGGCTCGAGAATGTCTCCCAGGATCTCGACAGTCCCGTGGAGGGATTCCTGCGGATACTTATCCTGTCCTGGCGCCGGCGGGACCAGCCGAGCCACAGGCCTGCCCCGCTTGAGGATCGTCACCGGCTCCCCGGTCCGTTCGACCTCGTCGAGGATCGCCAAGCACTTCGCTTTGAACTCGGAAGCCCGAACCGACCGCATGTGACCAGTTTAGGTGACCAGTTCGAGGGAGTCAACCAGAGTCGTGCCCAGAGCTACCCAGAGTAGGATAGCGACATGGGCGCCGAGAAAGTCTCCTCACCTTGGATGAAGAGCTCCTCGCCGAAGCTCGCGACGTGGTCGGAGCCGGGGGCTTTCGAGCTACGTCAACCGTGCGCTTCGGCACCAGTTGCAGCACGATCGCCTCGCATGCCTGCTCGCGGAGCTCGAGCAGGAGCACGGGCCGATCGATCCAGAAGTGATCGAGGAGACCCGTCGAGCATGGCCGGCACCCGGAGAGAATGCCACCAAGCGCCGCAGCGCCTGATCCTGGATTCCGGGGCGGTCATCGCTCTGGCTCGAGGAGACCAGAGAGCGCGGGCATTCCTGGCCCGGCCTTGGAGCTCGGGGTACCCGTCGAGATCCCGGTGGTCGTCGTGGCCGAGACGGTCCGCGGCGGCCTGCGATTACGAGCTACCCGGCCTGCTGAATCCTAAGTTCTCCGCGTCACCTACTGAGATTGATACGGCCTGGAATGCCGAACGCAGAAAATAATAGCGTCTCGGGCCGAACGTTGCCTGCCTGTTGAGCTTCGACGTACGCCTTAGTCAATCCGTGCCGCGCCATCGATTCACCAAGAACCCAGGCAGCAGCGTGTCTAAATTGTCGAACTTCTAGAGCGTTTTGCGTAGCCCAGCCTAGGTACTCTCCCAAGACGTTGCCGAGCGCTTTTTTCAGGCTTGCATCTTTAGCAGACTTGCGGATTAGAGGGAGCAACGGGTCATACAGCAGGGCGGTTGTAAGCTGCGTGGAAAATATTACTTGGTCTAGGCTTCGATGCGGATCTGGTTGATTCGGATTGAAAATGTCTGTCAAAAGGCGGCCAACAAAGATAGATGCGGTAAATGCATCGACACGAGCAAGGCTTGCAATTACGCAGACGGCACCTTTGGATAGAAGTCTCCGTACAAAGCAGCCGCGCATCGCTCCTGTGACGGACCCATCGCAGGCAGAGAGTATCCACACCGGCGGAACTTGGGCGTCTGGCAGGAGTTGATCAACAGAAGCTTGGCCACCAGGCAAACTAATCCAGATCTCATCCTTTGACCGATCGTACCTACCATGTGAATCCAAGACGACAATTTCTGGTTCGAGTCTCTCTATTACGTCTCTGAATTCTGTTGCATTGGCCGGCTTGGCATAGGTGTAATTTTGCGACAGCCCCTCTGAGGTCGAAATAAAAATGTCCGAATGAACGCGTATCGGATCGTGCTTTGCAATCAGGTCTAGAACCAGCACCTTGTTGGGTGTCCGTGAATTGATGGTAATTTGAGCTTCGAGGACTGCGCTTAGGATATCCCACCGGGTAAGGCCAATCGGAATCCGAGACACTGGCCTAGTCAGGCATATCGGCCAATCATCGACTAGCGCCCATTCAAATGGTAGGTCGCTGAAGAGTACGACGGTCGAATCACCTGTATAAAGCCAGTCTCGGACTGCCGAAGGAAGCAGATCAGCCAACCCTTGCTCGATCTCGCGAAAGAGCTTGGTGCACTTTCGGCTGTTTGTCTCAAGAGCCTGATTGAGATCCCGAATCCTGTTGTACATCTCTCCGGAGAGGGATTGTAGTTGGAGAGGCGAGGTGAGAGATCGTGACGCCAGCCACGCTGATTGACAAGCCAGGAATCTCTGTTCCAGCAAGAGTGTATCGTGCGCTCGCTTGTAGTCCTGCTTCTCCTGCTCGGAGTCGAAAAGATTCCGTTCAACTCCTTCGATGAAGTCGGCCGCCGCCTGGATGCCTGACTTCGCCATTCGCTTGAAGTCGGGGTCCGGCTTCGTGCTTCCAGGAATTCGCCCGCGCACCAAGTCCTGTCGCACAACGGGAACAGTAATGAAGAGTCTTTCCATCAATGTATAAGCCACGCGGTGGCCCAATTCAAACATGACTTTAAACTTCTGATCGGAGTCGACCTGCGGTGACGTGAGTGTGGTATGTACTTCCTCAACTTCCTTCATGGACACCCTCATCGCCGTTGGGAGCTTCTCCCCAAGTTCAAAAAATGCCAAAGCCGTGACGGCGCGGAGGCTGGTCATCAGTAGCTTCGGAAAACCTATCTCTCCCCCCTCCACCCGGTCGGGTTGTAGGGTCGGTCTATCGACATTATTTGACATCCTGTTCAAAAGATATACGGCGGCTCGGCCATCCCAAGGCTGCGGTAGGGGAAGCGCTGGAAAGAAATCTAAGCGTGATCTGTGCTCAAATAGGTCTAAATCGCTTAGCGCCGCGATTCTTTTGCGTGTTGCGTCGTCTTGGCGACGATCTTGTCCACTCTCTCGACACAGGTCACGAAAAACCCTGTAGAACTCGCGGATGTCCTCCAAGCCATGTAGAAGTCCCGCCGAAATACCGCTAGACTGTAGCGCTGTTTCCACCGTCGACTCGTTCGGGCTCAGGAGGGCTATCGACCGCGCAGCAGCGAGATCGTCGAGCCAAATAGGAAGCTTGTTTCCTACCATCAGAACAAGCAGTGGTACCTCAAGAAGGTGGTGCAACAGTTGTTCCGGCAAGGGTGTGTTAGAATTTGCCTTCCTGAACCTCGGCGCATCATGCAGTCGAATCAGCGCTTCATTGAACGGCCTCTTTTCGGGAATCATTCCGCTCACGCTGCCAGGGAAAGATAACAGGGCCATAAAGCAGCGAAGTAGCGTTGCCTCCGATTCGGCTAATAAGTGGAATACGGTGTGTCGGGGGGTTCCAGGGATTTGGTCCTCGGCGATTAGGTAATGAATACGCATATCCGACACCATCCGAAGCCCGCGCGAGAGTGTGCTGCCAGAACAGTACAATGGCACGATCGCTTGCAACCACCACCATCAATGGCTTACCGCCCTCCCCTGAAGATTTACCTCATGCTCGCAACTCAGCAGCGTGGTCGCGCGCGAACTGCTCGAAGCTCAGCGGCGGCCGGCCGATGAGCTTTTCCACGGTTGTGGTGACCTGCTCGGTGGGGCCGCCGGCGCGCTGGTAGGCGGCGATGGCCAGGAGCGCGGAGATCCGCCACGACGGCTCTCCGGCGTTACGCTGCCGGGCCCAGGCCTCGTCCTCCGTCTCGGCCACATAGGTGAGCGGGCGCCCGAGGACCCTGGACAGGATCTCGGTCGCTTGCCCGTAGGACAGGGCTTCCGGTCCGGTGAGGGTGTATGCCTTCCCTTCGTGGCCGGGCTCGGTGAGGGCCACCGCCGCCACCGCCGCGATGTCGCGGGTATCGATAAAGGGGATCCTGCCCTCACCGGCGGCCGAGTACACGACTCCCTCCCGCAGGATGTTCTTGCGCTGATCCAGCAGGTTGTCCATGAAGTGATGGGGCCGCAGGAGCGTCCAGGCGAGGCCGCTCTCGCGCAGGAGCCTCTCGACGTTGTAGTGCCAGAGACCGATCACCGACAGTGAGTGATCCGAGGCACCCAAGGCGGACAGCTTCACCACGTGCCTGACTCCGGCCTGGCGTGCAGCCTCCAGCGCGTTCTTTTGCAGGCGGACCATGTCTTCGCTGTTGGCCGTGAGGAGGAAGAGCTTCTCGGCGCCGGCGAATGCTGAAACCAGGTGTTCCCGCTGCGCGAGGTCCGCGGCCACCCACTCGACGCCCGGGATCTCCTCGCCTCTCCCGGCGTGCCGCGACAGCGCCCGCACGGCCGCGCCACGCGCCGCGAGCTGCCGGACCAGCTCTTTGCCGATTTTCCCTGTGGCTCCTGTGACGACGATCATCCGGCAGTCTCCCTTTATCGCGAGAGGCGTCAACGAGAGCAGCACCTCCGCGATCGCTGTCCCCTAATCTATCGTATCCGCTGACGCTCTCGGGCACGGACCTGAGCCGCTCCGCGTTTTCGTGCGCGCCGGTACGCCGCCCTCGCAGGAGGTGAGAAGC
>Ga0134123_10002957_pt1 | contig 11037 bp, 9 predicted proteins | sample KB303_FD_96460 | JGI IMG/M metagenome (GOLD analysis project Ga0134123, IMG submission 96460) | Terrestrial soil microbial communities without Nitrogen fertilizer from Kellogg Biological Station, Michigan, USA - KB3-0-3 | ecosystem: Environmental > Terrestrial > Soil > Unclassified ...
CGCGGATGATCCCGAACATCTGATCGACCACCGTGGGGGCGAGCCCCAGCGACGGCTCGTCCAGCAGGAGCAGCCGCGGACGGGACATCAGGGCACGCCCGATGGCGACCATCTGCTGCTGACCGCCCGAGAGCGAGCCGGCGAGCTGGCGGCGCCGCTCGCGGAGGATGGGAAAGAGCCCGAACACGCGCTCCAGCGCCCCCTGCCGCTCGCGGCGCGCCTCCGCGCGATAGGCGCCCAGCTCGAGATTCTCCTCCACCGACATGCGCGTGAAGAGCCGCCGCCCCTCCGGCACCAGCGCGATGCCCTGGGAGCACACGCGATGGGCCGGCACGGTGGCCAGATCCAGGCCGTCGAAGGTGAGGGAGCCGCTCTGCCACCGCCGCAGCCCCGCGATGCTGTTGATGAGGGTGCTCTTCCCCGCGCCATTGGGCCCGATCACCGACACCACCTCCGCCGCGTCCACCGCGAGCGAGGCGTCCCACACCGCGGGAGCGTCGCCGTAGCCGATGGCCAGGTGGCGCGCCTCAAGCAGCATGGCGCGTCCCCAGATACACCCGCACCACCTGCGGATCGCGCAGCACCTCGCGCGGATCGCCGGCCGCGATCACCTCGCCCTCGTTGAGCACCACCACCCGGTCCGACAGCTCGAGCACCGCCCGCATCACGTGCTCCACGAAGAGAATGGACGCGCCCCGCGCGCGGATCTCGCGAATGAGCCGCACCGCGCTGGCGATCTCGCCCGGATTGAGGCCGGACAGGACCTCGTCGAGCAGGATGACGCGCGGCCGGGAGGCGAGCGCCCGCGCCAGCTCGAGGAACTTGCGCTCGTGCAGGTTCAGCTCGCCGGGCCGGGCCGCCGCGCGCCGGCCGAGCCCGGTGAAGGCGAGCCACTCGCGGGCCTCCGCGCGCGCCGCCGCCGCCGCGATGCGCGCGGGGCCGAAGGTGGCGGCGAGGGCCACGTTGTCGAGCACCGACAGGTTGAAGAAGGGCCGCGGGATCTGATAGGTGCGCGAGACGCCGAGCCGCGCGATCTCGTGCGCCGAGCGCCCGGTGAGCGTGGCCTCGCCGAGCGCGATGCGGCCCCGGTCGGACGCGTAGTGGCCGCTCACCAGGTTGATGAGGGTGGTCTTGCCCGAGCCGTTGGGCCCCACCAGCCCCACGATCTCGCCGCGTCCCACCGTGAGGCTCACCCCGCGCAGCGCCTGGATGCCGCCGAAGGCGCGGCAGACGTCCACGCACTCGAGCACGCGCGCCTCCGCCGCCGCGGCCGGTCGCGGCGCCGCTCCGGCCGGGACCTCCACCGCGGGCCCGGCCGGCTCCCCCGCGTGGCGCTCGGGGGGCGCCGGCATCGCCGCGGAGGATCCAGGGGACGCCGATCGGCCGCGAAGCCGCCGCCAGCCGCGCAGCGATGCGGGCACCACGCCTTCGGGCAGGAGCAGGATCACCAGGATCAGGGCCAGGGCCACCGCGGCGCGCCCGAGCACCGCGGTCTGGCCGCCGGTGAAGAGATAGAGCGACGCGGTGATGATCACCGCGCCCACCATGGGCCCCAGCCAGTGGCGCGCGCCGCCCAGGATGCTCATGAGCACGACGTAGAGCGGCACCGTGATCGAGAATGTCTCGCCCACGGTCACGTAGCTCACGTACACCGCGTGGATGCCGCCCGCCACGCCCGCGATCCCCGCCGACAGCGCGAAGGCGATGAGCTTGTAGCGGAAGGTGGGGACCCCCTTCACCTCCGCCACGTCCTCGTCGTCGTGGATGGCGAAGAGGCCCAGCCCGAGACGCGACTCCGCCACCAGGCGGGCGGCGGCCACCGAGAACACCGCGAGGGCGAGGCCCAGGAGATACACGGTGCCGGTGGGCGAACCCACGAAGCGCGGGATGGGCACCCCGCTCAGGTAGACGCCCGGCCCGCCGTCGATGCGCGTATTGAGGACGATGGTGGCGAGCACGAAGGTGATGGCCAGCGTGAGGAGGCCGAAGAGCTCGCCCCGCAGGCGCCGCACGCGGAACACCACCGCGCCGATGCCCAGCGCCAGCAGGGCCGACAGCAATCCCGCGATGGGCAGCGTCCAGAGAAACGGCATCTTGGCGGAAGCGGCCAGGGTGGCGGTGGTGTACATGCCGGCGCCGAAGAAGGCGCCGTGTCCGAAGCTGAAGTAGCCCGCGTATCCGCTCAGGAGGCTCCACGAGGTTGCCAGCGCCACCCAGGAGAAGATCAGGTAGAGGAACGATTCGTAGAAGGCGGGCAAGCCCATGAGCGGCAGCGTGGCCAGGGCCAGGCCCGCCGCGAGGAGCGCCGCGAGGGGACGGGTGCTCACGCGCGGCCGGGCCGGGCCACGAGGATGAGGATGAGCACCGAGAAGGACACCAGCGGCGCCCAGGCCGGCGTCACTACCGCCATGGTGACGGACTCGCTCACGCCGATGAGAAGGCCGGCGAGCAGCGCGCCCACGGGATTGGCCAGCCCCCCGATGATGACCACCGCGAAGACCACGCCGAGCCAGGACCAGATCTGACTGGGGGCCAGCGTGGAGATGAGGGCGATGAAGACCCCGGCCACCCCGGCATAGGCGGCGCTGACGCCGGAGAGGAGAAAGGCCTGCGCGCGGTGATTGACGCCGAAGGCGGCGGCGATCTCCGGATCCTCGGCGCTGGCCCGCAGCGCCTTGCCCACATAGGTCAGCCTGAGCCAGGCCCAGGTGCCGAGCGCCAGCGCGGTGGCGGTGAGCCCGGCGAGGAGCTCGAGGGTGGGAATGAAGAGGGGGCCGATGCGGCTCGACGTGCTCGCGTACGGCGTCTCGAAGCGGCGGAAGTCGGCCGTCCAGAACCACTGGATGAGGGACTCGATGATGACGGTGATGCCGAAGGTGACGAGGAGCGAGGTGAACTCGGTGACCCGGAAATAGGCGAACACCGCGTGGAGCCCGACTCCAATCACGAAGAACACGGGCACGATGATCAGGGCGGCGGCCCAGGCGGGAAGGTGGAACGCGGTGCCGAGCTGATAGGTCAGGTAGGCGCCGAGAAAGGCGAGCGCGAAATGACCCAGGTTCACCAGCCGCAGGAGGCCCCAGCTCAGGCTGAGCCCCAGCGCGAGGAGCCCGTACAGCCCTCCCGCGAGCAGCCCCGACACCACCGACTGCCCGAGGAGGGTGAAGCTCGGCACTACGGCAGGATGCGGGCGCCGGGCGCCGCGAACTCCTTCGGCCACACCACCAGCCACTTCCCGTCCTGCACCTGGCGGAGCTTGGAAAGGTCCTCGCCGTAGTTGTTGACCCCGTCGAAGTGGAGCTTCCCTTCCATGGTGTCCACCTTGTTCTTCCGCAGCCACGCGGCCAGGGCCTTGTCGTCCAGGCTCTTGGTGGCGGCGATGGCGGCCTCGAGCACCTGCCACGCGGAGAACGAGCCGGCGGCCTGAGTGTCCACCGCCGTGTACGGAAGGCCCGCCTTGGTGGCGCGCTCCTTGAAGAGGGCGACCAGCCGCGCGCTGCTGACGTCGTTGGTGAACGGCGGATGCTCCTCGAAGAACGTGTTCGAGAGCGCCAGCTTCGCCTCCGGGGCGGTGATCATGGGGCCGGGCGCGGGGAAGAGGTGGAAGTGGCGAGGCGGCGAGTAGTCGAGCTTCTTGAGCGCCTCCAGGAGCTGATTGCCGTCGAGCCCCAGCGCGCCCACCCAGAGGAAGTCCGCGTTGGCGTCCTTCACCCGCGCGGCGATGGAGCCCCAGTCCCGCGTGCCGAACTCGTACTCGAGGTAGAGCAGGACCTTTAATCCGCGCTTCTCGGCCACTTCGCGGGCGCCGTTGGACTGGTACTGCGCGGAGGGAAACTTGCTCGTGACGATGGCCACCGTCTTCGGCGGCGTCTTGGTGGTGGCGAGGCCGTCGAACACCATGCCGGGGACCGTCTTCTGCGGCTCGGGTCCGAAGGGCGCCACCGGGAAGTGCATCTCGTAGGTGGCGAGATGCGGCATGCCGAAGCTGTGGTGGATGATCATCTTCTGGTAGCGCTGGGCCACGCCCATGGCGGCGAGGATGCCGCTGGTGGCATACGGCCCCATGATGAGGTCCACCTTGTCCACCGTGATGAGCTTCTCGTAGAGGCTCCGCGTGACGTCGGGCTTGGACTGGTCGTCGTAGAGCACCCACTCCACCGGCCGTCCCAGGAGCCCGTTGCCCCGGTTGAGCTGCTCCACGTAGATCTCGCCCGCGATCTTGTGGATGAGCGCGGTGGGAGCGAGCGGTCCGGTGAGGGCGAGCGTGCTCCCGATCCGGATGGGCGCGCCCGACGGCGCCGCCGCGGCGGGGAGGGCGGCGCCGACGAGCGCGAGCGCGGCGACGACGGCGGTGAGACGGCGCAGCAACTCACGGACCTTGCACATGTCGGGCCTCCACGGTGAGGGGCGAGCGGGAGCCATCGGTCGCCGAATGCTGCGGACATTACCGACCGCTCCCGTCAAAGTCAACCGGCCCGCCGGCCTCGGGAAACGGTGGTAAAGTCGCCCCATGGCGACGACCTTCACCCTCACCTGCCCCTGCTGCAATGGCCGGCTGACCATCGACGCCACGCTCGAGGCGGTGATCGCCCACGAGGAGGCGCCCCGTCAGAAGTCCGGGCTCGATCTCGGCGGCGCGCTCTCGACGCTCAAGGGCGCGGCCGCCCGGCGCGAGGAGCTCTTCCGCGAGCAGATGAAAGCCGAGCAGAACAAGGGAAAGATCCTCGACAAGAAGTTCCAGGAGGGCATCAAGAAGGCCAAGGACATGCCGGACAAGCCCCTCAATCCGATGGACATGGACTGAGAGGTTGGCCGGGGCGGAGCGGACCGGCCCCCTCCTCACCGGGGCCCTCCTCAAAGGCGTCAGCCGGTCCTTCTACCTCTCGCTGGCGGTGTTGCCGCGGGAGATCCGTCCCACCGTCGGCCTGGCCTATCTCTTCGCCCGCGCCGCCGACACCATTGCCGACACGCGGCTCCTGCCGCGCGCGCAGCGGCTGACCCACCTCACGACCTTCCGTGACGAGCTCGACGCGCCCGGGCCGGGCCGCCTGGAGGCGCTGCTGCGACCCGTGATCGCCGCCACGCGTCCGGGCCAGGCGCTCGAGGCCGAGCGCGCCCTCCTCGAGCGGCTGCCCGATTGCTTCGCCGCCTATCGCGCGCTGCCGCGCGCCGACGCCGATCGGGTGCGCCGGGTGCTGGGCACCATCGTCCAGGGGATGCGCGAGGACCTCACCCGATTCCCCGGCGAGGACGAGGGCGGGCTGGCCGCCCTGGAGACCCGCGAGGAGCTGGACCGCTACACCTATCTCGTGGCCGGCTGCGTGGGCGAGTTCTGGACCGAGATCCACATGGCCCACCGGCCCCGGCTCCGCCACTGGGATCCCGTGAGGATGGCGGCCCTCGGCGTGCGCCTGGGCAAGGGCCTGCAGCTCACCAATGTGCTGCGCGACATCCCCCGCGACCTCCGTCAGGGCCGCTGCTACCTGCCCAGCCGCGAGCTGGCGCGACTGGGGCTCGAGCCGCGCGAGCTCCTCGACCCCGCCGCCGGGCGCGCGCTGCGCCCCCTGCTGGTGGAGCTGCTCAACGTGGCGCTGGACCACTACGAGGCCGGGTGGCAGTACACCTTCGCCATCCCCCGCGCGGAGACGCGCATGCGACTGGCCTGCGCCTGGCCGCTCCTCATCGGGCAGCGCACGCTCGACCTCCTCGCGCGCACGCCCAACTGGCTCGACCCCGCGGTGGTGCTCAAGGTCCCGCGCGTCCGCGTCTACGGCATGCTCGCGCGCTCGCTGGGCACGGTCTGGTCCACCCGCGCGCTCGGCCGCCAGGCGCGGCGCGCGCGGGCGCGGATCGCGCGCGCCCCCGAGTGAGCGCCTAGCGGAGCTACGGCAAAACTCGCCGGCGGCTCAAAAAGGTCCAAATGCGAGGCGGCGCCCGAGAGCCGTGCGCGAGGCGTAGTCTCTCTACGTTGAGCGTACGGCCGAGGGGCGCCAACGAAGCAGATGGGCCTTTTTCAGCCGCCGGCTAGGGCCGAATCGCGCGATACGTCTCGGGCGCGTAGCGCGCGAACAGCGCCGCCACCGCCACCAGCAGGAGCGCGGTCACGCCGAGGGTGGCGTCGGCGCCCACGAGATCGGTGGCCAGCCCCAGCGCCACCGGGCCCAGGAAATAGCCCACGTCCGAGAGCATGCGATAGGTGCTCATGGCGGCCGCGTTCATCCCGGGCGGCGCCACGTCGGCCGCGTACGAGGCCGGGGCCGCCCCGCCGACGCCGGCGGCCACGCTCCAGGCGACGCATCCGGCCAGGAACCACGCGTAGGTCGGCGCGAACAGGAAGATGGTGAGGGAGACGCCGGACATCACGGTGGCGGGCACGATCACGGTCTTGCGCCCGTAGCGGTCCACCATCATGCCCGAGGGATAGGCCAGCGCCAGGCCGACGATGCTGGCCACCGCGAGGCCGAAGCCGATCCGGTCGGCGGAGAGCGCCAGCCGATCGTGGGCGAGGATGGGAATCACGTTGAAGAGCCCGCCGGTGCGCGCCACCGCGCCCATGAAGCTGGTGAGGCACACGAGCACGAAGCCGGTCTGGCCGGTGAGGAGCCGCATCTGGGTGATGAAGGGTGGCAGCGCGGCAGCAGCGCCGGAGCCCGGATCGGCCGCGCCGCGCAGGCCGCGCGTCTCCGGGATGCTGAAGAATGCCAGCGCGGCGGCGATGGTCCCCGCCACCGCATAGGCCACGAAGGGCGCGGGCAGGCCGAACCGCTCGGCGAGGAGGCCGCCCGGCAGCGGGCCCACGCTCACCGCGAAGAGAAAGGCGCCCTGGTAGATCGCCATCACGCGCCCGCGCTCGGCGGGGGTGGTGATGTCGGCGAGGACGATCTGCCCCGTGTTGACCACGAAGGCCGCGCCCGCCCCCGCGATGAAGCGCCCCACCACGAAGGTGGCGAAGTCCGGCGCGACGGCGCAGAGGAGATTGCCGGCGGCGGTGATGAGCCCGCCCAGCGCCAGCACATTGCGCCGGCCGAGCCCGTCCGCGAGCTGTCCGGCGGGCACCGCGATGAGAAAGCGCGCGAGGCCGTACACGCCGATGGCCACGCCGATGGCGGACTGCAGCACGCCGAAGGAGCGGGCGTACAGCGCGATGACGGGCACGATGCTGCCGAAGCCGAGCTGGTTGACCGCGATGAGCGCGCACATCCAAATCAGGATACGATTGCGGCCGGGGGCGGACATGACCGCTACCCTGTATGAAGGAAAAAGGAGGCCATGGCAATGGGATACGGCTTCGCGCTCTTCGCCGCCACGCCACCCGAGGTGATCCGCGCGTCCGCGCGCGAGGCCGAGGCGCTCGGCTATGACTCGTTCTGGGTGAATCACCCCGGTCCCGTCGACGGGCTGGCCTCGCTCGCGCCCGCCGCCAGGGAGACGACGCGCATCGCGCTCGGCGTCGGCGTCATCCCGCTGCACACGCGCGGGCCCGCGAGCATCGTCGAGGGCGTGAAGGCCCAGACCCTGCCGCTGGATCGCCTGCTCCTCGGCGTGGGGAGCCCGAATCCCGCCTCCCTCGCCCGCGTGCGCGAGGGCGTGGCCGCCCTGCGCGCGGGCCTCAAGACGCGCGTCATCGTGGCCGCGCTCGGCCCCAAGATGTGTCACCTCGCGGGCGAGGTCGCCGATGGTGTGCTCTTCAACTGGCTGACGCCGGCCTTCGCGCGGCGCGCCGCCGAGTGGGTGCGCGCGGGCGCCGCCGCGGCGGGACGCAAGCCGCCCGCGCTCTACGGCTATGTCAGGGTGGCGCTGGGCGCCCCCGCCATCGAGCGCCTGGCCGAGGAAGGCGCCCGCTATGCCGGCATTCCCGCCTATGCCGCCCACTTCGAGCGCATGGGCGTGAAGCCGGTGGACACCTGTATCGCGGCGATGACGCCCGAAGCCATTCCCCGCGCCCTGGAGTCCTGGAAGGGCGCGCTGGACGGCGTGGTGCTCCGCGCCATCACCGCCAAGGACACGGTGGAGGAAAATCTTGCGCTGGTGCGCGCGGCGATGTCGAAGCGGCCATGAGCGCGCTGGTCATCGCGAACGCGCGCATCTTCGACGGCACCGGCCGCGAGCCCTTCGGGGGCGAGGTGCGGGTGGAGGGCAATCGCATCGCGGCGGTGACCGCGGGCCGCCCCGGCCCCCGGCCGGAGGGCGCGCGGGTGATCGACGCGCGGGGAGCCACCCTCATGCCCGGCCTCATCGAGTCGCACGCGCACCTGTCCTTCTGCGATGTCTCCTCGCAGGACCTGACCCAGCTGCCGCCCGAGGAGCACATGCTGGCCACGGTGCGGAACGCGCGCACCATGCTGGATTCGGGCTACACGAGCGCCTTCTCCGCCGCCTCCGCCAAGCCGCGCCTGGACGTGGTGCTGCGCCGGGAGATCGAGGCCGGACGCGCGGCGGGGCCGCGGCTCCTCGCCAATGGCCCCGAGCTCACCGTCACCGGCGGACTGGGCGACACCAATGCGCTGCACCTCCCCCATGACGAGGCGCCCACCTTCTGCTGGGTGGTGGACGGCGCCGACCAGATGCGCCGCGTGTGCCGGACCCTGGCGCGCGAAGGCGTGGATCTCCTCAAGCTGAACCTCTCCGGCGATCTCGGCACCTCCGCCGCGTCCTCGACCCAGACGCCGATGCTGGACGCGGAGGTGGCGGCGGCCGCCGAGGTGGCACGCGCCCAGGCGCTGCGCATGGCCGGACACTGCCGCAGCGCGGACTCGGTGCTCATGGCGCTGCGGCACGGCGTGGAGGTCATCTATCACGCCAACTATGCCGACGAGCGCGCCCTGGACGCGCTCGAGGCCGCGCGGGACCGTGTCTTCGTGGGGCCCGCGCTGGGCATCACGCATGCGCTCTGCCACGCCGGCGGCAACTGGGACATCACCGCCGAGCGCTCGCGCGCCTTCGAGCAGGAGCTGGAAGCCTCGGTGGAGGCGGTGGGGCAGATGCGCAAGCGGGGCATCCGGGTGCTTCCCGGCGGGGACTATGGCTTCGTCTACACGCCCCACGGCGCCTACGCGCGCGACCTCGCCCTCTTCGTCAAGACGCTGGGCTTCTCACCCGGAGAGACCCTGGTGGCGGCCACCCGGCTGGGCGGCGAGCTCATGGGCCACGCCGGCGAGCTGGGCGTGGTGACGGCGGGCGCGCTGGCCGATCTGCTGCTCGTGGACGGCGACCCCCTCGCGGACATCACCATCCTGCAGGATCGCGCCTCGATCCGGATGATCATGAAGGACGGCGTCCTCCACAAGACGCCGTGAGCCGCGCCGTCCCCTTCGTTCAGGCGGACGTCTTCACCACCCGTCCCTTCGCCGGAAATCCGGCCGGCGCCATCCTCGACGCCGATGGGCTTCCGGACGCCGACATGCGCGCGCTGGCAGCGGAGCTGCGGCTCCCGGGTCTCGCCTTCGTCACGCGGCCCACCGGGCCCGAGGCGCGCTTCCGCCTCCGTTTTCTCACGCCCGCGCGCGAGGTGACCTACTCCGGGCACACCACCCTGGGCGCCGTCCACACCCTGCTCGAGGCGGGCCGCGTCACGCCGGGCGCCACGCGCTTTGAGACCGGAGCCGGCCTGGTGACGGTGACGGTGGAGACGGCGGGAGACGCCACCGTGATGTGGCTGGCGCCGCCGCTCGCGCCCCTTCGTCCGCTGCCGACGCCGCTCGAGCCCCTGCTGGCCGCGCTCGGCCTCGCGCGCGGCGGCCTGGACGGCTGGGCCGAGCCCGCGGTCACCGGCGACACCGATCTGCTGCTCCCCATCGCGGGACTGGGCCCGCTGCGCGCGCTCCGCCCGGACATGGCGACGCTCGGCGCCGTCGCGGAGCAGCAGGGCCTGCGCGGCATCTGCGTGGTGTCGCGCGAGACGGTGGAGGCGGGCTCGGGCACCCACTGCCGCGTCTTCATCCCGCACTTCGGCATTCCCGAGGACATCGTGACCGGCTCGGTGCATTCGCCGATGGGGCGCTGGCTCGCGGAGGCGGGGGTGCTGCGCCTCGACGCGGGACGGGCCGCCTTCACCGCGGAGCAGGGCGATACGGTGGGACGGCCCGGCCGCCTCCGGGTGGAAGTGGAGGGCGCCGGGGGCGCCGAGCCCCGGGTGCGGGTCGGCGGCTCCGCGGTCACCGTGCTGAGCGGAAGCCTGCGCCTGCCCTAGTCCTCGGCCCGCAATTCCAGCAGGGCGGCGGGATCCACGCGCGCGCGCTTGAGCTGCACCTGGAAGTGCAGATGCGGGCCGGTGGCGCGGCCGGTGGAGCCCACCGCCCCCAGCGTCTCGCCGCGCGCGACCACGGCGCCCTCGGCCACGTCCGCGCGGTCGAGGTGCATGTAAAGGGTATAGAGCCCCAGACCGTGGTCGAGCATCACGAGCCGTCCGCCGAAGAAGAAATCTCCCACCAGCGCCACGCGCCCGCGATTGCTCGCCACCACCGGCGTGCCGCGCTCCGCCGCCCAGTCGGTGCCGGAATGCGGCCGGCGGGCCTGCCCGTTGATGACCCGGCGGGAGCCGAAGCCCGAGCCTGCGCCGTCCGCGGCGAGCGGCATGGTGAAGCGCCCCTGCCACAGGCGCTCCGGCGTGACGGTGTCGTAGAGCGCGCGGAGCCGCGCTGCTTCCGCCTCCGCGCGACGCTCCGCCTCGGGGTCCAGATCCACCATGGCGGTGGGCAAGGTGAGCCGCTGCACGGGGAAGGCCCGCGCCCGCACCGTGAGCGACCCGCTCCGCTGGCGCGTGGCCCCGTCGCCGTCGACCACGCCCACGCGCCAGGGCTGCTTCCCCGCGCGCGTCTCGAGGTCGATCCCCGCCAGCGCGGCCCAGCCCTCGCCGTAGGGGAAGAAGGCCAGCGGCAGCCCGCCCAGGCTCCCTTCGATCTGTCGCGCGCCCTGGGCCCCGGAGACGAGCACCAGCGTCACGTCGCCCTGGCGGGGGGAGGGCGGGGTCATCCGGACCATCAGCGGGGCGGCCATCGCGCCCGCTCCGCCCGGCGCCAGCACGGCGAGGAGCAGCAC
>Ga0134123_10002963_pt1 | contig 11028 bp, 8 predicted proteins | sample KB303_FD_96460 | JGI IMG/M metagenome (GOLD analysis project Ga0134123, IMG submission 96460) | Terrestrial soil microbial communities without Nitrogen fertilizer from Kellogg Biological Station, Michigan, USA - KB3-0-3 | ecosystem: Environmental > Terrestrial > Soil > Unclassified ...
ACTTCGGGCGTTAACGCGCCGGAAGAGTTGCTTTGGGTCTTAGGCGCCCAGAGCTTAAAGGACTTCGAGTCGATGCCTCTCAGCGACCCGCCCCAAAGCCGGATATTTCGGGACGCCGGTATCTGTGTGATGCGTGACGGCAATCTTTATCTGCTGTTCAATGCCAGCCGCAGCGGGCTCGGAGGCCGGGGCGCGCACGGCCATAACGATGTGCTTAGCGTCGAAGTTTCGGTCGGTGAAACTGCTTTCATCGTCGATCCCGGCTCGTATGTTTACACCGCCGATGTGCGGCAACGTAATCTGTTTCGCTCAACGGCTTCTCATTCCACGGTGCAGATCGATGATGCGGAACAAAACTCGATTGAAGAACAAACTCCATTTCTGATCGGCGATGAAGCCCGTGCGCGGATACTTGAATGGCAAACAGATGACACGCGCGACGCAGTTGTGGCCGAGCACGATGGGTATCGCCGCTTTTCCCAGCCGGTGACGCATCGACGTGCGGTCCGGTTCGATAAAAGAAAGCGGTTCTGGCTGGTCGAGGACAGTTTCAGCGGCCAGGGCGAACATGAGTTCGCGTTTCGCTTTCATCTTGCTCCGGGACTCAAAAGCAAACTGAGAACCGATAGCATCGTGGAAATACGGGACGAGAAGAACGGTGCGCGTCTGTTTATTTCGGCAAGGGGTCTCGAGGCCGAACCTCAGTTTGAATCTCGCTTTTCATCACGTGATTATGGCGAGAAGCAGCCGTCTCATAGTGTATGTTGGCGAAAGTCTGGTGCGACTAACTTGAAAGCAGAGTTCACGCTCATTCCGGCGCGAGCCGGTGAGGATGAACGGGAACGATTGGCGATCCTTTCTGAACGCAGCTGAACGTAAGGCAGCTTGTCGTACTGAAAAGCATGTGTGGTATTTGCGGAGTCTGGGAATATGCGGCGGCGCGCGGCAATGTCGACGGCGCGCTAGTTGAGCGCATGCGCGATGTGATGACGCATCGTGGGCCGGACGACGCCGGCGAGCTGATCTTTGACGACGGTCGCGGTGGCCTTGGCTTTCGGCGATTGTCCATCATCGATCTGTCGGAAGCGGGGAACCAGCCAATGCGTGGCTGCACCGATCGCGTGTGGCTGGTTTTCAATGGCGAGATCTACAACCATGCGTCCATTCGCGAACGCCTGGAACAGAGTGGCCATGTTTACCGATCACGAACCGACTCGGAAACAATCCTGCATCTTTACGAAGAACGTGGCCTGGATTTTGTAAATGAAATCGAAGGCGACTTCGCCATTGCGCTGTGGGATGCCGATGCCGGCAGACTCGTGCTCGCGCGCGATCGCGCCGGAGTCAAGCCGCTCTACTTTTATCAACACGACGGCCGCTTTCTCTTCGCTTCGGAAATCAAGGCGATCCTGCAGCATCCGGCGGTCACCCCGCAGGTCGACGAAACGGCGCTTTACCACTATCTGACGTTTCTCACGACACCGGCGCCGAGCACTTTGTTCGAGGGGATTCAAAAGCTTCCCGCCGGACACTTACTGACAATTGATCGGTCAGGCGAGATGCGTTTGTCGAAATACTGGGATGCGTTCCCTCCCGCCTCGGCGGATTCAACTATTAGTGAGGACGAACATCACCAAAAGATCCTGGAACTGCTGCGAGCATCGATCAAGAAGCGAATGATGTCGGATGTTCCCTTCGGCGTGTTTCTTTCCGGCGGCGTGGATTCTTCGGCGAATGTGGCCTTGATGTCTGAGCTGATGTCGCAGCCGGTGCGTACCTTTACTGTTGGTTTCAACGACACAGACGAACTGAACGAACTCGATTCGGCCCGCGCGATCTCGCAGAGGTTTGGCACCGAACATCATGAGGTGATGATCGGCCGGAAAGAGATGCAGGACTTTCTGCCTGAGCTGGTTTTTCACCAGGACGAACCAATCGCCGATCCGGTTTGTGTCCCGCTGTATTACGTCGCGAAGCTCGCGCGCGAGACGGGCACTATCGTGGTGCAGGTGGGCGAAGGTTCGGATGAAATCTTCGGCGGGTATGATTGGTTCGCCACCTACCTGCGCATCGAAGAGAATTTCTGGCGCTATGCTGAACGAGCACCGCGGGCAGCGCGGCAAGCAGTCGCTTCGATTGCTGCTCCGCTGGCCAAGAGAGCTTTTAAAAAACCGAAAGCCGGCGAATTGATTCGACGCCTCGGGGATGACCAGTCGTTATTCTGGGGCGGCGTCGGCGTTTTCGACGAAACCAGCAAGCCGAAGGTGCTTTCGCCTGAAATGCGAGACCGATACCGCGGGCTCGCGACCTACGACGTGGTCAGGGGCTATCAGGAAACGATTGCGCGCGAACGTCCCGATTCGGACTTTGCGGCGCGCATGACTTATCTGGAACTGAAACTACGTCTGCCGGAGCTGCTGTTGATGCGTGTGGACAAGGTCACCATGGCCACCTCAGTCGAAGCGCGCGTGCCGTTTCTGGATCATCATTTGATCGAGTACGCGATGGGTTTGCCCCGCGAGCTGAAAGTGAAAGGCAGCACCGGCAAATACATTCTGAAGCGAGCCCTGGAATCGGTGCTGCCGCGCGATTTGCTTTACAGCGCCAAGCGCGGATTCGGCGCGCCAGTGCGCGAATGGTTCCGCGGACCGGAAGGCGAAGGCTTAATCCAACAACTCATGCACTCGCCGCTTCGCGCTCGAAACTTTTTTGACTATGACTATATCGAGCGGCTTGCTGACGAACACCGAAGAGAAGTAACCGACTGGAGCTTTCACTTGTGGTGCTTGCTCAACCTGAGTTTGTGGTACGAGCGGTGGATTGGCTGAATGACCATCACCTAAACCGTGAGTTGACTGACTATTTCAATTTCACTCAGGGGAAAGATCAGTTGGCCGCCTTTTGCTAAGTATTCTTCCTCACGCTTTAAAATGTTGTCCTTGAAGTGCCACGGCAGCACAAAAAAATAATCGGGCTTCATCGCTTTGGCCTCTGTCTCGGAAATAATTGGAATGTTTGTGCCAGGCGTAAAAGACCCAAACTTGTCTTCATTTACTTCTGCAATGCAGGGAATTTGCTTCGGTGTTATGCCGCAGAACTGCAGCAACACGTTCCCCTTGGTGCTGGCGCCGTAACCAAATATTGTCTTGTTGTCAGCTACCAACGCGTCGATGAGTTCAGTGAGATTCTTGCGATGTCTGAAAACCCGCTGTTCGAAATCCTTATAGGGCGCAATCGTATCCAAAGCCAGACTGTCTTCCTGCTTCAAAATCCAGTTAATCACAGCCTCGTTGGGTGGATAGGGAGCATTCACTTTACACGCCGTAACCGCGAAGCTGCCTCCATTGATGGAATTCAATTGAACGTCTACGACTTTTAGGCCGCACGCTTCCAGCATGTTCTTCACCACTTTGAACGAATAAAACTCAAGGTGTTCATGACAAATCGTATCGTAACTAATACTGTGAAGCATGCTCGGCATGTAACTCTGCTCAAAATGCCAGATGCCATCGTCGGACAAGCATTGTTCAATGTCCCTGACGAAACTGATTGGATCTTCGAGATCATAAAACATCGCGATGGCGGTGATGATTTGCGCCTTTTGGTTAAAGCGTGAATGAATTGCGTCGGCTGAAAAGAAATCAGCGATCAAAGTGATGTCGTCGGTATAGTAATCCCTGAATTTCTCGCCCGCTGGATCAACACCGACCTTGCGATAATTTCCAGTGTAAGCCCTCAACGAGGTTGCGTCATTGCTCCCGATGTCGATTACCAGATCACCCGCTTTGGGTCTTACTAATCTTTCGAGGGTGAGTATTTTCTGCTGTAGGTGGCGAATCATTGAGGCGTTTAAGCCAGAGCGATAGCCATAATTGTCACCGTACATCTCTTCCAAATTGTAGGACTGTTTTAGTTGTAACAATCCGCTGTCCGGACACCAGAGCAAATCAAGAGGGCCTTTGGTTATTTCTTCCGCAGGTGATTTCGGGAAAACGCCGGTGAGATATTGTTCGCCGAGCGACAGGACGGGTACCAGATTCGTGCTTCCGCTAATGCGGCATTTGTTTATTTCCGTGTACATTCTCGCGTCTTGGGGAACCGGAAGGCGGTCCTGGTTATCGGCGCCGTGAATTCATGTGCGAGGCTCTCTCAGGTCGATTAGTTCGCTAATGGCGGCGTTGATCGTCCTGGACACAGCTTCCGGTGTAAAGTGGTCGGTGATTTGCGCCCGGCCATTTGCCGCCAGGGACTGCCAACGATCAGGCTTCGTATAGACTTCGACGACACTCTGCGCAAAGGCTTCAGCCGAATCGCCAAACATCACATCCACACCATGAGATAATCCAAAACCCTCAGCCCCAAGCGAGGTGGATACCACCGGCAGGCCGTACGAGAGTGCCAGGCCAATCTTACCTTTCATGCCTCCATATAGTAGCGGCGCAATGAACACGCGGCAATTTTGAAAAAGTGGATCAATGTCAGTGACATAGCCAGTCACAATCACGTTATCCGAAGCATAAGCAATGATTTCAGGCGGCGCGTGATCGCCCACAATAAAAACCTTGACTTCACCAACTGCGCTGCACACGAGTGGATAAACTTCGCGCATGAAATAGTGAATCGCTTCGGCATTCGGTTTATGCACAAAGTTTCCGATGAAGAGCAAACCGTCGCGCTCATCGAAGTTTTTGCGGCCGTGGTGTAAAGGGTGAATTGTAGGCACAAGGCAAAAGCGCGCCCTGGGTGCTTCGCGCGCCAAGTCCTCTTCTTCCTCCTCTGTTAAGCACCAAACCTGATCGCAGGCCCGCGCGAGTCGTCCTTCGAGCCTGCGATAGCGCGCCGCGAGGCGCCGTGCTGACTTATCTCCGGTTAGTTTGTGCTCGCGGTCCAACCGCCGGCAAGTGACTTCAACCGTATCGAAGATGGTTTTGATCTTTGGATTAGCTCGCTTAAGCGAAGGCAATACCGCCGCCGCCACGTCCGGGCGACAAAGTAGTGCTATTTGATGGTGCCGCCGTTTGAGAAGCCAGGGCAAGTCTGTCCACGGAGAAACCTTGATACCCTCAGTTTTAAGCAGGCGTTCGTCTTCAGGAGAATTTAGATTGCTCAGCGAAATGAAAGTGGTCGTCCCTAATGCGTAGAGTGATTTCAAGATCAGCGCGGACCGTGCGCTGCCGGTATCGCGGTTGGGTGCGAGCATATGATCGTCGAAAACCAGGAAACTAGGCCCTCGCTGAGAGTCTGCAATCTCAAGGTCTTTCTGCCTCAATTTGGCCTGCGGATTACGTAAGGCATGCCATTTAAGCCTTAGCCAAAATCTTACGCCGGGAGGCAGCGCATCGCGCAACTTTTTTCCCATAGGATTAGTTCGGTGCAGCTTTCAGTTTTCCTCGGTTTTCTGCGCAAGTGAAGGGCTGGTGTTCAAACTTGAGCTCAGGTACTGATTAACTATCTGAGCCGGATCGCCATCACTCACAACGCGACCGCTCTGGAGGAGCACGACGCGCCGGCACAGACGCGTCACGGCGGACATGTCATGTGACACAAACAGGATGGTGCGGCCCTGCCGGCGAATCTCGCTCATCTTGTCCAAACATTTTTGCTGAAAGGCTGCATCGCCTACTGCCAGCACCTCGTCCATCATCATGATCTCAGGTTCGAGATGCGCGGCTACCGAAAACGCCAGGCGCACCCACATTCCTGACGAATACCACTTCAGAGGAGTTTCCAGGAATTCCGCTGTCTCCGCGAACTCGACGATCTCGTCAAACTTGCGCTCAATCTCGGCGCGATGCATTCCCAGGATGGCGCCGCTCAGATAAACATTTTCGCGGCCGGTAAGATCCGGATGGAAGCCGGTGCCGACTTCGAGCAAACTGCCGACTCGGCCCACAATACGGGCGCGTCCTGTGGTTGGCTTGACCACGCGTGACAGTATTTTCAGCAGCGTCGATTTTCCTGCGCCATTGTGACCAATGATGCCGATTAACTCGCCCTGCTGAATCTCGAGATTTACATCGCGCAATGCCCAGAGAGTTTGTTGCTGGCTGCCGCTTTTTATTTTCTTAAAAGGCGTCATCAGCAAATCGCCGAGTGTCTCGCGCAGACTCATGTGCTCAGGGCGCAAGCCGCCCAGCCGATAGCGCTTTCCGATATTTTCCGTCGTAATGGCGGCGCTCATCGTCAGTAATCTCAAATTACATCAACGAATCCATCTTCGGCGCGGCGAAAGATGTAAAGGGAAACGATCAGCACGAACAAGATGATGGCAAAAGCAATCAGCGTGTTTTGCCAATCGATCGCGGCGCCCGTGAGTGCAGCGCGAAACCCTTCCAGTATGGCCGCGATAGGATTGATCACGAGGAGCCAGTGCCATTTTGCCGGTACCACGCTGGCGGGGTACACGACCGGCGAAGCAAACATCCAAAGTTGAATTAGAAATGGCAACGCGTGTCGCAGATCCCGGTACTTTACCGTGAGGGACGCGAAGATTAGGCCGACTCCCAAAGCAAACAGGGCCATCAGCAGAATAAAGAGCGGTAATAACAAAGCGCTCAACGTCCAGGCGGTGCCATAGTAAATAGCGACTGCGATGAGAAGTAGCAGAGAAATTCCCGAATCAACCAGGCCGGTCCCTACCGTCGCCGCCGGGATGAACATTCTTGGAAAGTAGACCTTTGTGATCAATTGCGCATTCAAAACCAGGCTGGCGGTGCTATTCGTCACGGCGTTGGCAAAGAACAACCACAACATCAGTCCTGAGAGGGCAAACAACGGGTAAGGCATCGTACCCGTGTTTACTTTCACAAACCGACTAAAAACCAAACTGAAGATCAGCATCGTTAGGAAAGGCTGAATCAAAACCCAGGCGATTCCCAACAGCGTTTGTTTGTAACGGACCTTAATGTCGCGAAGCGTGAGGAAGTACAGTAATTCACGAAAGCGCCAAAGTTCGCCAAGGTTTAGTAGAACGCCGGTTTGCTCTGATTCGATGAGAAACTCAGGGCCTGCGGGTACTGCTTCATTCATCTGGCTTGCTGTCGTGTTCTGCAATAGTGTGGCGGGCCAGTCTAGCTATCGTGCTCAAGACGCGTCAAGTAAGTAACCGAATTGGACTTTCTTCAGATATCAAGTGTTCCGAAGCGCTCCTGCGCCTGCTGTTGTTTGGCTTCCTTATAGCCTTGCATCAATCTGAAAGGCACGCCAAAACGAATTAACATGCGCATCGCAGCGGTCAGTGACCGGGCCCCTGTAAGGTTCTTGAAAAACAGCCTGGCAGCGGTAGCCTTTTGGCCGACGCGCAGAAAGTCTTCGGCCCGCTGAAACCTTGTGACCGTTTGGAGCCTTTCGATTTCGCGATCAGTGAGGCCAAATCGCTGCGCCGCCTCACGCTGCGCAGCCAGGTGTTCCTCAAGCATCATCAATTGATCCCCGCTGGTATTGCCGTGATGCCGGCGCCAGGCTGAAAGGACTCGCGGGTCGAAAGCAAATTCACCATCGTCGCTTAAGCGGAGATACAAATCATAATCCTCGAGCCTCGCCTTCTCGTTCCAGGCATGACGCCGCAGCGCATCGGCGCGGTAGACTACGCTGGGACTCATCGGCGCGATTGTCTGCAGCAACATTGTTCGGGGATTCCCGTCAAGGTAGTTGGCCCAGTCGCTGGTGCAGTCGACGATTCGATTCGCCTCGTCGATCAGGTACGTGTGGCCGTAGGCCAACACTGCGCGGGAGCGCGATTTGAGCAGATCGGCACGGGCCCTGAGAAAATCCGGCAACCAAACATCATCAGAACCAAGATATGCAAAGTATTCTCCGGAGGAATGCCCAAGTCCTTCATTCAACGTCGCGCCCAATCCCCGGTTCTCGCGGGCGATGACTTCGCAGGGAAAAGGACAATGATTGAGAACTTGATCGATGATCGACCTTGAATTGTCGGTCGAGCCATCGTCGATTACTATCAACTCCGCCGGGGCCAGAGTTTGTTTGATGATCGAACGCAGCGTGGTTTCAATGAACGCGGCATGATTATAAGACGGCACAACGACCGATACGCGCGCGCGCGGTTGGTTCGTCGCTGATTCACCCATCGTCATCTATTGTTGAGCTGACTCGCCGGCTATTCTATCGCTGTTTGGATTGAGCAGAGCGTCTTCGCCCGGAATGTCCAGGAGAATAATACTCTTTGGCCCACTGCCGCCGCCGTTCGGAGGTGTCTCAGTTTACATGCAGGCGCTGATGAAACGCTTACGTGACGACCAGGTTCGCGTTTGGGCTTATACCGGCGCAGACAAAGATAAAAGCCAAGTGCTCTTTGTCAGGCACCGCCGGCTGGAAACTTTTTGGGCGCTGATTAGCGAAGGCCGAAGGGCGCGCATTCTGGACGCGACCCATTGTCATTTCGAATACCCCAATGCGTTGCTGCTGTCGATATGGCTCTTGCTGAAGCCAATTCTGAGATTTGCGTGGATTAAGAATGTGCTTGATGGATCGCTGCCGGCGCGGCACAAACAGTTCAGCGGGTGGCAGCGCCTTTTGTTTGCCAGGGCCGCCAAGTCCGTTGATGAGTTTGTCGTCGTCAGCGAAGAGTTGAAGGAATGGTTGCAGCATCATCAGCGGGTTCAACAACCAATCACTGTCATTCCTTGTTTGCTACCTCCCAGTACTGGCGAAAGCGAGGAGCTGGATCCTGCGACCAGAAGATTGCTGGCCGGTTATCTCAATGGAAGCAAACGTGTGTGCTCTATCGGGGTGTTCATTCCGGATTATGGTTTCGCGGAGGTGGCGAAGGCGGTAGCGGATTTGCGACAGAGCAGCGGACACGACATTCAATTGCTGCTACTCGATGGCAACTTTGCGCGCGATACGCCGTACCGAGACGAAGTCCTGGCCGGACGGCCATGGATTACGGTTATCGAGGAAGCCGCGCATGAAACGATTCCCGGTTTGCTGAAAGTGTCCGATGTCTTTGTACGCGCAACCAAAGAAGAGGGCTTCGGAATTTCACGCATCGAATCAATTTGGAGTGGCACTCCCGTGATCGCCACCAAAGCAGGGGAGACGCGTGGCATGGTGACCTACGATTTTGGCAACGTGAAAGAGTTAACCGCGAGGTTGACCTCAATCTTATTTGAGCCACCGGCTAAGGATACCGAAATATGGGCAGAGCATTTTCGCGAAGAAGCAGAACGCAACTTGCGCGAATTGCGGCGGGTTCTCAGAGTGGATAATCCGAACACCGAGCTGCCGCGGTAACAAGCGATCACTGTGTCCCGACTAAACTCTCCACTGATTTGCTCGCTTACGGTCGCAGTCATTATGTCCGTGTTCGTTCTCGGCGCGATCGTCATCACCACCACGAGGAGCCGGTTGAGGACATTCGTCTTCGCCACAAACGGTTTGTGCTGGCTGTATCTGTTTCTCAGGTTGATGCGACACTATTCCTGATGATTACCGGATTGTCGATCATCTGTTTTGGCGGCGAAGACTGGTGGTATCACCATCCGCACTCAAAGAACCACCTGATGCGCCGGTTCGCGCGCGCCGGCAACAAAGTAATCTTTGTAAATTCGATTTCGATGGGCCTGGCCCCGGTGAAAAGCGGCGAGTTGCTGCCGCGCATCAGGCGAAAACTGAAGAGCTATGCCAAGCTTGCGCGCACTACGGACGAAGGCATCACCGTGGTTTCGCCGGCCGTGGTCCCTTTCTTTGGGAGCGCCGTAGCGACCGCCACGAATCGCCAGCTGCTGACCGCGCAAATCGCGACGCTCGCCAAACGTCGTGGTCTTTCTCATCCGATCCTGTGGATTGCCATCCCGACCGCGGTCGAAGTGGTGGGCCGTCTGCACGAATCGCTTTTGATCTATCAGGTGTCTGACAAGTACGACGCCAACACGATGGATCATGCGACTGATCCGGCGCTGATACGTCGCCTGCACGAGCGCGCGATTGATGCCGCTGACATCGTGCTCTACTCGAGTCGCAAACTGCTCGCCGAAGCGAATCGTGGTTTGGAAAAATCGCATTTGCTCGAGCAGGCCGTCGATTTCGATCACTGGTCAAAGATCAGTGACGGCGAGACCGCAGTTGCGGAAGAGATCGAAAAGATTCCGCATCCGCGGCTCGGCTACTTCGGCGCCATCGAACCGTGGCTGGTGGATCAAGAGCTAATTAAGCAGGCTGCACGTGAACGGCCTGATTGGAACTGGATCTTTATCGGCAACAAATCGCGGGGCCTCGATATCGAGAAGCTGCCCAATGTTCATTTCCTGCCGCCCGTGCCTTACGACGAATTGCCGCGCTATGCGGCCGGGTTCGATGTGTGCGTCCTGCCTTGGGACACTGAGCTTTCATTCACAAGTTATGGATCGGCGATCAAAGTGCGCGAGTACCTCGCTTCGGGCAAACCCGTGGTGATTTCGCCTCTGCCTGAATACGAGTCAATGAGTGACGTGCTCAGGATTGGTCGCACCCGCGAAGAATTTTTGAATCTGGTCGAAGAGGCGCTGGCAGAAGAGGGAACCGATCAGAAACGCGCGCGGCAGGCCGCGGTAAAGGACGGCACCTGGGACGCCCGCGCCGAGTGGGTCAGTGATTTGATTGAGCAGGCACTTGCCGGAAAATAGGAGCCAGAATCCGGAGCGATCGCGACTGGGTCAATTGCCGGGGCAATTGCCCTCGCCGCCGGCTGGAATCGTCCATCTGCATTTGGATTGTGGGCCGTCATGCTGGCGCGTGCCGTACCTTAACTTCTGTACGTCCGGGCCCGGCTCAGAAGCCAACGTGGGAAAGCCGCCTCGCCATTTCTGATAATTGGTGTCCATGTCCTGGCGGTTGGGTTGGTGCTGGCGCTGGCAAGATCCGGAATCGCTTCAGGTCTCGCCGTGATCGCATTCGGCGTTTTGTTAGTCCGCGCCGCCTTCGGTCTTCTGAAACGCGATCACACCGCGACTCCGAAACAGATTGGATTTCAGGAAATCGGGTACGGAGCGATGACGGTCTACGCCCTCGTGATAGGGCGCGCGATGG
>Ga0134123_10002964_pt1 | contig 11025 bp, 10 predicted proteins | sample KB303_FD_96460 | JGI IMG/M metagenome (GOLD analysis project Ga0134123, IMG submission 96460) | Terrestrial soil microbial communities without Nitrogen fertilizer from Kellogg Biological Station, Michigan, USA - KB3-0-3 | ecosystem: Environmental > Terrestrial > Soil > Unclassified ...
CGCACGCAGCAGAGCAGGATCGAGACGGTATTTCTTCGCGTACCAGCTGATGGCCCGGCGGATCTCCGCATTAGAATACCGGGGGTAGGCGCCGTCATAGTCAGGTTTCGTATGTGTGGGAGTGGCTACAATCAGTAGACAGAACAGAACCAACGCACAAATTGGAGGCAACAGGCTTGAACAGAGAGGTCTCCTTCCTGTGTTGTTGGCCATGGTGGGCACCTATACCCCGTATGCAGAACCATCTGCTCAGGGGTCTCAAGATCCGTGCCGAGCCTGGCCTCCACTAACATGCGGATAGGATAGGGAAAATGACCTTTATGCCAATGACCCAATTGTGGCCCGATCTGGACAATGTGGACGTTTGGGAACTGTCGATATTCCCCCGAACTGGGAGAAAAAAAGGCTCGGCAGATTTCGATGAGAGGATTAGGAACCGGCGAACGGCACTGTGCGGAAACTAAGTAAGAACCCTCTTGGCACAGCAAGACTTTCTCTGGCTGTACGTGAGGGTCTTCCGATTTCTTATCATTGGGAATGGCCGACGCTGCCCTTTACCGCGCGTCCAACGATATACCTGCTCCTTCCAAGCTTGGTCGTTTTCTCTCTAGGGATGGGGGCTGATCGATCTTCCACTGCGCGCAACTTTCTCACCCGCCCACCCACTGGCACGCCGAGACGTGCATTAGCCCGAGCGGGGGAGTCCGCGACCGCGCGTTGCGCGAGCACAGAAGATCATCAGGCTCCATCCCCTCCTCTGTTTTGCGCGCAAGAAGGGCACCTGGCCGTTCCCTTCCATTGCTTCAGGACTGTTTCAGCATCCTGCTAGAGTAGATCGCCGATCAGCTTCACCGCCTCTTCCGGAGAGGCTGCGGCATGGACGAGATGCGGTGCGAGATTCTTGAATAAGTTCACCCCGGCCTTATTGGCTCCCACCAGAATCACGGTCTTTTTCGCCTTCAACGCCAGTGCGACTTCCGAGACGGTCCCAGTGCCACCGAGCCCACAGGCCACAATGACGTCGCTGGACATGACATTCACATTATTGCGGGCTTGGCCCAAGTCCGTCACAATCGCCACATCCACATGCCGGGACACCCCGACCTTGCCATCCGGCAGAATCCCAATTGTCAGACTACCGGGGACCGACTTCGCACCCTCGCTGGCCGCGTCCATCACACCGCTCGCACGCCCTCCAGTCAATACCACCCAGCCTTGGCGTGCGATGAGTTCTCCCAAGCTTTTGGCATCAGCTAATTCTCGAATACCGGCCTTGGCCGGACCCATGACACCTATTACCGGCTTTCTCGTCGATTGTCTGATCGGACGTTTCACTGACCCACCTCCCAAGGGAAGAGTATCGTCACTGGTTTGCTGGGCTAGGAATATACACTGGAAGAGAAGGAGTTGTCGCGGAGGGACTGGCTCCACCGTGCGCGGTCGCGCCTGTCACGATCCTAGGATGGGGACAGGCACAAAAAAGAAGAGTGCCATCCCCCAACATCGCAGTAGGGGAAGCGCTATTCCATCATACGGGTCATGGATTTCCCCACAATGCTTCCAACCGTTTGGCGCGACCGCAATTGTATTGGTAGAACTTGTAACGAACAGGGTTTTTCTTGTAGAAGTCCTGGTGGTACTCCTCGGCGGGATAGAACTGCGAGGCCATGACAATCTGGGTGACGATCGACTCTTTGAAACGTTTCGAATGCTCGATAGCCAGTTTGGATGCCTCCGACAGACGTTTCTCTTCATCGGTCTGAAAGAAAATAGCGGTGCGATACTCGTTGCCGTAGTCGCAGAACTGTGCGTTCGGTGTGATCGGATCGATATTGTGCCAGAAGGCATCCAGGAGCTTTTGGTAGCTCACTCTGGCCGGATCGTAGACCACTTCAACCGATTCCGCGTGCCCTGTTCGTCCAGCGGACACCTCCTCATAGCTCGGATTGGCGACTGTCCCCCCCATAAAACCCGATGTCACGGACAGCACCCCCTCAACCTTTTCAAAGGCGAGTTCCATACTCCAGAAACAGCCCCCCGCGAAGTAGGCTTTGCCGGGGGTTCCATTTCCCGCAGCCTGGCTGGCCGACTGAACAGTCCAAGATCCTACGAGGAAAATGGCCAGAGCAAAAACTGACAGGATTGCTCGTCTTCTCATGAGATTGTCCTCCTCACTGATTCAGTCGAATATCGTCGGACAGCCTTACATCCCGGTTCTAGGCCTTCACATTCGAGAAGACGTCGGGGTAAAGTCTGCGTGGGCCCAGGCTTTTTTGAAACGTTCCTCTGTCTCAGCAGCCTGATCGTCCTTCTGTTGGGCCCTGAGACTCTGAATGAGTCCGGTCAAGGCCCAGCCGTTGTCCGGATGGTGTAGGAGATCTGCGTGGTACACCGCTTCAGCTTCGGATGGACGATCGGCCGACAAGAGCACAGCGCCCAAGTGATGCCGCACGGACAGGGGCCAGAGCGGCGGCTCGGAATAGGAGAGCGCTTCTTCCATTTTGACTGCCTCCTCAAGCAACCGGATCGCGTCATCATAATGTTGACGACGCGCAGCAAGCTCTCCTGCCAGAACCCGCTCAGCAATCTTGAGTAGCGCCCGCTCAGTCTTTTCTTCTGTCGTACGATCACGACGGATCTGCTTCGTGAGACCGGCCAAGACCACATGTTCCCCTTCAGCTCCGGGAAGCCGACCTGACGCCACGAGGGCGAGCCCTCGACCCAGCCGCCACATTCCATCCAACAACCGCAATCCTTTGGGAGGCGCTGGTTCCCGGAGTAACTCCTCCCACCGGCCAAACCGTATCATCGAGAAAATCGGCGCTGATAGGTAGAGTTCTTTCCCGCGATCCTTCCGGACTTCCTCCAGTGCGATCGTGGCGGTCAAGTCGCGCGCCGCCTTCAGAGCCTCGTCATTGCGCCCCTCCATCATCAAGGAGGCCCAAAGAAAATGGAGATTGTGGGTGTAATACCCGTCTGCATATTCGCTCCCCTGGTTCCGGCCGGCCAGATACAGTTGATCGACATGGGCCGCCTCCTGATTCCGTTCGACCGCTTCGTGGTACTTCCCAAGCTTCATGTAAATGTGGGCGGGCATATGAACAAGATGACCGGCTCCCGGCATGAGACCGGGCAACCGTTCCGCACAGGGCAACGCTCGTTCCGGCTGCTGTGACGCCTCGACTGCATGAAGGTAGTAGTGGCAGGCTCCCGGATGGTCGGGGTTCTGCGCGAGTACGGACTCCAACGTCGTGACGATCTCCTCGGTGCCCAGCTGTGGTCTCCCGTCCTGCTTCCACAAATCCCAGGGCCGGAGATCCATCAGCGCTTCCGCAAACAACGTGGCGGCATCGAGGTCATCGGGGAACCGTTGCATCACCAATCGCATGGCCTTCGCATAGGCCTCATCGAGACCCTTACGCTTCACACCTTTCCGGCCCACGTACCGCGCAGTCAACGCCTCTATATACGCTTGCTCCCGTGGAATCGCGTTGGTTGCCAGCCGTCGGGCCTTCTGAACCATCTCGATTGCACGTTGTTCATCCTTATGCTCCATCGCGCTGTTGATGTTGGGACCGAGCGCCAGCGCAATCCCCCAATAGACCATGGCTGCCTGCGGATCCTGATGAGCCGCAGCTTCAAACGATCGGATCGCTTCTTCGTGATTGAAAGCATAGACGAGTCGGAGTCCCTGATCAAAGTACTGTTGAGCCAATTCCGATGTGGTGGTGATCGGATGATGGAGGGAACCAAGATCGTCGAAGAGCGGCGAAGCTTCAATCCGGTCAGCAGACGCAGCTTCCACAGGAGAGACCATCGCGAGCCAACACATAATACCGATCAGCAAGAAAGGAGCGACCATCCAACCTCCTACTGTCTCACCCTCTGGTGTCACCACCTGGCGCCAGCAGGATTCATGAACCAGAACAGATTGCGCTTTGGCGGACGAACGTTAGAATCTGGTGACGCTGGAAAAGTTGAAGTCGTTGAGCGTCATCGCTGGCACGAGAAGCTTGCTCGTTTCGGACGTGATTGCTTCAGCCGGATTGGTCAACGCCTCGATCCGGTTGAAGACCCGCAGAGGACTTTCGTGAAATCGAAAATTCTTCACCGCCGATACAATCGCACCCTTCTCGACGAGAAAGGTGCCGTCCCTGGTCATCCCAGTCAGGGTGAGATCGGTTGGATTGACCGTTCGGATGTACCAGAAGTTCGTGACGAGGATGGCATACTCCGCCTGCTTGATCATCTCGTGCAGGGTCGGCAAGGACGATCCTCTCCCTGAGAGGCAGGGGGCATCGAGCGTAGGGATCGGATCGATCCCGCGCGCCTTCGCCGTGAACCGATCGTATGCAAGCTGAGTGAGCACCCCGTCTGAAATCCAGTCAGATGCCACGGTCGGTAACCCCTCGGCTGTGAAACCAATTCCCAGGAGATCCTCGTGCGCTGGCAGATTTCGGAATGTCAGCCGCTCGTCCACGATCAACTTGCCGAGTTTGCCTGAGAAGGCACTTGTGCCCTTCTCGTAGGACTTCGCATCGAGCATCCAGAGCAAGGAAGACGACAGCCCCGCGACAGCAGCAGGCTCAAGAATCACCGTATAACGCCCCGGTGGTAGCTCGCGTACCTCCAGACCCCGTTTAGCCTTATCGATTGCGGTGAGTGTCCGTTCCTGGATTCTCAAATGGTCGATAGACCGATGGGCCGTTGCGCTCCAGCCGGTGGCCTCGCCGGCCTGAGCTGTGAGGCTGAATCGTGCATCGGTCCGTTCCTCATGGGCGAAAAGTCCCGTACTCGCCGCAACACCGACCGATGTAAGTGCCGAAGAGACGATCCCAGCTGCGCCAAGGTTTTCCATCCGGCATTGCCCGATCGCCTCGTTCGTATATTCCAACCGACGGGCCGGCCCGGCCACGGCAGTTTCGGCTCGCATTGTCGGAACCGTCAGATACGATTGTCGCTCAACCGGCGGGAGGTATTCCGGATCATCCGGCGACAGTTGTGCGATCTCGGTGGCTTTTGTCACAATCTCTTGCACAGCCCCGGCCGTGAAGTCCGTCGTGTTTGCATAGCCGTGGCGCTGCCCGAACGCCACCATCACGCTCAAAGACCCGCGCCTTGTATCGACGTTCTGGACAATCTGATTGTTGGCAAATCTCGTCGTCCCGCTATGCTGATCGTGCAACGTGATAACCGTGTGGTCCCCGGTCGAACGTTTCAGGACCTGCTCGGCGATAAACTTGAACTCCTCTCGGCTCGTCAACTTCGGCCAGGTCTTGTGGCCAGCTGTAGTCATGATGCGCCAGACCCCCCAATGACGCTTACGTTGCGAAATCGCGCGTGTGAGGCCGCGTGGGTCATCCAACCGGACTGACCAGGCTGGCCCTTGCCGCACGTGATAAACCCATACCGACGACGGTGCGAGCGATCCGCAACCGCGTCGCAGCTGCTCCAAAATTCCGGTGTGATGCCATGGTAGATGACATCTCGCACCATGTGTGTCAGTTTACCGTTTTCGATCAGCCAAAATGCGTCGCCGCCGAATTGGAAGTTATACCGTCGCTGATCGATGCTGAAGGACCCGTGGCCTTCGATATAGATGCCGCGTTTCACGTCGGCAAACAGATGATCCAGGGTAGCGGTGCCAGGCTCAAGGCCGATGTTGGCAATGCGGACAATCGGGACACTGCCCCAGCTGTCCGCCCGATTGGACCCGCGTGAGCGGGTCTCCCCGATTTTCGGCGCGACCTCGCGGTTTGTGCAATAGCCGACGAATATTCCATCGCGCACGATGTCCCATCGCTGGCACGCCACTCCATCGTCATCGTAGCCGGTCGCGGCGAGGGTCTCTGATTCCGTATTGTCTGCCACGAGGCTCACGTGCGGGGAGCCATATTGATAGGTCCCACGTTTCTCGGTTGTGAGAAAGCTGATGCCTGCATAGTTGGCTTCGTACCCGAGTGCGCGGTCAAGTTCGCTTGGATGGCCACAGGACTCATGCATGGTGAGCGACAGATGTTCAGGATCGAGGACAAGATCATACAGTCCTGGTTTGGTGGTGGGCGCCTGTACCTTTTCAGCAGCCTGACGCGCGATGCGCGGGGCTTCGGCCAGGAACTTCGCATGCTCGATCAATTCGTAACCCATCCGAAGATGCGGGGTATTGAAACTGCGCGAGGCGAACCGACCGTCATGCACAGCTGTCGCATCGAAATCGCCGCTCGTGGCCAGGAGGTCGAATTCCAGGCGCGATCCTTCCGTCGACACAAACAGCTTGCAGTCTCGACGGGCCCAGAGACTCGCGCGGCTCCGTACGATGCCGGGCTGACGATGGACAGACTCCATTGTTTCGAGGAGCAGCGCCGTCTTGGTTTCGAGTGGAACGGCAAACGGATCGATCCGCCGCGCCGTAACGACCCGGTCGCGATGAATCGGTTCATCGGCAAGCTTCACTCGTTCACTCGCGAGTGACGCGGAGCCCTTCGCGATTTCGATCGCCAAGTCAGCCACCCGCGGGACCTCTTCTGGCGAAAGGACAGAACTGGCGGCAAATCCCCAGGCGCCGTGATAGAGAACGCGGATTCCAAATCCTCTATCCAGCGTGTCCCGAATGGATTCGATGCGTTGATCTTCGCCACGAATGGTCTGGGCTGTGCTATCGAGGATGCGGATATCGCCGTACTCGGCCCCTGAGGCAACGACACGTTTCAGCGCGAGTTCGGCGAGTTCGTCCTGATGAGGAATCGGATCAGGGGGCATGGTTTTTCTATCCTGACAGAGCCACCGGCGCCATTCAACTCAGCCCAGCCCGCATGATTCATGAACCTTCTGCTGCAAGCGCGGGTATGCGACTGTGACGGGCAGCCTCGCCGTTCAGCCCTCCGATATACTACACGAGTACGCCTCAGGGCTTCACGCCTCCGAGTACCCGTCTCGCTTCGCGTCTGCAGGCTTTCGCGACGAACCTTCATGAATTATGCGGGCTACATTGAACTTGGTTTTTCTCACGCAATTCCCTACGATATCATCTCATGTTGCCTCCCGAACGAACACTTCGTCAACGAATCATCGACGTAATCACAGGCACCAGGTTGTCGTCTCACCAACTAGCACAGATGCTGGGGATTCGGGAATGGCAAGTCGAGGAGCATCTGACTCATGTCGTGAAGACCGTCGCGCGTGACAAATCGAGACGGTTTGTTCTGGACCCGGCACTCTGTCAGGGCTGTGATTTTGTTTTCCATGATCGCCGTCGTCTGACGAGCCCGAGCCGCTGCCCACATTGTCGAAGCGAGGCTATTGTGGCACCACGCTATGGCATCGATGGAGCAGGATGCTGAAAAAGGCTGCCAGCGGTATTGAGGCAGGTTGAGGTCGAGGTTAAGGTTGAGATGAGGGACATCAGAATCTTTCCCCATCCTTAACCTTAATCTGCCGTTAAGGAACAGGAGAAACTATGAGACCATGGATTCACATAGGAGCTGTAATCTTCTGCGTTACCCTAGCCGCGTGCAGCGGGGACAAGGCGAAAGAATTACTCGAGACCGCTGAGTTTGAAGAGCGGCAACAGAACATCGCACATGCAAAACAGATCTACGAAGACCTCGTCCGTCTCTACCCATCCAGTCCACAGGCGGAGTCAGCGCGCACACGTCTCGAGAAACTCAATAAAGCCCAGTAGTTCACCAGGCCAGCTTATCTTCTGAGGGAGGGAGCGATCGAACTGACGCGATGCCGGGAGGAAAATTCAAACGATAGACAGATCTTTGCGGGTGAGGCTAAGGCAGTTTTTAGACAGTGAAGTCCAATCCGGCAGGGATAGAGCTCGGTAATATGTCTTTGGCTGCCTTCATTGCGAGCCCCGAGGAAACCATGGGAAAAATGCGCTTGTCGTCTGTTGATACTTTCGATAATCCTCTCCCCGACTCGCGAGGGCCTGTCGTTCCACCCAGGGAATACCCGTCACCTTCAGCAGCGCCCAACCCATCCCGATTGGCCCGATCCAGGTCAGGAACCATCCAGGCGTGCTCACTCCCATCACGACATAGGCCCACCAGTGCAACCATTCAAAGAAATAATTCGGATGCCGTGAGTATAGCCAGAGTCCATCGCGACAGACACGGTTGCGATTCCAGGCCCGGGATCGGAACTGCGCGAGCTGCCAGTCCGCAATGGCTTCCCCGAAAACAGCAACGATCCAGATCAGCAACCCCACGAGTTCGATCAGCGCGAATGGGGGGCGTGGGTTTTGGATCAGAACCATAAACGGAAGAGAGAAGATGACTACGGCCACTGCTTGCAGCTGAAAATAGCCAAACATTCTGACCGGTTCTGAAGAGCCCCATTGCTCGCGCAGGCTTTGATAGCGAGCCTCCTCCTTTTTACCAATCACCCGGTTGAGTAGGATGTAGCATCCTAGCCTGCCTGCATAGAATACAGCCAAGGCGGCCACCAGCGTTTTTCGCTCTGTTTCCCCGCTGGCCTGTGTGGCATACCACAGCACAACCGCGATAAGACCCGCGCACCAGCCGACATCTGCAATCGAGACATTGCGCACGCGAAGTTGCAGAGCCCACAGGCCCATCATGACCATGGCCATGACGAGGTAGGCCGTCAGGACGAGCATAAAGGGATCAGATGTCATGGCGCGACGTAATCCCACAAGTCGGCACCCCGGCGTGAACGTCCGGTGAGCCACTCACGAAATCCCGGAATACGGAATGAGAGGAGACTCTGGATCTTGTCGCAGCGAAGCGAAAGGTCAGAGGGCCTGGGACTCCCAACATGATGCCGTGCAGAACCCTTCATCAGACGGCCTGTCAACTCCTGATACCAGGGCAGCAAGGTCTCGCCGATTTCCCAGCGCGAGAGCCGTTCGCTCCCGCCTAAGTGATAGAGACCAGGCTGCTTGCGATCGACCAATTCCCATAAGGCCCGTGCGATGACACCGGCAGGAAGCGGACAGCGGAACTCGTCAGTATAGAGCGTCATATCCTTGCCGGCCTTTGCGGTCCCACGCATCTCTTCGACAAAACTTCTGTCGCCGGTCTCCGAGGTTCCGGCAGTCAGGACTATCCGAATAACTGTATGTAGAGGATTCTGCAAAACTGCCTGTTCGGCTTTCAACTTGGTCTGGCCATAGACATTGATCGGGTTCGGTTCATCCTCCTCGCCATACCAACCGGCCCTCCCGTCGAAGACTTCCCCGCTGGACAGAAAGATGAAGGGAATGTCCTGGGACAACTGCGCAAGATGCGCGGTAACTTCGACATTGATGCGCTGGGCTCGACCAGGATCTTGCTCGCAGGCCTTGGTTCGACTGAGTGCGGCGCAATGGATAAGGAGGTCGGCTTTCAGCGCATGAATCCGCGATTCCACCTTCGATGTTTCGGTCAATTCAAGCTCCGGGTGGGACAGCCCCTGTACATCCCAACCGGGAGCCCATCGGGAGGCAGACTTCACAAGGTATTGCCCGATCAATCCCGCCGCCCCGGTGATGATCGCGCGTGGTGCCATTGGTGAGAGACTCTCTGATAGGCTGCTGATAAACTCTGTGGCCTCCCAGCGTCTTCCTGGTCGGCACGTCACCGGTAGTGGGGTGGGTGGGATGATCCCAACTGCGCGCGTCGAACGAGCACATTCCTATCGTGCGCGTTCCGCGAGCAAGGGGATCGTCCCAGCTACCCCATCCCCTCTTTTTTTCAGCACCCTGCTAGCGTGTCAGTTTGCGGTAGCGTATCCGGTGCGGCTGATCTGCTTCCTTGCCCAGTCGTTTTTTCCGATCCGCCTCATACTCGCTGTAGTTTCCTTCGAACCAGACCACCTTGCTGTCGCCTTCGAAGGCCATCATGTGTGTCGCAATCCGGTCCAGAAACCAGCGATCATGACTGCTGATGACGGCGCAGCCGGCGAAACGTTCCAATCCTTCCTCCAGGGCGCGCAAGGTGTTGATGTCCAGATCATTCGTCGGCTCGTCGAGGATGATAAGGTTCGCACCCTCTTTTAACATACGGGCCAGGTGCACACGGTTGCGTTCGCCGCCGGAAAGATCCTTCACCTTCTTCTGCTGATCGGTGCCCGCAAAGTTGAACCGGGCGCAGTAGGCCCTGGCGTTGACCTCTACCTTGCCAAGCTGGATCGTCTCATGGCCCCCTGAGATGATGTCATAGACGGATTTGGTCGGATCCAGGCTGCGATCCTGGTCCACATAGCCCAATGTGACCGTCTCACCGGTCTTGATCGTTCCCGCATCCGGCTTTTCGTTTCCGATGATCATGCGGAACATCGTCGTTTTGCCGGCTCCGTTCGGACCGATCACACCGACGATGCCGCCCTTGGGGAGACTGAAATTGACATTCTCATAGAGGACCTTATCTCCGTAGGCTTTGCTGACACTCTTGGCTTCAACCACCACGTCGCCCAGCCGCGGGCCAGGCGGAATATAGATTTCTAGATCTGCGGCCTGTTCGTCTTGTTTCTGGTTGACCAATTCCTCATAGCGGTTGAGCCGTGCCTTGCCTTTCGACTGACGGGCTTTTGGCGACATCCTGATCCATTCCAACTCATGTTCCAATGACTTCCGGCGCTTCGATTCGGCTTTTTCTTCTTTTTCAAGCCGCACCTGCTTCTGCTCCAACCAGGACGTATAGTTTCCCTGGAAGGGAATGCCATGACCGCGATCGAGTTCGAGAATCCAGCCTGCGACGTTGTCGAGAAAATACCGGTCGTGCGTGACGGCGATGACCGTGCCTTTATACTGCTGAAGATGCTGCTCGAGCCATTGGACAGACTCGGCATCGAGATGGTTCGTCGGCTCATCGAGCAAGAGAATATCCGGCTCCTGGATCATGAGACGGCAGAGGGCGACCCGGCGTTTTTCGCCGCCGGAGAGCACCCCCACCTTCGCATCCGGCGGTGGACAGCGCAACGCGTCCATGGCGAGTTCCAACGCATTCTCCAATTCCCACCCGTTTGCCGCTTCGATCTTTTCTTGGAGCTGCGCCTGCTTTTCCAGAAGCTTCTCTA
>Ga0134123_10002965_pt1 | contig 11024 bp, 11 predicted proteins | sample KB303_FD_96460 | JGI IMG/M metagenome (GOLD analysis project Ga0134123, IMG submission 96460) | Terrestrial soil microbial communities without Nitrogen fertilizer from Kellogg Biological Station, Michigan, USA - KB3-0-3 | ecosystem: Environmental > Terrestrial > Soil > Unclassified ...
GCTGGAAGCTTTCACCGATCGACATTAAAGCCCGCGCGAAATACGCCACCTTCGGCAAGGTGCGCGACCTCATGTTGCACGCGACCGACACCAATTACGCACCGTGGCACGTGGTCAATTTCAACGACCAGAAACGCGGTCGCCTGAACCTGATCGATCACCTGCTTAAGCAGTTGCCCAAGCGCGAGCCTCCGGGCAAGGCGTTGCCCCTGCCCAAACTTTCCCACAAACCCCTCAAGGAACGTATCCCGCGGGGCTTTCTCATCGAGGAAACGTATTGATCGGCTTCGGAGTGAACCACGGAGTGGGGTCCGCGACCTTGGTCCCGAGCGCGGTTCCCTAGCGGTATTTATTCGCGCACTTGATGATCGCCTTGGTGTTTGCCTCGTTGAGGCAGGCGCGGGCATCCCTGTGGCGATCGATTTTCGGCCGGGTGTTGCGGATCGACGTTGTCGCGGGCGCCTTGCCGGTATTGGCCATGTCCTGTTCCGGCGGGAGCGCTTGCCCGGTGTTCGCCTCCGGCTTGTCTTCCGACATCGCCGCCAGCGTGACAATTTCGCCGGCCCGAGCTATACGGCTATCGAGGTTCAAAGCGGCGCCCGACGCAATCGGTGCGTTCGCCGCGACCGCGGCCCAGCCCGACATGAGGCAGGCAAGCGCACCCGCCGCGGTAATGATCGATTTGATCTGCATAAGAGTGCGCCCCCTTTGGTTTGCACGCGCCGATGATCCGACCCGCCTGCGGGTTCGTCAAGGGATGCGGAATGCGCGAAACGCGAGGCATGCCGAAGGCGGGCTTAGCAGCTCCTTGCAACCGCGCTCTCCTGCCGACCTGGCCGGTAAACAGGCCCGCTTCGTCTCCGCGTCGGCGCCCCCCGGAGAGTGTTGGGTATTCGTCAACGGCTGTTAGACCGTCGTCATCAAACCCGGCGTTCTCAGCATCCACGCTTGTAAATGGCCCCTCAATGGCTGGCAAAAGGGGTTTTTTCTGGTTGGCACGAATATCGCAATGGCACTTTCCTACCAATACAGGAAGGCTTCTCTTAAGGGGGGTAAGCCTATGCCGGATCCTAACCGTCGGTCAGAAACGTCGAGTCCAAGGGCGAGCAGCAGCCCGGAGCTTGAACTCCTCGTCATATGGATGCGGGGTCTGTCGGCCGAAGAGTTTGAAGAGTTAAGCGAGGCAATAGCCAGTCAGGACGTCGAGATTCTGTCCAGATTCGATGCTAAGTTTAAAGCCTACCGAGGTCGCTCCGCATGAGCGCAGACATCGTCAAAGTCTCACCCCTGATTCCAACGGGTTGGCGCGTGGAGCTAAGCCCCGACGAACAGCCATTTCTGTTTCCGACCAAAGCCCAGGCAATAGCGTTCGCCCTCGCATGGGCCGATTCCCATCAGCCCTGTGAAGTACGCGTGCTGGGTCCCATCGGGGAGCTCGAGCGAAACATGAAGTTTCCGGAAGGAAACTACCGTCGCGCACCCAGTATGGATCGCCGCCAGGCGCAAGCCGAAATTGCATTTCGGGATCGTCGTCGGCAGGAACGCCGGGCACAGGTCTGACGCAGTGCTCCGGGTGGTTCAAGGGGGTTGGTCAGCGAAGCACCTCGAAAAACTCACCAAACGTTTCAGTATTTACTACACGCATGCGTGCAGAAGCAGATGCACCTCGCGGCACGTGGGATTCCTAGGTGAGGACCTGCTCTAATGCCAGCTGGCAGGCCGCTCGCATCCGGTCAGGTGATAGTCGTCGGTCTTGCGGAATGCGCGATGCCGCGTACAAGTCATCCGTTACAGACATGAACGTTTTTTGCGACAGCTCAATCACCCGCTTAACGCTTCTTGATGAAAGTGTCGGGTGGATCGCGTTACGCCAGATCGTTTTTAGGTCCGCAAGTGCTCCCCCGAACAGTTCCAAGGCATCGTGAATGTACAGGATATCTTGAGCCCGCTTGACGGAGGGACGATGCTCTTGAATTAGCAGCTTTTGCACAATAAAGCTGATGGGATTCGCTACCTGCAAGTCTACTGGCTGTTCTATTGGAAAGTGTTCCTGTGGGGCTATTCGGACCCGCCATGGATCTATCAGAAGAATTTCGAGATGTCTGAGTTTTTGAGCTGTGATACCCGCTTTCTCGATTGTCACATCCGGCTTTCCATTACGTTTCCTCTCGCTCCCGTACAGGGGTGTCAAGAACTCCGCGTAGAATCCCGCGTCATCGTCGCCAAGCGTATAACGGGTCACTGGAGGGACGTGCTCTCCAGATAGCTCCTCGGTAAACCCTTCCCGCGCCAGCGCTATCTTGATGTCTCCTTCAAGGGGTGCTTGATTCGCGAATGCTAGGTCGGTATCTCTAGTTAATATTGACTGGTAGGTGGGTACAGTTGCCTTCGGGTGGAACCTGTACAGGCGATGCGCCCACCCGCCGACAAAAATAAGATGCGCGCGCCAGGGTCTTATTGCCCCTGAGGCGAGCGAGAGCAGCAAAGTCATCCATTTAGGAAGACCCTTCGATGACCTTTACCAATACCTTTCTATAAATCAGGTCGGCCTGTTCTTCGCCGCGCGATGGATGAGAGGAGACATCCAGCCAGACTTGAAGAATATCAGACACAACTAGCCCATCTAGATGAACTGCTCCCCGGAATACTGACTGAGGCGCCCGAGCTTCTTTTAATATTAGGTCTGGCGATTCTCCGGGAGCGGAGGGTGCGAGTTCCTTCCAAGATTCCCGTTCTAACCGAAGTAATTTGCGCACATAGATATATGGGGGAATGCCCTTAACGTGTCCAAGTTTTAAGGCCTCTGCTGCAGCAAACAGCCCAATGCAACCTTGATGGCGGGAGACAATCTCGGGTAGTTGAAGCTGTGCTGGACGTCGAATAAGGAAATTCATTGGTATCTCCGGAGACGAGCGAAGAGCTTCTGCTCGCCATCTACGAAACAGGTCTCCACGTCGCACGAGGTGTATGTATGAAGAGGATTCGTCTATAAAACCCTCCTTGCGGAGTTGCTGTAAGAATCGAAATGCGCTCATTACAGACACGTTGGATGCATTAGCTATTTCGGAAGCATTTCGATACTCGCCTCGAGGGGCCGACAATAGGCGTTCTGGAATCTTTGACGCCAGAAGTACCTTCAGCATCCATTGGTTGAGATCGGAGAAAAGATGCGACGCGAGACCGTCCGGCTTGAGCGGTACTTTACGAATAGCCGAGGGCTCGACGTTCAACGCGTCTAGCCCTTCACCCCAAAAGTGCTGAGCGCCGCCCTGAGAGATGATGCCGATTGAGACGTCCGGTGCGAAATGCTCCGAGAAGTGTCTGACTTGCTTGAGCAGCGATGGAGAGGCGTCTCTAACCTCGACTACGGCCAAGGGACGAGCCTTTCCACTTTCTCGCGCGTAAGCTTGCGCTTGCAGGATAGCCTTTGAAAGGAGCGGAATTACACGATCGGGTCTTCCCTCGGAAAGGGCCTTAACTTCTATTAGATATGCCTCGCGGCCCTTTTTCACCAAGATGTCAGCTTGATAAGGACCCATGGCCGGGTTGCGTTGGACTTTCCAGCCATTCGCCTTAAATAGCGAAGCCACTCGCTCTTCCCCGCGGCGACCGTTTGATTCGATGGATATCTTCATTTAAGTCTTACCATGGCCATGGTAATTAACACGGCCCTGTTAATTAACATGGCCATGTTATCAGCGGGACCGCATTTAGGCAACCCCGCAAAGCGGGATTAAATGGACGTACGGAAAAAAGAACAATCGAGGGCGGTTCTTGCAATCACCTCTCGATAAACGAGCTAACGATTGGCGCGGGGCAAAGTCACGGGGCTAGAAGGCGAACCATCCCGCTGAACCCAAGTTCATGCGACCGCCGGAAAGGTGTCTCGCGCAAGACTAGGACGAGACCACGTCACGGCGCAAAAATCGCGTCGATTGCCTGTTGCGCGACGATTGCATGAAGCGCTTTCGTCGGATGAATGCCATCCCAGAAGACATACGTATCGGGTTTCGCGCAGGAGAAGGGCGGCTGGTTCGGAGTGATGCAGGCATCCGTCACGTTCGCGAAGCCGTAGGTTCCTGGATCCGCAACAATCGCGTTAAGCGTCGCATAAACATCCAATGTTTTGACGTCGATGCCAGGCGCCAACGCCGGCAGCCCGTGTACCGCAGCCTCCAAGCCATTGTTGTAGGCCTGAGAAAGGGTGTTTGCTAAATCGGCAATCCCAAACCCCGGGAATTGGTGATCGAGCGCGCGCACCGCGGGAGTCTTGCCGATATCCGGTACCTTCAGGATCAGGAATTGTTTCGCGCCATGACAATAAAGCCGAATAATGTTTGCGCTCAGGCTAAGGATCGCGTTCTGAATGTACGAGCTCGGATCTTGCCCGGATAGCGCTGCGGCCAACGCATCCCGCACGTCGTTGCCGCCGATCTCGATCACAACCAGAGTCTCCGCAGACGTTTGCCCAAAGTGGGCAACATAAGCGTCGACTTGCGCAGGAAGGTTGAAGCGACAGGGATAGTTCGCTACCGCCCTCGCGCCGCCTACGGCGTAATTGCTGGCTTTCATGCCGGTATCCCGGACGGCGGGCCGCGCATTCCCGGCGAGCGCCAGGGAGCGCGCCAATCCCTCCACCCAGGTGGCGCCGTTGCTGAAATGATGACCGCCCTTCGCGTAGGGGCCATCCGGAACGAGAAGATCATCCAGCGCGTCATAGGGCGGGACGTTAAACCGCGTCCCGCAGTCCCGGTTAGCAGGCTCGGACAGCCAGATGAAGGCGTTGCCCGAATCGGTGAGGCTGGCGCCGAATGCGACAACCCGGTCGATGCTCGCATGCCGCGCGTTCTGGGCATGCGCAGGCGTGGATATCAAAGCAACTGCAACCAGTGACGCCAGTAGAGACAAGAGGCTATTTCGTCCGAACTTCATGGCTTGCCCTCCCTCAAAGTGCCGCGCTTGATGCCGGCCGCGGTAGTGCATTTGCCACACCTTTTTCTGCGAGACTCGTTGATCCACGGTGCGGCTCGGGAAAGTCTACACCCGGCCGAGGTCTGGCAAACTGCGGTCAGAAGATCACGATAATCCAGGCGCCTGAAGAGCCATCCCCTGATCTGCAGCGGAGACGGGGAATCGACTACACTTAAGTGCATGCGTCTCCTCACTTTTCTCGAATACGCGGCCATCATAGTCGGCGTCGTCGCGATTTACGCCGGCGGGCACTATGCCCTGGCGAAGGGCATCCATCTCGGAATTCTGCTGATCGGAGCCGGACTCGCGGTGGGTGGAATCGAGTCGCTTTATTCGCGGCGGATGAGCCTGCGCTTTTCCGAGGACGCCGCGGAGGGCTACTCCGGCTTTCCGGCGCTCGTGTGGGGGACGATGATATTGCTCGCGGGCGCGGCGCTGATCGCCTATGCGTCGCTGCTCGATGTCGGCGCCTGGCCGCGAGCGGAGCGGCTGCTGAAGCAGAATCCGGCCATCGTATATATAGTCGCCGGTCTGTTCCTCGCCGGGTTTTCGGTGCTGCTGTTCACCGATACCAACGCGAACCGCAAACTCTGGCAGACGCTGTTGATGCGCGTGCCGCGCGTCATCGTTGCGATATTGGTGCTCGTGCTGGGGATTGCGGCGATCGCGGCGGGCGCCTGGCAGATCGTCGACCCGAAGGGCTATGCGAATGTCGAACGGGACGCGTGGGAGCGGGTGAAAGCGGTGAAGGGTGAATGGGTGAAGGAGTGAATGAGTGAAGGAGTGAAGGAGTGAAGGAGTGAAGGGGAAAGAACGTGCTGAGTGCTGTGTGCTGAGTGCTGCGAAAGAAGAGGTAAAAGGTGAAAGGTCCACGTGGCCTTGGGCCAGAAAGGTGAAAGGCGACCTCTGCAAACAACAAAAAGGGCTGACTTGCGTCAGCCCTTTTGTTTTTGAAGCGGGCGCCGTAAGCCGGAACCCAGCCTCGCAAGCGTTTACGACTTCACGTTCATCTTGTCGACGACCGACTTCACGCCCTTGATGTCGCGGGCGATGTGGATCGCCTTGTCGGCTTCGGCCCGGTTGTCAACGTTGCCGCTCAAGGTCACGACGCCTTCATACGTATGCACGTGAATATCTGTTGCGTCGACATTCTTCTCGACAGCGAGGTCGCTCTTCACCTTTGTGGTGATCCAGGAATCGCTCACGACAGCGCCGGTATCATCGACGCCACGGCGGCTATGATCGCTCGCGCAGCCGACCACGCCGACCGCCAGGGTGGATGCAAAAATCGCAGCAACTACATTCGTCCAGATCTTCATGCCGTTCTCCTTTGATTGAATGGATAAGCCTCCGCCGTGTCGGCTCACAGGGCGGACCGGCCGGCTCCCTTAACAATGCAATGCCCGTGCCGCAATCAGCAGATCGCGCAGGTGCTTGATTTATCGACGGTGCCGGTGGAATGAGAGATTCTTATACCGAGCGTTCTCGTAAGCTTTACATGACAGGCAGGTAAAAAGTAAATCTGGAGGCGGGGGGAAGGGCCGAAAAGGCAGTGAAGGCGTGAATGAGTGAATGCGTGAAGGGTAACTTCACAAAAGCAGGCGACCACTGCCCCCGGCCGCGACGGCGTAACGAATGACGGACCTAACGGCAGTGAAGGTTGAAAGGAGTTAGTGCGCCTTTACCCTCACATGCACCCGGAGGGGTGTCACCCTTCACTCCTTCACTCCTTTATGGCCGAAGGCCGGTATCCCCTTGCGGGACACCCTTCACGCCTTTCAATTTTCCCTACTTCAGCCCCGCGGCAATCTTCCGTATCTCCTCGGCGCTGTGCTCCCCGGCAAGGTCCGTCCCGGGCATCAAATGTTTCCCCATCTCGAGGCCGCCGATAAGCACCGGTTCATAGCCCACATCGCGTATCAGGCGTGACGCTTTCTCCACGGCCTGGGCATCATCGCTCGCGATCGGCATGCCGACTTTCCCGGGCTCCTGGTACGCCGCGCCCATCTTTGCTGCAGCGATCGCGTTGAAGGCGCGCACAAGACGCGTGCCGGGCAGGAGTTCTTTGGACGCCAGTCCGGCGCCTTTTTCCCGGGCCCACTTGGCGATCTCGCCGTCGCGGTGGACGAACGGATTGTTGGTGTCGATGACGATTTTGCCCTTGAGAACGTCCGCCAGGTCTTTGCCGACGGAGGGCAGGGCGTGATACGGAACCGAGATCATGACCACCTCACCGAAGGCCACGGCCTCGCGCGGCGTCCCGGCGCGCGCACCGCCGCCGAGCCGCGCAGCGAGCTCCTTGTCGTGTTCGATATTGCGCGAGGAGAACATGACCTCGTGGCCGGCCCGCACCCAGCTGGCGCCGATCGCGCCGCCGACATTTCCTGAACCGACGATGCCGATCTTCATTTTGGATTGGGCGAAGACGGGAAAGGGCAGGCCACTCACGACAATGGCTGCCCCGATGAAAGCGACAAATTCACGACGACTCTGTTTCATGGCAATTCCTCCATTAGTTTGTACGCAGCGCTCAGAACGCATAACAAGCGGCACGAGTTCTTCCTCCCTAGCCCCTAGTCCCTAGTCCTAGCCCCTGCATTTCCTCTTTTACCTTTCACCTTTTGGCTTCTATCTCTCTTCACTCGCCCTTGCGCGCTGCGCGAAGCCCAGCCATATGCCTACCGCCATCCACAGCGCGGCGAGAGGCAACGCGACGGTGGCAAGCGCGGTCAATCCCATGCCAAGCCGCCCGAGCAGCCCCTCGGTTTGCGCGCCGACCGCATCGCCCGTGCGATACACGAACGTGTCGATGAACGCCTTTGCCTTGTAGCGGTCGGCGCGCGGCACCACGGTGAAGAGCGTTTCGCGCGACGGCCGCATGATGCCGCGCTGCACGGCGCGGAACGCTGCCTCGAACCCGATCAGCGCGGCGAGCGACCCCACGATCGCCAGACCGAGGAACCCGAGCGCGGCGGTGACCGGCAGCAGCGCCAGGGTCATCGCCACCCCGAGCCGCTTCATCAGATGCCCGGTGACGATCGCCTGCAACAGCAGGGTCGTCACCTGCGTGATGAGGTCGATGCGCGCGAAAACGGTCGTGCGCATGTCAACGTCGGTTCCCAGGGCAGCCACCATCTGCAGACGCGTGAAATACAGAAAAGTTGCCATCACTGCGAGGATCAGCACGTAGGCACAGATGGCGAGCAGGTAGGGGGAGCGCACCACCGACTGAAGCCCCGCCCAGGCGCCGCCGCCGATCACTGCATGCTCCTCGCGCGGAGGACCGGACTGGGAGACGTCGGGACGCAGCCGCGTGACCCCCCAGGCCGCACCGAGCGCGAGTACCAGGAACCCTGCGGCGACGAGTAGTAGCGCGGGCGTGCCCAACGGCTTGGCGAGCTGACCCGCGAGCCACGGCCCGAAGATCGCCCCGAGGGTTCCGCCCACGGCGATGGCCCCGAACAAACGCTTACTCTGCTCGAGCGTGAAGCGGTCGGCCATCAGCGCCCAGAACAACATGGTAGCGAACAGGTTGAACACGCTGAACCAGACGTAGAACACCTGGCCGGTTCGCTGGCCGACGCTTTCTGGCGCAAGCACCAGCAGCAAATAGAACGCCACCAGGCCGACGGCGAAGAACAGGTAGGTCGCGTTGATGAAGACGAGGCGCTTGAACCGGCTCACCAGCCAGCCGAACACCGGGTTCACCAGCAGCGTTACCAGCACGGTGCCCATGAACAGCCAGCGCAGTGCCTCGATGCCGCGTTGCATGCCTAGCGCCTCGCGCGCCGGGCGGACCACCATGAGCGCGGTAAGCACGCAGAAAAAGAACAAACCCGCGACCAGGGTCGGCCCGACTTCCTCGCGGCGGATGTTGGTGAAGCGCTGCAGGAAGGTATTCGTCATCGCCGGCCCGTCGATCGATGGGCGTATCGTAAGCGAGATTCGGCCATGACCCAACACCTGCAGGTCCTGGCGACTAACGAGACTTCACGGACCGGAAACTGATTCGGTGCTCAGGGTGGTGACTCGCGAAGAAAAACCTCAACTTCCTTCCTGGCGGACTTGCTGATCTGTACTGAAGCGAGAGTCATCGCAGCGACGTTGCTCTCCATCATTGCGGCGAGCTGCCTGCCGGTGCTTCTCATCGTGTCGAGAGAGATTTGAGCAAGAGCGGTGAGGGATCTCGCCACGCCCAGGCCTGCACTGGAACCGGAGTGTTCTGAATTTGCAGGGTCGGTTTGTTTTTCGGCGAGAGCCTCATTCAAGCCCTCGGACCTGATTTCAGCGAGCCGCCAGGCTTGCGTCTGGTACCGGGCCATCAGGTCATAGTACAAACAACCGTACGTCACCGACTTCTCAAGGCCCGGGCCACCAAGGTGCCAGAGCAAGGCTAGAAGCTCCTTCGCATTCTTGACATCGAGCAGAGAATTGGCTCGAGCGACGCCATCGTTCAGTGCGGATTTTTTCGCGGCGATGTCGAGCGCGAGGAGATCGTCGGTCGCCGCAAGCAGCACATCGGTGTCCTGAGACAGCGCTTCCAGGTACGCCTGGTTCGCACTTGCCCACAACTCTTGCCGAGGAATGATGCTGAACACCGTATCGAATTACCTTCAGGTACTTTTGATGCCTAATCATGTCGCACAAAGCATGCCACTGACTTTCTTCCTATCATTGAATGCGTTAACCAGTTGCGAGCTTTTATCACGCGCACCAGATCTGCGCGGAATCTTCACTGCCTGCACCATGATGGAGGTGAGCGCAGCTTGATGACCCTGGTTCGCGCCCTGCTTGCTAACGCTTTCCCTATCAGGCGTATCCTTGAGGGGCAGTCCAATAACTACATAGGAGGAGACAATGTTCAGGCCGATGTCATCCATGGCTGGCGTGAAAGCCGCCGTGACGTTTCTTTCACTGCTGGGGCTCGCCGCGTGCCAAACCATGGCTCCGGGCACCACCGGAGCGCAGAAGGAAGGCTATTTCACAACCAGCGACAACGTGCGACTGCACTACATCGAAGCCGGCAAGGGCAAGCCGCTGGTCCTCATTCCGGGATGGTCGCAGACCGCCGCGCAGTTCAAGCACCAGCTCTCGGACCTCAGCGCCGACTATCACGTCATCGCCATCGACATGCGTGGGCACGGCGAATCGGACAAACCGGACCATGGCTATCGCATTCAGCGGCTTTCCGCCGACGTGCACGAGTTCCTGGTTGCCAAGGGGCTGCGCGACGTCGCGATCGGCGGGCATTCGATGGGCTGCTCGGTGATCTGGGGATACTGGGAACAATACGGTTCCGATCGGCTATCAAAGATCCTGCTGATCGACCAGATGCCGATGATTACCGCCAACCCGCTGTGGTCGGCCCAGGAAAAGGAGAGTGCGGGTGCGATTTTTACCCCTGTATCGCTCTACGAAGTCACCAACGCGCTGGCTGGTCCGGATGGGGTAAAGACCACTGAAGGCTTTATCACCGGCATGTACACCCCGCAGTATTCCCGCGAGGAAGTGAAATGGGTCGTCAGTCAAAACCTGAAGATGCCGCGTAAGTACGCGGCGGCCTTGCTCTACGACCATGCGACCAACGACTGGCGCGACGTGCTCAAGCACATCAATATTCCCACGCTGGTGGTCGGCGGGAAGACCAGCCTGGTCGGTTGGAAATCCCAGCAATGGGTCGCGAGCCAGATCCCCGGCGCGCAAGTAGTGATCTTTGAAGAGAGCGAAGGCGGCAACCACTTCATGTTCATGGAGAACCCGCAGAAGTTCAACAAGCTCGTCAGGGATTTTGTGAAGTAAGGATCGGTGCAAGACTGGTTAGCGCGGCGGGATCGATTCCCGCCGCGTCGAGAGACAATCTCGGTGACCCACACCAGATAGCATGACGACCTGGACGGTCTACATGGTTCGCTGTGCGGACGACACGCTGTATACGGGCATCGCGACGGATGCCGCGCGACGGGTCGAAGAACACAATTCGAATGACCTGCTGGGGTCTCGCTATACTCGCGCCCGCCGCCCGGTCGTGCTGGTGTATCAGGACGTGGTGCCGA
>Ga0134123_10002966_pt1 | contig 11023 bp, 8 predicted proteins | sample KB303_FD_96460 | JGI IMG/M metagenome (GOLD analysis project Ga0134123, IMG submission 96460) | Terrestrial soil microbial communities without Nitrogen fertilizer from Kellogg Biological Station, Michigan, USA - KB3-0-3 | ecosystem: Environmental > Terrestrial > Soil > Unclassified ...
ATCACGTCTCTCAAGACAACGGAAAGTGAGAGGGACGACATGCAAAAGCGGTTGATGGTCTTCCTCGTCCTGGTGTCGGAAGTCGGTAAGGGGGACCTGACGAAGCGAGGTGAGGTGACAGCCGACGTGTTCGGGAACTTGGCCGACGGATTCAATCTTATGACCCAGCGGTTCGGGCAGTTGATGAAACAAGTTCGTGAGGCAGCCGAACGTGTAAACAAGTCGGCTCTGACCCTCCGAGACAGCGCCAATCAGATGGCCGGCACTGCGAAGCAACAGGCCGACGAATCGGTCAAGACATTGACAGCAGTCGATCAGTTGGCGTCTTCTATGCGTCAGGTTTCGGCCACTGCCGGCGCTTCGTCGGAATCTGCCAAGCAAGTGCTGCATGCGACGGAACAAGGGCGTCTGGCCGTGCAAGAAACCGTGCAGGACATGCAGAACATTCGTTCGGCCGTGCAACGTATGTCGAAGCAGGTGAAGGCGCTGGGAGATCGGTCGTTGGAAATCTCGACCATCGTGTCGACGATTCGTGATATCGCCAATCAAACCAACTTGCTCGCGTTGAACGCGGCCATCGAGGCGGCCGGAGCAGGCGAGGCCGGAGTCCGATTTGCCGTCGTCGCCGACCAGGTCAGAAAACTGGCCGAAAGCTCGACGCAAGCCACCAGAGAAATCGCCGACCTCGTGAAAGTGATTCAAACGGAAACGCAGGACACAGTCGTCGCGATGGAGCAGGAAACTCAGGCGGTGGAGGCCGGTTCGGCCTCGGCGCTGCGTACGGGTGAAGTGTTCAACGAAATTTCAGGGATTGCTCAACGTTCGTCGGAGCTGGCCCAGACGATTGCCAGCGCTGCAGTGAACCAGACTGCTTCGACGGATCAGGTGGGCCGTTCGCTGAAGGAATTCGCAGGCGGTGCCGTCGCGACGCAAAAAGCCACGGACTCAGCGCGTGTGACCGTCGAAGATATGGCAAAGCTCGCTGAAGGGCTGACGTCATCCGTCGCTCAGTTCAAATTGGTGTAGGTCGGCTTCGCGGGACATCCGCTGGATGCTTCGGAAAAGAGAAAAGGACAGGGATGAGTTCTGAACTTGATCGACAGGGCCTCGTCGAGATCTTCGTCATCGAGGCATCGGAAGCGGTGGACATGCTCACAAAGGCGTTCCATCCATCCGATGGGACAGCACCAACTCCGGCACAGCTGCAAGAGCAGTACGTATGGGCGCATAAAATACGAGGAGCGTCAGCGCTTTACGGATACGAGGGGTTGGCCATGATGGGGGCATTACTTGAATCGACCCTGGAAGAAGGGGCGTCAATAGAAGCTTCCTTGTGGCCGAAGGCATTGGACATCTTACGTGGAATGGTGGCCTCATTCGAGTCTCAGTTGAAAGTGGTTGCCCAGGGAGGTGCTGAAGATCTCTCGGTGAGTGCGCGATGGAAGGGCGAAGTGGCCGGATTGTTCCCATCTGTGCCTGCCGCGGCTTCTCCTGAAACAACCTTGCTCGCACCGGACTATCTCGTACCGACTCTCGATGCCGAGGTGCTGTCATATTTCACTCCAGAAGCGAATGAGTATCTGCAATCCATGGAGTCCTTTGTTCATCGGCTGTACCAGGACCCCAAGGATGGAGAGAGCGTCCATGCACTGTACCGTACAGTCCACACGCTCAAAGGATCGGCGTACACGGTTGGATTCAACGTGATCGGTGACGTAATCCATCCGATCGAAGACTATATGATGGCGGTCCGCGAGGGTGGGGGGATTCTCTCGTCGGCAGTCCTTGGGATCATCGATCGGGCCATCGAAGTCATTCGATTGTTGATGCGCCGGGATGCCAACAAGGTCAACCAACTCCAGCGTGAAGTACCGGAAGTCATTCAGGCTCTGGCGCAGATCCGCCACGGGGAGCAGATGACAGAGTCGGTTCAAGCGGCGGCTCCAATGGCTCAGGTTGCGACAGTCATCATCGATCACCCAGAAGAATCAGCCGGCCCCGATGTGGGATCAGGTTCTCCGTCTACTATCTTGACCGATGAGTATTTGTTGCCACCTCTCGATGCCGAAGTGCTTTCCTATTTTGCTCCGGAAGCACAGGAATACCTCGAGTCGCTCGAGGCTCAGTTGCTTCGACTCGAAAAGGAACAGGGCAATCCGGACGTCATCAATCAATTATTCCGGACAGCTCACACGCTGAAGGGGTCCGCCTATACGGTAGGATTCCAGTCGGTCGGCGATCTCACTCATTATATCGAAGATTTCATGGGAGCGGTGCGCGACGGCCGCATCAAGATTCTCCCAGGGCATGCGGATGTGCTCTTGCGATCGGTCGATGTGGTTCGGCTGTTAATGCGGCGGGATCCCATGTCTCTCGACATGCTGCGCCAGCGATATGTGGTCGCGATGCAAGGGCTCAAGCAGTTGGATCAGCCGGTGGCGGCTCAGGTGATGGAGCCGAGCTCATTGGTTCATCCTGTCGAATCGTTGCTCACACAAGATGTACGTGATCAGCAAGACGTTGAACCTGCCAAAGTGGGAGAAGGTAAAACGGCAGAAGGTAAAACCGTAGAAGATCGCGAAGTGATCCGTGTCAGTCGCGATCGCTTGGAGCGATTGTTGAATCTGGTCGGTGAACTCGTCATCGGCCGCGGACGACTTGAGCAGCGACTGCATATGTTAGAGCAACTTTCCCAGCAAGTACTCGCATGCAAGGGCCGACTCGTCGAGTCAGTCCATTCGTTCGAGGAGAAACATACCTTTACGCTTCCGAGTGCTTCGTCCGGTCAAGCAAGTCCGCCAGCTCAAGGATTTACGAATATCACTGACTTCGGCAGCTTGGAATTCGACAAGTACGACGATTTTAATATCTTAGCTCGCCGCATCAGTGAGGTCACAGCGGATATCTCGGAGTCGATGACGCAATTGAGCGGATCGATCCGCCGTTCACATGATGACATGAGTCACTTGGCACAACTGACCCTCGGGATGCGGGACGAAATCGCTCGGGCTCGCATGGTGCCAATTGGCACGCCGTTTACACGATTCCGTCGGGCCACGCGTGAGATGGCGCGCGCGACAGGAAAAGAAGTGACGTTAGTCACGTCCGGAGAACATACCGAAGTCGATACGGGTGTGGTGGAGCGGTTGGTGGATCCGTTGATTCACCTCGTTCGCAATGCGGTCTATCACGGAATCGAGCCTGCAGGTGTTCGTGTATCGAAGGGGAAGCCGGCAGCCGGCACAATTTACCTCCACGCGGCGCATCGAGGGAGCGCAGTGTTGATCGAGGTGGAAGACGATGGGGCAGGCCTCGACATCGGAAAGATCAGAGCCAAGGCGGTCGAGCGCGGATTGATCCGACCTGAGGTGGCCCGTTCGTTGCCGGAGTCAGAAATCATCAAGTTTATCTTCATGCCGGGATTTACGACAGCCGACGCGATCGGAGATCAAGCTGGGCGAGGTGTCGGCATGGATGTGGTCAAGCGTGTTATCGAAAGCATGAACGGCCACATCGATGTCGAATCGATTCTCGGCGTAGGGACGAAGTTTACCTTGAGTCTCCCGCTCACATTATTAATTGCAACGGCTCTCATGGTGCGGGCAGGGACTGAGCGCTATGGGGTACCTCTGCCGGCGGTGCGTGAAGTCACCATGTTGACACCTAGTTCGCATCAACGGATGGGCGAACGATCGATTTTGCATATTGGCGACGAAGCCATCGAGGTGCAGCCGCTACAGCAGCTCCTCTATCGAAGCAGTGTGCCGGTAGAAACCGGGAAGCCGGTTGTCATCGTGCGAACGGCAGCTGGAATGATCGGTATGTTGGTCGATGAGCTGCTCGGCCGTCAAGAAATCGTGATTAAGCCGTTGGGGTCCTTTAAGTCATTGGATCGCTCCAGTTTCGGTGGTGCGACGATCGATCCAGAAGGTCGTGTGGTGCTGGTGTTGGATCCTGCTCGATTGTTGGCGCGAGAGGCACAAATTACTGCGGCATCGGACGTGTCGTCGGTCGGAACGGGATCGGCAGGTTCGATGAGCCCATACTCAGAGATACCAGAGCTGAAAACGACTGAGCAATGGCTGTTATTGATCGACGACTCCTTGAGTATCCGAAAGTTCGTGAGCCGGATGTTGGAGTCGGCTGGGTATAAGGTTCACACCGCGGTGGACGGAGAAGAAGGTCTTCGTATGGCCTCTGCGCAAGATTATCGGCTGATCCTCACCGATCTTGAGATGCCGAAGGTGAACGGCTATGAGGTCATTCAGGGATTGCGCAGTCGAGTGCAAACGCAACAGACACCGATCATTGTGATGACAACGCGAGCTGGTGACAAGCATAGACAACTGGCACTCAATATCGGAGCAAGCTCATATATTGCGAAGCCTGTAGAAGAGCGAGCCTTGATTCAGGAAGTTGAACGCTTGATCGGGAAAGAAGCCGCCTCGCGCTAAAGTAGAATCCAGAGCGACCGATCCTTGTAGGATTCTCTGGCAAGCGACCGTCTAATATGATGGCTCAACTATGACGTTACGAGGTCGTCACAATTCGACCAATACACTTGTGGAGACCGCCAGTTTCTTGGTCGTCCGTCTTGGTGCCAGCTATTTGGCGCTTCCGGCAGCAGGGGTTCGAGGTGTTCTCACAGAAGCTAGGCACACACAGTCTGTGACGGCATTGGGGGATATCTACCATCCGGTCGATCTCGCCCAACGCCTTTCGGTGATCGCCGACCTATCCGGTCTCGAGATGAGGACGGTATTGTACTCGAATGACCATGCGCAGGGTGCAATTCGCGTTGAACAGGTTGTGGGCTTGACAGACGTGGAACGGAAAGATTGTTTTCCGCTGCCGGCACAGTTTCAGGGCGATGAACAACACTGGTTTATGGGAATGATGCTGTATCAGGATCAGTTGGTGTTGATTCTCAATCCTGCGTGGCTGCTGGGAGGGTTGGGTGTCGGTGTGGCTGCGTCCGTAAGGCAGACTGAACAAATTTCGGCAACCCCATCAACTGTGGGTGAATCATGTTAAGGGCTACTCGTGGACAGCAGCAGGCTCAAGCCACGAAACGAACGTGGAATATGGTGCTATTTTCTGTCGGTGGGATCAAGCTGGCCGCCCGGACAGAAGACGTGGGGGGGATATCGCCCTGGACTCGGAGCATTTCAGTGCCGAGTCGGACGCCATTTGTGCACGCGATGTTGAAGAGGGACCATGATGTGATACCGGTCTACGATTTGGCGACTAGACTGAGTCGCACACTTCAAGGAGATCCATTACTTTGTCTGGTCGCTCGCCATCTTGATGGGCCGATGGCCATCTGTATCGATGCCGAAGTGCCGTCTCTCGAAACGGTGGATGTGGTGGCAATTCGACCGAGCGGCAGCGAGGATATTGAAACACTGGGGATGGTGACAATTGGGGGAGAAGATGTGGCTATTGTGGCCTTGCAACGACTTGGCCGGTCGAGACCTGATGTGGTCAAAAGTTAAGGGTACCGGGGGAAGGAATCCGCTATGCCAAAGGTGTTGATCGCTGACGACAGTATCGCGGTCCGGAAAGTTGCCGAACGGTTGCTGACTGAAGCGGGAATGGGAGTCACACTTGCTGCGAACGGTGAGGAGGCCTTGGCCTATTTGGCGAAAGAGACGCCTGATTTGGTCGTATCCGATGTGATCATGCCGGATAAGAGCGGGTACGAAGTCTGCGCCTTTGTGCGGGGGCGAAGGGCACTCGCGAATACGCCGGTACTGTTGATCTCTGGTATTGTGAACGATGAAGTGACGAAGCAGGCTGAATCCTGTCATGCCGACGGAGTGTTGAAAAAGCCCTTCCAGGGCACGTCTCTCAAGGATCGGGTGCTCGAGCTCTTATCAAAACGGCAAAGTACGGCCGCGCCTGCGGCCAAGAGCGTTGAGAAGGTGATCGAATCCGTCGAGCCAAGCCAAAGCTTGCGTGTGACCGACGAACAAATAGAAATCTATCGGCAGGCGGTTGCCCGATTAAAACTGCTCGAGGAAGAACTTCGTGTTGAACGAGACCGAGCAACGCAGAGTACACAGCGAGTGATGCAACTCGAAGGACAGGTAGGGCGGGTCAAGGATCTTGAGTCGATGTTGGCGGGAGAGCGAGAGCAGACTGCTCAGCTGAAGGGGAAACTTGTAGCGGCCGAACATGCTACCGCTCGAATAGAAGAACTTGAATCCCTCCTCAGTATCGAACGAGAGCGGACGGCTGAGGTCACGCAGCAGGCATCCGTGGCGGAGAGCCTGCGCGCACGTGTACAGGAACTCGAGGCCGAACTACAGGGAAAAGTGAGTCGTGTTCAAGAGTTGGAGGCGACCCTGCATGCCGAGCGGCAGGCAGCCGGGCAGTTGGTTGAACAGATGACCGCGATCGAAAGTGCGGCAACCCGTTCTCAGGAATCGGCGCAACAGCTTGCAGGCCGAGTGAGCACCTTAGAACACGCGCTTGAAGCTGAGCAGGAAAAATCCAAGGAACTAGCCAGGCGTATTCCCGAGGCCGAGCGTGCCTCGCAGAAAGCGCAGGAGTTTGAAACCCTGCTTCAGACGGAACGAGAACGAAATAGCCTTCTGGCGAGGCGCGTATCTGAAACTGAGCAGGCGTCCGAGCTCGCCAACAAACGGTTTGAAGAGATGGCGACAAAGCTTGGCGAGATCGCGGGATTGGCCTCTCAACTCGGGAGCGGAAAGCGACGGTCCTGATCATGTCCGATCCCATACCGCGGCCTCTCACTATTGCGAAAGACTGATTTCATGGGTGCCGATACGACAGACGATTTTCAGAAAGAGCTGGTCGATCTCTTTGTTCAGGAGGCTCATGAATGGCTCCAGAATATTCATGTAGCCCTTGATGAGCTTCAGCAAGGCCCAGCGCCTGAGCAACATGCCAAGCTGATCGAAGTCATTTTGGGCGGTGTGACGAATCTTGGGGGGTCTGCCGCCACGATCAACTTGCCGGACGTGAAGCAGGTCAGCTTCGCGACCATTCCCTTTATCGAAGCCCTCCGGGACCCGCAGAAGGCCTTCTCCGTTCAAGACTTTTTCTCTCTCTGCAAACAACTGGGACAGATTCATACGGCGTTGACCCGGGCGACCGGCCTATCCTTTGAGGACAACGGGAGTGGTGCGACGGCTGAGGTGGTTCATCCAAGCCTCTCGCCAGGGGAGTTTCTGCATGCACTCCAAGAACTCTTGGTGACACAGGCCCCTGGTATCGTGGGGGGGCGCAACCTTATAGACAGCCTGATCAAGCAGATGGAAGGGCAGATTCATGCCGGTGTCGAACGTCTCGATGCCACGGTCATTCAAGGATATCTTGCGCGAGTGTCTGAAGCAGAGGAATCATTTCTGAAAACGATTGATGAGCGGGTACCAGAGATTTTCAAGAAGATGAGTGTTCTCAAAATGGATGGAAGCGAGGCCTCCTCACGCATGACGGCCCTCGAAGCCTCGCTTCAAGACGTCGCACATCTGCGCGCAGAGGCGCAGCAGGTGAATGCGGGGTCAGCGATGATGTTTTTCACAGGTTTGCATAGTCTGCTGACTGTGGTGGTGCAGTGTCGAGTGCTTCTGGCCGCCTCGCGGGTAGAATCGGTGAAGGCGCGGCTGCATGTGATGGGCGGTGCTATTCGCCAGTGGGTGGAGCAAGGGCGGGCCCAACGTGCCGCGATCAGTCAGTTGCTCCCTACCAGCCGCTCGTAATCAATGTGCCGGAACCCCGCACATACGGTCGTTGCGATGTGTGGTGAAGTCGTACCCTCCTGAGTGATGATGGTAGCACGATGAACTCAGACGTCGACTATACGATCTATTGGGAACTTCGAACTCCTCCGTTCGACAATGTGCCGGACCCACGATTCTATGTCCCCTGTTCTCAGCATGACGCCGCGCACAGATGGTTGAGTTATGGGATTCAGACCCGCAAAGGCATGCTCCTGCTTACGGGTGACATCGGGTGTGGAAAAACGTTGCTGAGCCGTCGGCTGATCCTCGGACTGCCGCCTGCTCAGTATGATGTCGCTCTGGTTGCGAACCCCGCATTATCTCCCTCCGAATTATTGGATGAGGTGTTGTCTCAATTCGGACTGGCCCTTGTGCCATCAAAATCCGGCCGATTGCAGACGCTCAATGACCGCCTCGAATTGAATGCGCGGAGCGGAATCAGCTCCCTGTTGGTCGTTGATGAAGCGCAAGCCATGGAAAGCGTGAAAGCGTTCGAGGAACTCCGGTTGCTGACGAACTTCCAACTCAACGATCGATTTCTATTGACCGTTGTGCTGATCGGCCAGCCGGAATTGCGTCATCGTGTTGCGGAAATTCCGCAGTTGGACCAGCGGATCGCGGTACGAGCACATCTGGGCCCCTTCACGGCAGAGGAAACGACATCGTATATTACAGCACGTATGGGAGCCGCAACTCATCGCACAGACGTGTTCACGAAAGAGGCGATCGCAGTCATTTATGAACAGAGCAAGGGGATCGGGCGGCTCATCAACGCCCTCTGTGATCGATGTCTCTTTGCTGGAGCGATCGAGAAGGTTTCAGAGATTGACGACCACCTTGCTCAACGAGCAGGGCAAGCCGCATGATGTATTGTTGCGAGTTGAATGGAGACGGCTGCAGGCTATGAACGAGTACAGCACGACAGATTGGTATCGCATGGCGCAGGAGCAATTGACGGGCGTGGCTCTTGCCGTGCAGCGGCAGGACGAACTCAACTTGGAAACCTTGTCTACCTTGGCGATGGGAATTACGGAGGCAATTAAGAGAAATGACCAATTGCTCGTTTTGGCTATGAGCGGACCCGCAGGTCCTCCACTGATCACGAATCTCGTGAATGTCGGGATCTTAGCGACGAAGGTCGGCGCTGGGCTGGGATATCATGGGAAAGAACTTGAACGGCTTACATTCGCGGGACTCCTGCACGACATTGGGCTCTTTGCCGTGCCGCAGTCGCTGATCACGAAGTCGGGGCGGTTGACCCAGGATGAACGCACCCTCATTGAACAACATCCAGAACTCGGCTATCAAGCGATTCGAAAGGCTGGTTCAAAATACGACTGGCTGGCACAAGTGGTGAGCCAGGCGCATGAACGGTGGAATGGACAGGGGTATCCGAACAAGTTGAAGGGCCGCCAAATCGGTGAGTTTGCCCAAATTATTGGCGTGGTGGATATCTTCGATGCTCTGGTGAGCCCGCGCGGGTATCGTCGCCGATTCTTTCCGCATGAAGCGGTACGGGAATTGATGGTAGCGGAACGGACGGCGTTCCCCCGCGAGATTGTCAAAGCCTTGGTTGAACAGCTGTCGGCGTATCCGCTCGGTACTTCGGTGAGATTGACCACCGGAGAAGTCGGGTCTGTCATGTGCATTAATACGCGCTATCCGCTCCGTCCAGTGGTGTGGATTGAGGGCGATGCAGCCTGTGGCCAAGAGGGACGGCAACTCGATCTGAGCCTCACCCCGCTTGTATCAATCATCGAAACACTGGAGCCTCCTGACGTCGCACGCGTCTCGTTTCGAGTCGATGAGACGTCTGACAAGACACCTGACGTTGTCCCCTCGGCTTCCGATCAATTTACGTCGCTCTTGGAAGGTTTGGATGCTCTTGCCAGTGCGATTCAAGGTGCCGTCGAATCCAGGACCCCTATGCCGGAAAGCGGGACTGCGTTACTGTCGAGAGAACATCGATGGAGAGATCGGCCCCCTGCACAGGATCTAGCGGATGCCAGCTTCGAAAAGGAAGTGATCGGGTTATTCGCCCTCGAAGCGCACGAATGGCTGGCGCAAATCCAGACGGCAGTAAAACAGCTCGCTGAAGGGACCAATGGAACGTTGCGCCCGAAGCTCTATGGGATTCTCTTACAGGGTATTACGAATCTCGCCAAATCTGCATCGACGGTGCAGCTTCGGACTATCGAGCAGATGGCGTCGAATCTGCTTCCGATACTCCATGATGTGGGGCAACAAGAACCACGTGCGATGGCAGCAGCGCTTCAGTCACTTCAAGAAGGGTTGGATGGGATCAGCCTGGCTGTGCGTCGCTTAGCCGGTGATCAAGGGGATGAAGGTACTGGACAGGCTGGCATACCTCTGGAAGCGGCTCATGAATTCGTGGAGGCCCTTCCGCCCATTGCACCGGAGCCGCTTACGGTTCCCCAGGAATCGTCTCCGTTGACCGTGAGCGCAAGCGGCTCCCTCATTCATGCTCTTCGAGACCTTCAGCAGGCTCGTGCCCGGTCGATGCAGCCGACCCGAGATGTATTGGAGGCGGTGATCCAGCGAGCTGAGCGGGAAGGCGATCATCTTGATATCGCCGGTGTCGGGAAAATTTTAAGTGAACTTGACCGCCTCGACGAAGAATTCCTTCAAGAGGTCCGTCGGCGGGTTCCGATCATCAGTTCCACTCTTGCGAATTTACGAACCCATGGGTCGCCGGATTTTGTCACGGCATCTCAGCTCGACCCGATTCTTGAACAGGTCGAGGCCCTCTATGATCTGGCAAGTCACGTACAGGCGACGATGATCACGATGTTTTTACAGGGGCTGCGATCCTTTCTCATGGTTGCGGCCTACCGCAAAACGTCGACATTGGCGCAAAGGCTGGAAACCGTCGAGACGAGAATTCATGCATTAATTCCGATGGCGGAACAGTGGGGCAATATCGGGCGCGTCGAACGGTCGGCCATTAATGACATCCTGCCGCTCAGTCCACAATAGTATTCATGAACCTCTCTCGCATCCTCGCCGATATGCGGTTGCGTCGAACCAGTTGGTTCGCACCCTCGTGATGTAGTGACGCACCACAGCAAGATTTTTGGTCTACCCGGCCCTATAAGTCTGCACACTTCTGTACGCCTAATCGTAAAGAATGATCTTGCTCGAAGAGAATTCATACGTTCGCTCCCTATGGGTTTCCGTTAAAAGAAGTGCATCTTGGCGTAATTGCACGGATTGTGCTGCCTACTGATTAGGCAAGCTGTGACGTGCTGTGGTAC
>Ga0134123_10002967_pt1 | contig 11023 bp, 9 predicted proteins | sample KB303_FD_96460 | JGI IMG/M metagenome (GOLD analysis project Ga0134123, IMG submission 96460) | Terrestrial soil microbial communities without Nitrogen fertilizer from Kellogg Biological Station, Michigan, USA - KB3-0-3 | ecosystem: Environmental > Terrestrial > Soil > Unclassified ...
GGCGCCGGCATCCAGTTGATGTCCGCCTCCGCGCCGTAGCCTTCCGTCTTGTCCGCGTTCAGCAGCGTCGCGACGTTGAACTGCCCGCCCACCGCCGTCATCTGCTGCCCGTCCACCGTGTAGTGATACAGCGCCGCGTTCAAACGCAGCGTGCGCTCCAGCAGCTCCGACTTGAACCCGACCTCCGTCGAGAACAGCTCTTCCGTGTCCGCCACCGACAGCCCGTTCGTCGCCGGATTCGATCCGCCGCTCGTGTCGGGCGCGAAGAGGATGCGGCCCTGAATGCTCGGCGCGCGCGAGCCGGTGGCGATGCGTCCGTACACGTTCGTGCGATCGCTCAGCTTCAGCGTCGCGCTCACATCCCAGTTGACGAAATCGTCGTCCGTGCTCGCGCGGACCGGCGCCGTGGTCGGCGTGTTGAAGAACAGCGCCTGGATGCGCTCCGCGGCGAAGTCTTTTTCGTCATGCGTGAAACGGAGCCCGCCTTTCAGCTTCCAGCGGTCGTTCACGCGATAGTCGACCGAGCCGAAGACCGCATACGAATTCGCGTTCTGCTGCTGCGTCGCGAAGCCTTCCTGCGGATTGCCGGGGATGAACGAGGTGTAGCTGAACGTCTCCGCCTCGAGGTCCTCGTCGAAGTAGAACGCGCCGACGAGCCACTGCAGCGGCTCCTGCGTGTTCGTCGCAAAACGGAGCTCCTGGGTGAACTGCGTCAGCTCGGGAATGCCGTCCGCCGACTCTGAGGGGAACGGGATGAAGCCCGGTCCCATCGACGGCAGGAACACCGCGCCGAAGCCGCCGTCGATGTCGCCGCGGCTGTAGCTGTCCAGCGTCTCATAGCCCGTCACGCCGGTCAGCGTTCCGCCGGCGACGTCGTAGTCGAACTTCAGCGCCGCGCCGTGCGACGAGATGTCCTGCACGTTGAGACCGTCGTGAAAGACCGTCTCCTGATCGAAGTGCGGCGTGTTGCTTCCCTTGGTGAGAATGTTCGCGCGGAAGATGCGCGCCGTGCCGTCGACATCCCACCCGTGCACGTTGGCCAGCACGTCGAGCGCCTCGGTCGGCTCCCACAGGAACTGCAGGCGCCACGCGTAATTGTTGTAACCGCCCAGCGCGTCGTTCTGACCGGTGTGCGCGTTATCGACCCAGTCCTCCTGCGACTGATAGAGAAACGAGAAGCGCGCCGCGAGGGTCGGCGAGAGCTCTCCGCCGATGGCGCCTTTCAGGTCGAGCGTGCTGAACGTGCCGTACGACGCCTGCGCATAGGCCTCGAACTCGTGCTTCGGCTTCTTCGACTCGAACTTGATCGCGCCCGCGGGCGTGTTGCGGCCGAACAGCGAGCCCTGCGGACCGCGCAGGACTTCCACGCGCTCGATGTCCCAGACCGGCATGCCCTTCAGGATCGGACTCTCGAGCACGACTTCGTCGTAGACCATCGAGACCGGCTGGGAGGCGTTGAGATCGAAGTCCGTATTGCCGAGGCCGCGGATGTAGAAGCGCGGGAATGCGCGGCCGAACGACGACTCGATGAGGAGACTCGGCACGCGGCCGGAGAGCGCCTTCACGTCGGCGCCGCCGGTGGTGACGAGGTCCACCGCGGTATCGGAGACGGCCGTGACGGCGGCCGGAACGTCCTGCACGTTCTCCTCGCGCTTCTGCGCGGTGACGGTGATCTCCTCGAGCACCGTCTGATCCTCGGGCTGGTCCTCCGCCTGCGCGGGAGGAGGCGGCGCCTGCTCCGGCGTCTGCGCGAATGAGGGGAGCGCGAGGAAGGAGAGAGCGACGAGAAGGAAGAGGATGCGCCGGGTGAACGATCGGGTCATCGAAACCTCCGCTTTTTTTCAGCGTAGCATGCCGCTGAGTGATTCGATGTCACATCAATCGCGGTCCTCATTCCCGCAGCAACCCCGCCTCGCATACCCCCTCGATGACCCGCTCGCCCGACGCGTTCTCGATCCATGCGTCGATCACGAGACGGTGTTTCGCCCGATCGACGGAGCGCACGTTGAAATGCGCGGTCACGGTGTCGCCGACGTACACCGGCAGCAGAAACGCCAGCGACTGCGAGCGATAGATCGCGCCGGGGCCGGGCAGCAGCATGCCCACCATCGTCGAGAATAGCGACGCCGTCAGCATGCCGTGCAGGACGCGGCGTCCGAACCGCGTGTTCGCCGCGAAGGCGTCGTCGACGTGCAGCGGATTCACGTCGCCGGTGATGGCGATGAACCGCTGCACGTCGTCCTCGGTGAAGGTCTTCGTGAACGTGACGTGCTGCCCCGGCTCGAAGTCGCCGATGCGCGCGATCACAGTCCCTTCAGCACCGCCTTCCACCGCACCCACGCCGCGTCGCGCGCCTTCCTGTTGCCCGCGTACGCCTCGCGCGTCTTCTCGTCGGCGTCCGCCGGCGGCGGAGGCGCATCGCCCGCGCGCATGAAGCCGTGGCCCGAGCCCTCGTACGTCACCACGTCGTACTTCTTCTTCGCGGCCGCCATCAGCTCCTGCGTCTTCGGCACCGTCGCGCCGATGCGCGCGTCATTGCCTGCGTAGAAGCCGTACACCGGCGCCCTGATCTTCGCGATCGCTTCCGGCGACTCCGGGCCGCTGCCATAGAACACGAACGCCGCGGCGAGGTTCGGACGGTTTGTCGCGAAGCGGAACGTCTGCGTGCCGCCCCAGCAGAACCCGCCCACCGCGACCTTCCCGTTCGCCGCCGGCAACTTCACGACGTAGTCCGCGACCGCGTTCAGATCCGAGGTGATCTGATCCGGCGGCAGATCGCGAATCGCCCTGCCGATCGCCTGGCCGTCTGTGAACGCACTCGTTCCGCCGCCGTTCGGTCCCATGCCCGACAGCAGATCGGGCGCGATGGCGATGTAGCCCGCTTCCGCCAGCTCGTCCGCCAGCATCTGCACCCAGTCGCTCATCCCGAAGATTTCGTGAATGACGACGACCGCCGTCGCCTTCTTCTTCACCTCGGGATACACCACGAACGCGCTCACCGTCCGACCGCCCGACTTGATGTTCACCCACTCCCGATGCCGCGGCGACGCCTCGACCGCACTGATCGCCCACGGCTGCCGCGCGGGCGGCGTGGGGGCCGGGGCCTGCGTTGTCGTCGCCGCCGGCGGCGGTGTCTGATGCTCGGCATGCGTCGCCGTCGCCTCCTGCGCCCATGCCGGTGCGGCAAGCAGAATCATCGCCATCGTCAGCAGTCCCTGTTTCATCGTGCCCTCCGCGGCGAGATCTTAGTGGAAGCGGTCCATCCGTTGCACCCTCGCCGGACGATGCAACATTCTCTCCGCGAGCGGTTCGGCGCGTTGCGTTACCTTCGCCGCCAGCTCACGACACGGAGGCCGCTGAAGCGCCGGAAGTCGCCGTCGTTCCGTGTCACGAGCGTGAGATTCTGCGTTTGCGCGATGGCCGCGATCTGCCCATCCGCGAACGGCGGCGTCTCACCGCGTGCCGCCAGTCGGGCGCGTTCACGCGCATGCCACTCGGCTGCAGCGCGGTCATAATCGAGGATGGGAATCGTCGCGAGCACGACGCGATCGAGGTACAGCTCGATCGCGCCGCGGCGCCGCGACGGCGGAAGCCGCTCCATTCCGAAACGAAGTTCGTGCCACACGATGGCCGGAATGGCGATTTCGCATTCATGACGGCGAAGACGCCGCATCACGCCGCGGTCGGGTTGCGGCCGAAGCGGCTCGGAGACGATGTTCGTATCGAGAAGATACTTCAACGTCACAACCGGCTGTCCCTGCCGGGATCTTCGTCGCGGGCCCCGCCGAAGATCTCATCCGGATCGAGATCCAGAGCCGCCACATCGACGTCCCGCGCAAGCTCGTCCCACGCCTCCGCAAACCCCCGGGTCCCTCCAGCAAGGCGCTCATACTGTCGCCGCCCGAGCAGCACCGCCACACTCTCCCCCCGGCGTGTCAGCTCCACCGACTCCCCACCCTCCGCCTCGCGGATCAGCTGCGGCAACGTGCTGCGTGCTTCCGCAATCGAACGCCGTTTCGCCATGATCTTTCCCTCATGTACACTTCGATGTACATTGTACTCCGCCGAGCAACAGCTCCTCGACAACATCCGAAACCGGCTTCCGGACCTCGAGGCGTTGCTCGACCGCGCGACCGCGTGACCGCGCAACCGGAATCACGCCACCGGCGTCCCCGTCTCCTCCACCGGCGGCAGAATCCCCCGCTCCACGTAAATCGGCCGCACGTGCTTCACCAGCTTCGGGCGGCGCCAGGCGAACCAGGAGCCGGCGAGGATGCAGGCGATGGCGCCGATGAGGATCGTCCGCGGCGCGCCGATGCGGTCGGCGAGAACGCCGGCGACCAGGCTCCCGATCGGCATCGTGCCGAGGACGGCCACGCTGTAGAACGCCATCACCCGGCCGCGCAGGTGCTCGTCGACGATCGTCTGCAGGATCGTATTCGCCGACGCCGCCTGCAGCATCATCCCCGCGCCGATGAACGGCAGCACCGCCAGCGACAGCCACAGCGTGTGCGAAAACGAGAACACGATCAGCCCCGCGCTCAGCAGCATCGTCGCCGCCACGATCACCTTCCCGAGACCCACCACCGTATGCCGCGACGCCAGATAAATCGTTCCGAGCAGCGCGCCGACCCCCGACGCCGCCATCAGCAGCCCCTGCGTATGCGCCCCGCCGTGCAGCACCTTCGCCGCGAACACCGGCATCAGCACCGCGTACGGCATCCCCATCGTCCCGATCAGCGCCACGTTCAGCAGCAGCTCGCGCACCGGCGCGAACCCCAGCACGTACGCAAAACCGCCGCGCAGTTCCGCAAGTACATGCGCGCGCTCGTGCTGCACCGGCCGCGCCGGCAAGCGCATCGCCAGCAGCGACGCGATCACCGCGACGTACGAGACCGCGTCGAGCAGGAAACACCACCCCTCGCCCACCGCCGCGATCAGGATGCCGCCGATCGACGGGCCGATGATGCGCGAGGCGTTGAACATCGACGAGTTCAGCGCGATCGCGTTCGCCAGATCGGCGCGGTCCTCCACCATCTCCACCACGAACGCCTGCCGCGCCGGCGTGTCGAAGGAGTTGATCACTCCCTGCGCGACCTGCAGCAGGATGATGTGCGCGACCGTGATTTTGCCGCTGAGCGCGAGCACCGCCAGCGCCACCGACTGCAGCGCCGACAGCGCCTGCGTCACGACGAGAATGCGGTGCCGGTTCCACCGGTCCGCCAGCACACCCGCGAACGGCGCAAGGACGAGCAGCGGAATCTGGCCCGCGAAGCCGGTGACGCCGAGGAGCAGCTCCGAGCCTGTCAGGCGGTAGACCAGCCAGCTCGTGGCGATGCGCGTGACCCACGTACCGACGAGCGAGACCGTCTGCCCGGCGAAGAAGAGTCGATAGTTGCGGTGGCGGAGCGCGCGCGTGAGCCGGGCCATCAGCGTGGGACACGGGCAAGCGCCGTACCCGTTGTACTCTCTCCCCCAATGACCGGGACGGCGGAGCTCGAGCCCGACCTCGCATCCCGCGCGGAGCTGCTGCGGCGCTGGCGCAAATTCGGCGCGCCGATTCCCGACGCACTGCTAGCAGCGCTGCTCGCGTTCGCGGCGCTCCTCGACTTCCTCACGCCCGAGCAACTGGCCCGCATCCCTCCGATGTTCGTCGCGTCGCGGGACCAGCTCTTCTTTCTGCTCATCGTCGAAGGCGGGTTCCTGATGATGCAGGGAACGCTCGTCGACATCGCGACGCGGCTCAAAAAACGTCCGCCGGTGTGGGTCATCCCGATCATCATCGCCCTCGTCGCCGTCTTCTCCGGCCACTCGTTCGAGATCCTCAGGTTCGCGTGGGCCCTCGGCGCGGCGGTCTTCATCCCGCTGCTGCTCTCACTCCTCGAGCGCGGCGCCGTGCTCTGGAACATGCCGAACCGCACGCGCATCCAGAAGATCGCCGCTCGCGCGCTGATCGCCAACCGCATCACCACCGGCCTCGCGCTGGCCGGACTCATGACGCTGCTGATGCTGACCGGTGTTGCCACCGACGGGTGGCCTCCGCTCGCCGCGGGCGCGATCTACTTCGCCGTCGCCGCCTTCGACGACTGGCGCGTGCGCGGCCGCAAATTCGCCGAGCGCCCGCGCGTCCTCTTCCGCTTCGACCCGATGCACATCGACTACCTCGATTCGCTCTAGCGCGCGACGCCGTTTCCCGCGAGGAGCTGGCTGTGCAGGCGTCGCGCCGCGGCGCCGGAGCTCACGGTCCCTCAGCCAGCACTTCTTCGATCCAGCGCGAGAGCTCCTCTTCCGACAGGCGGGTCGGCGTGTACATCCGAACCACGCCCCTGCGATCCACGAGCGCGAACGTCGGCGTGGCCGAGGCGCCGTAACGCACCATCGCCTCGGTGCTGATCACGATCGGCACGTCGGCGAGCGCGGCGTACTTCTCCTTCCACACCTTCTCCAGCTCCGCCTTCTCTTCCGCCGGAGTCGCATCCTTCTGCGCGACCGTGCCGTAGAGGCGCGTCGTCGCCAGCATCGCCAGACCGCGCTCGCGATACTTCTGCCACACCCGGCCGAGAGGCGCCGACTGCGCCAAACAGTCGCCGCACCAGTGCGCCCAGAAAAACAGCAATACCGGCTTCCCCTTCAGCGAAGCGAGAGACGAAGCGTCGACCGGCGGCGCGGCCTGTCCCTCCAGGGCCAGCAGGTTGATGTTCTTGCTGATGCGCGACTGCAGCGACGTCGCCTTCGCGCGGGCGAGTTGCGCCTCGAGATAGCGGATCGCCGGCCCGCGCCCGTCGCGCGCCGCGATCAACCTCGACTCCACCTCGATCGCCGCGCCATACGGTGTCAGCAGCTCCTCCTTCTCCTCCGGAATCTCACGGCGAAGCTCCGCGACATACGTCTGCGCGAGCTCCGGCTTGTCGAGGAGCACGGCGCCGCGCGCCAGCCAGCCGACCGCGTTCAGGTACTCGGCGTCGACGCCTTTCTCTTTCCGGTATTCGCTGACGCCGGCGATGCCGCTTTGCAGATCACCGGCCGTGAGTTTCATGCGGACGAGCGTCACGAGCTCCGCGGCGACCAGCGCCGGCGCGGACAGAACGAGGGCGAGGAACGCGAGAACGAGCGATTTCTTCACAGACGACCTCCAGTGAGTTCGCTCGGTATACGAACGAGGCCCCCGCCGAGTTCGGTTGCGAGGGCGCCGGGACGGCGCCCGGCCAGCCGGCGAGGACGCCGGCGCTCCGCTGCTTCGCGGAACGCCGCCGTCCCCGGCGGCTGGCCCGGCGGCGTCTCGCCGCCGCTCTACGGCCGCCGCCGCCCGCGCGACCGCCCGCCGCCAGGGCGCGCAGCCGGCGCTCCGGGACGCGGCGCAGGCGCAGGTCGCGGTGCCACGGGACGCGGCGCCGCGGGACGCGGTGCCGGACGCGCAACCGCCGCCGCCTTCCGCTCCGCCTTCGCCGCCGCCCGCGCGCGATCCTCGGCCTTCCGCGCGCGGATCGCCGCGATGCGCTCCTGGATCGGGATCTCCAGCCGTTCCGCCGGCCGCTGCTTGTAATCGAAGTCCGGCACCGTCACCCGCGGCAGGCGCTTCCCGATCGCGCGCTCGATCGCGCGCAGATCGTTCTCCTCATCCGCCGCCACGAACGTGATCGCGTCGCCCGTCAACTCCGCGCGCGCCGTGCGTCCGACGCGATGGATGTAGTCCTCCGGGATGTTCGGCACGTCGAAGTTCACCACGTGCGACAGCGCCTCCACGTCGATCCCGCGCGCCGCGATGTCCGTCGCCACGAGGATCCGATACCGCCCCGCCTTGAACCCCGCCAGCGCCTCGGTGCGCTGCACCTGGCTGCGATTGCCGTGGATGCGTGCGACTTTGATCCGTCGCTTCTCCAGCTGTTCGAACACGCGGTTCGCGCGGTGCTTCGTGCGCGTGAACACGATCGCGTTCTGGATCTCGCCGCGCTGCAGCAGGGTGTCGAGCAGTTGCAGCTTCAGCTCCTGCGGCACCGGGAACACCGACTGCGTGATCCCCGCCGCCGGCTCCGCCTTCCGCTCGATCGAGATCATCGCCGGGCTCTTCAGCATCTCCTGCGACAGCTGCACGATCGCCGGCGGCATCGTCGCCGAGAAAAAGAGCGTCTGCCGCTTCACCGGCAAATGCCGCAGCACGCGCCGGATGTCGGGGAGGAAGCCCATGTCCAGCATCCGGTCCGCCTCGTCGAGGACGAGGATCTCGAGGCCGTCGAGCCTCGCGTACGGCCGCGAGAAATGATCGAGCAGCCGTCCCGGCGTCGCCACGAGCACGTCGACGCCGCTGCGGAAGGCATGCTCCTGCGGTCCCATCCCGACGCCGCCGTAAATCGCGGCGCCCGAGATCGGCGTATGCATCGCCAGCTCGCGCAGATGCTCGTCGATCTGCGCCGCCAGCTCGCGCGTCGGCGTGAGAATCAGCGCGCGCGTCGTCCCGCGCTTCTTCCCGATGAGACGGTGCGCGATCGGCAGCAGAAACGCCGCGCTCTTCCCGCTCCCCGTCGCCGCCGCCGCCATCACGTCCTTCCCCGCCATCGCCGGCGGAATGGCGTCGTTCTGAATCGGCGTGGGCCGCGTGAATCCAAGTTCTTTGATCCCGCGCAGGAGATCAGGGTGAAGTCCGAATGCAGAAAAAGACATAGGGGCGGGATGGTCTCACAGAACGCCGTCTACTTTTTGAGCGACAGATACTCCAGCCGCTCCGCCTTCCCGATCGCGATCACGGAATACGGCGGCGTGCCGGTGGTCCACGTGTAGGTGTGCGTCTCGCCGGCGCTCCGGTGCGCGGCGCTCGCGAGGTCGAGCACTTCGCCGTAGCGCACCGCGACGCCTTCCGGCTTCGCGACCGCGGTGACGAAGCGGACGTTCCATTCCTTCGAGTAGCCGATGATCAGCGACGCGAAGCGCGGGTCGTTCGTCAGCGTCCAGATCTCCTGCCGGCGCCGCTCCTCGCGCTCGAACGTCGCCACGCCGGCGAGCCTCGAACGGACCTCGTCCCCCGGCATGTCCAGACGGACGCCGAGGATGTCGGACATCGGCGCCCTCGAAGAAGAGGGCGCCGACGTCGCACACGACACGAACAGCGCTGCCAGAACCGCGAGCAGCGTCGCCTTCATCGACATCACTTCACGTAAGCCTTCACGACGTTCGAGTACTTCGATGTGCCGTTCGCGTTCATCGCGGCGGTGCGGTAGTAGTAATTCGTCTTGCGCGTCACCGCGCCGTCGACGAAGGAGCTGCTGTTGCCCGGCACGGTCACCAGTTGCGCGAAGCCGCTGGTCGGCGAGAGCGAGCGCTCGACGACGAAGCCCGTCTCGTTGGCCGAGTTGTCGGTCCAGTTCAGCGTCACCTTCGACTTCGTCGGCGCGGCCCAGAGACCGGAGGGCTCATCGAGATCGTCGAAGCGATCGAACAGCGTGCGGCCGCTCGCCTGGCGGATGATCGTGGCGATGTCCTCGCCGTCGTTGTCGTAGCTGTCGATCTTCCCGTCCGGAGTGCCGGCCGGTCCGCTGCGGTCGACGCCCGCGCGGCAGTCGGCGGTGATGCAGCCGTCGGCGTACGCGCCCAGCGGGCGTCCCCTCGCATCGATCTCGAGGTCGTTGAAGTCGAGGAGATTGCGCGTGCCGGAGGGACAGGTCGTGCCCTGCGTGCAGACCACGCCGCGCTGCACCGGATCGTTCGGCGTCGCATTCACCGTCACCCAGCTCGCGCCGCCGTCGTACGTCGTGGCGATGTAGCCGTACCACGTGCCGTCGAAGGCCATGTCGGTGCCGACGCCGCCGGCGCCCGGCGTCGACGTGCCGAGGAAAAAGACCGCCGCGCGATTCGCATCGCCGGCCGTCGCGGCCGGGAAGACCGCGTTCTGCACGTTGTGGCTGTGACCGATGTTCGCCGAGGACGACCACGTGAGTCCGCGATCGTGCGAGACCGCCGCCCGCGCCGTGCCGTCGGCGTTGACGAATCCGACGTAGACCGTGCCGTCGCTGCCGATGCCGACCGACGGATCGGTCGCGCCGCCGCTGCTGCCCGGCACCTTACGGATGCTCCACGTCAGTCCGTTGTCCTCGGAGACCGCGACCGCCTGCTGGCCGCCGCAGTTCTTGTTCGGTACGTACACCGTGCCGTCCGGCGCGACCTTGATGTGGCCGTGCAGCCCGTTGCACTGCGTGAGGTTCCACATCGGCACCGCCACGTCGAAGCTCATGCCGCCGTCGCGGCTGAGCGCGATCTCGGCGAGACCGATGTCCTGCGATGCGTAATAGACCGCATTCGGATACGCCGTCAGCGGTCCGCGTCCGAGAACGCCCGGCCGGAACGGACCGCCGCCGACGGTCTGGTGATCGACGCCGGCGCCGATCCCTCCACCCGTGCTCGGCGTCCACGTGTCGCCGTCGTTGTCGGAGAAGGCCATGAGGCTGATCTTGGTCGGCAGAAGCTGCGAGACGAACGTCCGATTCGTCCGCCAGTCGGTGAAGAGGATCGGATCGAAGGTGGTGATCGAGGTCGTGAGCCCGGAGTGGTCGCTCCAGCTCGCGGTACCGTTCACGTCATCGAAGTCGACGCGCAGCGTCTCGAGGCCGGAGATGAACATCGTGCGGCCGGTCGCCCAGTTGTTGCCGAGCGTCGGCTCGCCGGCGTCGCGTCCGAGGGCCGCCGGCGCCGCGAAGTTGGCGTACGTCGGCGGCGTGCCGGAGGAGATGGGCGGCGGCGCGTCGGGCGCGGTCGCCACGGCTTCCGCGCGGCCGTGGTACTGATCGGCGACCGCCAGGAAGTAGACGACGCGCACGGCGTACGTGCCGGTGCCGCTCTGCGCGACGTTGATGTCGGCCGACTCCGCGGTGGTCGTGCCGTTCGCGGAGCTGGCGACGACCGGGCCGGTGATGCTGCCTTTGTGCACGTACATGTCGTAGTCGGTCGCCGGCAGGAGCCACGAGAGGGAGACCCGCGCGTTCCTGCCATTCCAGTCGTCCACGGTTCCGGCAAGCGTCAGGCTGAAGGTGTCGCA
>Ga0134123_10002969_pt1 | contig 11022 bp, 10 predicted proteins | sample KB303_FD_96460 | JGI IMG/M metagenome (GOLD analysis project Ga0134123, IMG submission 96460) | Terrestrial soil microbial communities without Nitrogen fertilizer from Kellogg Biological Station, Michigan, USA - KB3-0-3 | ecosystem: Environmental > Terrestrial > Soil > Unclassified ...
CACGGCGACGCGCGCCAGAGCATGAAGGGTGTCGCCGCGCGCTATCCCGCGTACGACGCCGCGCTGAAGCGGCCCGTGAACCTCGAGCAGCGCATCAACGTCTGCCGCACCGAGCGCCAGCAGGCGCCGACGCTCGCGTACGAAAGCCGCGAGCTGCTCGCGCTCACCGCGTACGTGGCCCGCCAGTCGCGCGGAATGCCGATCGACATCACCGCCGACGCCCGGACGCAGCCGTTCCTCGATGGCGGCCGGGCCGCGTTCTACCGGCGTCAGGGCCAGCTGAATCTCGCCTGCAGCCAGTGTCACGACGATCAGTGGGGACGCAAGCTCGCCGGCAACGTGATCCCGCAGGCGCATCCGACCGGCTACCCCGTTTACCGGCTCGAATGGCAGAGCCTCGGCTCGCTCCAGCGTCGCCTGCGTAACTGCCTGGTCGGGATCCGCGCCGAGCCGTACGAATATGGCGCGCCCGAGCTGGTCGACCTGGAGCTGTTCCTGATGTGGCGCGCGCGCGGGATGGCGATCGAAACGCCCGCGGTGCGCCCGTAGTGGGCGCCGCAGGCCGTCGCGGGGCTGGGGCCCCGCCGGCCGAGGCGCGCCTATGAACAGACAGTGCTAGACTCCTCCCGAAATCAGCGGGAGGGACCTATGCGAGCGGTGACGTTTTCTCGACTGGGCGGACCCGAGGTGCTCGAGGTGTCGCAGCTGCCGGTGCCCCAACCCGGCCCCGGCGAGGTGCGCATTCGCGTGGCGGCGGCGACGGTCAACCCGACCGACATCAGCTTCCGCTTGGGACGGCAGCTGACGACGGCTCAGCTGGCCGAGATGGGCGTGGTGCCCCCGTACATCCCCGGGATGGAGCTGGCCGGCGTGGTGGACGCCGTCGGCGAGGGCACGCCATGGCACGCCGGCGACCGCGTGATGGCCATCGTCAATCCCCGCCGGCAGGGCGGCGGCGCTCAGGCGGAGCAGGTCGTCGTTCCCGCCGCATCGGTCGCGCGCGTGCCCGAGAAGGCCAGCCTGGAGGCGGCCGCGACCCTGCCGATGAACGGGCTGACCGTGCGCCTCGCGCTGGATCGTCTCGCGCTCAGGCCGGGGCAAACGCTGGGCGTCACCGGCGCGGCGGGCGCCGTCGGCGGTTACGCGGTCGAGCTCGGCGTCGCCGACGGGCTGCGCGTGATCGCGATGGCGCGGGCGCAGGACGAGGCGCTGGTGAGGCGGCTCGGCGCCAAGACGTTCGTGCCCGCAGGCGACGGCGCGATTCGCGCGATGTACGACGCGGCTCCCGGGGGCGTCGATGGATTGATCGACGCGGCGGTGCTCGACGCCGCGGCGCTGCCGGCGATCCGTGACGGCGGCAAGCTGGCCACCGTACGCGGCTTTGCCGGTCCTTCCGAGCGCGGCATCACGATCGAGCCGGTGCGCGTCGCCTCGTACTTGGCGAACCACGAGGCGCTCGATGGCCTGGGGCGGCTGGTGGCGGAAGGTCGGCTCACCCTTCGCGTGGGCGAGACGTTCCCGCCGGAACGGGCGGCTGAGGCGCAGCGCAAGATGGCCGCCGGCGGGACCCGCGGGCGGCTCGTGATCGTGTTCTGATTCCGGGCGCCCGGCACGTTCCGGGCGCACAGCAAGGAGTGCTGCGATGACGGACGGAAAGGGACCTCTGAACGGAATCCGCGTGATCGACCTGGGACGCCATCAGGCGGGACCACGCTGCGCCCAGGTGCTCGCTCGTCTGGGCGCCGAGGTCATCAAGGTCGAGCGCATCGGCGGCGAGGAGACCCGGTATCACTCGCCGTGGGTCGGCAAGCAGAGTGCGTACTGGGTTCAGTACAACAGCGGCAAAAAGAGCGTGAGCATGGACATGCGCAAGGAAGAGGGCAAAGCGGCCCTGCGCAAGCTGGTCAAGGTGTCCGACGTGCTCGTGCAGAACTTCCGGCCGGGGACCATCGAGGAGATGGGCTTCGGCTACGACGTGCTGAAGACGCTGAACCCGCGCATCATCATGGTCAACGTCTCCGCGTACGGGCAGTTCGGGCCCTATCGCGATCAGATCGGCTACGACCCGATCGGCCAGACCATGTCCGGCGTCGCCATGGTCACCGGCGAGGACGGCATGCCGCCGATTCGCGCGGGGGTGCCCATCATCGATCGCACCACCGCGTTGCACTCGGCGATCGGCACGCTGGCGGCCCTTCACGAGCGGAATATTTCGGGCGAGGGGCAGAGCCTCGACGTGTGCCTGGCGGACTCCGGCTACAGCATGACCGAGATTCCCATCACTGCGTATCACGGCGCCGGAATCGAGCCTCAGCGCGGCAAGTCCGATGCGCCGCCTAGCGGGATGTACCCCTGCAAGGACGGCTGGGTCCTGATCGCCGCCGGCGACCAGCATCACTGGCATCGGGTGTGCGCGGCGCTGGGCAAGCCCGAGTGGCAGCAAGATCCGCGCTTCACCACTCGCCGCGATCGCGGCAAGCACGGCGAGGCCATCAACGAGGCGATGCGCGAGCTGATGTCGGCGATGACGATGAAGGACGCCATCGCGCACTTCACAAAGCACGACGTGGTCGCCGCGCCGGTGAACACGATCGCGCAGGCGGCCAAGGATCCGCACCCGTGGGAACGGCGGGCGATGGTCGAGGTGCCCGACTTCCTGGCCGGCAAGATCGCGGTGTCCGGCGACTTCTGGCACTTCAGCCGTACGCCGGCCGTCGTCGGCTCCACCCCCAAGGTGGGCGAGCACAATGAAGAAGTACTCGGCGTCCTGGGCTATTCGAAGGACGAGATCGCCAAGCTCTACGCGAACGGCGTGATCTCGAACTCGCACCACTACGACTCGCTGTCCGGCTAGACGAGAGGCGTCGTCGAGCGAACCGGGAGAGGACTGTGGCCAGACTACCGATCGCGACCAGAGAGAGCGTCCCCGAATCCCAGCGGACCATCTTCGACGAGATGGTGAAAGGCCTTGGCGGATCCGTGCCGAAATACGGCCCGGGCTCCGTCCTGATCCACGTGCCGAAGGCACACCAGTGGGCCACGCTCCTGAACCACTACCTGCGCGAGGAATCTTCGCTGTCGAAGAAGATCCAGGAGCTCACGATGCTGGTCACAGCGCGTGAGCTGGATTGCCAGCACATCTGGAACGCGCACGCCGCGTCCGCGCGCAAGGCCGGCGTGCGCAGCGAGCTCGTGGACGCCCTGCGCGACCGCAAGGAGCTTCCGCCCCTGGCGCTCGACGAGGCGGCGGTGGTGAACTACGGACGCGAGTTCTTCCGGACCCGCCGCGTCAGCCGCGGCGCGTTTCAGTCCGCGCTGGAGCAGCTCGGCCGCCAGGGCGTGGTCGAGATGGCCCTGGTCATGGGCAACTACAGTCTCCTGGCGCTGCTCATCAACTCGTTCGACAGCGACCTACCGCCGGACCGGACCGAGCCGCTGCTCCCGGTTTAACCGCTTGGGGGGCGCTCGGAGCCCCCTGGATCGCAAGCGGATTTCGAGGGGCGCCCCGGCTGCGCCGGGGCGTCTCCGAGCGTCGGGGGGTTGGGGGGCGCTCGAAGCCCCCATCTTCAACAATCCACGAGCTTGAACTCGACCCTCCGGTCGAGCGCGTCACGCGCGTCGTCGGTCCCGGTGCCCACGAGGTTCTCGCGGAAGCCCATGCCCGACGGGTGCGTGCGCTTGACGAGCTCCGGCGCTTCCTTGTCGAGGCGCTGCTTGATGTAGGTCGCGCGCCGCATCGAGAGGCGGTCGTTGTACTGCACGGTCCCGGTGCGGCTGGTATGGCCGATCACGTTCATGCACACCTTCGCCGCCGCCGCGTGCTTCGCGATCTGCCGGAGCCAGAAGCCGTACGGCCCGCTCACCTGTTGATCGGACCAAAAGTCCGTCGAGTTGGGATTGAACAGGAACTTCACGCCGAGGTTGTTGTTGGCCAGTCCGAGCGCGACGACCCGTCCGAAGGCGTCCTCCGCCTCGGCCGTGCGACCGAGCTTCCATGAGGCGAGATAGATCCCGTTGAGCACGCGTAGCTGCTCGCCCGAGGCCGTCGTCTCCGCGTTCCGGTAGAGCGAGAGGGCATCCGCGTAGTTGTCACTGTTGTAAGCGGCAGTGGCCTCACTGATGATGGTCGCGGTGGAGACGCGCTCGAAGTAAACCTTGTCGGCCGGCTGACCGGGCGCCGTCTTCGAGGTGGCGATGTAGCCGTCGACCACCTGGTCCTTCACCACCACCGGGCTGTCGCGATAGTACGGGGTGGGATTCGTATCCAGTGCCTCGTCCTTCGCGCGCGACGACGCCTGGGCCGCGACCGTGCCCGTCTTCAGATCGGTCGCCGCCAGGTCGATCTGGAAGACCGGGCGCGCGCCGGTCTGGGCACTCGCGACGCGCGTCATGGTTCCGGTCACCAGGTATTGCGCCTTGCTCAAGCTAGCCACCTGGAAGGGCATGACCTCGAGCCGGGGGTTGGCCTGGAGGCGTTCCCCCACGCGCTGCTCGAGCAAGCGCGTCGCCGCGGTTTGCTGACCCGACAGGGCATCGACCATGGGGTCGATCACGATGCCGCGCTTGGTGTCAGTCTTGGCGGCCGGATCCGATCGCGCCTGCAGCTGCGACATCAGGCCGTCGGTCGCCACCTGCACCGCCTCCTCGAAGCTTCGCTCGGACGTGTCGGCGGTCGCCGCGGGCAGCGGCGGGGGCGGCGGCGGTGATGCGGCGCACCCGGCGATGATCAGGAGCGCGATGGCGTAGGCCGACAGCCTGCGAATCGACGGCATCCGCGTGTCCATTATCGACAATCCCTTCTGAGGAAGGTGTGCTCTTCAGCGGTCAGGATTTCTCCGAGCGATGCGCGCTCCAAAATATCGCTGCAGCGCTTGAGAACCGCGGCGTTTGGACGCGCAGCCGGCGCCTTCGGAGTCGCGGCAGGGGCCGGAGCTGCCGCCGGCGCGCGCGCTGCGTCACGCCCCCTCACCGCGTCACTCGAGAAGGCGACGGCCCCGTAGGAATCCGAGCACGGCGCCGCGGTGCAGACAACCTTTCCGGCGATTTACCCCGTTGCTCTCTAGTCACGCGGCTCGTCGGACACGGTGGCGAGAAACTCGGCGTTGGTCGGCCACTGCGAGCCAGGCAGCTTCAGCGTCTGCCCGGGACGGATGCGATTGTTCTTGTCGGCCTCGCTCGGGAAGAGCACCGCCACGAACAGCATGGACTGGTCGGCGCCGGCAGCCAGCACGTACACGTAGCCAGGCTTGGACGAGCCGATACGGACCGCGCCGCCATCGGCCGCGGCGGTGACCGAATGGCCGCGGTTACGGCCCTCGAAGATCTCGGCCAGCATCTGGTGCGGGCTGAACGCCTTCTCCGGCGCGCCGGCCGACGGCGCCGGCGTGGGCAGGACGACCTGAGGCGGCGCTTGCGGAGCGGAGGGCGCCGGCTGCGACGGGTGCTGGACGGGAACCGCGGCGAGCCTCCGTTCTCGCAAGAAGAACAGCGCGCCGGCGCTGATCGCTGCGACGAGCGCGATCCAGGCGGCGATGAGAAGCACCGACCGGCGCTTCCGCCTGCGCCGAATGACCGTCGCCCCGGTCGTCGGCGCTGGCATGATCACCGTGCGATCGCTGTCGTCCTGGCGCGGCGGCACACTCATCGGTAGAGCTTGGGTCGCCGAAGCTCCTCCGCGACTATAGCCTATGCCGCGCCGAACGTCAGCGGGGCGCCGGTGCTCGACCGGCGCCCCGTGCTTCACCAGCGTTCGGTGACGGCTACTTGACGACCAGCCCCGTGGTCCACTGCCCCGACGTGACCGTGTACGGTGACCGGCCGGCCGGCAGCTCGCGCGGCAGCCGGTCGGCGCCGATCGCGAAGACGGCGACGTGCCGGGCGATGGGGCCGATGGCGTAGAGATACTTCCCGTCCGGTGAGATCTCGATATCTTTCGTGTCCGGCTTCATCGCCTCACGGCGCGCGACGGTGCCGAGCAGCGACAAGGTACCGTCGGGCATGACGGCGTAGGCGCTGATGCTGTTACCGACGAAGTTACCCGTGTAGAGGGTCTTACCGTCGGGCGAGAGCGCCGTCCAGCAGGCAGCGCCGCCACCGTTCGGATAGGCCGGCCCCTTCGGCTCGATGGCCGCCGTGGTCGAGTCCACGGCGAAGACCGTCATCGCGCTGCCCCGGAAGTTGGAGACGAGCAGGTGGCGTGCATCGGCGCTCCACGAGTAGCCGACGGTTCCGCTGACCTCGCGCGTGACGAACGGCGAGCCGGGACCTTCCTTCAAGGTTCCATCGGCCATCACCGCGAAGGTGTGGATGCGTCCGTCGGTCTGGAACCCCGCCGTCACCGCCAGCACCGAACCGCTCGGGCTGAACTCGATCTGCGCCGGGCCCTGGCCGGCAGGGAATTCGATCGTCGAGCCCGGAATAGGCGTGAGCCGGCCGTCGGCGCTCATGCGAAAGCCGGTGATGTTGGGCTTGCGGCTCGGGTTCATGAACGGAATCGCCTGATTCGCCACGTACACCAGATCGCCGTGCGCCGTGATGCTGAGCGGAGTCACGCCGCCCGAGGCGAAGGGCGAGCCGGCGACGGGCATGAGGCGCGGCCCGTCCACCGCGAGCACGGCGACGCTGTCACTGCCGGGGTTGACGGCCAGGACATAGCGGCCGTGGCGGCGCACCGACCCCTGGGCGTCGAAATCGCCTCCGGCCGGAACCACGAGGCCGCGGCCACCCGTGGCGAATGGAGAGCCGGCCACCTCGGCGAGCGTGCCGTCGTCGTTGCGGCCGAGGACCACGACCGCGTTCTTCCCACCGTCGTTGTTGAGCGTGTAGGCGTAGCCATTGGCGCCGGCGACGGCCGGGCGAGGCCCGGCGAGCTGCCCGACGCTGAGGGCGGCCGCGATGAGGAGCGACAGGACAACGTTCATGATGCGTTTCCTCCCTGGTTGGTGTGGGTCGACAGGACCGCCCCCGGCGCGAGCATCAGGGGCGCGGTGGCGAAGTTCACGCTGAAGCGCTTGCACCAGATGGTGACGGCGCGATAGCGCGCGAGATCCACCGAGGCTGGCAGCTCGTAGTTCTGGTCGCCGATGTTGCCCTTCAGCTCACCGAGCTCGACGAACCCGGCCCGGGTGACGGAGGCGCTGTCGGACGCGTCGGCTGCGGCGACGAGATACACGCGGACGTCAGGACCGTTGGACGTCTCGAAGTTCGTGAAGCGCAGGATCCGCCGGCCGTCGGCGAGCCGGTGGACCGCCGCGGAGCCCATGCTCTTGTGAGCGACGCTGTGAAAGCTGCCGGCAGCTAGCACGCCAGCGGTGGGCGCGGGGCTGCCGGCGGTCATGGGCGATGCCGCCGGCGGAAAGCTCTCGTTCACTCGCGCGTCGACCCAGAGCCGCTCAGGGCGGAACAGCGCCCATCCGGCGATCCCGCCGGCGAGAAGCACGATGATTCCAAGCACCCTCACGTACCGTTTCATTGGGGTTCCTCCTTGCGAGATGGTCACGGCTTGTCGGACACGCCGAGTGACCCAAGCGGTGCGAAGCGCACCGATTGCCACGGTGGGTGTGTCCAAACGTCGATGGGGCTGGTGCTAGACTCGGGGCCGTGGTGGAGTCGGACGATCGAATGCTGCTGGATCGCGCGGTCGCCGGCGACGTCGGCGCGCTCGAGGCGTTGATGAGCCGGCACTCCGGGCGAGTCTATCGGCTGGCCTACGGCATCATGCGCAACCAGGCCGACGCCGAGGAGATCGTCCAGGACGTCTTCCTTACCCTCGTGCGCAAGGGCGGCGGCTTCGAGGGGCACGCGGCGCTCACCAGCTGGATGTACCGCGTGACGACGAACGTCGCGCTGAACAAGCGCCGCGGCAAGCGCCGCGAGCTCGAAGTCTCGCTGGAAGAGCACCTGCCGACGTACACAGAAGACGGCCACCGCGACGGAGATCGATCGTACGTGCTCGCCGACTGGTCGAGCACGCCGGAGCAGGCGCACCTGTCCGTCGAGACGCGCAAGATCCTCGAGAACGCGATCGACGGCCTCCCGGACCACTATCGAGCTGTGCTGATCCTGCGCGACGTCGAGGAGCTGTCCAACGATGAGATCGCCTCGATCGTGGACGACTCGGTGGGCTCGGTGAAATCGCGTCTACATCGGGCGCGGATGGTCCTGCGCGAGGAGCTCACCCGTCACTTCGGGCCCCGGCGATGACCTGCAAGGACGCGATCGCAGTCCTGGCCGACTACCTGGAGTCGACGCTGTCACCTGACCTCGTCGAGAAGCTCGAGGAGCACCTGCGCGATTGCGCGCCCTGCCGAGCCTATCTGGCGACCTACCGGAAGACGAAGTCCCTGACCGCCGACGCGGGCCGAGTCGAGATGCCGGAAGAGATGAAGGCCCGACTACGCGAGTTCTTGCTCAGGCAGCTACGCGAGGGACGCTAGCGACGCGCACGACCCGGGGTCAGGCGTGGTGCACCACGTCGCCCCCGACCATCGTCAGCCGCGTCGTCAGTCCGATCAGCTCGTCGAGCGGCGCGGTCAGCGGATCCTGCTCGAGCACCGCCAGGTCGGCGGCCCAGCCCGGGGCGAGCCGGCCCCGCTCGCGCTCGGCGAAGTCGACCGCGGCACCGCCCCAGGTCAGCGCCGTGAGCGCCTGGGCGCGGCTCAACCGCTCGCCGGGCCCCACGACGACGTTGGTGCGCATGTCGCGCCGGGCCACGACGGCGGCGAACGCCACCCACGGATCGGCCGGCTTGTTGTCGGTCGCGATCCCGAAAGGGATGCGACGGCGCAGCAGGCTCAAATGGGGCAGAAGCTGGTCGGCGGCGCCACCGAGCCGGGCCACCTCGTCGCCGGCCGAGCGGTAGAGGTACGAGATCGGGTTGGTCGTCGCCACCAGGCCGAGCGCGCGGATGCGCTCGAGCTGTTCCGGCGTGGCGGCGTTGAGATGAACGAGGACCCAGCGCGCGTCGCGGATCGGATGTTGAGCGTCGATGGCCTCCCAGGCGTCGAGCACTTCGGGCAGGCAGCGCGTCACCAGCGTGTTGACGCGCAGGCCTAGCCGAGCCGCGAGCGCGGCCTGCGCCGTGTAAGCCTCCCGAGAGTTCGCGCTCTCCACGAAGCCGGCCCAGCCCGTGTAGGGCTGCGCCTCGTGCAGGATCCGCGCGACGTCGCCGTCGCCGCCGTAGTGCAGGCAGATGCCCGCAACGCGCAATCGATCGTCACCAATCCCCCGCCCGCCTGCCCATGACGCAAGATCGCGCAGCGCGGTCGCCGCCTCCACCGCGCCGTCCCACGTCGGGCTCACCGCCAGGCTCGCGCGCAGGCGGAACCAGCCGCGCTCGCGGGCTTCGCGGTAGACCGCCAGCACCTCCGGCGCGATGCCATGGCCTTCATAGACTGCCGTGACACCTCGTCGGGCGTACGCGAGCTGGGACTGATGGAGCGCGCGCAGGCGATCGGCATGGGTGAAGCGTGGCGCCTCGCGAAGGAGCGTGAACTCCAGCACCTGGATCAGGTTGTGCTCGACGAACACACCGGTGGGCTCGCCGGCGGCGTCCTTGACGATCTCCACGCCCGCGGGTGGCGCGGAGTCACGCGTGACGCCGGCCCGCGCCAGCGCCCGGCTGTTGGCGATCGAGTAAACCGGCGGCTTGTTCCAGTAGCCCCAGATGCCGCGGATGTAGACCGGATGATCAGGCGCCGCGACGTCGAGGTCGGCTCGCGTCGGCCAGCGGTTCTCGGCGAGCCGGGTCGGCGCGTCCTGGTAGAACGGTGGCGATCCGACGGGCATGGTGACCACCCAGTGCCCTTTTGGCGTCCCGGCGACCTGGCGGCGAATGAGCTTCTGGATATCGCTGATCGAGCGGCACCTAGCCAGCGACGCGTACTGCGACTTCAGTCCCTCGCGATCGAGGTGGGCGTGGGCGTCGACCAGCCCGGGAATGACGGTGGCGCCGCGAAGATCGACGATCTCGGTACGGCGGCCACGCCAGGGCTTGACGTCGCCACGATCGCCGACGGCCGCTACCCGCCCGCCGGCGACGGCCAGCGCGGTTGCCCGCGGGCGTCGCTTGTCGAGGGTGAGGATCGGGCCGTTGGTGAATATCCAGTCGGCGTGAGCCCCGGGGCGCTCGCGGCTCACTTGCCGAGGATCAGCCGATGCAGATGCCGGCCGAAGTCCGTGTTGTCCTGGAAGCCGCGGAACAGCTCGGCGCCGGGGCCCACCGCGCCGACGGCCACCGGCTCGGGCGTGTGGCCCGAGGTACCCCAGTAATAGGCGGTCTGGCGCGCGATCATTCGCCCGAGCGCGTTCTGAGGCACGTATGAATGGCTGCGGTCCAGGGCCTTCCGCTCCAGGATCAGCTGGCGCAGATCCGGGTCGAGTCGGAAGCCGGGAAAATGCTTGGTCAACAGCACGTCGAGCGTCTCGCCGGTCGGCGTCTTGCCGAGCTTCTCGACCAGCATGGTGAACGACATCGTGATGCCGCCGAGCATGCGCAGCTGCTCGTCGCCGGCGTAGAAGCGGTTGCTGCTGGCGATGCTCGAGAGATCCTTCAAGGCGTAGGTCGGGGAAAACCCGCCCGTCTCGTGGTCGCCGGTGACCACGACCAGCGTATCCGGGTTCCGGCGCTGAAATTCGAGCGCGACCTTCACCGCGTCGTCGAACGCCCAGAGGGCGCGCATCAGCGCCGAGGCATCGTTGATGTGACCGGCCGTGTCGATGTTCTCGTTCTCGACCAGGAGCACGAAGCCGTTCGGGCTCTGCTGCGCGAGCGCCTTCAGGGCGGCGGCGGCCATCTCCGCGGTCGTCGGCTCCTTGACCGGATCGCGGTCGACCTCGAAATCCATATCGTCGTCCGCGAACAGCGCGAGCAGCTTCGCGCCGGCGGCGGCGTTGAGCTCGGCCGTGTTTCGCGCCACCTGGTAGCCTCGGGCGCGGAACTCGGCGATGACGTCCCGGCCATCCTTGCGCTTGCCACCGGGGACGGCCTCGGGCAGGAAGTAATCGGCGCCGCCGCCCATGAGC
>Ga0134123_10002972_pt1 | contig 11019 bp, 10 predicted proteins | sample KB303_FD_96460 | JGI IMG/M metagenome (GOLD analysis project Ga0134123, IMG submission 96460) | Terrestrial soil microbial communities without Nitrogen fertilizer from Kellogg Biological Station, Michigan, USA - KB3-0-3 | ecosystem: Environmental > Terrestrial > Soil > Unclassified ...
AAACCGTGGACGAACGCCAGTCGGACGGAACCGGCCAATGACGCGCCCGGTCTGGTCCACACCCCTGCGCTCGTAGATGAAGACGTCCTGCATCGTGATCGTTTCGCCTTCCATGCCCGTGATTTCAGAGATGGTGCTGATGCGGCGAGTGCCGTCGCTGAGGCGCGCAACCTGAATCACGACGTTGATGGCGGAAGCGATCTGCTGGCGCATCGCGCGATCGGAAAGTCGCATACCGGTCATCTGAATCATTGTTTCGAGGCGCGACAGTGCGTCACGAGGTGTGTTCGCGTGAATCGTAGTAAGCGAACCGTCGTGACCGGTGTTCATTGCCTGAAGCATGTCGATCGCTTCGCCGCCACGAACCTCGCCGATGACGATACGGTCGGGACGCATACGCAACGCGTTTCGCACCAGGTCTCGCTGAGTTACCTCACCCTTGCCCTCGATATTGGGTGGCCGAGTTTCGAGTCTCACTACGTGCGGCTGTTGCATCTGTAGTTCGGCGGAGTCTTCGATCGTGACGATGCGCTCGTCGTGCGGGATGTAGGCAGACAGCGCATTGAGCAGCGTCGTTTTACCGGCGCCGGTTCCACCCGAGATGAGGATGTTGAGACGAGCGTTGACGCACATTTCAAACATCGAAGCCATGTCGGGCGTGAGCGCCTGGTTCTCGATGAGGCGGTTCATTCGCAGCGGCTCGGCGCCGAAACGGCGAATCGAGAGCACCGGGCCATCGAGTGAAAGCGGCGGAATGATTGCGTTAACGCGCGAGCCATCCTTCAAGCGCGCGTCGACCATCGGCGACGATTCGTCGATGCGGCGACCGACGGACGAAACGATGCGCTCGATAACGCGCATCAGGTGTTCGTTGTCTTTGAATTCGATATTCGTGCGCTCGAGTTTTCCACGGCGCTCGATGTAGATGTTGTAAGGCGAATTTACGAGGATGTCGGAAATCGAAGTATCCGCGAGCAGTTGTTCGAGTGGCCCAAGTCCGAAGAGCTCGTGTCGTACTTCGTGAATCAAACGTTCGCGTTCAATCTGGGAGAGCGGAGTGTCTTCCTGGGCCAACAAGGCACTGGCCAGACGCGCGACCTCTTCGTGAAGCTGTTCGGGTTCCATCATTCCCAGCTTCGAAAGGTCCATCCGGTTGATCAGCATCCGGTGCAGCCGCGCCTTCATGTCCTGAAAGCCCTGCTGGTTGCTGATCGGATCGTCAGTAAGGGGGGCTGTCGTTCCGGTTTCTCTAACTAGTCTTTCACGCAATGCCATGTTTATTTTTCCCTGTGAATACGGTCACTAAGAATTTGCGCGGTCCAGAGCCGCAGTCAGACCAAAATCCTCAACGCCTACTTGCTGTCGCCGAAAAATAGAATTGAACGAACGTTTACCTTCCCGCAGCGGCGCCGTGACCGGCTCCACCTGGCCTTCGAAAAGCTTTGCCGCGATGCTCCGCAGATCCGCCGTCACTTTCGACGTGGGCGCCGACTCGACCAACGGTTGACCGAGGTTGATTGAGTTAACGGCGGCGCGGTAGTCGCTCTGCACGAACCCCACCACTCGCTCGCCGAGAAAGTCTTCAATCTGCTTCTGATCGAGCTCGATGTTCTTGCTGAAGCGATTGACGACGATGCGGATCTTCTTTCGCGGATAACCGAGTCGATCGAAGATTTCGAGCGCGCGACGCGTACTGCGGATCGCGTGAATCTCGAGCGTCAGCACCATCAGGATTTGATCTGCATGGTCCAGCGCTGAAATCGTGACCGCATCGAAGCTGTGCGGCGTGTCGATGATGAGGTTGTCGAAGCGCTGCCGCAGCAGTTCCATCACTTCGTAAATGTGACGCGGTTCGATGTCTTCAGCACTCTCGGCTTTGATCGGCGCTGCCAGAAGTGAAACCGTCTTTGAACGCTGCGTCAGGTAACTGGCGAGCAGCGCGTCATCAAGACGTTCGCGGTTGTCGACGATGTCGGCCAGCGAAAACTTTGGCCGCACCCCCAGCATCAACTCGAGATCGCCGGATTGCAGGTTCAAGTCCACTAGACAGGTTGTCGAGCTCTGAAGCATCGCCAGGTTCGTGGCGATCAAAGAAACGCCGCAACCACCTTTGCTCGAGAACACAGCTATCGCGCGACCGCGTTTCGCGGGTTCGTCCTGCGCGTGTTCGAGCACAAACTCGTTTGTCCTTTCAATGACGGTTGCAAGTTCGTCCTCGTTTATCGGCAACCGAATAAAGTCTCGTGCTCCGGCGCGCATGCTGCGCAGGATGAGATCGGGGGAAGAATCATGCGACGAACAAATAACGGCAGTATTCGTGAACTCACCGGCGACTCGTTGGACCATCTTGACGCCCGGTTCACCCAGATCGTCCAGATTGATGATGACTGCGGAAGGGCGAAGACGAGCGGTCTCGGTAAACACCTGTTCCGGGTCTGCACTCGTCACCAGCACACTGGCGCCGGCATGATTGTTTAAGGCGCGGCCCATTTCCTTCAGGTCGCCTGCGTGTTTACAAAGGACTATAAATGTCAGGTTTCGCTTCATTACGATTTGGTTTCCCTTGCGGTTCTTCCTATGAATGCAATCTCAATCACGGCGCGTTAATGTTGGCCACCGGCAACCCCGCACTTTCAGCGGTCAGGGTTGTTGAGTAAGGGGGGAGAGTTAACTGTCTGCCGATTACGGGGATCAGCAGGTCGAAGGTATAGCCTTCGATCTTGACGGTTGTGGTTCCGAGATTTGTGCCATAACTGGCCGTGTCTGTTTCGCTAATCTTGACGCCTTCGTAATGCACATCGACCATGTCTGTCGTCAGCCCGTTGATTACTGGAATCGCGGTCGTTCTATCGAAGTCCACAGCCTCTGCCTTTGATCCGTAAACGACTGCGTCCTTCACCTTCTCCCCGGCGTCTTTACTATGCAGCGCTGCGAAACGCGCGCCTCGCCTGGTGGCGTCAGTAAGAGCGTTGTGCGTGTAGAGCAGCCGGCCGAATTCGATGATGCCGAAGATGATGGTGAAGAACAGGAGCGCCACCACCGCAAATTCGGCGACCGTGGTTCCTCGTTCGTTTTGATTTTGATTGAAGCTTTTCACAGCGCTTACTCCGTGGCGCCTGCCGTATCGTTCAACATGTAGTACATCGTCGTGCTCGGCCTCACAGAAAACTTAACGAAATTGTCCGCCTTGAACAGCGCAGCTAAATTGAAAAGTGGGTGAAAGTCGTAGTTCTCAATGCGGACAGTGACTGTAACGGGTTTGCCGGTTGTCGGATCCCCTTCGACCACGACATTGCTGGTCTCCAGGCCCGCCACCACTTCGTCGCCTCCGGCGCACGCTGTCTTGCCGCAGACGGCCATATTCTGCGCAAACCCGATGTGCTCGGGGTCGTATGGTTGGCCCGACAGGTAACGTGCGGCTGTACGTGTTGATTTCGACAGCGTCGAGTAGGTTTGAAACAGACGGCCGAGCTCGGCAACAGATGCTGCCATCATAATCAGGAACGGTACCAGGATCGCCAACTCGGCCAGCGTGCCGCCCTTCTCGTTCCGTGCGAATCGTCTTGCAAACATGCTTCTTCTCATAGTGCGAATACCCCTTGGTTACCGGTAGAGAACTGGAACTACGATCGGTGCAGATGGGCCACCATCGGGATCGAGCCCGCCGGCGCCCTTTGCAAGATCGATAAACTCGACGTAGATCTCGGGATTAGAAGGAATACCGCCAACCTTCCGGTTCATGAAAAACGTGCCGAACCTCGTAAACTTCACGTCGTCTTTGCCGGGCTCAAACTCGTTCTCGTTGATGATCGGCATTGTGATCTCTCGTCTCTGTATTTGCCCCGGACGGTGGGATACGGCTGGAGCCTCCCAAAAGGGCCCGCTTCCGGCGGTGACGGCTGTCTTGTAATCGTTGTAGTTGATGCCCGGGTATCCATCGTCCTTGCCTTTAGGAGCGGCATCGTAGATGTTTACGTCTGGCGGAAACGCTTTTTCAATGTCCATAGTCAGCCCGCCAACCACTACCGTCTTTGCACCGAATGATTTGTAGTCGTCGAACCGCGTATTGAGTCCTTTGAGGATTGGACCAGTCATTCGCCCTGGTTCCGTTTCGCTGATAAACGTCGCCTCGTCGTTCACCCGCAGGCACATGGAAGAGCCACCGGCGATCGCTAGTTTGAGATCCTTCGCTCCCGCGCCTGCGTCCAGCGCCTGATAGTTACCGGGCGACGTGTCGTGCCAGTCACCTGGTCCAGCAACCATTTTGTATTTGCAACCCGGACAGAACCTTTCTTCGGGCTTGCAAGTCGGCGCATCCTTTGGAGGCGTGCAGTCGGTGGCGTACTCCAATTTGCCGTCCTTATTGAAGTCCATCCAACCCACGCCGCCACCAAACGCTCCCTCAACTACTGCGATCGGGATGAAGTTGCAGAAGACGTTTATTGGTCGCGACAAACCCGCCGTCGCAGTCGCAGTCATGTCGCGCGCAAAACCGAGAACCGGAATCGAGAAAAATATGTTTACGCCCACACTCGGGGTGTCGACTTTTACGAAGCGGATCAGTTTGTTACCGGTAGCCGCTCTCGCCGACATATATGGACCATCAAGGTTGACTGCAAATTGAACTATTCCTGTGTCGGGGTTTGACATCGCTTCCTTGGTCATTACTCCGTCGAACCCGAGATTGTTGAAGTTGTATTTGTTCTTGAGCAGGGTGTTGACTGCACGGTCGACTGCCTCAGGGACTCTGTCCCCCTCGGGAATCAGGAGCGCTGACGCGCCGGCGAGTGCTGCGGCATCGGCCGCGTTCTGCAATTCAGTTTTGACGAGATAAAGGTGACTCAAATCCGCACCGAGTCCCACTGCGAGAAAGAGGAAGAGAACTGATAAGACGGTATAAGCCAGAACACTGCCGCGTTCATTCTTTCGCTGACTTAAATCAACTTTACTCTTCATCGTCTTCCTCCTGGGTTCGTCCAAATCTCACCCCTGATTAAGGATCAAAAGAGTGGTAGCCGTTGTCGGATTGACTACCACTCTTCCAATTGTTTCTGGTCGATAAAAGACCAGACGTCGGGTTACGGAGTGGCGCCCTTAGTCGGTGTTGCAGGCGATGCCACTGGTTGCGGGGCTGTTGTCTTGGGTTTCGTTTCGGTTGCCGGGGCCGGTGTTGTCGTGCCGTTGGCCGGCGTTGTGTTCGCGGGCGCGTGGGTCGCCGGTGCTGACGGAGTAACTTCCGGCAACGTTGCGGCAGCGCCATCACTCGTCGAGAAACCGCTCTTGCCACTGATGCCGTCACCCGCAGGTTCGACACCGAGCGGCGATCCGTTCTTCAATCCGTCGACGCCTTTCATTTGCGGCAATTCGTCGGAGTTGAGTGGCTTCACGAGTTCCGCGGTGATGATGAACATCAACTCGGTTTCATTCTTCTGGAACGATGTCGACTTGAAGAGGTTGCCAAGCACTGGGACGTCACCCAGCAGCGGAATCTTCGAAAGCGAACGGGTCTCGTTGTTGTCGAGCAGTCCGGCGAGAGCGAAGCTCTGTCCATCGCGAAGCTCGACGCCTGTCTTGGCGCGTCGTGTCCGCAGTGCCGGAATGGTGAATCCATTGACCCTGACACCGTTGGCAAGGTCGATAGTCGAAACTTCCGGCTCGAGTTCGAGACGAATGTGGTCTTCGTCGATGATGGTCGGCTTGAAGTTCAAGCGCACGCCGTATTCCTTGAACACGACACTAATAGAATTGCCGCCGCCACTGCTTTGGACCACCGGAATCGGGAATTCGCCTCCGGCGAGGAAGCTTGCGGTTTGGCCGTTCATTGCGATCAGGTTTGGTTCAGCGAGAGCACGCAAAGCACCGTTCGTCCTGAGGGCGCGGATGAAGGCGGCCGTGTTGAGCCCCGTGTTGAAGAGAAACAGGTTCACCGCCGAACCGGCGAAATCCGCAATCGTGCCGCCGGCCGGTCCTCGCAGAAAGTTTTGCGGCAACGTCCCTGGACCGCCACCCTGTGCAAACACCGAGGTGCTGTTAAGGGATGCGTACGATGAGCCAATATCCTGCATCTTCTGCCTGCTCACTTCTGCCACGCGAACTGACAACTGAACCTGCGTTGCGTCAGTAACAGGTGACTGCAGCATGTTGACGGTCTTGAAGCCTGCCGCCTGGACCACCGCGTCAGCTTGCGCTGCGGCTTGCGGCTGGCTAACAGTGCCTGAAAGTACGACCGAACCGTTTGCCTGGCTGAGGCGAATATCGTCACGCGGGAAGAGCGCGCGAATCTGCGAATCGATCAGCGAAAGGTTCGCTCGCACGAAAACATCGAAGACGATGAATTTCTGATCGGCTTTTTCCCAGGCGATAAAGTTGACCTGTCCGAAGGCCTTTCCGTTCACCAACACCTGATTCGGAGAAACCATCACGGCTTCCGCAATTTCCGGATTGGATATGGAAAAGCGACCGATTGGACGATCGAAATTGATAACGCGCGATTGGCCCACAAGTACGTTGATAGGAATTCCTTCCTTCGTCGCACTGCTGAATGAGGCCTCGTATGTACTCTCCTGCGCGTTCGCAACGGCCAGGCCCAGAGCGGGCGCTAACAACAGCCCCATCAGGAGGTGGATGATGGAGTGTCTGATCGAATACTGATATGCCATGTTTGTCTCCTTACTACGAATCTCGCAGTGTCATATTTGGGCGCCGCACTGTGCGCGGCGCGCTCTCATTCATTGCAGCGGACTATGGAAAGTCCACGTTTCGTTTCTTCGCGCCTTCGATGACTTCTACCGAGGGACGCTCTGGCGGCGGCGCGGGAGTTGGATTCTTCACGACGTTTTCTGTCGGACGCGGACGAACGCGTCTCACCGTCGTGGTGCGCGGGGTGACAGTTGTTTCCTTTTTGCTGATTCCGGCATCCGGAACCGGCATCGCTCGCTCACCCAGCAGCAGCGATCTCTTGCTGGCGCCTGGTGTAACTTCGTCGCCCTGGTCCACCGAATTCCGCATCACGAGTTGCAAGCGGCCTTCGCTTGACGCGAGCGCGAGTTTCTCTGCCTGGTCGGGAGTGACCTGAACCGTCACGGTCTTCACGCGCTCGGCTTCTTTCTCGTTCTTCGGTTTGTCGAGGTTTGCTCCGTTGGCGAGCACCTTGATGTTCTGGAGAACTATCTTGGAGATTCGATCTCTGCTCGAGTTATCCGGAGGTTCGATCACGACGACAACGTCGACCAGCGTGCCGGGCATGATGAAACCTGAGATACCGACGACGTCGTCAACCCTGACGTTCATCGCGCGATAACCTTCAGGAATGATCGCCGACAGTCCGGCAGCAGCTCCTTCGGGCGCCAGACGGTTCTCGGTGATTGGTTCGCGCGCTGAGATCTTGGTGACGGCAATACGGCCCACAAGCTTGTCGTCAATTTTTGTGAAGGTGCCGTCGGGAGCCACGTTGCGAGGAAACTGTGCAATGGATAACTGCTCGGCGATGATTCGCGATCCGATCTCGATGTCGGTTTTGGCGATCACCACGTTGCTGAGGTTTTTGGTGTACTCCTGCGCGTTCGCCAGGTAACGACTGACTGACACAGCAGCGATCAGTCCAAAAGCAACGGCTGCGAGTACGGCGATGATCAGGCGTTTATTCCGCATGATTTTTTATCTCCATTTCAAAACTAAAAGACCGCTTCTTTTCCGAGCCCCGCGAGCGGTGTTTCGTGCGGTTGTTTTGTCACCGAGCAATCAGGCTCGGAACAAAGCGGCAGAAATCAAACTTCCGACCATAATTGCGACGCCATAAGGAATGGTGTGACTCCGGTCGGGAGCCATTGCGAACCGGGGCATCTCCCAGCCTGGCAGGATGCCGACGAAAATTCTTAAAACTCCATGGAGCGTCGAAAGCACTGTGCCCGCACGGAGCGTTGTGTAAACAGCGAGTATTCCGCCGACCATCACAACGAGGATCAGCGTGATTGGCATAAGGCCAACGCCGAGAATCGAACCGACTGCGCCCATTAACTTCACGTCGCCGGCTCCCATGGCTCCAAAGATGTGCAACAGCAACATTGGTATAAACGCGAGCGCAAAACCCAAACCGCTGTTTGCCAGTCCGTGAAATCCATCAAAGAACGAGTTGATGGAGAGACCTGCAATCAGCGCGGTTAACACCAGCACGTTGGGAATGCGCCGAAAGCGCACGTCGTGATAGATCACGCTCGCGGCAAGTGGAATCAGAACTGCTAACTTCACTGTTGCTTCGGGGGTGATGGACATCTTGCTTTTAACTCCGCACGTTTCTCAGAATGTAAATGCCTCTTTGAATCTGTTCCCCCTGGCTCTCAACGAACAACCCCTGATCACTAACTACCTTGAACTTCACGCCGGAAGGAAGTCATGGTCCTGCCGCAGACGAGCTGTCCGCGGGAGCAGCATCAATCTCATCCGCCACGTCATTCATCTTGTTCTGGATTGCTTCTCCGAGAATGTTGTAGACGATGATGGCAATCGCTACGAGAATCGCGCATGCGACCGCGTACTCTGCCAACTCAGCTCCGCTGTCGTCGTTGAAAAATTTCTTGATTAACGTCATTGCTGCAACCCTTCCGTTCGGACTAGTGGAAGCAAAGGGTTAACTACTGCTGAGTGATTCCCTTTGAGTAAAACTCCAATGAAAGTGGAATTCTCATTTGTTAAAACGGGAACGACCGCGGTACACCCTTGACCTTGGCCCCCGTACCGGAATTTTGGTCTGCGATCGCTTGACCTAAAACGCTGTACACAACCATGGCAATCGCCACGAGCAGTGCTACGGCCACCGCGTACTCAGCCAATTCAGCCCCGCCTTGATCTTTAATAAAGCACTTAATGGACTTCATCGACGTTCTCCATCAGTTAGGGTAGGGAAGCCGAGTACGTGCCGTATCGGCCTCCCTCCGTTGCGTGCTTCACGCAGGATTGCTGGGCTTTACTTAACAACTGAGTGAGAGGCATTCTGGATATCTTGACCGGTCTGTGAGTTTGCATCGCTGATGCCCTGACCGAGAACGCTGTACACGACCATGCCGATCGCGACGAGCAATGCTACGGCTACTGCATATTCCGCAAGCTCCGCACCAGTCTCATCCATTAAAAAATTCTTGAACATTTCCGTTTGCTCCTTATTGATTGGTTTGGGGTTTAGATCTTCATTGGTGCCTAACTGACTTTCGCGCTCGGTCCAACGGAGATCAAAATCGACACGCTGGCAGTGCAGGCGTCATCCCAGAGAACTGAGCTGACCGCTCTCCTGCCGATCACGGCAGCATTGCCGAACGTGTGTGAGCGGCTCTTTGGCAAAGAGTATGCCGTCAGGCCACACGACTACTCGCCTCACAGTTTTCTTAGGATTTGTTCTGTTTTTGGAGCTGGGAGGCGTCGAGAGGAGTGCGCGCGACCGTGGTCCAACTGAGCGCCAGCGAGCACTTGCGATAAAAGTGAGCATCCGCGCCGGGTTGGACAGCGATTAATTGGCGTCGTTTGTGGGAACGATGATTGCTCCAGGGCTACTTCTTGTGAATCCTGTTCATCCTGTTAATCCTGTCGAATGTTTTAGACAGGATTCACAGGATTTACAGGATTCACGCGATTAATCACGATTATGGATGCTCAGTTCACAAAGCTTGAAGTTCGCGCGCTGCCGCTGAGATCCACGGTTTGGTTTTTCGCGGCGGCGTTGTTCACGAGCGCGGCGCTGCTCTTCTGGGTGCAACCGCTGATGGCGAAGATGATCCTGCCGTTGCTGGGCGGAGCGCCTTCGGTTTGGAACACGTGCATGGTGTTTTTCCAGGCCATGCTGCTGGCGGGTTACGCGTATGTCTTGCTGATCTCACGACTGGCGTTATCACGGCAACTGCTGATTCACGGCCTATTGCTACTCGCCGCCGGGATCTTCCTGCCGTTTTCGATTTCTCACCGTTTACTGACGCAACTTCCAACTGAAACAAACCCGACGCTGTGGCTCCTGATGGTTTTATTCCTGAGCGTTGGTCTGCCCTTCTTCGCTCTGTCCGCGACAGCGCCGTTATTGCAAAGGTGGTTTTCGTATTCGAGGCATAGTTCCGCAGAAGATCCGTATTTCCTCTACGCCGTCAGTAACGCGGGAAGCATGCTGTCACTCATTGCCTTCCCATTTCTTTTGGAGCCGCTCTGGAATATCCGGGAACAGAGCTTTTACTGGGCCGCCGGCTATCTGCTCCTGATCGCTCTGATCGCGTGCTGCGCACTGGTTGTTGGACGAGGCCACGCTCGAATGCCGTCGTTTTCGACCCTTGTCGACGAACAGTCGCTGCCGAAGCGGGTTCGCGTCGAGTTGGTGCTCCTCGCGTTGATCCCTTCCAGCTTGATGCTCGGCGTCACGACGTTCATCGCGACGGACGTAGCGTCAGTTCCGCTCATCTGGATCATTCCTCTCACGCTCTACCTGCTGTCGTTCATTATGGGCTTCGCTAACAAACAGGTCATCAATCTGAAGTTCGCAGCCCGGTTTCTGCCGGCGGCGATCTTCCTGATGGGCCTGCTTGTCGTTCTCAGACCGCCGTTTTCAAACGTGGTCGTAATCGGCGCACATTTGGCGTTGTTTTTCCTGATCGCCTTTATCTGTCACAGGCGAATCGCGCTGATGAGACCGGCAGTGGATAACCTGCCGGCGTTCTATCTCTGCGTGTCTGTAGGCGGTGTTTTGGGCGGAATCTTCAATGCTTTGCTCGCGCCGCTCGTATTTCCGACCGCGCTCGAATACCCGTTGATGATTGTCGTCGCGTCGCTGGTGCGGCCGGTGGGTGCGGATAACAAGTGGCTGAAAGGGTGGTTGCAGGCGGGATTTCCGCTAGCCGTTTTCACTGTGACTCTGCTGTTGTCGATAGTCGTGCCGAGGTGGGCGCTTTCGCTGAAGCTTTCGGATGCGATCGTCGTCGGACTTCCGTTGTTGTTGGTTTACCTGGCTGCCGCGCGGCATCGATGGGTGTTTGCGTTGGGACTCGTAGC
>Ga0134123_10002973_pt1 | contig 11019 bp, 10 predicted proteins | sample KB303_FD_96460 | JGI IMG/M metagenome (GOLD analysis project Ga0134123, IMG submission 96460) | Terrestrial soil microbial communities without Nitrogen fertilizer from Kellogg Biological Station, Michigan, USA - KB3-0-3 | ecosystem: Environmental > Terrestrial > Soil > Unclassified ...
CTCAGCATGGGTGACATGACCAGCGCCGTGGCCTGCGGCCGCCAGGCGGTGCAGCTGTTCGGTCTCGACCTGCCGGATCAGCCGGACCAGGTGCGCGCCAAGCTGCAGAGCGAGATCGGCTGGATCCTCGGCTGGACCACGCAGAATCCGATCGAGAGCCTGCTCGATCTGCCGCAGATGACGGATCCCGACCAGACCGCGCTGATGTCGCTGCTGATGCACATGATCCCGCCGGCCTACCAGGTGAACCCGGAGCTGTTCGCGCTCATCTGCTGCCACATGGTTCGCCAGTCCATCGAACACGGCAATTGCCCGATGTCCGCCAAGGGTTATGGTTCCTTCGCGCCCATCCTGAGCGGCATCGTCGGCAACTTCCGGGACGGCGACCGCTTCGGAAAACTCGGCGTCGACCTGTGCGAGCGGCTCAACGACATCACCGTACGCTCCGCCTGCCACTTCACCTGGGCAGCGTTCGCCTCGGCCTGGGTGCGGCCGATCGGCGAGAGCATCAAGGTGTACCGCGACGGCGTTCGCTGGGGTCTCGCCGCCGGCGACCATCCGCACGCCGGTTATTGCTCCGCCATCGCCATCACCCACCTCATGTTCAGTGGCGAGCGGCTCGGGGCGGTGCATTCCGCCGCGGACGAATCCTTGCAGCTGCTGCAGCGGCTCGGCGATCTGACCAGCCTGCAGGTATTGCGCACGCGGCATCGCTTCATCGAGTGGCTGCGCAACGACACCGCCGGGCTGACTCTCGACGACGCCAGCTTCGACGAAGCGCGCATGTTGCGCGACCTGCAGTCCACCAGCGTCAGCAAGAGCATGCTGGCGCACTTCCAGACGCTGCGACTGATGAATCGCTACTTCGCGGACCAGTTCGCCGACGCCTGGCGCATCTCCAAGGTACTCGACGACCTGCTCAAGTTCGTGCCCGGCATGATGACCACGGTGGAACACGCATTCTTCCAGTGCCTGAGCGCAACCGGGGTGTGGCACCAGATCCCGGCCACCGAACGCGCCGGGCTGGAAGCGCGACTCGAACAGCAGGTGCGCACGCTCGAGACCTGGGCGCGCAACTGCCCGCACAACTTCGCGCCGCTGCACCTCACGGTCGCCGCGGAGCGTGCGCGCGTGCTGGGCGAAACGGCGGCGGCGGACGAGCTGTACGAACGCGCCATGATCGCGGCGCGCGACAGCGGCTTCTTGCACTTCGAAGCCGTCGCGAGTGAGCTGGCGATGCACCACTTGCGCGGCCGGGACGCGGAGCGCGCGGAGAAGCTGCGCGCGCGGGCCATCGCGGCCTACGAGGCCTGGGGCAGCACGCGCAAGGTGAACGCGCTCAAAGCGCTCGGATCTTGATGCTGCGAAACGCCACGGCATCGCCGTGGTCCTGCAGGAGGATGTGACCCTTCGGGGCCTCGCCAAAGCCCGGCGTGTCCTTGAACTTGCTGGTCGCGACGTGTGCGCGGAAGTCGTCCGAGCCGCGGCGGAATTCCAGCACCTTCACCCCATTCAGCCAGTGCTCCACCGTGCCGTCGGCACGCGCCACGATGCGCGCGTGTTGCCACACGTCGATTTTCGGCGCCACGCCGACGTTGGTCATGAGTTTGGCGCGCGGCAGCACGTCGTACAGCGAGGCCAGGGTGCGGTTGCCGTCGATGCCATTTTTCGCGTCCGGATGACGTTCGTCGTCGAGGACCTGGTACTCGAGACCGAGCGGTGCGTTGCTCGCCGGGTCGTGCGCCGCGGTCAGGTAGTAGAAGATGCCGCTGTTGGCGCCGGCAGAGACCTTGAACTCCATCTGCAGCTCGAAGGCGCTGAATTCCTCATCGGTCATGATGTCGCCGCCGCCGCCTTTGGAAACAACGGCCAGCTCGCCGTTGGCCATCGACCAGCCCTGAACGGGAAACCCCCCACGATTGTCCTTGCTTTGCGCGCTGCTCCAGCCCTTCGACGTCTTGCCATCCCACAGCAGCCGCCAGCCCTGCGCCTTCTCTTCGGCGTCGAGGTTGTTAGGCAGGTTGTTGCGGATGAAGATGCCCATCGGCGGCGCACGCTCGAGGTGCTTCGTCTGCACCACGATGTTCTTCCAGGTGGTGGTGCGGCCCGCGTCCTCGGGCTTGTCGATGGAGTGCACCTGCAGCCCGAAGAAGCCGGATTTCGTCACGTCGTCGATGACGTCGGCGGCCGGCTTGTCATTGATCCACACGCGCAGGCGCGGGCCGATGGCCTCGAGACGGTAGTGATTCCACTGGCCGAACTGGTAGAGCTCCTTGCCCGGCGGGTTCATCTCGCCGGTGTAGAACCAGCCGCGCTGCGCTTCCTCGTAGATGCCACCGCTCCACTGGCGCGGCGAGGGATCGATGTCGGCCTGGTAGCCGTGCACGCGACCGTTCTCGAACTCCGGCGTCGACAGGCTGCGGAACTGGATGCCGGAATTCGTCGGCCCGACGTCCTGGCGCACGTCGAAGTCCAGGATGAAATCTCCATAGGCCTTCTCCGTGACCAGAAAGCTGTTCGGCACGCCGGGGCGCGAGGAACCGACGATGCTGCCGTCGACCACCTTGTAGTCGGCACCGCCGCCGAGCGTCTTCCAGCCCTTGAGCGTCTTGCCGTCGAACAACGATGTGCCGGCGTGTTTGTCGGCCGCGCCGGCGGCCGCCGCCAGCAACAAGGCCAGCGCAATCGTGTACCTCATCCGCGACCCCCTGCTTCTGTCGTCGAACTACTTCACCAGGTTGGCTTCGACCTGGATATCGAGTTTGACCCACATGGCGAACCCGAAATTCTTGCCCCAGGCCATCCCGAAGTCTTCGCGATTGATGGTGGCGTGCGCGTCGGCGCCGCAGAACTCGGTCTTCTTCATGGGATGCGGCATGCACTTGAACGACGCGAGCGTGAGCGTGACCGGCTTGCTGACGCCGTGCATCGTGAGCGTGCCCTGCACCTCGGTGGGCGAATCGCCCTTGAACTTGCTGAACTTGCCCTTGTAGGTCGCGGTCGGGATTTTGGCGACGTCGAAGAACTCGTCCGACTTCAGATGCGTATTGAGCTTTTCGTTGCCGGTGTCGATCGACTCTGTGTTGACGGTGATGTCCACCGTGCCGCTCTTCGCTGCCTGGTCCAGCACGATGGTGCCACTGGTGGACTTGAGCTTGCCGCGCCACACCGACATCCCGCCGAAGTGATCGGCCTCGAAGCTGGGGAAGGTGTGGGTGGAATCGACTTCGTAATTCTTCGGCGCGGCGAACGCGGTGCTGACCAGCGCGCTCAGGATCAATCCAAACTTGCCTGCATGGCGCATGATGGAACTCCTTGTTGAAAGAGGGGCGAAAGCTATCACAGCCGCGCAGCCGCTCCCTACTCTCCGGAAGTGGCAGGAACCCGGAACGCGCTCAGGGCGACTCAAGCCGACGCGCGGCGAAGAAGCCGTTGAGCAACCGCCCGCATTCCTCCATGAGCACACCGCCGAACACGTCGACACGATGGTTCATCGACGGCATGGTGAACACGTTGATCGTGCTGCCGGCGGCGCCGGCCTTGGGATCCCAGGCGCCGAACACCAGCCGCGCGACGCGCGCGTGCACGATGGCCGAGGCGCACATCACGCAGGGCTCGAGCGTCACGTACAGGGTGGTCCCCATGAGCCGGTATGACCCCATGGCGCCTCCGCCGGCGCGCAGCGCCTCGATTTCGGCATGCGCGGTGGGATCGTGGCCGGCGATGGGCCGGTTGGCGGTCACGGCGAGAATGGCCTCGCCCTGCACGAGCACGGCGCCGACCGGGACCTCGCCCGCCGCCTCGGCACCGCGCGCCGCCTCGAGCGCGAGGCGCATGAAATCGACGTCGCTCGACATTGTCTTTGCCTGGGCCATACGGGCGCGCACGCTACTACGGATCCGGCCTCCGCGCTAACAACCCGGGCGAAATCCGTCGTGCGCCCGGAGCGTCGTCCGACAGCGACGCCCGTCATGAAGGCAACGCCAGGCAGATGACACCCGCGACGATCAGTGCGGCGCCGGCGACGCGCCAGGGCCCGGAGGACTCGCGCAACAGTCGCGAACCGAACCAGGCACCGACCAGCGTCGACAACTCGCGGGCCGGCGCCACGTGGCTCACCGGCGCCATGCGCATCGCGAACAGCACCAGGATGTAACCCAGCGGACCGAGCACGCTCACGACGATCACCGGCTTGCGGTACTCGCGCGCCTCGAGTGCGACGCGCGCCCGGTCGCGCCAGGCACGCGGCGCCAGTACCAGCATGCGGAACATGTTTCCGGTGAAGTCGATGACAAAGGGCGATATCAACAGCACCTTCACCGCGTAACCGTCGTTGAGCGTGTACGCCGCGATCAACAGGCCGGTGAGCAATCCGTAGAACACACCCACACCCGGCGCGCGTTCATGGTGGCCCACGAGACCCGCCACCAGCAGGATGCCGCCGACGATCAGCACCAGGCCGACGACCGACTGCGCGGTCGGAGCTTCGCCGAGCAACAGGGCGGCGCCAACGAACGAGACCAGCGGACCGGTGCCGCGCGCGATCGGATATACCACCGACAGGTCGGACAGCCGGTAGCCGGTCTGCAGGGAAATCGAATACAGCAGGTGCAGCACCGAGGTGGCCGACAGCGCCAGCCAGTGACGCGCAGTGAAGTGTGGCTGTTCGACCAGCACGACGCCCAGCACCACCGGCCCATAGACGAGCACCGAGCCGGCGGAGAACAACCACACGAAGTGGCGCGACTCGGCGGCGAATTTGGCGTAGATGTTCCAGCTGGCGTGGGTCAGCGCGGCCAGCAGCACCAGCGACAGGGCAAACAGGGTCATTCAATTCATCTTAACGCGCCGATACTCGGCCGCGCAGGCGTGTGCTACAAATCGCGCGCATGGCGGCGACCACGCTCGACAATCATTGGATGGCCTGGCTGCGTCAGTGCATCCGCCTGGGCACTGACCTGCAGGAAATCGTGCGCGATCTCAACCGGGCGGGTTACGACAACGACGCCATCGCGCAGGCCATCGACACCTGCCGTCCCGTCAACGACGCCACCGACGAGATGCACGTGCCGCCGCTGATCCGGCGCATGCCGCCGAATCTGCGCAAGGCCGATACACCGAAACTCGACCTGTACCTCTACGACGATTTCCTGAGCGCCGCCGAGTGCGAGAAGGTGATCGCGTTGAGCGACCATCACCTGCGGCCCTCCGCGGTCTCCTTCGACAACGGCGACAAGTACTTTCGCACCAGCAGCACCGCGCACCTCTCGCATCTCAAGAGTCCGGTGTCGGCGCGGCTGGATGAAAAGATCTGCAGGGCCATCGGCATCCGTCCCGGGTATGCCGAAGGTATCCAGGCGCAACGCTACGACGTCGGCCAGGAGTTCAAGCCGCACTGCGACTGGTTCGAGCCGGATACGCCGATCTACATGCGCATGGCCGGCCTGCGCGGCAATCGCACCTGGACCTTCATGGTGTACCTGAACGAAGGCATGCAGGGCGGCGCCACGCGATTCACCACGATCGACTACGCGGTGCAGCCCAGGATCGGCATGGCGGTGTTGTGGAACAACCTGCGCCCGGATGGCACGCCGAATCCGGACACCATGCATTGCGGCGAACCCGTGACCGCCGGCCACAAGCTCATCATCACCAAGTGGTTTCGCGCGATCGGCGACGGCCCGCTGTTCTACTAGCTACTCTTGACGAACCACCATTCGCGCAATGCCTTGCACTCCCCGGAAGGCGCGAACTCCAGCACGAATACGCCGTCGAGCTGAATGGTTGCGCCGCTCGATGCCAGCTTGAACGTCGCCGACCAGTGCGCCACGCCGGTATTGCCGTCGACGCCGATCACCCTGGATTCGAATTGCACGTCGCGCTGATCGGTGGTTTCCCGGCTCCAGTATTTCTCGATGGCAGCGCGCCCCTGCATGACGGGCTCGAATGCGTTGTCGTGATACGTGGCGTCCCCGGTGAACAGCCTCCCGGCCGCCGCGGCATCGCGCGTCTCCCACGCGGCTTCGTACTTCTGTAACCAGGCTTCGAGCGCCCGGTGGTCGAGTCCCTTCGCCTGCGCGCCGAGCGCGAACACCATGAATAACGTGAAACAGCCGCGTACATGTCGGGTCGGCATGGGAGCACCTCTCATATCATTTCCAGCGAACGCTTCCTGCTGGGTGGCGGAAAGGCGCGATCGAGCTCTTCGAGATCGCGCGCCGTGAGCTGGATATCCAGCGCCCGGGCATTTTCCCGAACGTGTTCGGGCGAGCTGGCGCGTGGAATGGCCGTCATGCCTTCCTGGCGAATCACCCACGCCAGTGCGATCTGTGCGGGTGTCGCGTTGTGGCGCGAGGCGACCTGCCGCAGAGTCGCGTCGTTGAGGATCTTGCCCTGCTCGATGGGCGTGTAGGCCATGACGTGCAGACCGCGCGTGTGCGCCTCGGAAAGCAGGTCGTATTCGATCCCGCGACGTGACAGGTTGTAGAGCACCTGGTTGCTCGCCGCGTCCGCACCGCCCGGCAGTTGTTCGAGCTCCTGCAGGTCGCCGACGTCGAAATTGCTCACGCCCCAATGTCGGATCTTGCCGACCGCGTTGAGCCCGACGAAAGCCTCGACCACGACCGCGAGGTCCTCGCTCTGCCGCCAGTGCAGCAGATACAGATCGATGTGATCCACGCGCAGGCGCTTCAGGCTGCTTTCGCAGGACGCGACGATTTTTTTCCGGGAGACGGCATTGCCGGGCAGGATCTTGGTGACCAGGAAAACCTTGTCGCGCCGGCCATCGATCGCCTCGGCCACCAGCTGCTCGGACGCGCCGTTGCCGTACAACTCGGCGGTGTCGATCAGCGTGAGACCCAGGTCGATGCCGGCTTGCAGCGCGGCGATCTCCTGCCTGCGCCGCTCGGGCCGCTCGCCGATCTGCCACGTCCCCTGCCCGAGGACCGGGATCGAATCGGATGAAAGCCGGGTGAATCGCATGCGCAGCGAGCTTACCCGATATCATGCCGGCCTCATGACTACCACCCGCCGCGAATTCGTCATCAACACCAGCGCCGCGCTGGCGGTCAGCCAGGTCGGCGCGCCCACGGGTGCCGCGGAGCACGACGGCGCGACCGAACAGCTGCTCGCGGAGTTCGCCGAGGAATTGCTGATCGACTATCCCGAGAGCGCCGCATTGCTCGGCATCGACACCGATACACGCGCGGCATTGAAATCGCGGTTGACGGATCGCTCGCCCGCGGGCCAGGAGGCCATCGCAAAGCGGGTCGCCCGCCGCATCGAACGTCTGAAGGCGATCGATGCGGCCACGCTCGATCCAGCCACGCGCGTCGACCTGGACGTGGTGCGCACCGCGCACGAGATCGCACTGCAGGGCTTCGCCTTTCCCTATGGCGACGTGGCGCTGCTCAACTCGAACTGGTCCTGGCGCAATGCGCCCTACGTGGTGGCGCAGAACACGGGCGCGTTCCTGGAAATCCCGGGCCTGCTCGACGAAATGCACACGGTCGCGACGCCCGCGGACGCGGACGCCTATCTCGCGCGCCTCGAGTCGTATGCGGTGCAACTCGACGGCGAAACCGAGAGACTGAAAGGCGCGGCCGCGCAAAACGTGGTCGCACCGAACTTTCTGCTCGACAAGACGCTGGCCCAGCTGCGCGTCGCGCGGGCGGGCAGTGTCACGGACTGGTCGCTGGTGACGTCGCTCGGCAAACGCACCGCCTCGATGTCCGGCGACTACGCCGCGCGCGCCGCGAAACTCGCGCGCGAACGCGTCGCGCCGGCGCTCGACCGGCAGATCGAGGAGCTGCTGGCGCACCGTCGCCGCGCCACGAGCGACGCGGGCGTGTGGAAGCTGCCGCGCGGCGACGAGTACTACGCGTGGACGCTGCGGGCTGGCACCACCACCAACATGACACCCGATCAGGTCCACGCGCGCGGCCGCGAGGAGCTGCGCGAATTGCAGTCGCGCATGGACGGCATCCTGCGCAGGGAAGGATTCACGCAGGGCACGGTTGGCGAACGCATGACCGCCCTCGGCAAGGAACCGCGGTTCGCGTTCGAGGAAAGTGACGCCGGGCGCGCGAAGCTCATGGCGTATCTCAACGCGCGCGTCGCTGACATGCGCATGCGCCTGCCACGCGCCTTCGCGACACTCGTGCCCGGCAACTTCGAGATCAAGCGCATGGCACCCGAGGTCGAGCCTGGCGCACCCAGCGCCTACGGCGGCCCGGGATCCATCGATGGCAAGGTGCCCGGAAAATTCTGGATCAACATGCACCAGATGAGCGTGTTCACCACCTACAACACGCCGACACTCACCTATCACGAGTCGCTGCCCGGCCACGTCTGGCAGGGCGAGTACACCTTCAAGCTACCGCTGATCCGTTCGCTGTTGGGATTCAACGCCTACACCGAGGGCTGGGCGCTGTATGCCGAGCAGCTCGCCGACGAACTCGGCGTGTACGACGAGGATCCTTTCGGACGTCTCGGGTATCTCCAGTCCATTGCCTTTCGCGCCTGCCGCCTGGTCGTCGACACGGGCCTGCACGTGAAGCGCTGGACGCGCCAGCAAGCCATCGAATGGTTCTCGACTACCAATGGCTCGACGGTGGACGAGGTCTCCGGCGAAGTGGATCGTTACTGCGCCTGGCCGGGACAGGCGTGCGGGTACAAGGTGGGCCACAGCGAGATCAACCGGCTGCGCTCCCGGGCGCAAACGGCACTGGGGAAAAAGTTCGAGTTCCGCCGGTTCAATGACGCGCTGGTCCTGTGCGGCGGCGCGCCCATGCTGACGCTCGGGCGGATCATCGACCGGTTCATCGCGCAGAGTCGTTGAGGGACCGGTAATCGATTCCGACTTCGCCCGAACGAGCGGGGTGTTATCTCCCTTTCCGCATGACCAAACTCATCATCGCCCTCAGTTTCGCCGCCGTGCTGCTCATCGGCGGCCTGCTCCAGCTGTTGCGGAACAGCAGCCAGCCCATGGGAACTCCGGAACAGCTCGAGCGCGCGAAGCAGCGCAACCTCGAGCTCGAGGCCGAAGAGAAGCGCGAGCGCGGCGAGTAGTCAGTCGCAATTAATGTGGTATGTAGTCCAGGTTGACCCTGCGCGACACGACGCCCCTCGCGAAGCCATGGTGGAACGCCGGATCGAGTCGCCCCTGGAGCTCGTGGCTCACAATAATATCGATACTGCAACGCGTGACTGGCGACGTTGAGTTCGCAAATGTGACCATGGGATCGATGCGGACGGATTCACGACCATCGGAGTTGGTGTCGTCGCTCAGATCGCCGCCCGAAAAGCCGTGCGTGCCGTTGAGAAACGTGCAATCGGCTTCGTAGTTCAGTTCGACGAGCGCCGGCGTGCCGTTTGGCGTCCATGAGACCAGCACGGTATCGCCGTTGGTGACCTGCTGGTGATTCGCCGGCGTCAACATGTAAAAAGGTGGCGGCAGGGTCACGCGCGAGTCCGGGGCGGACTGGGCTTCCCGGCGATTGAACGACACCACGTATTCGACGCCCGGCTGGTAGTCGAAGCGGGCGATGTAATCCGGCGCAAATACGGAATCGTTGTCGGCCATGGTGCGGCAGGTGTTGTTGAGGCAGGCGCGGAAATAATCGCCGCCGTCCAGCCGGTACGACTCGCCGAGCAGCTGGCCGTCGTTCAGGTTGGCGCGCACCACTGCGATGCCCGGTTCGGTGGATTCGACCGTCAACCAGATGGTCATCCGGCTGGTCGGCACCGCGCCACCCTCGGGTCCGCTCGTGGAACTGCTCTTGGGTCCGCCGCAGGCCGGCAGCAACGCGAACGCAGCCGCCAAACCCAGCATTTGTGAGTATCCTGATCGCATCGCCCGCTCCCTGAAGTGACTTCTCGTTTTTGTTAGGGGCGAACAATTACCCCGGCCGCATCGCGAAACAACTGCACTGAAGTGGGTAGCGGATTCCGCTACCTTTGGCGACGGTATCTGGTACCGGGTCGATCAGTGCGCGGCGGCGGCCGCCATCTTCGCCGGATCGTGCCGGTAGCGGAACACGAACGGAAACACGACGCCGAGCGCGAGCGCGTACCCCGCGAACGTCAGCCAGATGCCGTGCCAGTCGCGTACGCCGCTCACCGTGTAATGGTCGACCACGGCGCCCGCGAGCATCGTGCCGAAGAAGGCACCGAGCCCATTCGTCATGATCATGAAGAGCCCCTGCGCGCTTGCTCGGATACGCGGGTTCGCCTCGAGGTTCACGAACATCGAACCTGAGATATTGAAAAAGTCGAAGGCCATGCCGTACACGATCATCGACAGCACGAGCATCCACAGACCCGGGCCTGGGTCGCCATAGGCGAAGAGCCCGAAGCGGAACATCCAGGCGAATATCGCGATCAACATGACGACCTTGATGCCGAAGCGCCTCAGGAAGAATGGGATCGTGAGGATGAAGAGCGTCTCGGAGATCTGCGAGATCGACGAGAGCAGGATCGGGTGGTGCACACCGAACGAGTCAGGGTAGGTCGACTTGAAATCCGTCAGGAAGTCACCGCCGAACGCGTTGGTGATCTGCAGCGCGCCGCCCAGCAGCATCGCGCAAAGGAAGAAGAACACCATCTGCGTACGCCGGAACAGCACGAACGCGTCGAGACCGAGCGCGGCTGCGAGACTCTTTTTCGCGAGGTCCCGCGCGGGCGGGCAGGCCGGCATCGTGAAGCCGTAGAGGCCGAGGAACGCAGCGGCGCCTGCGCTGATGAAAAGCTGGCCGGTGTTCAGCGTGGAACCTGACAGGTCCGTGAACCACATTGCGAAAACGAAACCGACCGTGCCCCAGACCCGGATCGGCGGGAACTTCTGGATGAAGTTCAGGCCCTGCTGCTCGAGCACGCGGTATGAAATCGTGTTGTTGAGCGCGATCGTCGGCATGTAGACCATCGCATTGAACAGCATGATGAAGTAGAGCGTCTGGTAGTCCCGGACGGTCGAGGCCCAGACCAGGAGTCCTGCGCCCGTCAGGTGCAGGATTCCGTACA
>Ga0134123_10002974_pt1 | contig 11019 bp, 7 predicted proteins | sample KB303_FD_96460 | JGI IMG/M metagenome (GOLD analysis project Ga0134123, IMG submission 96460) | Terrestrial soil microbial communities without Nitrogen fertilizer from Kellogg Biological Station, Michigan, USA - KB3-0-3 | ecosystem: Environmental > Terrestrial > Soil > Unclassified ...
CGCTACCCCCGTGGTCCCACTCGCCCGGCTGCCCGAGCTCCCCGCCCATGAACAGGAGCTTCTTGCCGGGCTGGACGACCTGGCAGCCCAGCAACAGGCGGAGGTTGGCGAAGCGCTGCCACTCGTCCCCGGGCATCTTGCCCAGCAGCGAGCCCTTGCCATGCACCACTTCGTCGTGCGACAGCGGCAATATGAAGTTCTCGGTGTAAGCGTAGAGATGTACGAAAGTAAGCTGGTTATGGTGATAGCGCCGGTGCACCGGGTCCTGGCGCATATAAGCGAGCGTGTCGTTCATCCAGCCCATGTTCCACTTCATCGAGAAACCCAGGCCGCCGATATAGGTGGGCCGCGACACCATTGGCCAAGCGGTGGACTCCTCGGCAAAGGTCAGCGCGCCTGGGAAGTCGCGATGGACCATAATGTTCAACTCCCGCAGGAAGTCGATCGCTTCGAGGTTCTCGCGGCCGCCGAACTTGTTGGGGATCCACTCGCCCGCCTTGCGCGAATAGTCGAGATAGAGCATCGAGGCCACCGCGTCCACGCGCAGCCCATCCACATGGCATTCGCCGAGCCAGTAGTGCGCGCTCGACAGCAGGAAGCTTTTCACCTCGTTGCGGCCGTAGTTGAAGATGTGCGTGCCCCAGTCCTGGTGAAAACCAAGGCGCGGGTCCTCGTGTTCGTACAGCGCGGTGCCGTCGAAGCGAGCCAGCGCGAACGCATCGGTCGGGAAGTGCGCCGGCACCCAGTCGAGGATCACGCCGATGCCGGCCTGGTGGCAGGCGTCGACGAAGAATTTGAAATCCTCCGGAGAGCCGAAGCGGCTGGTCGCCGCGAAATAACCCGTTGTCTGGTAACCCCACGACTCGTCCAGAGGGTGTTCGGAAACCGGTAACAGCTCGATGTGCGTAAAGCCCATGTCCTTGACGTACGGCACCAGGCTCTCGGCAAGCTCGCGGTAACTGTAAAAGCGCCCGTCGGGATGGCGCCGCCATGAGCCCAGGTGGACTTCGTATGCGCTGATCGGCGCATGCAGCCAGTCATTGCCGCCGCGTGCCTTCATCCAGCCGTCGTCCCTCCATAAGTAGGGATGATCCGCGGTGACCCGCGCGGCGGTGCCGGGCCGCAGCTCATAGGCGCGCGCGTAAGGATCGGTCTTGACCAATATTTCGCCGCTGTTGCGGTTGCGGATCTCGTACTTGTAGAGCGCGCCCTCCCCTAATCCCGGGACGAACAATTCCCAGACGCCGCTTACCCCGTGAGTCGACATCGGCAGCGCGCGCCCGTCCCAACGGTTGAAGTCGCCCACTACGCTGACCCGTTGCGCATTCGGCGCCCAACAGGCGAAACGTACCCCGGCAACGCCTTCGCGCACCTCGCTGCTGCTGCCCAGCATGCGGTAAGCCTGTTCGAGCCGGCCCTCGTTGAACAGGTACAGTTCGTCGGCGCTGATCAACGGGCGAAAACCATAGGGGTCGAAAATTTCGAAGTCGCGTTCGGCCTCGTTTACCCGCAGCCTCACCGGCTGGGGCGGGGGCTTGGCTCCGCGCCATGCGAACACTCCGTCCTGATGGATTTTCTCCATCGTTACGAAGCCGGTCAGGGTGTGCACTTCCACCGCAGAGGCGTACGGGCGCAGAACCCGCAGCACCCAGCCCTTGCCTTCGCGGTGCAGCCCGAGCACGCCGAATGGGTCGTGATGGCGCGCACCGACGAGAAAGTCGAGGTCTGTCCCGGAAGGGGCGGAAACAGGTGCTTTTGTGGGCATGGACGGGAAAATCTCGATGGGGCGATGCACGGAATCCGTGACTGCGGGCGAAGCTGCACCTATTATAAGGGGCGCAGTCTGCTGTTCCTCTGCTTTTTGATACCGGTCAAGGGTTTGTGGCAAGCGGAAACGTCCGCACGCTGACGCTTCCGCTCTTTCTACTTGTACACCAGGAGCCATGCGTGGCGAATACTGAGTCAAACGTCCGCTTCGTCAGCCTGATCACCAAGAATACCTACGGGTTGGTGCTCGCCGGCGGACGCGGCAGCCGGTTGAGGAACCTGACCGACTGGCGGGCCAAACCCGCGGTGCCGTTCGGTGGAAAATTCCGCATCATCGACTTCCCGCTGTCGAACTGCGTCAACTCCGGCATCCGCCGCATCGGCATCGCCACCCAGTACAAGTCGCACAGCCTGATCCGCCACATCCAGCGCGGCTGGAGTTTTCTCGACGGACGATTCCACGAATTTGTCGACATCCTGCCCGCCTCGCAGCGCACCCACGAGGAGAATTGGTACCAGGGAACGGCGGATGCGGTTTATCAGAATCTCGACATTCTGCGTTCCTATGAACCGGATCACATCCTGATCCTTGCCGGCGACCACGTCTACAAGATGGACTACGGCAAGCTGCTCGCGTATCACGTAGCCAAGAATGCCGATATGACGGTGGCCTGCCTTGAAGTGCCGGTCGAGGAAGCGAAGGCCTTCGGCGTGATGGCGGTGAACGACGACTGGCGAGTAACCGCGTTTCAGGAAAAACCGTCACGGCCGCCGTCGATCCCGGGAAATCCGGCGTTGTCCCTGGCGAGCATGGGAATTTATGTCTTCAATGCCCCATTCTTGTACGAGCAACTTGAGCGCGACACCGATACTTCCGGCTCCAGCCACGATTTCGGCAAGGACATCATTCCCTACCTGGTGCCGCGCTACAGCGTGTTTGCGCAACGCTTCGACGACAGCTGCGTGGGTATGGAGGGCAAGCCGGCTTATTGGAAAGACGTGGGAACCGTGGATGCATATTGGGAAGCGAACATGGATTTAACGCGTGTCACCCCCGATCTGAACATGTACGACACCGAGTGGCCGATCTGGACGCACCAGGAGCAATTGCCGCCGGCCAAGTTCGTCTTCGACGACGACGGACGGCGCGGCATGGCGGTGGACTCGGTGGTATCCGGCGGCTGCATCATCAGCGGTGCAAAGATCGCGCGCTCGCTGCTGTTTTCCAAGGTGCATGTGCACAGTTACAGCAGCATCGAGGACTCGGTGATCCTTCCGGACGTCGAAGTGCACCGCAGCGTACGCCTGAGGCGCGTGGTGGTGGAAAAGCGCTGCACCCTCCCCGAAGGTCTCGCGGTCGGCTTTGATCCTGCAGAGGACCGCAAGAGATTCCACGTATCCGAGCGCGGCATCACGCTGATCACGCCGGAAATGCTGGGGCAGGAAGTATTGCATCAGCGTTGAGGGAGCGGAGGCGATGAGCGGCAGTTCAAAGCTGGACCTGGTCCTGCTGTGGCATATGCACCAGCCGGATTTCCGCGATCGCGCCACCGGCGAATACGCCCAGCCCTGGGTATATCTGCACGCGATCAAGGACTACAGCGACATGGCCGCGCATCTGGAGAATCACCCCAAGGTGCGCGCGGTGGTCAACTTCACCCCGGTGCTGCTCGACCAGCTCGAGGACTATGCAGATCAGTTCGCGAGCGGACGCTTTCGCGACCCCCTTCTGCGACTGCTTGCCCATCCAGACCTGTCCCGGCTTGATGCTGCCGAACGCTCGCTCGTATTGCGCTGCTGCTTCAAGGCCAGTCATCACAAGATGATCGAACCGTACCCGGCTTATCGGCGGTTATGGGACTTCTACACCCTGACGCAGCAACCCGGAGCCGCCGGGGAGAGCTACCTTTCCGCGCAGTACCTCGGCGATCTGCTGACCTGGTACCACTTGGCCTGGGTGGGCGAGACCGTGCGTCGGCGCGATCAGACAGTCCCGCAACTGCTGGCCAAGGCGCAGAACTTCTCTCACGCCGACCGCATGCAGCTCGTCGAACTGATCGGCCGCGAATCCAGCACGGTAGTGTCCCGCTACAGCAAGCTCGCGGCACTTGGGCAGGTCGAACTCACCACCAGCCCCGCATCTCACCCCATCGGTCCGCTGCTGATCTCCTTCGAGGCGGCGCGGGAAACCGTTCCCGGCGCACAGCTGCCGAAAAGTTCGCACTACCCCGGGGGACGCATGCGCGCATCGGCGCATATCGCCGCGGGCAGAGACAGCCACATCCGCCGGTTCGGCCAGGCCCCACGCGGCATGTGGCCTGCCGAAGGCGCGATCTCGCAGGTATTCGTCGACCTGCTCGCAGACGGCGGGTGCGAATGGATTGCCAGCGGCGAAGGCGTGCTGCTGAACAGCCTGCGCAAGCATCACGCACCCATTCCCGAGCGGCACAAATTTCTGTACCGGCCTTACAGGCTCGGTGACGGTGCCAAGCCTGTGACCTGCTTTTTTCGCGATGACCGCCTGTCGGACCTGATCGGCTTCGAGTATTGCAATTGGCACGGCAAGGATGCGGCGGCGCATTTCATCGGCGAGTTGAAAGGGATCATGCGGCAGGCCGATACGTCCGAGCGCCGCGTCGTGAGTGTCATTCTGGATGGCGAGAATGCCTGGGAATACTACCCCTACAACGGCTATTTCTTTCTCGATGAACTGTATGGGGCACTGGAGTCGCACCCGGAGATCGAAACTACGACCTTTGCGCGGTTGCTGGACGAACAGAGACACGTGGAACCCATGCCCGCGCTGACTGCGGGCAGCTGGGTGTACGGCAATCTTGCCACCTGGATCGGTGCCCCGGAGAAGAACCGTGCCTGGGACCTGCTCTGTGCCGCGAAGCAGAGTTTCGATCTGGTGGCGGCGAGCGGTCGCCTCAGCGACCGGGAACTCGCGGAAGCGATCGGGCAACTCGCAGACTGCGAGGCTTCGGACTGGTTCTGGTGGTTCGGTGACTACAATCCGAGCGAGTCGGTGCTGGCATTCGATCGCCTCTATCGCCATAAGCTCGGCAATCTGTACCGGCTTCTGAAATTGCCGGTTCCGGCCGAACTCGACACGCCGGTCAGTCAGGGCGGGGGCGAGGCCGAGCTCGGCGGCGCCATGCGCCGCGCATCCTGAAAAAAACCAATTTCCCACAGAGGATTCTTCACAATAGAAATGTCAACCGTGGCTCAGGGCTCTTGCTCCGGTTTTCGCGGCCTCGGCGCACGGTTGACCTGACCGATATCTGCTACGACTCAGATAAGGCATACACGAATGATTCGGTTTTCTCTCTGCCGTGGCTAAAAAGGTTTCGCTCCTGTTCGGCGTGCACGCACACCAGCCCGCGGGCAATTTCGAGGAGGTGTTGAACGACGCGCATGCGCGTTGCTACCGGCCTTTCATCGAGACCTTTTATCGCTACCCGGACTTCAAGCTGTCGGTGCATTTCAGCGGTTGGCTGCTCGGATACCTGATCGAGCATTTCCCGGCAGACATGGCGAAGCTGCGCGAGATGACTGCACGTGGCCAGGTGGAGATGTTCGGCGGCGGCGACACCGAACCCGTTCTCGCTTCGATTCCCGAGCGCGACCGCCGGTCTCAGCTTGCTGCGTTGTCGGACCGTCTCCACGCCGCGTTCGGACAGCGGCCCGGCGGCGCCTGGCTCACCGAACGGGTGTGGGAATCGGCGGTGGCTCCGTCGCTTGCCGACTCGGGCATCCGTTACGTCGCCGTGGACGATTACCATTTCCTCTGTGCCGGCAAGCACAGCGAGCAATTGACCGGCTACTACAGCACCGAGGAGGGCGGTATACGCCTGGACCTGTTCCCGATCTCGGAAGCGCTGCGCTACCGCATACCCTTTTCCACTGCGCCCGAGGCCATCCAGTATCTGGAATCGTGTGCCACCGAAGACGGAGCGGCGGCGGGGATCTATTTCGACGACATCGAAAAGCTTGGCATCTGGCCCGAGACCTATCAATGGGTGTACGAGAAGCAATGGCTGAAGCTGTTCATCGAGGGGGTGCTGGCGTCGCCTTTGATCGAACCGGTGCTCTACGGCGACTTCGCACGACAACACCCGACGCGCGGGGTGGTTTACCTGCCCGCCACTTCGTACATCGAGATGAACGAGTGGACCTTGGACGCCGAGCGGGCGGACGTCTTTGCCGTCCTGGTGAAGCAGGAGAAAGACCAGAATCGTTACGACAGCAGTAAGCCCTTCCTGCGGGGCGGCATTTGGCGCAATTTCATTTCCCGCTACTCGGAGTCCAACTGGATGCACAAGCGCATGCTGCGGGTTTCCGGGCGGGTTGCGGCTCTCGGCAAGAAATCGACCCGGCGCATGCGCGAGCTTCTGCACCTTGCCCAGGCAAACGACGCTTACTGGCACGGCCTGTTCGGCGGAATCTACCTGCCGCACCTGCGCCGCTCGGTATGGAATGCGATCGTCGACCTCGAGGCGTTGCTCGACAAGGCATCGCCGCGTAAGCACACGGTTTTGGACCTGGACCTCGACGGCCATGACGAGATCTTCCTGAACAGCGGCAAGCTGCAGGCGGTAATCCGCGACGACAGCCTCGGTACAGTGCATGAGCTGGATTCCTACGTTCTGCGCCAGAACTTTGGCGATACCCTGGCGCGTCGCGCGGAACACTACTACCGCAAGATACGCCAAGGCGAACACGGCAGTCACTCCGGACAGGGCATTCCCTCCGCTCACGACCGCGTCCAGTTCAAGCATCCGGTTTCTCCGGAAGACCTGACTGCGGACGTCTACCCGCGGACGATGTTCCTGGACAGGATCAGGGATCAGCTGCACCCTGTTCAGTACGCACTGCGCTCTGTTACTGCGAACGCTGTCGAACTGACCGGGCCGGGCCTGACGAAAAGGATCTCGGTGAAAGCCAACACGCTGACAGTGGAGTACCGGTTCGAAGGCGAACCGGCCGACTTCGAGACCGAGATCAACCTGGCCATGCCGAGCTGCGACGGCTTTCTCGGCCGCTATGTCGTGAACGCAGAAATACCAGGCGGCTTCGGACAGGCGTTGAACTGGGAAAGCATCAAGTCGTTGACTCTCGAAGACGGGGTACTCGGCGGCAAAGTTACGCTCACGTCCGGCATGCCGGTCAGTATCAGCGCTGCGCCACACAAGACGGTCTCGCAGTCTGAAGGCGGATTCGAAAAAATCATGCAGGCAGTGACTTTGCGGCTGGCGTGGCAAGGCGTCCGGCAGACCATTACCTTGGTAGTGAACTGAATCGACAGCCGGCGCGCACCGGTACAGTCCGCGCATTTCGGCTCGCCTCAATTCCGTGCGGCCCGAGGCGTCGTCCGGGCAGTTGTGCGTAGTTTCCCACTGGCAAAGTTGCCATTTCTCCTCTATAAAAAAGGGAGGCACCCAACCAGAAGGATGAGCAGCCATGAACCAGGATGAATACGTCGAACGGATGAAGAAACAGATAGACGAGTGGAACGCCAAGCTTGCCAAATGGCGAGCTGAAGTGCAGAAATCCCAGGTGCATCTCAAGACGCAGTACGAAGCCCAGATCAGGGCGCTGGAAAAACAGCGCGATGAAACGATCAAGCGTCTGAACGAAACTCGTGAAGCCAGTCAGGCAGCGTGGCAGGAAGTGAGCAAAGGCGCCGAAAGTGCCTGGAAGACGCTTTACGCAAGTTACGAAAAGGCCTGGACGGAGTTTCACAAGAAGAGGCCTTAACGGGGTGATAGTCGACGAGTTGCCGCCCGAAGGCCGGCCCAGAGGCGTTGATCGTCACACGCGCAGCCCAAAAATGCGGGGACGGAATACGCCCCGTCCATGGATTGCTACTTCCAGCTAGGCGTCACTAACTGAACAGGAGGATCGAAATGCGGAGCAAGTATGCCGTCGTTTCAGGTGTTGTCTTCGGCGTGGTAGCCGTTCTTCAAGCGGTGCGGGCTCTGTATCAATGGCCGGTTCATATCGGCGATGCTGACATACCCGTGTGGGGTTCCTGGGTTGCAGTGGTCGTTGCCGGTGGTCTGTGCACCTGGGCGTTTCAATCCGCGCACAAGTAATTCTTCATGCACGCCCTGTGCGCAAGTTCCGTCGCCGCGGTGCCGCGCAAAAACATCCTTCGCAGCCGGCGCGCCGCCCCGCTCGGCGGGGATGAGATCCGTCGACCGGAGGACCCATGGAGGCAGTGAAAAACGCGAGCAATCTCTATGAAGTCGAGCGCAGAGCCGAGCACGCTGCGCGGCCCGGCTTTCGCATCACCGAACTGCAGATTTCTCCCACTCAGAAGGTGCCCTGGCACTACCACAACAATGTGCAGGACACCTTTTATGTTCTCAGTGGAAATCTGCGGATATTTCTGCGCGAGCCCAAGGAGGACGTGCGCTTGGGGCCCGGGGAGACCTACACTGCAAAGGCCCGCCGCCCGCACCTGGTGACCAATGACGGCGACATTTCTGCTACGTTTCTGGTGCTGCAAGGCATCGGCGAGTACGATTTTGTCCCGCTCGTCCAGAAGTAATGTCCGACTCGACTGACATTCCCATCGCCATGAAAGGAGCGAAGAATAATGAGGCCGGTGTCGATGGCTGGTTACCCATGTTCCATACTGTTGAGACTGTGGTTCGTGATCCTGGTGTTTGGTCTTTCCGGATGCGCCACCACCACCTTTCGAAAGCCGCCGCCGCCGTATTCCGGCGCAGATCCTTTCCAGAAGGTTTACATCTATTCGTTCGTCGATATCCGTGAGAAGGAGATCGGTACCAATTTCATGGCGGAACTGGAACGCCAGTTTGGCGAAGCGCTCACTCAGCATGGCGTTGCCAGCGAACAGCTCTGGTTCATGAAATCCCCGCACGCTTCCGTATTCTCCCTCGGACAGACGCCCACGGGATTCCAGAAGGGCACGACCAAGGTCCCGGTTGTCGAGGTTATCGTGGCCAACCAGAAAGTGGAGCGGGCGTACGAACCGTCTCATCGCATGATTATTTTTCCCGCATCGATCACCACCGGCGGCAATGGCCCGACCTACGATTTTCGATGGGACATCATGGATGTGAAGTCCGGCCATCTGGATTGGACCGCCACCTCGTCAACCAGCGTGACCAACTGGGCCAAGGCCGACGAAAGTCCTGTCGAGCGCGCCCAGCTGATGGTCAAAGGGATCATCGACGAAATGAAGAAAGCCGGGGTGCTGAAGGCCCAGTAGTTCTGCAATGACGGAGCTGAGGCAGTTTGGTTAGAAATCAGCGGGTGTGGATCTTAAAGTGCGCGAGCGGCCGATCAAAGAAGAGCGGTCGCCGATATCTCCACTGACGGCATTTCCATCCTATCCCACCTAACCTCCCGAGCGGTCCCAAATGGTGTAGGTTGTCGGCCCTGGAGACGTCGCGGAGATCGATAGCGTGCGAGCGCAAAATGCCTGCTGAAACAGCAACCATCGCGACGATTGCAGGCCGTTGGCTTGCGCAACTCGAACGGGCCCTCGCCGAGTCCGACGACCGTGTGCTCAAGAGCCTGTTTCATCCCGACTGCTATTGGCGCGATGTGCTGGCCCTGACCTGGCGGATCAGGACAGTCAGTGGCCTTGACGCTGTCGTTGGGGAACTGAAAGCGCATGCCAGCCGGGTCAATCCCGCTGGTTTCAGACCGGATAACCGTCGGACTGCGCCCCGGCGGGTGACGCGCGCCGGCACCGCCACGATCGAAACAATCTTCAAATTTGAAACCGCCCACGGTCGCGGCAGCGGCGTGCTACGGCTGACCCCCGACGACAGTGACGGTAGCACGCTCAAGGCGTGGACCCTGCTTACTACGCTCGAAGAACTCAATGCGTCCGAGGAATCGGTGGCAAGATCCCGCAAAGGCAAGGTTTTTGCGCGCGATTTTCGGGGCCCCAACTGGCTCGACGTCAGGAGATCCGACGCGGAATATGCGGGAAGGGACCCGCTCGTGCTTGTCGTCGGCGGCGGGCAGGCCGGTCTTTCGATTACCGCACGCCTGACCCACCTGCAGATCGATACGCTCATCGTGGACCGGGAACAGCGCATCGGCGACAACTGGCGCAACCGCTACCACGCTCTGACCCTGCACAACCAGGTGCACGTTAACCACCTTCCATACATGCCTTTCCCGCCGAACTGGCCGACCTATATTCCGAAGGACAAGCTTGCCGGCTGGTTCGAGGCGTACGTGGAAAGCATGGAGCTCAACTACTGGGCGGCCACCGAATTCGAGGGCGGAGCATACGACGAGAAAGAGAAACGCTGGTCCGTGATGTTGCGTCGGGCGGACGGCAGCCGGCGGACGATGCATCCGCGACACGTGGTCATGGCCACCGGGGTCAGCGGCATTCCGAACCTTCCCGAAATTCCATCGTTGCGCAAATTCGGCGGAAAGATCCTGCACTCCAGCCAATACGGCGACGGTGAGGCATGGACCGGCAAGAACGTGCTCGTCCTCGGCACCGGCAACAGCGGCCACGATATTGCACAGGATCTGCATTCAAGCGGCGCCAGGGTTACGCTGATACAGCGCAGCCCGACATTGATCGTCAATATCGAACCGAGCGCGCAACTTCCCTACGCGTTGTATGACGAAGGACCTCCGCTGGAGGACTGCGACCTGATCACCATGTCCATACCCCTTCCGCTGGCAAGGAAGAGTCATGTCGCCCTGACCGAGCAAGCGAAGCAGCTGGACAGGGAGCTCCTCGAAGGGCTGGAGCGCAGGGGGTTCAAGCTGGATTTCGGGGAAGAGGGAACGGGCTGGCAGTTCAAATACCTCACGCGCGGCGGCGGCTATTACTTCAATGTCGGCTGCTCCGACCTGATCGTCGAAGGCGAGATAGGGCTGGTGCAATTTGGCGACATCGCGGAATTCGTCGCGGAAGGCGCGCGAATGCGCGCGGGCAATACGCTTGCGGCAGATCTGATCGTTCTGGCCACCGGCTACAAAGGTCAGGAAGTTCTGGTTCGCAAGTTGTTCGGCGATGAGGTGGCCGCGCGCGTCGGCCCAATCTGGGGGTTCGGTGAGGAACAGGAGTTGCGCAACATGTTCACGCGCACCCCGCAGCCGGGTCTCTGGTTTATAGCCGGCAGTCTGGCCCAGTGCCGCATTTACTCAAAATACCTGGGCCTGCAGATCAAGGCCAGCGAGACCGGGCTGCTGTCGAAAGTTGCGCCGGTGCAGAAATCAACTTCAGCCGAAGGACAGGAA
>Ga0134123_10002975_pt1 | contig 11019 bp, 10 predicted proteins | sample KB303_FD_96460 | JGI IMG/M metagenome (GOLD analysis project Ga0134123, IMG submission 96460) | Terrestrial soil microbial communities without Nitrogen fertilizer from Kellogg Biological Station, Michigan, USA - KB3-0-3 | ecosystem: Environmental > Terrestrial > Soil > Unclassified ...
CACCAGGCAGACCGGTAACCCGAAGGGCACCTTCGCCTGGGCGTCGGGCAGCTTGTAGGTCCCGGGGGCGATGGTGGCGACCGCCTTCCTCGCCAGGCTCTCCTTCAGCTTGTTCGCCGTGGAGGCGGGATCGCCGCTGTTGCTCGACTCCACCCAGTAGGCGCAGAGCTGGAAGGCGGGCTTGACCACCAGCGCGTCCCGCCAGCGAGGGTCGCCGACGTAGGCCTCGGGACCGGGGCACCCGGCGAAGCGCGGTCCCACGTCGGTGGCATCGGCGTCGGGCAGTCCCGGCGCGGGATCGGTGGCAGCGTCGGCGGGGCCCGGCACTGCCACCGCGCGATCGGCGGCGCCGCCCTCGAGCGCGGGCCGCTCTTCCGCGCCGGCATCGCTCGCGGGGGCCGACGCCGCGCCACAGCCGGCGAGCGCCAGAGCGGCCAACGGGAAGAGACTTGCAGTCCGGTTCGCCATGCGCCGCCGGGAAAGCAACCGACGTACCGGCGCACGATTGCAACGTTGTCCTCGCCGAGGCCAGGGGTGAAGAACGGTTCCTTCTCCCCTCCTCGTCGGGTGCGGGAAGTTTCTCTCTCCCTTCGGTCTCTGACCGAGGGGTGGATTCGCCCGGGAGGATCGCGGCCTCGAATCTTCGCGGCACGCAGCGAAAAGCTGACGCCAGCCCGCGCCCACGACCGACCCGAACAAGTTGGCGCTCCGGGAGCCCAAAAGAAGAGATGGACCGTTCTCGTGGCCGGTGGCTGGCGGCGTGGTTCGCCCTGGCCGGGCTGGCGTCGCCAGCGGCGGCGGCCCCCGTCGACGTGGTGCCGGGGACTCCGGAGGTGGCCTGCCCGGACCAGGTCGCCGTGCAGGAGGCGCTGTTCGCGCAGGTCGGCAACAGCGCCCCGGCCGGCGGCTGGCGGCTGAGCTACCGGAGCACCGGTGACACCGCCGACGCTGCGCGAGGGCGGCGCGGCGCTCTCCGCCTCGACCTGACGGACGATCGCGGGCAGTCGCGGCTGCAACGCCAGCTACGCGTGGAAGGCGGCGACTGTCGCGCCCGGGCCGAAGCGATCGCGCTCATCGTCTACCGGTTCTTTGCCCAGCTTGGAGGCGCCGGCAGCGAATCGCTGCCCCCGTCGCCCCCGCTGGCCCCGGTGCTTCCGTCTTCGCCGCCACCGCTGCCGCACGCATCGCCGCCGCGGCGCACGACGGCGCTTGCGCGCGAATCACCCCCGTCGCGTTCGCCGCCACCACCGTCACCTCCGCCGGCGGCGCTGGTGGCGGCCGCCCCCGCTCGTCCGCCGGGGCGGCTGCGCCTGTCGCTCGAGGCCGGGGCGGGGCTGTGGACGCGGCGACCCGGCGCCGGCACGACCGTCCTCGGCCTTCGCGTCGCCTCGGCGAACCTCGAGGCCGCCTTCAACCTCCTGGGCCCGCGCGCGGCGGCTGAGGAGCGGTCGGCCGAGGGGGGAGAGGCGCAGGTCTCGGCCCTGGGGACGGCCATCTCGCTCGGTCCCGTCCGGGAGAAGGGACGGCTGCGCCTGGTCGGAGGTCCGATGTTGATCGTCTGCCGCGAATGGGCGCGCTCCCGCAAGATCGCGATCTCCGCCGACAACACCGGGACGACGGCCGCGCTCGGGGTAGCGGCGGGCGCCTCCTGGCGGCTCTGGGGGGGCCTTCGCCTGGGCATGGACGCCGGCCTCGGCCACGCGGTGCTGGGCGATCGGTTCGTGGTCGGCGGATGGGGCCCGGTCCTGGCGCCACCGCCCTGGCAGGGCATGGTCTTGGCGCGCCTCGGCTACACGGTTTCGCCATGACCGGCTCCGGGCGCCAAACATCGGGGGCGCCGCCGCGCTCTAAGCGGATCGAGGGACCTTTCGTGCAGGCCTTGGCCTCGACCGATTCGCTGCTCGGCCGCTGCGTCGCCGGCGACCACTCCGCGTGGCGCGAGCTGCATCGATCGCTGCATCCGGCGGTGGTGGCGTTCCTGCGCCAGATGGGCGTCGGGCCCGAGGACGTCGACGATGTCTGTCAGGACGTCTTCCTCCAGGTGGCCCGCTATCTGCCGCAGTTCGAGCATCGGGCCGAGCTCAAGACGTGGGTCTACAAGATCTGCGCGAGCCAGGCGACGCGTCTGCGGCGCAAGCGCGCCGTCCGCCGCGCCCTCGCCGGCATGCTGCGGATGGTGGCGCCCGCGGCCAGCCCGGGGGCGCATCGGGCGCTGGCTGCCCTCGACGCGCAGAAGGAGATGGAGCTGGGCCTGGCGCGCATGAGCGAAAAGCAACGCCTGGTCTTCGTGCTCTACGAGCTGCACGGCCTGAGCGGCGAGGAGATCGCTCGCGTGACCGGAAGCCCGCCGGCCACGGTGCGCGGGCGCCTGCGAGAAGCCCGCCTCGCGTTCTGCCAGGGCCGCACCGGCGGCGAGGAAGAGGCGCCATGAGCGAGCAGAAGCACGGCGGGAATGTACCGGCTGGGCCGGCGGCCGCGGCGGACCTACCGGCGCGGCTCTCGGGCGAGCGCAGCCACGAAGGGGATCTGGTGCGGCGTTACCTGCGGCGCCCCCACGGCTCCTCCGAGTCGCAGTCCTGGTACGAGTTCGAGGCCGCCCTGTTCGCCGGACCGCCCGGGTGGCGTTCCCGGGCGCCGCGTGCGCTCGCGGCCGTGATCGGCGCCGCCGTGCTGGCGGCTTCCCTGCTGTGGCTGCTCCGGCCGGCCAGGCCCCCCGCCGAGCTGGCGACGCACGACCCCGTCGTGGAACCCCCGGCGCCCACGAACCGGCCAGCGGCTCGCCGGCCGGCGACCGTCCCCGCCGCCCGAGGGCCCGCGGCCCCGAGGACCGTCGCGCTCGGCTCCAGGCCTCGTGCGCTCGAGCCCGGGCGCTGGACCATCGCCGAGGAGGCGTCGCTTGAGCTCGGGCCGCGCAGCTCGGCCCGGGCCGCGCTCTCCCCGGCTGGTTCACCCGTGCTCGCGCTGGTGCGCGGGCGGATCGCGCTCGCGGTGGTGCACAAGCCGCGCTCGGCACCCTTTCGCCTGTCCGCGGGGCGGTACCAGTTCACGGTGCTGGGTACGACGTTCACCGTGGAGCGCACGCCGGAGCACGTCGACCTCGTGGTCTCGGAGGGGCACGTCGCGGTGTCACGGGGCGGCCACCGTCTGGCGGTGGTGTCCGCCGGAGAACAATGGTCGAGCGGCGCCACCGCGCCGGCGGCGCCGGCCGTGGCGCCGCCGAGTGGACCTGCAGAGTGCGCCGCCCCCGGGGCCAATCGACCCGGGCCGGCCGCGCTGTCCTGCCTGCGCGCGCAGGCCGCCGGTGACGGGCTGCGCGCGCAGATCGCGCTCTATCACATCGGTCGCATCAACCAGGAGGATCTCCGCGAGCCGGCGGGCGCGCTGGCCACGTTCGAGGAGCTCAGGCGCCGCTTCCCGGACGGCCCGTTGCGCGCCGAGAGCGATCTCTCGATCGTGCAACTGCTGGCGGCGACGGGGCGGCACCGCGAGGCGCTCGACGAGAGCGCGGCCCTGCTCGCGCGGGGCTCGAGCCCGGAACGCTCGGCCGAGCTGCGGCTCCTGCGCGGGAACCTCTACCGCGGAGCGCTCGCCGACCTCACCCGCGCCGTGGAGGAGTATCGCCTGGCCTCGGACCTGACCGCGACCGCGGCGGCCACGCCGGCCGCGGACGAGGCCCTCTATCTGCACGCGCTGACCCTGGAGGCCCTGGGCCGGCGACAGGAGGCTCAGGACCGCTACCAGCTCTACCTCGCGCGCGAGCGGCCGGCGCACGAGAAGCAGGCCCGCGAGGCGCTTCTTCGTCTCGAGCAAACATCGGGCGCGTCCCCCGGCTCTAACTGACCCGAGGAGGCATCTGTCCATGACCAAGTCCACCACGAGAACCCGGGTTCCTGTGTCCCTTCCCCTGCTGGTCGCGTGCGCGGCCCTGGCGCTCGGCTGCACCGACAAGCCGCTGGGCGACACGGGACAGGACGGCGGGGCTGGCACGTCGGGCGCGTCCCCCATGCCCACGGGTGGCGGCAGCGGCCAGGGAACCGGCGGGACATTCGGAGGAGGCGGGAGCGGGACGGGGGGATCGCCCGGAACTGGCGGCGCTGCCGGAGGCGCCGGCGGGGGATTCGGGGGAGGCGGGAGCGGTGGATCCGCTGGAACTGGCGGTGCCGCTGGAGGTGCCGGCGGCTTCGGGGGATTCCCAGGAGGCGGAAGCGGTGGGGGGGGATCGACCGGAACCGGCGGAGCGGCAGGAGGAGCCGGCGGCTTCGGCGGGGGATTCCCCGGAGGCGGGGGATCGACGGGAACTGGCGGCGCCGCCGGAGGTGCCGGCGGGGGCTTCGGAGGAGGCGGGGGATCGTCCGGAACTGGCGGAGCGCCGGGAGGAACCGGCGGCAGCGGCGGAGGGTTCGGGGCATGAGTTAGCGTGCCCTGAGATGGGCAGCCCGCTTCCGGGCCGCCGAGCCCCGGACGTGCGCTAAGTTTCCGCCCGAGATGAATCGCGTCCGGGTGGCCGTGCTGCTCCTGTCGTCGCTCGCGTGCGCCAAGCGCTGGAGGCCCGCGGATCCGTCCGTCCTGGCCAGCGCGCGGGGCCGGACCATCGGCGTCGTCAGCACCCAGCCGGCCAGCTTCGTCGTGCGTACGCCCTTCGACAACCAGCTGGTCAGCTGGCCCCTCATGGTCGCGGAGGGCAAGAAGATCGTCGAGAAGAACCACATCGCCGATCCCTCGGCGGCCATCGCCTCGCGCCTGGTGATGGCGGTGGCCGCCAAGTACGCCCTCGTCGCGCGGACCCCGCGGCCGATCTCGATCTCCCCCCAGAAGGTCTCGTGGGACACCGACCTCTACCTCGAGGTGACGACCGAACACTGGGCCGTGGATTACTTCCTCGACGACTGGGCCCACTACCGGCTGCACTACGAGGCCAGCGTCCAGCTCCACGACTCGCGAACTGGCCGGGTGATCGCCTCGGGGCAGTGTCAGTCGCACCCGGAGGATCCCAGTGGAGCCCCCACCCACGACGAGATGCTGGCCGGGGAGGCGGCGCTTCTCAAGAAGAAGCTGGCGGACGCCGCCACCGCCTGCACGCAGGTCCTCTCCCGGGACCTCTTTGCCATCCGGCTGCCCGATGATCCGATCCCCGAGCCCGTGCCGGTCGACCGGAAAAAGGTCTACGCCACCTGCCACCTCGAGGACACGCCCGCCTGGAAGACGGCCGGCCCCGCCGAGAGGCACCGCATGCTCGATGAGTGCTGGAACAAGCGTGCGCCACCCGCACCGAAGGTGGAGCGGATGGCGCCCGCGGAACCGATAAGGAATTAGGTCAGACCAACCGGGAGGTGGCGACGCCTCAGCTCGCCTGCGGGACCGGGACGTCGTGATGCACCACGCCCCCGGAGGCTTGCATGCCCTCCGGGGGTGCGGAACTGTCCGGTTCGCTCACGCGTCTAGAACTCGCCGCCGATGCGGGCGGTGACGTCCCAGGTGTTGGTGTGCGAGTTCTCGCCCTGGTTCTGCAGCACGTTTCTCAGCAGGTCGTCATCCCAGGTCACGCGACCCGTGCCGTGCAGGTCGAACGTGATGCCGTTGATGTTACCGATGGCGATGCCGGCGCCGAAGGGCACCAGGCCCTGGTTGTCGTAGTCCAGGAACCCGGTCCCGTAGACGTTCTGGCGCTTGATGGAGAGCTGCCTCCACCCGACGCCGCCGAACACGTAGGGCCGGAACATGCCATAGGGATACTGGACGCGCAGGGCCGCCTCGGTCCCCTGACCAAGGAGATAGGCGTCGGTGGAGAAGCCGGCCATGTTGATGTTCTGGCTCGAGCCGACGTAGGCCAGATCCAGACCCACCGGCAGGCGGCTGCCGAGTGTCAGGCGGACGTCCCAGGTCACGCCGGGGTCCGTGAAGCTCCGGGCGCGCTGCTGGGTGAAGTCCACGACACCCGCACCGGCGGACAGCGCGATGCCGATGCCGCTCATCGGACGTGGCTCGGCGGCGCGTGCGTACAGGCCCTCCTCACCGGTGGTCGTCACCGGTGCCGGCGGCGGCGACGGTGTCGGCTCGGGCGGCAGCGGCTCGACGGGAGCCGTGGCCTGCGGCGCGGGCGCGGGCGGCTGCTCGGGCTCGGCCGTGGGCGCCGGCGCGGGCGCGGGCGTCTCTGCCTTGGCCTCCGCGGGCTTGCACGTCTTCACCACCGCCACGCGGTCGGACGGGGTGGCTTTCTGCTCCTCGGTGGCCGGGACCTCGCCCCTAGCCTGGGTCTCCAGCCGATCAGCCTCCACGCCCTTCCCGTTGAGGTATTCCTCGACGGCGGTGGCGCGCTTCTCGCTGAGTTGCTGGTTGTGCTCCGCGCTCCCGGTATGGTCCGTGAACGCCTCGATGCGGACCTTGAGCTCGTCGTTGGTCTTCAACTGGTCGGCGACCTCGTTCAGAGACTTCTTCGCCTTGCCGTTGAGCGTGCTCGAGTTGTTCGCGAAGTGGACCATGCCTGCGTTCTCGCAGCCGTCCTCCGGACTGATCTCGGTCGCTGGCTGTTGCGCGGATGCGACGGTGGCGACCAGCAGTGTTGCGGACGCCGCGAGCGCCCCCTCCAACCAGGCTCTTTTGCGCGATGTTCTCATGATGTACCTCCCAGCTCTTAATGCGGACGCAATGAAACCTCGTCACCTCCGGCCCGCCACCAACCGCCGCACCAGCCACTAGGCCGATGATCAGGACGCGCCTGACATCGTTCCCGGGAATGCGGCCGTCCAGGCCGCCCTCATCGATGGCGCACCGGGAAGATCCCTGGTTCACGTCGTTTCCCCGCACGGGGGCCCTCCTGCCTCGCGCAAGGAAGAAGACATGAAGATCTCCGTGGGCCTCGCTTCATTGATGGCGCTCGCCTGTCAGGCCCCGGGGCCGACCGACCCGGGCGCGACCGCCCCCGGGAGCGCCCGGGCCCTCGAGAGCACCTCATGCACGTGGCGCGCGCAGGACTCGGGCACCACCAACGATCTATTCGGGGTCGCCTTCGTCGATGCCAAGCACGGCTGGGCGATCGGTGACGGACTCATCCTCGCCACCAGCGACGGTGGCAAGACCTGGGCGGCCCAGGTGTCGACCCCCAGCAAGTCGTACGATGACCTTGTGTTCGCTGGCGCGAACAAGGGTTGGGTGGTGGGTGGAGGCCCGGGCGCCGTGCTCGCCACCACCAACGGCGGATCGACGTGGAACGTCCAGGACACCGGCGGGACCCGCTCCTACGATTTCGTTGCGGCCATCGATGGCAACCATGTCTGGGCCGCGACCGGCGGGGACAACCCGCAGCTGGCCTCCACCGCCGACGGAGGCCTCACCTGGGACGTCGAGACCATCAACATCTCCGACGGCATCTCGGACATCTTCTTCGCGGACCAGTCGCACGGCTGGGCCATCGGGTTCGCCAACAACCACAGCTACGCGACATTCGACGGCGGCCACACCTGGACGGACCAGGGGTTGATCGCGGTCGACACCTTCTTCTACCGCCTCTGGTTCGCGGACGCTCAGCACGGCTGGGCGGTGGGCGAGGGAGTCAGCTTCACCTCCGATGGCGGCGCCACCTGGACGGCCCAGTTGCCCAACGACAACGAGCGGGTCCTGGGCGGCCTCTCGTTCATCGACAGCACGCACGGCTGGTCGGCCGGGGGGACCGTCGGGGGTGGGGTGGTGGTCTCCACCAGCGACGGTGGGGACCACTGGGACAAGGTGATCATCCCAAAGGGGCCGCAAGGGCTCCAGCTGCTCGACGTCTCGTTCGGCGATTCGACCCACGGGTGGGCGGTCGGATTCGCGGGCCAGATCTTCGCTTGCCTCCCCCCGGCACCCACCGCCCTGTCGTACGACGGGGCCACCACGGCCGACTTCGGCGACGACGCCGTGCTCGCCGCGACCCTCACCGACATCGGCAAATCCCCGGCGGTGCCCGTGCCGGGCAAGACCGTCACCTTCACCCTCGGCGCGCAGGCCTGCACGGGGACGACCGGCGCCGACGGGCGGGCCTCGTGCACGCTCACGATGGGGCAGGTGCCCGGCCCCTACGCCGTCACCGCCACCTTCGCCGGCGACCCGGATTTTGCGTCCAGCAGCCAGGCCGTGCCGTTCCTCATCACCCGCGAGGAGACGGCGCTGTCGTACACGGGCGGCCTGCTGTTCGCCGCCTCGGGGACGGCGAGCCTGTCTGCCCATCTGACCGACGACTCCGGGACGCCCATCGCCGGGCGATCGATCCAGCTCCAGCTCGGCTCGGGGGCCAGCCAGCAGAGCTGCCAGGCGATCACCTCCGCCGGCGGCACCGCGGCCTGCTCGGTTGCGCCGGTCAATCAGGCCCTGGGGCCGGCCGCCATCACCGCAACATTCGCGGGCGACGCCTTCTATCTTCCCAGCAAGGCCACGGCCAGCGGCCTGGTCTTCGCGTTCACGGACGGGACCTTCGTGGTCGGCGAACAGCAGGCAGAGCTGGGCGCGGCCGTGACCTTCTGGAGCGGTCAGTGGTCGTCGCTGAACTCACCCGGCGCTCCCGCCGCCTTCAAGGGCTTCGCCTCGTCCACCAGCACCACGCCTCCCAGCTGCGGGGGGACCTGGTCGGCCGGCCCGGGCAACAGCGGACACCCTGCCGCAACCGTCCCCGCTTACTTCGCCGCCGCCGCTACCGCTCAGATCACCCGTGCGGGCTCGACGATCTCGGGCGACATCGTCCGGATGGTGATCGTGAAGGCCGATCCCGGGTACTCCGGCAATCCCGGCCACGCCGGCACGGGAACGGTCGTCGCCGTCTGGTGCGGGCAACCGTGACGGCGGCGAACCCGCTCAGGGTTCCCGCGGCCGATCGAGCAGCCCTTCCCGGATCACGAAGCTGGCCACGTCGGCCAGCCCGGTGCCGGTCTTGAGGTTCGTGAACACGAACGGCTTCTCGCCGCGCATGCGCCGGGCGTCGCGCTCCATCACCTCGAGGGAGGCCCCCACGTGCGGTGCCAGATCGATCTTGTTGATCACCAGCAGGTCCGACTTGGTGATCCCCGGTCCCCCCTTGCGGGGGATCTTGTCGCCGGCGGCCACGTCGATGACGTAGAGGGTGAGGTCGGCCAGCTCGGGGCTGAAGTTGGCGGCCAGGTTGTCGCCGCCGCTCTCGACCAGGATCAGCTCCAGCCCGGGGAAGCGCTCGACCAGGCGATCAATGGCCTCGAGGTTGATGGAGGCGTCCTCGCGGATGGCGGTGTGGGGGCAGCCCCCCGTCTCGACCCCCAGGATCCGCTCGACCGGCAGGGCCCCGCTGCGCATGAGGAACTGGGCGTCCTCCTGGGTGTAGATGTCGTTGGTCACCACGCCCAGGTCGTAGCGCTCGCGCAGGTGCTTGCAGAGGGCGTCGACGAGGGCGGTCTTCCCCGAGCCCACCGGCCCTGCCACGCCCACGCGCAGGGCTTGCTTGCCATTGAGAGGTCGCTTCACCAGCGGAAGATCGGCGAATACCGCGTTTCGTGCAAGGAGGTGCAGGCCGCCAGGTTCCCGGTTCGTCGCCTGCCAGGCGACAGCTGTCGCTTCGCCGGCGACGACGAGCCTCCGCGACCCTCGTCAGGTCCCCGGAATCGGCCGCCCTGCTCGCGGCACGCCGGTTGCTTTGGCCCGGCGCACACCTGGACGGAGGACTCGATGATCCGAAGACACGATCTCTCTTGGGCACTGGTACTGACCCTGGCCGCCGGTTGCAGCGGGCCACTCGACGAGGCCGCGGAGGGCGGCGACGAGCCGAGCGCGGCCGAGCTGGCCTTGCCAGACGCCGTCGAGGACCTGTCGGCGCTGGTCGAGGACGGCGAGGCGGCCACCGGTGAAGCGGCCGCCGCCGTCACCGACTGCACCTTGCGGTACAGCACCCCCTTTCGGACGGGCAACCGGATCGCCGCCCCCGTCGCGGTCGTCTGCGGCCGCACCCACTTCTTGAAGGCCCACGCCCAGCTGCAGATCCTCATCCGCGAGCGCTACCGCAGCTACTGGAAGCTGGTCACCTCCGGAACCGCGAGCAACCGCGGCACCCGGGTGGACAACGACATCCAGTACCCCTGCGCGGGGACGGGACCGCGCACCTGGCGCGCCTATGCGACGGGCGACGCCGACGGTGGCGCGTGGAAGAAGGCGGCCTACTCGAAGGCGATCACCGTGAACTGCAGCATCTAGGACCCGGCCCACCATGACGACTGGAGGGGCGGCGGGCGGTCATCGGCCTCCGCCCTTCACCTTTCCTGCGACCAGCCTCTTCCAGTTCATGTAGCGCAGGAGCCGGCGGGCCGCTGGATCTTGCTGGGCCGCGGCCTGCTGGAGCAGGAGCTCTGCCATCCGGCAGCTCTGCTGCACGCCGGCGCCGCGCGCGTAGAGCCTGGCCATCCAGCACAGCGAGCGGGGATGCCCCGCGGCCGAGGCTCGCTGGAACAGAGCGACGGCCCTGGCCGCGTCGCCGGCGGCCAGCGCCTCGCGGGCCTGCGCGTAGAGGTTCACGCCCTTCGTGATCACGAGCGGAAGATCCGCGAGTACTGGGTCTCGTGCAAGGCCGCCGCGATGGCGTGGGCCGGGGCGGCGAAGCCCAGCTCTTCGTCGGGGATGGTCCGGGCGCGGGCCACCGCCTCGGGGATGAGGGCCGTGGCGCGGGACAGGATCCGCTGCGCCGCGGTTTGCCCCAGGGGCACCAGGCGGCTGGCGGCGCCCACCTGGTTCTCGGTCCAGGAGAAGAGGTAGCCCGAGGCGGCGTCCCCCGGAGCGATGCCCCAGCGCGCACTCGCCAGCGCGAACATGCAGGCGTGGGTGACCCGCGGGGCAGCGATCCACGGCGTGGCGTCGGCCAGGTCCAGCGAGGCGAGCAGGCGGGCCAGCGCGCTGCCGAGGCGCTGATCCTCGGCGCGCAGCTCGGCGCTGCCCCGGCTGGCGAAGAGGAATTCGTTCCAGGGCTGCGGGTCGCGGCCCGCAGCCCAGTCGTCGATCAGGCGCAGCAGCACCGGGGCCTCGAGGCAGGGGAGG
>Ga0134123_10002976_pt1 | contig 11018 bp, 8 predicted proteins | sample KB303_FD_96460 | JGI IMG/M metagenome (GOLD analysis project Ga0134123, IMG submission 96460) | Terrestrial soil microbial communities without Nitrogen fertilizer from Kellogg Biological Station, Michigan, USA - KB3-0-3 | ecosystem: Environmental > Terrestrial > Soil > Unclassified ...
AGGCACTCCGAAGCCTGATCGCGCAACGGCGTCAGTCCCAGAGTTTTCCACGGGAAGCGGCCGATGACCGTGACGTCGCGGACCCCGCAATTGCCTTCCTCGTTTCCTTCCGGCGCGATGCCGCCGCCGATCATGTCGGGGCACGGCAGATAACCGAATACCTCGCCAGGATTTTTGTCACGGTAGCTGGAGGCGTAGCCGAGCAGCGCGGACTTGGCTTGCGCCAGGGTATCCGAGGTACGGCGATCCGCTTCATTCTGGCGTTTCAGCGCCCCCATGAGCCCGAACAGAAAAATGCCGAAGAGCAGGCCCGCAAAGGCCAGCAATGCAAGCAGCGCAATACCATGTTGGAGGTTTTTGCCACGACCCTTCGATTGCGCGCGCATTGCCGTTAATGTGGTTGCACTCATTGCCGTTTTTCGGTCAGGCAAGTGGCAACGAGGTTATCGCTCTTCGGTCGGATCGTTGGCAGGTTCGGGTGCCGGTTCGCTGCCCGCGTGATCGCTTCCAACGGGTCGGGCGGACCGCGTTGTGGGTTTGGGCGCAGCAGCTAGAGGTGTTTGATAAGTTTCGACGATCTTGCCGGTCGCAGCTTTCAGTTGCTGACCCACGCGCAGTTCCACCGGATTTTTGGTACCACGCAGGTTGACGCGGGCCGCTGCACGGTGGCTGTTAGACGGGGCTGCATTGACACCAGGCGCTCCGCCTTGAGCGAGCGCGCGGCCGTTCACCCAGACCGTGTATTCACCGTCGCTGCGTCGTACCACGCCGTTGAGTGTGATCGAACCAGGCCCGCGCGGTGCAGCGCGCTGGGTCGTCGCGGGCGCAGTTGACAATCGTTTCCCGGCGTCCAATGCACTGCGCTGTGCCGGGGTGAAGAACAGGCGGCCGAGCGGCTCTGCAGGCGCTGTATCCGGCGCCGCCAGCGCCGCAATCAACGCGAGGAGAATGGAACCTCTCATGACTTGCCCTCCTCGGACCGGACCGTTACCCAGCTGAGTTTGCACTGAGCAGTCAGGTTCGCCTGCCGCGGCGCAGGGGCGGAAGACAGACCATTGCGTTCGAGGATGCAACTGGTCAGCGCGAACATCCCTGCCTGTTGCGCGGCCAGCGCGTGCAAGAAACGCATCAGGTCATCCTCGTGCACCAGCCCCATCGACACATTCATCTCCGAGCGCAGAACGCGCGGAGAAATCGGATTGCTCTTGTCTACGAACGGGAACGGCTCCTGCGGGCGCAGCTGGTAGTCCACGCCGAACAGCCCCGCCTCGGCGTTCGCAACCCGCAAGCCTTCGAGCCAGTTTATGCGGCGCTCGGCGCCGATAAAGCCCTGCTGCTGAAGCTGCTGGTAGACCGGCAAGTCGCGCAGAATGATCTCGCGTTCGTCCCCGGACCGATGATAACGGTTGCGCGCCTCCCGCAATCCGTTTTCCTGGGTCCGCAATTCGCGTTCGACCCGCTCGCGATAGCCGGAGGACAGGCTGACCAGCACGACAGCGATGGTTGCTGCCGCAAGGAAAATCAATGCGGGGAATTTCAGCCGGGTCAAGTCCTTGCCGGTCATCTTCATCGTTACACCCCGGGACGGAAACGGAGGGCGAGCCGAAACTGTGCGCCGCTCGATGCGGCCGCCGTGGCGGTCGAACCGCTCAACCCGGAATCGGAGCGGATATTCAAGGGCAGTTGCAATGCCCGGACCTCGCCGACCATGTCATTGGCGGCAAGCTGAGCCGCAAATGCGTTGATTATCTCGATGGCTGCGCGGTAGTCTCCATTGAAGGGTTTGACTTCGGCGCTGATGATCCCGACTTGACGGGGTGTACCGGAAACTGGTGCAGGGGGCGCCGTCGCCGCGGCTGCCGCCGCATCGGAGTAACTTTCCAACTCCAGCGCAGCATCGCTGTAGTGCCACTCAATCCTGTTGAGTTGCACCTTCGGAGCGGCGTCGAGCGCGTGGCTGACAACCGTGAAGAGGGTCTCGGGTGTGCGCAGGCCCGCGCGAATCTGTTGGGCAGCCTCTACCGTGTTATGCAGGTTCTCCACGGTGGTTGGAGTCTGCGGAAACTGCGCGGTCACCTCCCGGTATTGCGATTGCTGCTTCTCGGTTTCCCGCTGCAGCCTGCCGATCTCATCACCGAGCGTCAGGCCCTGATAGGCATTGGCCCCGCTCCACAACACGGCGCCCAGCAGCACGGCCGCAGAAGCTGCATACACCAACCGAGTCGCCTGGTGGCGGCGGTAACCGTGCGTGACCCCCGATGGCGCAAGATTGAACGCGGGTGTCTGCTCGCCGAGCAGATGCAGATGCAACGCGTCGGCTGAAGCCTCCAGATCCCGCGGCGAGATCCCGAGTCGCGCCGCCACCTCGGCTTTGGTCAACAGATGGCAACGGATGTTCGGGCGGCCGCGGGCGATGGCTGCGGGCAGTCCCCCGAGCGACTCGTCCTGATCGACGACCACCGCCGTCAGGGTATCGTCAACATGCGTCACGGTGAGCGCGTCGAGGTACATCCGGGTATTGGCCACCTCGTCGGCGTAGTACTGGTCGGCGGTGCCACCCGATTCGCGCAGCGGTGTCAGCCGACTGATGCGGAACTTGCCGTCCTTGAGAAAGGTTTGCCGGAAGCCGGCACTGTTCTTCGTGACGATCAACAAGTTTGTCTGCTTCAGCCGCAAGCGCTCCACCAGGGACGCGCTGACGATCGACAGCGGATATACACCCGCCACCGGCAGGCCGTTGGACTCGATCGCGCGCAACCAGGGAGCCAATACTTCGGGGTTGGTCAGCGCGACGAAAAGGTAACGATCGTCGCCGCGCTTGCCGGTGGCGCGCTCCTGCAAGGACCAGGAATAGTAGGGTGTGCCGCGATAGAGTTGCTTAAGTTTTCGACCGATCATTTCGATGCGGTCGCTACCCCGCGCATGCGGCAGGGTCTCGAAGCGGAAGTCCTCGTCGACCGTGTCCACCATGATGTGGACGGGGAGGCCGCGTGCCCCGCGCAGATAGGTACTGAACGCTGTCCAGCCTGGCTCATCATTGTCGAAGCGCCTGCACTCGACAAGTTTGCGCCGGCGCCACGCGGCAACCGTGGCCTGGTCGGCGGACACGCAGAGCAATAGTTTGGCTTCCAGTTTCATACTCTAACCTTGCCGATAATATCGTACACCGGGGTCAGGACCGAAAACAGGATCAGCGCCAGCAATGCGCCGAGCACCAGTGTGAGCGTAGGCTCGAGAAGCTTTAGTGCCTTATCGACAGAATCGCGCACGTCGCGGTTGTAAAAGTAGGTGATGTTCATCAACGCGTTGTCGAGTGCACCGGTGCTTTCGCCGACGCGCAACATGCGGATCACCAGAGGCGGAAACATGCCGAGGTTCTGAAAAGCTTCCGACAGGCTTTCTCCCGCATTGATTTGCTGGCCGGCTCGCTGGATGCCGTCGGCGACGTAGCGATTGGCGACGATCTCCTCGCTGGTTCTGACGGCATCCAGAATGGTGATGCCCGAGCGGTACATCAGAGCGAAGAAATTCGCGAAGCGCGCCAGGATGATTTTTTGCAGGATGCCGCCGACTATGGGCAGGTGCAGGATTACATAGTCAAGAAAATACTGTCCGCGTGGATTGGTGCGCACCATGAAACTTATCACCGTGACGGCGGCGACCGGCAACAGCAGCATCAGCGGCCAGTAACTGGCGGTGAATTGGGAAATCCAGATCAGCACGCGCGTCTGCAACGGCAGGGCAAGGCCCATTGTTTTGAGGAGAGTCGTCACTTGCGGCACCAGGTACAGCAGCAAGAACATCATCACCGCAAACACCACCACCAGCACCATCGTCGGGTACACCAGCAGCCGTCGCGTCTGCGAAATCAGCTCGTCCTGCCATTTAAGCGTGCTGCCGAGATTCTCGAATACCTCGGTGAGCGTGCCCGCCAGTTCGCCTGCTCGAATCAGACTTACGAACACGTTATTGAAGACCCGCGGGAAAGCCGACAGTGCCTGCGACAGCGTCTTGCCCCCTTCGATGTCTTCCAGCACCGAAGTGAGGATCTCGCGGAAGCGCGGATTTTCCATGCCTTCGCGAAGATCGCGAAGACCTTCGAGAATGGGTATGCCGGCGCGCGAGATTTGCTCAAGATCAAAACAGAACGTGATCAGATCCTGCCGCGTGATACTTCCGCTTGCCAGCGTGGGCGTGTGACTGCGCAGCAAGCGCGTGGTGATGAGGTCGAGCCCCATCTTCCTTAGCCGCAATTCGAGGTCAATCTCGTTGGCGGCGTCGAGCTTTCCTCGGGCGGAACGGCCGGACTTGTCTACCGCCTTGTATTCGAAGGCTGCCATCAGGGTGTGCCGGAACACGCCGGGCCTGCTGTCCTGATAATCCGCGGCATCTCAGTGCACCCTTCCGGTAAGGTCGATCGCGCGCGCCACTTCGGCCAGGCTGGTAACCCCATCAGCCACCCTTTGCACGCCTTCTTCGGCGAGTGAACGGAAATTTTTTGCGTTCGCCGCCTCGCGCAATTCCCGCGGTGACGCCCTGCGCGCGACCAGTTCGTCCAAGTCGCTGTCCATGTGCAGTATCTCCAGGATCGCGGTGCGGCCCCGGTAACCACGGTGATTGCAGCGGTCGCAGCCGACCGGGCGGAAGATCTTGGCCCCGCTGTCGAGCTCAGCGCCCAGCAGTTGTCGTTCCTCCACGGAGGGCGTGTAAGCTTCTTTGCAGTGCTTGCAAAGCAGCCGCACCAGTCGCTGGGCGATGATACCGATGATATTGCCAGCCATGATGTCCGGTGCTATGCCGATATCGAGCAGGCGCGGGAACGTACCGAGCGCGGAATTGGTGTGAAGGGTGGTGAAAACCTGGTGGCCGGTCATGGCTGCGCGAAAAGCCATTTCAGCGGTATCGCGGTCGCGAATTTCCCCGACCAGGATGATGTCCGGGTCCTGGCGCATGATGGAGCGGATGCCGTTGCCAAAGTCCATTTTTGCCGTTTCGTTCACCGAGGTCTGACGCATCATCGCAACCGGGTACTCGACCGGGTCCTCCAGGGTCATGATGTTCACGGACTCAACGTTCAGTTTGGCGAGCATCGAATACAGCGTGGTTGTCTTGCCGCTTCCGGTCGGTCCGGTCAGCACCAGGATGCCCTCAGGTCTGGCGAGCATCAGGTTGAGTTTCGCCATTACCGCCTTCGGCAGGTGCATCTGCTCGAGGCTGATGATTGATTTTTCCCGATCGAGCACGCGCAGGACGATATTTTCTCCCCAGATGGTCGGCTGCGAAGAAACGCGGAAATCTACCGGGCGGCCGTTGAGATTGAGCGAAAGCCGTCCGTCCTGCGGCGCGCGGGTCTCCGCGATGTTCATGCCGCTGATGACCTTGACCCGCACCGCAATGCCCGGCCAGTAATTCTTGTGCAAGCTGCGGATCTGCTCAAGCACGCCGTCGATGCGGTAACGGATGCGCAGGAAGGCGAATTCCGGCTCGAAGTGGATGTCGGAGGAGCCCCGCTTCACTGCATCTACCAGCAACGCGCCGACCAGCCGAACGATCGGCTGGGTGTACTCGTCGCCGACTGCCTGGATACTCTGGTAGTCGATTTCGCCGGTTTCGATCTCGCGCAGGATTCCGTCCACCGACAGCTCGAAACCGTAGAACTGGTCGATGAACTCGTCGAGCTGGTCCTGGCCCGCCAGCACGGTCTTGAGCTGGATGTTCTGGCCAAGCGTGGCACGCAATTGATCGAGCGCCACGACGTTGAATACTTCCGTGATGGCCACGATCAGCAGGTTCTGTTCGGCATCGTAGGCAATCGGCAACAGGCGGTGGCGGCGGGCGAAATCCTGCGGCACCAGTCTCAATGCCTCGGCATCGACCAGCACTTGCGACAGGTCGATGCTCTCCTGGCCGATGGTTCGCGCCATGATGTCGCGAATAACCGCCTCGGTGACGAAACCGAGGCGCACCAACAGCCTGCCGATCGGAATGTTCTGGGCTTTTTGCTCAGTCAGCGCGATGCGCAACTGATCCTGGGTGATCAGGCCCTGCTGAACCAGCAGCTCGCCTAGGCGAAGCTTTTTACGCTGCTCGGCCATCGGTTGCGCTGCCTCGCCCTTACTCTACGCGGGCGGAGAGCTGGCCAACGCGCTGGATTACGAGGTTTTGGTCGAAGTTGGCGCGGCCTTTGCGGAATGAAAGATCGAGTGCCTTGCGATAGTAATCGAGCGCAGGGCGAAGCTGCCCGATGTGTTCGAGACCCACTGCAAGGTTGAAAGCATAGTCAGCGTTGTCCGGCTGCAGCTGATAGGCCTGGAAATACGCTTGTTCGGCCCCGGGCCACTGGCCCTGATCGGCGTAGAGATTGCCGAGGGTAAAATAAAGGAAGGCAGAGGGCTCGCGGGCGATCAGCTGCCGGAGCCGAGACTCGCTTGCCTGCGGATCGGCCCCACCGATGATCGCAATCAGACCGGCCTGGGCATAGGGGTTACGCGGCTCCAGTTCGAGAACCTTCTGATAGCGTTGACCAGCTTCCTCGACTCGGCCCTCCTTCCAGGCGATAGCGCCGAGGCCGAGCAGCGCGTCGACGCTGCGTGGTTCACTCAGAAGGACTTGCTCGTAGAGCTTGCGCGCTTGCGCGAGGTCTCCCTGCTGCAGCGCCTCGTAGGCTTGCATCAGCGTAGGATCCACCGGTTCCAGCGTGGCGGGCTGGCGGCGCACCGAGATACCCTTGGCTTCGTTGGTCCTGATCACGACGGTTTCGACCGGAGGATCCGCCAAGGAGATCGTCGATGGTTCGGATGACACGGTCGTCTGGGCGGCTGACTTGGCAGCACGGCGTGGACGCGGTGCTGTCGCCCGGGCAGGGGCCATTTCAGCCGCGGCGGATCTTACCGTGGGCTTCGACTCCTCGAAACTTGAAGGTAGGGAACCTGTGGCGGTTACCGCCGACGCTGAAGCCGTATTGGCAGGCATTCCGGAAACTTTTGCCGCTGCCTGCGAGGGCGTGACGGCAGGAAGCGCCGCCGCAGCTGGCGCGGGTGGTGCCGATGCGAGCGGCCCCGCTATGGGTACCGGCCGGGAGCGAAATAAGCCGGGGTTGGAGATCTGGATATAAACGTAGCTGCCGTAGATGATCGCGACCAGCACGGCTGCGCCCAGAAAGACGATCATGTAATGATCGCGCGCGTAGCCCATGGGATCGAACGCCGGCAAACGGCTGGCCTGCACGACCGTGGCCGCCTGTGCAGGGGTCGGCGAGTAAGGGGGCATCTCGTCACGAAGGCTTTGTTCGGAGGCTATCGGCTCAAGAGCGAGTTGGTCCGTCCCCGCCGCCTCGGACGCGGGTTCCCCGTCGATCTCCTCGCGGCTCTTGGCGGCCTTTTGAAGAGCCTGGAGCAAGAGGCTCATGGATTCTTGCCGGTCCTGTCTATGGCTGGGAGGAAGCGCTGAAAGAATTTCAACTCGTCGCTGTCGAGGGATGGATTGCTGATCACGGTTGGCTTTAGAAAGATTACCAGCTCGGTCTTGCTCACCGCCTCATCGCGGAAACTGAACGCGTCGCCCAGCGGAGAAGGCAGCTTGCCCAAGCCTGGAACGGCATCCCGGTCGCGCCGCACGTCATCCTGCATCAGTCCGCCGAGTATGATGGTCTGGCCACTGCCGGCCTGCAGCACGGATTCCATTTCCCGCACCTGGATTTGCGGGATAAGGTTCGGTATCGCAGGTGAGATCTCGACGCCAAAACTGTTGACCGTAGCCCTTAGTGCAGGATTGGGATCCTGAACTCTGGCCGAAATTCGCGAAATCGTCGGTCTCACTGTCAGATTTACCGTGCCCGCATCGGTGACCTGCGGCAGCACGCTCATCACCAGCCCTACCGGAACCGTCTTTGCTGTTGTGTTCGTGGTAGGCGCAGTAATTACTCCGCCGGTAGTCGTGGTGCTGGCCGTGGTCTCAATCTCGAAATAAACGACGTTGTCCACGACTTTGAGTAATGCCGTCTGATTATTGAGCGCCATCAGCTTGGGGCTCGACAGCACCCTGGCGTTGCCGAACTGCTCGAGCAAGCGGATGGTTGCACTGACATTGCCCACACTGGAGCTCGGGTTCGTGTACCCGATCGTCAGACCGCTGGGCGGAGGAGCACCCGGCGGCAGCGGACCCAGCAGTCCCTGCGTAAACGAAGCGCCATTGCCAATGGATGTGGCCATCCGGCTCCAGTCCACCCCGGCCTGAAAATTGTTCGACAACGTTACTTCAACGATCGTAGCTTCGATCAGCACCTGCCGCTGCGAGGCGGAGCTGACGCTGTCCAGATATTGTTGCACCAGCGCATGTTGCTTTTCACTGCCGAGCACGGTAACTGTGCCGGTAATGGAATTGACCACGATTTCGTTTTTGGTATCGGAGGGCACGCTCGGGCTTTGCCCGAAAGCGGTGCTGAACAGCGAGGCGGCATTGGCCCCGGCTCGCGACACCGCGTCTGCCTGGGCGATGCGTTCCTGGCGGGCAGCGGCCTCTGCTTCCGCGCGCTCTGCGCGTTGATCTGCATTCTGGGTCAATGCCTTGGTGGCCGACAGGATGGACTCGACGTTCTGGCGCAGCATGTCCCAGAAATTGTTGTTGGATTTTGTGTCCACCTTGGTGCTCGAGGTGCCGCTTGTGTTTTGCCCGCCGCCCGACTGGCCCGCGCCGCCAACCGTGGAACCGGAAATTTCCCCGCTAACACCGATGCTGGAGGCCGTATCTCGGCTCATGTTTACGTAATTGACCCGGTATGTCTTGAAGTAAGGCGTGTCCGGCACCACCACGATGGTCCTGCCGTCGGTGCGGTAGCGCACATTGGTTTGTTGGGCGACTCTTTCCAGGATGGCCGGGAGGGTTTCGTCGATCGCGTTCAGGGTAACCAGTCCCTGGATGCCCGGGTGCACATCGATGTTCTGCCTGGTGTCGCGCGACAGTGCGAACAGCAATTCCTTGACCGGAACCTCCTGCACCACCACGCTGTAGGTGGGAACTTTGACCTGCGGCTTGGGAAGGGGCACGAATTCACTCACCGTAACCGGTGGCATGATTTTTTCGTTCACGGCCTTCGGCGGAAATTGCTCGGTGTTGATGTGACCTTCGGAGGGCCGAACCGTCGGCTTGTAAGTGCAGCCGGTCGCCGTCAGGATGGCAACGAGTACAGCTGAGGCTGAAAAGCTACGAGTCTGTGTGCGACAACGGCGCGCGGCTTTCACTTTACGCCGCGCCAGCATCGCCACGTCTGGTCCTCCCCAGTCACCCATGCTCCGCTTTCGAAGAAGTATTCCGTAGTCACTTACGAAACCAGGGCCGAGGCGGTTTCAACCGTCTCGACCGCTTATGACCTATGCCGGGCGATCTCCGAACGCACACCCTGAATCGTGCGGTAATACGGACGATTGGTTTTCAGTTCTTCCGGCAGATTTTGCAGCACCCGATTGACCTCTCCACGGCTAGCGAAATTGCCGTATAGGACCGTCAATGAAGGGCGCCGATTCGCTATCGTACGGTACACATAAACCTTTTCTATTTCAAGATATTTAGCGATCGTTTTGAAATAATCTCTTAGGAGTTCGGGGTCGTTGGTGCCGAGCAGTTGTATGCTGTACAAGGTGCCGTTCTGGTCGGCCAGCCATTGTTCGGTGGCGAGCAAACGCTGCTCCAGAAAATCGCCCGCTGGCGGCTCGATGTTCCCTGTACCAGCTTCTGCCAACGCCGAACCCGGTTCGGTGGTCGCCCTCGCGGACGAGTTGGAAGGGGCGCCTGCAATGACCGAGTCCGGTCTGGGAGCCGCCGGCAGGCTTGCGGACGTCTGAGCTTGAGTGGACTGCGGTTCGACTGCCGATGCACCGGTGTTGCTCGATTCACGAGTAACCTTGGCCTCGCCGATTGCCGGTACCTGAGCCTGGGTCGCCGGCGGAGAGACCGTCGCAGGCATTGATGCATCCGCCTGCGTGGACGCGGCTAGTGCCGGAACCGGATCGGGAGCGGAATAGGTCCGATAGGCGGCATAAAGTGCTACGCCAATCATGCCGCCAATCGCGAGTCCTCCCAGAGCGTAGGTGAAAGGCGTCAGGCTTCGAGTCCGGGGCAAATCGCTGAATTCACTGTCGCGCACGGCGGCCTTGACGTGGCGCAAAGTGACGTTGTGCGTGCCTTCTGCAAACGCTGCGAGCAGGGCCTTATCAGCGACTAGATTGATGCGGCGGGTAAGACCGGCACTCGCCTTTGTCAGGTAAGCGATCACTCTGCTGCCGAACAGATCGGGTCCGTGGTACCCGGCAGCTTGGAGGCGAAATGTCAGATAGGATCTGACGTCCTCCTGATTGAGCGGAAACAGCGTGAAACTGTGGGTGATGCGCTCGCGCAATTGACGAATTTGAGGCTGCCGCAGGTTTTCGTCCAGTTCAGGCTGACCGAAGAGCACGATTTGCAACAGTTTGTGCTGTTGGGTCTCGAGATTGGAAAGTAGCCGGACCTCTTCCAAGGTCGGGATCGGCATGCCCTGAGACTCCTCCACGAACACAACCACCTGCCGCTGCTTGGCATGCCGCTCAAGGAGGTAGGCGTTAAGTGCGTGCATTACCTCCAGGCGTCCAGCGTCCCTGGCGATCGGCAATTGCAGCTCGAATGCGATCGCATGCAAAATCTCCTCGGGCGATACGCTCGGGTTGGCCAGATACACCGTCTCGACGTTCTTCGGCAGCCGGGTTTGCAGCACGCGGCACAGCATTGTCTTGCCGCTGCCTACTTCCCCCGTTACTTTGATGATGCCTTCGCCGTTCGAAATCGCGTAGATCAGCGCTTCGAGGATGGCGCCACGATTTCCCCCCTCGAAAAATACATCGGTGTCCGGTGTGATCTTGAAAGGCGCCTGGGTCAATCCGAAAAACGCGTAATACATCTACTGTCCCTCTTCCCCGGCGGAGGCATGACTTTGCATGCGGCTGTACAACGTGGTGCGATGAATACCGAGCAGCTTCGCGGCCTGGCTC
>Ga0134123_10002978_pt1 | contig 11015 bp, 9 predicted proteins | sample KB303_FD_96460 | JGI IMG/M metagenome (GOLD analysis project Ga0134123, IMG submission 96460) | Terrestrial soil microbial communities without Nitrogen fertilizer from Kellogg Biological Station, Michigan, USA - KB3-0-3 | ecosystem: Environmental > Terrestrial > Soil > Unclassified ...
CGGAGCCGAAGGCTCGTCTCTGCCTGCAAACACCCTCGTGAGGGACTTCACGATCACTACGGTAGATGGGTACGGTTTTCGCCGGCTCACTACAAGGAGCAGGTGAAAAATGCGCATTCAAGGTACCGTCAAATGGTTCAACCCCGATAAGGGCTTCGGCTTCATCGTCCGCGAAGACGGCGGCAAGGACTGCTTCGTCCATCACTCGGCGATCCGCGGCGAAGGCATCAAGAACCTCGCCGAGGGCGAGAAGGTCGAGTTCGAGGTGGTCCAGGGCCAGAAGGGCCCGGCCGCCGAGAACGTGGTCAAGCTGTAAGCTCGGTCGTTGATCCTGAATGAGGCCGGTTCGCCTGAGGGCGGGCCGGCCTCATTCTTTTTTGGGCACCCTCAGCAGCTCCTCGATCTCGCTCCGCAGAGTGGCCGCCATGTCCGGCAGCAGGCCGGAGTGATAGTGGGCGAGGCGCCCGTCGGGGCCGATGATCACCACGCTGGGAAGGCCGGGGTTGTGGAACGCGGAGAACGCCGCCGTGCCCGCGTCGAGGAGGACGGGGAGAGCGAGCTTCCGTGAGCGCAGGAGCTCGGTGACGAGGCGGCGTTGCTCGGCCGGATCCTTCGTGGTCTCGAGGGTGTCCAGGGCGTAGACGCGGACCGGCAGGCCGGACTCCTTGGCCCAGGCGGCGAGCTCGGAGGTGTGCTCCAGCCCCTTCCAGCACGGGACGCACCAGGTCGCCCAGAAGTCGAGGACGACCACGGAGCCCCGGAGGCTGCCGGTCCGCACCGTGCCACCGTCCAGGGACGCCAGGGTCACGTCCGGCGCCGGCTGGCCGAGGGGATAGGTGCCGGCTTCGAGCTCGCCGAACGTCCGTACCGCCGTCCGTCCGGCGAGCTCCGGCCAGGCCAGGGCGTCGCCCGGCTCCCCGGCGGTGAAGTGGAAGGATCCGGAGGCCCGCACCTGCTGCGCCCCCTCCCCCAGGAAGATGCGGATCTGGCGCAGGAGGTGAGAGGCCGCGTCGAGCCCGACCGTGGCGCGTCCATTGGCCGCCTGGAAGTCGATCTCGACGAGAGCGGAGGCATCCCGGGCCGGCCGGACGGCGATGATCTTCAGCGGTTCGAGGATGCCCATCCGCAGGGCCGACAGGACGGCTTCGACGTCTCCCCCTTGCGCGGCGACGATCGCCGGCGGCGCCCCCAGGCCCGCCTGCGCGCCGCCGATCCTGTCCAGGGCCGCGGCGAAGTCCCCCTGATACGGCGCCTCGGCGTAGAGACCGGCCACGTGGGCCTGGGTGGCCACCATGCGGCCCTCCCGGGCGACGATCCGCATCTCCGTCCGGCCGTTCGACTCGAGAAGGAAGAACGCTCCTCCGTCCCCGCCCGTGCCGTAGACCTGCTTGCGCTGCTTCCGGCGGCCGTCCGGCAGCTCCACGGTCATCTCCACGCTCTCCCGGAACGGCCCCGACGCCCGGTAGGCGGCGCGCGCGGCTTCGAGGGTTGCCCGACCCTCGGGAGGCTCCTTCGTGCCGGTCTGCGCGAGTCCGGGAATCGAGACGAAGAGCAGAGCGAGTGCGGCCGGAGCGAGACGGTGGATCACGGGCATGGGCATCTCTCCTTTCGAGAGGGTCTACTGAGAAGACGCAGTCGCCCGAGAAAAGTTCCACCCCCCCGCAAGCCCGAGGCCCCGCAGAATCTGCCGCGGTAAATCGGCGAAGATACGTTGCCATGGCGATCCATCTCTCTCTCGCCGCCCTCGCCCTCGTCCTCCTTTTCTCCCTCGCGCCCGCCGCGCGGGCCGACCTCGGCGACGTCGACACCTCGCTCGGCGAGGTCGTGTTCGACGATGTGCAGGTTTCGCCGGACGGCAGCCGGTTGGCCTTCATCACCCGCCGCAACGACTTCGCGCAAGACCGCGAGGTGTGCAGCGTCTGGCGGCTCGACCTCTCGCGGCCCGCGGGGAGCGACGCCGCCCGTCCCGTCCGCCTGGTGGAGGGAGGGATCTATTCCTCTCTGCGCTGGTCTCCCGACGGCCGCGTCCTCTCGTTCCTCTCCGCCGCGGATCCCGCCGAGGCTCTTCAACTCGTCCTGCTGGAGCCGGAGCCGGGCGCGGCGCCGCGGCGGGTGACGGACCCTGCCCGGTTCGAGAACGGCATCGACCTGTACGACTGGCTTCCGGATGGCTCCGGCCTGATCTTCGTGGCCACCGAGCCGCCGGTCGAGGCGGCCGCCGCGCAGCGGAAACAGCAGGAGCTCTACGGCGACGTCCGGCGGCTGCCGGGGCCTGCCGCGCAGCCTGCTTTCTATAAGGTCACGCTCGCGGGCCTCCGGGAGAATCGGACAGATCGGACCGATCCGTCCGATCAGATTTCCCGCATCACCGACGTGCCCTTCGAGCTGCCGCAGTCGCTCGCCGTCTCCCCGGACGGCTGGTGGCTGGCGGCCGCGGGGTCCGCGGCAACGCAATCGACCGAGAGCTCGGAGGTGCTGCTCCTGCCGCTCGGTCCACAGGCGGTCGGCCCGCAGCGCACGAGCAACCGGACCTGGGAAGAGAGCATCGCCTGGGTGGGCAAGGATCTTTTCGCGGTGGGGTCGGGGGAGGAAAGAGAGGGCCACATCGTCAGCACCGAAGGACGCCTCTATCGCCTCGACGGGAGCCGGCTGACCCGCATCAGCCCGGAATTGGAAGGCTACGTCAAGCAACTGGTGCCCCTCTCCGACGGCTCGCTCCTCGTCACCGCCGACGTCTCCACCCGGATGCGCGTCTCGCGCGTGGAGCCCGGCTCGGGGAAGGTGCGGGCTCTCCTGGACCAGCGCGGCACGATCTCCAGCCTCTCCGCCTCACGCGACGGCGCCGTGATCGCCTTCGTCGCCGCCGGTCCCACCGGTTTCCCCGAGATCCATGTGGCGCAAGGCCAGGATGGTCCCGGTGATCTGGAAGGAGCCCGCCCGGTGACCGATCTCAATGCCGCCTTGACACGCGGGCCCTTGCCGGAGGTCGAGACCGTCTCCTGGGACGACGGCGAAGGGTCGACCGTCGAGGGAGTCCTCTACTGGCCTCCGGGGCGCAAAGGGGAGAAGAACCTGCCGCTGATCGTGGACCTGCACGGCGGCCCGTTCAGCGTGGCGCGCACCGAGAGTGTGTCCCTCCAGGGCGCATTCCATTCTTTTCCTGCCGTCCTCGCCGCCCGGGGCTTTCTCGTGCTCAATCCGAACTACCGCGGCAGCGCCGGCCGGGGCGACGCGTTCGCCCAGGGGATCGAGGGCAGCTTCTGCTCGCGTCCCTCGCAGGACGTCATCCTCGGCGTCGAGAGCCTCATCGCCCGGGGCTGGGCTGACCGGCAGCGGCTCGGGTTGATGGGCTACAGCGGCGGCGGCAGTCTCTCCAAATGCCTGCTCGGCCGCACCGACCTGTTCCGTGCCGCCTCCACGGGCTCCGGGGCGTGGAACAACCTCTGGGTCTTCAGCTCGATTCGTGGAGAGATGTGGTCCGAGTCCTTCTTCCGGGGCACCACGCCGTGGACCGACTTCGAGCTCTGGTGGCGCGAATCACCGGCCAGCGGCCTGGAGCGGATCCGGACGCCGACTCTGATCATTTCCGGAGAGCGTGACGGCGACGCGCCCCGGCAGGCCGACGAGCTGTACCGCGGCCTCAGGGCGCGAGGCGTGCCGGTGGAATACCTCACCTTTCCCGGCGAAGGCCACGTCTTCAACCGGCCCTCCCACAAACGAACCAAGATGCGCGCCGAGATCGCCTGGTTCGAGCACTACCTGCTCGGCAAGCCGCGGGCCGGAGGCGAAGTCCAGCCGGATCAGGTAGAGCAGGTGCGGGCCGGTGGAGCGAAAGGCTCCGCGGTTTGACGAGGACGGGCAGTTTCGCTATTTTTTGTACATACGGGGCGATCGAACGTGATGGAGGTATCCCCATGAAGAGAATCAGGTCCCTGATGGTATTGGGTATCTTCATGATCTCGGGTGCGGCGGCGCAGGGCGGGCAGATGGTGGAACGGGGCGACCTCCTCGCGCAATGGAAGGTCTCCCTCCGCGCGATCGACCGCGAGCTGGTCAGTGGGGAATTCTCGCGCGCCAGGCGCGATGCGAGCCGATTGGCCGACGAGATGGCCGATACGATGGGCGTCGGCGGCGACAGCGGGTACACGCTGGCTCTGGCGTGTGCCTTCCGGGCGATCGCAGAATCCGGCTTGGGTCATGAGGACGATGCCTTGTGGTATTGGCGGGTTGCGGTGGCCCTCGATCAGACCATCGAGAAAGTCGACCTCTCCCCCTACGGGGCTCTGGCAACCCGGTTGCGAGATACTCCCTTCCGCGGAAAATTCCAGAGCGGTGCCCCCGTGGATCCGGAGGTGGTGAAGCGGGTGCAGCCTCCCGTCATCAAACAAAAACCGATGCCACGCTACCCGGAGTCCATGCGGAGGATGAAGGTGCAGACGGCGTATGCCTTCGACGTCATCGTCGATGAAAAAGGGCGCGTGCACGAGCCATTGGTCCTGAGGCCGATCCAGGAGCCGGGTTTCGTCTACATCGTCCTCGAAGCCGTGAGGAAATGGGATTTCCAGCCCGCCATGTTGGATGGGAAGCCGGTTGCCTTCAGGTATACGCTGAACGTAGATTTCAAGGTCAAGGACTGACGACTCCGCGTGACTTTGACGGAGCCCCGCATCGGGCTGTAACCATCCTCCGGGCAGCCGCGCCTAACCACTCGAAGGGTGGGTTCAGCGCAAAAAAGGGAGGTCCCGATGAAGGCCCATGCTCTTTCCCGGCTTCTCTTCTGCTTTTTCATTTCCGCGGCGGCGTTCGGACAGGAAGTGCAGATGAACGCCACGGACCACAACACCGGCACGAAGGACAACAGCACCACGCAAAGCGAGACGAACCACGTGGTGACGGCGAACGGCGTCCTCGGCGCGTGGAACGACTCCAGCCAGATCGCTACGTTGGGGACGGCGTTCACCAGTTTCGTCGGCTGGCGCGGATCGGCGGACGGCCTCGCGTTCAGCGGCGGCGGATTCCTGACCTACCCCGGCGGCACGCCCTGCTGGGGCGATCCGGCCGTCGTCGCCGATTCGTCCGGATTCCTCTACCTCGCCGGGCTGGTCGAGGATTTCCATGGGATCGGCATCGCGCGCACGACCGGAACGGTGCCTCCGTACTCGTTCGGCACGGCCCAGATCCTCCCGCAGCCCGCGGGCGGGCAGCTCGACAAGGAGCTGATGGCCATCGACCGCACCGGCGGCGGGTTCGACAACCGCATCTACATCGCCGTCACGAACCTCTCCACGGGACGCATCCTCGAAGCCCACTCGACGTCGCTTGCGCCGCTCACGTTTTCGGCGTGGCAGAGCATCTCGCCGAACAGCGGCAGCGCGACCGCCGGAATGCCTGCCGTGGCGCCGAACGGCAACGTCTACGTCGTCTGGGTCCGCAACGACAACACCTACGAGATCGTGCGCTCGACGAACGGCGGCGGTCTGTGGTCCAACCCGGATGCCGGCGACCCCGCGGCGGCCAAAGTGATCACGACCGTCGCCACGCCGACGCCGACCCTGCTCTCCACCGTCGGCACTGCGATCAAGGTGAAAGGGTTTCCGCAGATCGCCATCGACTCGACCGCGGCCGGCAGCCCGACGCGCGGCAACATCTATGTCGTGTACCACACCGATCCCGACGGCGCCGGCGCCGACAAGGCCGACGTCTACTTCACACGCTCCACGAACAACGGCGTGACGTGGTCCGCGCCGCGCTCGATCACCTCGGGGCTCGCGGCGACGATCGGTCGCGACACCACCACGAACGACAACTTCAATCCTTCCATCGCCGTCTCGCCGGTGAACGGCCACATCTATGTCACCTTCTACGACCGCCGCGGGGACACGACCGCCGCGGACGGCGATCCGGCGAACACGAAAGCCCGTGTCTACCGTGCGCTTTCGACGGATGCCGGACAGACCTGGAACGTGATCCCCTTCGGAGCCAATTCCTTCGTCCCCATCGCCGGGTTTGCCCAGGCGGGCGCGTCGAACAATTACTGGGGCGAGTACAATTGGTCGACGTCGAACGCCAACGGGCTTCAATTCACGTGGGGCGACTCGCACAACCTGTGCGCGCCGGGAGGAGGGGCGAATCCCTGCTCGCCGGCCGGCCGCTCCGATCTCGACTCGTACTACCGCACCGCCGCGAATCTCTCCGGCGTCGACCTCTACATCAAACCCTGGGGCGCCGTGACCGGTGAAGGCCCGACCTGGCAGACGTCCTACATCTACGTCGTGGATGCCTCCGACGTGCAGGTGAACGCGCTCAAAGGGATCGTCAACCGACTGCGTGCGCGCGTCCGCAACCTGGGCACCGGCGCATCGAACAACGTCACCGTCCGTTTCAAGTACGCGCCGTGGTTCGCCGGGATCAACGACTCGATGCTCAAGGAGATCGGCACCGCGACGGTGAGCCTTTCCGCGGCCGGCGGAGGAACCGACGATCAAGTCGTTCCGATCAATTGGGATCTCACCAATCTCGCCGACACGAACGGCGGCCTGTGGCCGGGACCGATCAGCGACTTCGAGCACTTCTGCGTGAAAGTGTCCGTCGAGCCGGCCAGCGACGTCAATCTGAGCAACAACGACGCGCAATCGAACTTCTTCGACGTCGGAACGTCTTCCAGCCCGAGCTCGCCGCTGCGCTTCCTCGTCGCCGGACCCGACCCGAGGAACAGCGACCGGCCTGCCTTCGCGCAGCTCGTCGTCAGCAAATTGCCGCGGCAGTTCGCGGTGAGGGTGACCGTCGATGGCGTCCAGGATCCAGCCAGGGGATTCCGCCTGAAGCCGAACGAGCTGCGCCGCGCCTCGGTGCGCTTCGCGGTGCCGCGCAGGTACACCGGCAGGACCGACGTGATCGCCGACATTACCCTGCTGCTCGACGGCAAGCCAGTCGGCGGGATCTCCGCGCGCCTTTACCGTTCGCCGTCCAGTCGTGAGCCGAAGGACGCGATCGGCAAGACCACCGCACGGTATTGGGAGGTGAAACCGGCCGATAGGACCGAAAAAATCCGCGGCGAAGAAGGTCCGAGGTACGAGCCGCCGCCCTTGCGCACGATTCCGAAAAAAGTGCGGATCCGGGAGACGTTCCGTGTCTCCTACGAAGAAGCCTACAAAGTCGTGCTCACAACCATCCGCAGCCTCCAACTCGGGCCAGCGCTCGCTGATCACGAACGTGGTCTGTTCAACACCACCGGACGCCAGGTGAAGTCAGCCGAGATCGCACGCCTCGCCGAGAGCAACCCCAAGCTCGCTGTGGACGGCTTCTACTGGATGTCCGTGTGGCTCGAGCCGCACGGCGACCGCGAGATCGAGATCGGCGTCGACGCCTGGATCGCAACGAACGACGTCGAAGCCCCGATGGGGAGACGCCTGCGCTCCAACGGCACCCTGGAGAAATCGATCCTCACCGCCATCCGGCGGCGGCTCTCGCCGTGAGTTGAGAGCACCGTTATTCTGATTCCCCCCTCTCCCAGGTGTGAGCACGTATAGGAGAGGGGGGCCGGGGTGAGGGTTTACGGGCTGCAGGTCAGAGTCGCCATCTGGGCTTCCGAGTACTCCATGGACGCGCCGCCGGTGAAGGTGCTGGTGGAGGTGGTGAAGCCGGAGATCTTTCCGGTGCTGCCCGTGCAGGCAAGGCTGCCCATGGAGCAGGCAGGGCTCCCCGCCGAGCGGGCATGCAGTACTTGCTCACGGGAGAGGCTTCCCGCTGCGAAGTCAAGGTCTCCCGTCGAGCGGGAGAGGTCTCCCGTTGCTAAGTCAGGGTCTCCCGTTGAACGGTCGTCCAGTACTTGTTCACGGGAGAGCCTTCCCGTTGAGCCGTCACGCAGTACTTGCTCACGGGAGAGGCTTCCCGCTGCGAAGTCAAGGTCTCCCGTTGAACGGGAGAGGTCTCCCGCTGAGAGGTAGTGGGGCACTGGCGTGTTGCTCCCGCTGCCGACTCTAGGGGGTTGGCATGAAAACAGACGAGACGATAGGGCGGTTGTGGGGCGTAAGTCTTCTCTTTGGTGTACTCTTACCCAATGTTCAAGAGAATTGGGAGAGTATTCCGCCGGCTTTGGTCTCCATTTGTTTCTACTTATAAGAATATCCGCATGCTTACTTGGCTTCTCGCTGGATTAGGTATCGGAGTTTGGTATATTCAAAAGTTTAAAGACTGGATATACTCCGATCGGTTTCATTTATATTTCTTTATCTGCGTCTCACTTGCGATTATTGCTCTGATTGCTCTTTATCAAGCCCAGAAAATCATAGATGGTTTAGTGCGCTTGACTTTCCGTTTCTCTGGAGAACCTCCAAGGTATAGTTTGGTTGAGAGTAAGGGCCGAAATCTATTCGAGGTCGGCGCCGCGGTTTTGGTAAATAACTCAGGTGATCAGACTATTAAGGCAAAATTCTCCATCAAAATACTAATACGGAAGCGGATTGGCTGGAAATCTTTCGAAGTTAAAAATACAATACAGGATGCCTACGGGAGATACTGGCAGCCCGAACAAAAAAAGGAAATTCCACCGAAAGACGAGAATTTGGTTCCTCTGAGTTTTCGCATCGAGGATGTCGAGCCATTTTCCGGCAAACTCAAGCTAATGATCACAATGAAAGTCGTTGGACAAGAGCCCTCGACTATAAAAACTACCCTCCTTCCTGCTGCTAACCGCCCATCGCTTTCTCCAATAGATCCGACACACTCCAAGGCTTCCGAGTAATCCCTGCCGCCATTGCAGGAGTCATCCGGATTGTCTTGTGCATCCGCACGAAGTTGTAATAAGCGAAGTAGAGAGCAAGAGCCGCACGAAGATTCCGCTTCTTCCTACTGAAGCCATTTGACAACCGAGTGAACCGGCGCATGTGCGTCCTGAGCGTCCAGTTGCTGCGCTCGACGTGCGACGTACAAATCCTCTCCTCATCTGGCGTTCCTGACACCACAATCTTTTCCTGTCCTATCAGGCGGGGAGGGGCATACCGTCTGCCTTCCTCCCCGCCCTCGTTACCAAACTCCTTGACGACTTGCGCGTAATCAACTCGGGCACCGAACGCGAATTCTACCGCATTAGGATATCCATTGAATCCGTCCGTTGACAGTTGAAAGTCGCCGGCCGTTGCGTTGCTCAATTTAACTATGAAATCGTGCGCGTCCCATGTATTGCGCTTGCCAAGATGCCACGCGAGAACCAGCTTAGAATGCCGCTCGATCCCGATATAGCAGTAAGTGTCTCCCGCGTCCGTGTCGGCAATCTTCTTGCGCTCTTTCGTTCCCTGCTTGCACTGGATGTACGTCCAGAGTTCATCCGCTTGGACATCCTGGACCGGTACCGATTGAATTGTTTCGGCGAGCATCTTCTCGCAACCTTCGCCGACCTGGACAAGCAAGCGGAGGATTGTCCGCTTCTCCGTGCCAGTGATCCGCTCGACGGCGCGAACCGAAGAGCCCTCACAGAGAAGAGACAGGCAGAGGAGAGCACGGTCCTCCGGGATACGCATCTCGCCAAGCACACGCTCCGGCCGCGTCGAGTGAGTCTTGCGGCAGGTGTGGCAGCGGAAGCGCTGGTTTCCCTTACGGTCCTTGCCAAAACGCTTGCAGGTCTCGGTCTGGCACGTCGGACAGGCGGGGCACGCGGCGGAGGTCGTCATCGGCATCCTTTCGGGTGCCAGCCGTGCCATAATGGGAGTGCGGGTCCTCTGGCTTCGGCTGGCGGATCTAGGCCCGGTTGGTCGTTGGCGCGACTGGCCGGGCCGTTTTGTTTGGGTCGTCTCTTAGCTCCTCTCGACTCTGGGGTTACTGTAGCGCCACCGGCGCGTCATGTCAAGGGGGTTGACGAAGAATTTTTGTCGCGCTAGTATTCCCCCCATGGCGCGACCAAAGGCAGACCGAACCTACTCAACCGAGATCCGTGCTCGGGTCCTCCCGGAACAGGCGGAGTTACTCCAGAGGGCCGCACGACACGCGGCAGACCGGCGCGGCACCGGAACGTTCTCGGATTGGGTCCGCGAGACCTTGATGGCAGAGGCCAGACGCGAGCTGAGGAGAGACGGCGGAGAGGGATAGGACCAGGTCCGCCGTCTCTCCGGTGGTATGCGGGACCGAGGCCAAACGGCGCGGAGAATCTCCCGCCATCGCCCGATCCCGCCTTCCCACTTGGCACGGTTCTGCCGCATGGGACACGTTCTCCTTGACGTATCCCGCAGAGGGCTTTATGATGCAGGCACAGCACGGCCCTCTGCGGGCACGTCTGTCGGGCCTCGAACCGGGAAACTCGGCAAAGTCATCCCCGGTCCGGGGCTCTCGGTTTTTGTGGCTGACGGGATGCGTCTCCCGCCCTATCGCGACACCCCCAAACAGACAGGGAATCGCTGTAAGTTGAAGACTAGACTTGACTTACGGGTGTTGTCAATAGCCGTCACGGTGAGCAACTAGCCAGCTCGAAGGATCATAAAAAAAACACGTTTATAGGTTAATGTGGGCTGAGAGAGGACAGGAGGAAAAGGCCGGCCCCTTTCGGAAGCCGGCCCTGGAGTCACACCGCCTCTCGACGGTGCCTGTCGACGATCTTGTCCGGATCTGGGAGCTCCCGGCGGAAGAGAGCAGGCGCCAGCTCAGCCGCCAAGCTCTTGCACTGCGCGAAGCTCTTGAGGCAGGCGACGATCTCGCCCGTCCGGATGTTGACCAGCACATGCCGGTGCCGACCGCAGTACATCGCGGGACCGTCCTCCGTGCCCGCGAAACTGGCGAACGGAGGAGAGGCATGCCCTGATACCGTGACCGTCTCCCCGCCCTCCAGAGTGACGGAGAAGCGGCGCCGGTGCCAGGACAGGGGGATCGGCAGGCCCGCCCTGGCGCGTGCTTTCAGATAGGCGTCGAGCGCTTTGGCGGCCCATGCGCCGACAGAAGCGAACCCTTCCGCCTCTGCTGCCTGCTTCCAGCGCGCGCTCTGGTGAACGTCAGCTCGAAGGGTGAACGTGGCGACTTTCATCGTTCAC
>Ga0134123_10002979_pt1 | contig 11013 bp, 9 predicted proteins | sample KB303_FD_96460 | JGI IMG/M metagenome (GOLD analysis project Ga0134123, IMG submission 96460) | Terrestrial soil microbial communities without Nitrogen fertilizer from Kellogg Biological Station, Michigan, USA - KB3-0-3 | ecosystem: Environmental > Terrestrial > Soil > Unclassified ...
CCAGTATCTGCCGCCGGATCCGATCGGCTTCCAGTGGCGATTGCCGGCGTCGGCCGACGCGCCGGAGCGGGTCAACGAGATCGTCGGCGTCGTCGCCAACACCCTGAAGAATGGCAACGACACGGCCGTGCAGCCCGAGCACTACGGCGTGCCGCAGACTCCCGGGCGCTTCTACGGGCGGTTCGAGATCGTCGCCCGCACCGCCGGCGACCCCTCCTCGATGGCGCCGGCGGTCCGCGCGGCGGTGCGCGATCTCGCGCCGGCAGCCGCCGTGGAAACGGTTGTGCTGTCGCAGCGGGTCGCCGAGTCGATGGACGAGCCGCGCTTTGCAACCGCGGTGCTGAGCGCATTTGCAGCGCTCGCGCTGGCACTGGCAGCAGTCGGCCTTTATGGCGTGCTGTCGTACGGCGTGTCGCAGCGCCGCCGCGAGCTGGGGTTGCGCGCGGCGCTGGGCGCATCGCGCGCGGCGCTCATCGGCCAGGTCATTCGCGACGGACTTGGAGTGACCGCCATCGGCCTGGCCGCCGGCATGTGTGCGGCCGCGTTGTCGACCCGGCTGATGCAAAGCGTGCTGTTCGGAATCGAGCCGCTGGATGCGGTCTCGTTTACCGTGGCCCCCGTGGTCCTGTTGGCGGTTGCCGTGGTCGCGTGCCTGGTGCCGGCGTCGCGCGCCGCCTCGACCGACCCGGCGGAGGCGTTGCGATGCGAATGAAACCGACGCGCGGGCACGACGGTTGCACAGCCGTTCGTGACATGAAAGCGACTCGACGCGCGTCTCTGCTCCTCCTCTCGCTCGCTGCTGCTTCCCCTGCCGCCGCTCAAACTGCCGCGCCGCCGCCACCGCCACCGCTCTGGGATTCGCAGGTGGGCGCGTCGTTCGTCGGCACGAGCGGCAACTCCGACACCTCGTCGGTCGGCGCTGATTTCTCGGCGAACCATCGCGGCGCCATCTGGAAGATCGAGTCGGCCGCGACCGCCGTCCGCAGCAGCAGCCTCGACCAGACAACGGCCGAGCGCTACCTGGGATCGCTGCGCGGCCAGCGCAAGCTGACGCGGATCATGGGCGTCACCACCGGTATCAAGCTCGAACGCGATCGGTTTGCCGGCCTCGACTTCCGATCCATTCTCGACGGCGGGTTGAGCTGGGCGCTGGTGCGGCGGCCGGTCTGGACGCTCGACGGCGTCACAGGCATCGCCTGGAACCACGAAACGCGCACTGCCGCACCCTCGATCGATCACCCGGTCGGGCTGCTGCAGCTTCTCAGCCGAGTGCCTTTCGGCGCCGCGGGCGACACGACACAGCGCTTCACGTTCTACCCCGACTTCAGCGTCACCTCCGCGTATCGCAGCGAAGGCGAGATCACCGCGCAGGCGGCCATGAGCGAGCACCTCGCGTTGAAGCTCGGGTACCTCCTGCGCTTCGCGAACGACCCGCCGCCGGGGTTCAAGAAGACCGACAACACGACCACCGCGTCGGTCGTGTTGCGGTGGAAAGCGACGACGCCAGCGCCCGCGCCATAGAGAAATTCGCCTCTGACGCATTACTGGGGGATGGCAGAATCTGCGATCCCCCACGTCCGCTTCGATCACCTGTCGCGGCAAATCCGAACGAATCGGCAGAACCCGGCGCTGGCATCCGCATCGCACAGACGACGATGCTATGATTCGCCGCGTTCGAATGACGATTGCCGCACTCAGCAAACGGATGGACAACCGGTTCCGGCGCGCCGAGAAGCGCACGAATGCCCGGTTCGACGCGGTCGACGCGCGGTTCGACGCGGTCGACGCGCGGTTCGACGCGGTCGACGCGCGATTCGACGCGGTCGACGCGCGATTCGACGCGGTCGACGCGCGATTCGCGCGGATGGAACGTCAGCTCGAGTCGCTCGGCGACAAACTGGATCGGATGTCCAACCGTCTCGACACGACGTTTCTCCACCAGCAGAAGACCCTGGACGAGCATGAACACCGGCTGCGCGATCTCGAAGCCACACGTGGCGGTTCGATCTGACCCGAGTCGTTCGGGTATACTCGAAAACCGGTCCAGCTGATTGCTCCCCACTGCGGAAGTGGCGGAATGGCAGACGCGCTAGCCTCAGGAGCTAGTCCGGGCAACCGGGTGGAGGTTCGAATCCTCTCTTCCGCACCATTCGACTCGGCCTCAGGTTCTCACCGAGCCCACGCTCATGGCGGGCCGCGAGCGCAGCGACTCGTAGCGCACCACTGCTTCCTTAGTGGATCGGCGCCCTAGGTGCCGAAACTCCAGACCGGCCCGCTGGCGGTCTTGTTCGCCGCGGTCTTTGAGACAATCCTCCAGAAATAGGACCTTCCCGGCTGCAGCCCGCTGACGGTCAGCTTCTTCGTCGACCCGGGCGATACGGAAACATTCTGGAGGTACAGCGACGGCGACGTCGCGGTGCCGAGGTAGACGTCGGCGCTGCGCGCCCACAGTCCCGGCTTCCATGACAGCACGACCGTAGTGGTTTGGCCGCTCGCAGTGTCGGGCGGGGCGACATAGATCGGCGCGTCCGGCGGCAGCGGAACGAACGCTTTGGTCTCGGTCGTGCTTGTCCATTTCCGGACGAAGACCTTGCGGAACCACTCGAAGAAGACGGCATCGGTCGCGAAATAGTTGTGTTCGTACTGAGTGCGGTTGGAGGCGTTGGTCCAGTTCGAGGAGCCGAAGATCGTCCGCGTCTGCGAATATAGCAGCACCGTTTTCTGGTGCAGGAATCCAAGATGCGCCCGGTTGCGGATTTGAACCCCTGCCGCCCACATCCGGTCGAGGAAGTATGCCTGCCAGGTGTTGTCCGGGCTTCGGTATCGCGTCGGCTCGGTGATGAGGCGGACGGGCACGCCGCGCTTCACCGCGCGGATCATCGCATCGGGATGAACCGCATCGGTGATCTTGTACATGATCACATCGATGCCCGTCGTTTCCACGTCGTAGAGCAGCTTCGCCCGGCTGCCGAAGTTCTCGGCCGGTACGAAATTGAGCGACGGATCAATCGGGAATGCTCCGTAGGCCGGCGCCACGGTGGCGGCATTGCCGTAGTTGGCAAAGTTCACCACGTCGGTCCAGGAGTCGTCGAACTTGCGCTCGAACGAATTGACAATCGCGGTCGTGGTCGAAAAGACAATCGGATCCTGCGTAAAGTTGACGTAAGGTTGAACCGGGACGAGGTACTTCTGGGTAAGCTGCGCGGCGCCGTATTGCACGGTGTGCTGGCCGGCGAAGATCATCATCTTCCAATGCAGGATGTCGCCGACCGACTTGTAGCGCATCGGAATGCCGGCCGCCTTCAGCTTCTGCAGAGCGGTGCCGTTCAATGGTTCCGCGGCATTGCGCCGCGGCTCGACGATCATGCGAACCGGCACTCTGGCCTGGAATCTGGCGATGATCGCATCCGTGATCAGGGTGTCCGTGATTTCTTCCGTCCCGATGTCCAGCCGGACCAGCTCGTTGCGAATCAGCGTCAGGATCTTCGCGCGGCAGTCGGTTGCCGCCGCTTCACAGAACGTGTCGGCGGCGCCGGCCGATGCAGGCAGCAGCAGGCTGGCGCAGATCAGAGGCACGAGCAGACGCATGGATCACCTCAATACGCATTCGCCAGTGTAGCCCTCGACCCGCGGCAATCCGGCGACTGTGTGGCGATACTGCTGAGCCCGGCCAATCGCGGCGCTCAACATTAAGGCGCGAGAGGTGAGGCCCGTTATCGCGTATTGGAGTCGCCTCGGCTTCTACAGCGCTGTCGTCACCGCCGGCGCAGCAGCGTTGGCCGCCTCCATCTACGAGCTGATGCGGCATCCGCTCGGCTCCTCCTGGTTCGTGCTCGTCGGATTGACGATCGTCACCGGCTGGTCGACGCTGCGGATGCGCGACGTGCCGGTCAGCGTTTCGATCTCCGACACGTTTACCATTGCCGCCGCGGTGCTGTTCGGCCCCGCCGCGGGCACCGTGATCGTCGTGGTCGATGCGCTGGTCATGTCGTTGCGCGTCGACCGGACCGACCCGCGCAAAGCCTGGACGCGCGTCGCGTTCAACGTCACAGCGACCGCGCTCGCCATGTGGGTGGCCGCCCATATCTTCTTCATCGCCGCCGGGACAGGACCGCTCGCGAGCCAGCCGGGGACGATCCGCGACGTCGTTGCGCCGCTCGGGATGTTTGCCGCGCTGTACTTCCTGCTGAATACAGGCCTGGTGGCAGTGGCGGTGGCCCACGAGCGCCGGACGCCGGTGCTGCCGGTCTGGCGCGAACACTTCTCCGCCCTGTGGCTCGCCTACTTCAGCGGCGCAGCGACGGCCAGCCTGCTGGTGCTGATGACGGTGGCGCACGTCGTCGACCTCAAGACGATCATGGTCGTCCTTCCGCTGCTGGTGGTGCTCCACGTCACGTATCGGACCGCAATCGATCGCGTCCACGAGCAGGTCGAGCAGCTGACGAAAATCGCCTCGTATCAGGCCGCCGTGCGCAGCACCGCCGACGCGGTGATCGTCACCGACGCCGATGGCCGCGTCGGCCTGATGAACCCGGCCGCCGAACGGCTGACCGGCTGGACCGAGCGCGACGCGCTCGGCCAGCCCGTGGCCGGCGTGTTCCAGGCGTTCGATCCGGTCACCCGGGAGCGCGATGCCGACCTGCCGCGGGCAGACGACGGCGCGGTTCGCGAATTCATCCTCGCGCGGCCGGACGGGACGACGGTTCCGATCGACGAGACGCATGCGTCGGTGCGGGATCACCGCGGCGAACTGACCGGGACGATTCGAACCTTCCGCGACATCAGTCAACGCAAGGCAATCGATCGGGAGCGTGAGGCGTCGCTCGAACGCGAGCGCGCCGCGCGGGCGGCGGCCGACGCCGCGAACCGGCTCAAAGACGAGTTCCTCAGCACCCTGTCCCACGAGTTGCGCACGCCCGCCACGGGCATTCTCGGCTGGGCGCGGATCCTGAAAACTGGCCGGCTCGACGACGCGCAGGTTCAACAGGCGCTGGCGGCGCTCGAACGCAGCGCCCAGACACAGGCGGTGCTGCTCGAGGATCTGCTGGACATGTCGCGAATGGTTCGCGGCACGCTTCGCGTCGACCTGGAGCCGATCGACGTGCTGCCGGTGGTGCGGAGCGCGCTGGAGACGGTCCAGCCGGCGATCAGATCGAAGGCGATCGATCTCGATGTCGATCTGCCGGCGACCGCGCCGCTCGTTCGCGCCGACCCCGATCGACTGCGGCAGGTGTTCTGGAATCTGCTGACCAACGCCGTCAAGTTCACCGATCGCGGCGGCTCGATCCGCGTGTCCCTGGCCGAGGAGGCCGACGGCCTGCGCATCGACGTGATTGACACCGGCCGGGGGATCGATGCGGACGCCCTGCCGTTCATTTTCGATCGCTTCCGCCAGGCAGACGGGTCGACGACGCGATCGCACGGTGGTCTGGGTCTGGGTCTGGCGATCGTGCGGCACCTGATCGAATCGCACGGCGGCACGGTGAGCGCCAACAGCGAGGGCCGCGGCCGCGGCGCGCAATTCACGGTGCGGCTGCCGGTATTGCTGTCGAGGCCTGCCAGCGGTCAGCTCGACGCCGCCAGCTGACGCTGTTCACGTCGATGTGATGTCCGGCTGCGCCCGTCGCGGACCGGAGTCCGCTCGAAGGCGGACAGAAGTGCAGGCTACGCGGCGCAGGCGCGGTTGTATTCCTCCAGCGATTGCGCCATCAATTCGGCAATCGTCGCGCAGCGGTGGCGGGTGACGACCTCGCCACGCCGTACCACGCACAACTCCCAGTGCGGCGCGGCCGGATGCTCGACGACGCAGGCGCGAGACCCTCCGGAGAGTTCCCAGAGGCAGGTCAGGAATGATTGGCACTGGTGTCGGACGGTCCGTTCGATCTGCATAGGTCTGCGCTCACTAGAGCAATTGCGATACCGACATCGAGTTGCATATTTCGCCCGATTTCGGCCTCCACTGCGAGGCGCGCGCCCGGGCGGCAACAGGATTGGCATCGCGTTTTCAATTTTGTCGATCGCTCCCTGGCGCGTCGCGCTCGTCTTAGTCGTCCCGCAACGTCCCGCCAGACGTGCTCCGGCGTGATCTCCGCGTGATCTCCGCCTGATCTCTGCGTCGGTGCCTCGCGATGCGAAACAGATCGCGACTGGCACTCCACTTGCCTTTGATGAATGCGTCGGTCAACACCGGCGCATCCCAATCTGATTAACGGTAACAACGGGCTTCGAAACATCTGCCTGAAGGCGAGGATTGTATGGACATGTTCGAACTGGAAATCGAAATGACGTCGTGGTTGTGGCAGATCTTCACGGTGATCTGGGGTAACTAAATCGTTCCGTGCGCCAGTCATCCCAAACTGGTCGCTGCGCGGCCGGGCGAGCAAGCGCGGTCGGCGCCGCGGACGATTCGTGCGGATGAGCTATGGAAGGGGACGTTGACAGCCGGTCCGCGAGGCACTCGCGATCATCGGTTTTGCAGGACGCCCCTTCGATTGATTGGATTGAGACGGTGCGGCGTAAGCGTCATGGGATGGCGTAGGCCGTTGCTCGATTCTTTGTTCGACTTCACGTCCGTCCGCGCGACTGCTCCGGATCGCGGCCCTCTTCGGCAGGCGAAGCCACCCACTCGCTGATTCTTTCCTCACATCAAGAATCGATAGTCACGCGATGTCGCCGACGCGCATCGTCCGGGCCAGCGCAGGACGTGCGCTCGGCCCTGTGACAAATCGGCCAACTATCTGGCTGAAGAGAACCCTCGGACGTCCCACTTTGGGCACGCGCCTGCGGCGCCGAAGGCGGCGCGAAAATTGTAACGGCCTCGCGCATGTTCTTTAACAACGGCCCCGAACGCCGGAAAAATCCCTCGAACCCGATGGTCCGCGACTGGCGTCGGGCACTGCAGAACGAATGGGAAGCCGACAAACTGCGTCGGCAAAAACATCAAGAAGAACCGCGTCGCGAGCGGCCCGCCAACCAGGAACGCATCGGCGGCAGCGATGGAGGTGACGGCGTATTGCCTGACCGCTAGTGCATTCACGAGCCCTGTCGAGCCGTTCCGGCGCTGCGCGCGCGAGGGAACGGCGCTTCCCACCGTTTCCCGAAAATTCGCGACTTCTTCCTATCGGACGACTTCTACGGACGCAAGCACCACAAAATACTCTTGAGTCTTCTTAACGGCTCTATTAAGCTCAACGTGTAATGGCAATGGACTACGAAGCCCAGACCACCGGGGCCGTACCGCTCGAGCAACTGCGCGACTTGTACGAACGCATCCCGTTCGTCCGCGGCCGCGCCCGTGTCGAGATCCTGCGGCGGCTGCAGCGCGTGCGGCGCGAAGTCCGCGATTCTCGGCTGGCTCGTCCGGGTACGCCGGCCGACACGGTCGACGTCACCACGCACTAGAGCTCTGACACTCCCGCGCGTCCGCGGCCTCTCCTTTTGTCATTCTCTTTTTAGGAACTGATCGCTCGACCGGCGGCGTCCCCGAACCTCTGACCGCACCGCCTGCGTCCGTTCAGCAGCCTGCGATCACCCGCTAATCATCGTCGCGACGGTCGCGGATGAAGAGCGACAGGAGCGTGCTGACCAGGCTGACAACGAGCGCGCCCCAGAAGGCGGCCCAGAACCCGCGCACATCGAAGCCGAGCCCGAGCGCCTCGGACAGCGCGCTGGTCAGCATCAGCATCAGGCCGTTGATCACCAGGATGAAGAGGCCGAGCGTGAGAATGATGATCGGGAAGGTAACGATCTTGGAGATGGTGCCGATCACCGCGTTGACGATGCCGAAGATCAGCGCGACCGCGAGCATCGGCGCCACGCCGCCGGAATAGCTGACGCCCGGGACGATCCGCGTCGCCACAAAGAGCGCCGCGGCGTTGACCAGCAGCCGGACGACGAACCGCATCGGGGTATTATTCTCTCTAATCGGACCCCAGCCATCATGTTTCGACGCACAGACGATCTGCGCATCCGCGACGTCCGGCCGCTGATCCCGCCGGCGATCCTGCTCGAAGAGATTCCGATCAGCGAACGGGCGTCGAATGTCGTCTCCGACGCGCGCGCCTCGATCGCGAACGTCATCGCCGGCACCGACCGCCGCCTGGTCGTGGTCGTCGGCCCCTGCTCGATTCACGACACCGGGGCGGCCTTCGAGTACGCCGGGCGGCTGAAGACGATCGCCGATCGCCTGTCGGGCAGCCTGATTGTCGTGATGCGCACCTATTTCGAGAAGCCGCGCACGTCGGTTGGATGGAAAGGCCTCATCAACGATCCCGATCTGGACGAGAGCTTCCACATCAACAAGGGGCTGCGGCTGGCGCGGCGGCTGCTGCTCGACGTCAACGACCTCGGGCTGCCGACCGGTTCAGAGTTTCTCGACACGCAGATTCCGCAGCACATCGCCGATCTCACGTCCTGGGTGGCGATCGGCGCGCGCACCGCCGAGAGCCAGGTGCACCGCGAGCTGGCCTCGGGGCTGTCGATGCCGGTCGGGTTCAAGAACAGCACCGACGGCAGCACGCAAATCGCGGTCGACGCGGTGCTGACGGCGCGGTCGCCGCACTGGTTTCCGTCGGTCACCAAGCAGGGCGTCTCCGCCATCTTTCAAACCGTCGGCAACGACGCCTGCCACGTCATCCTGCGCGGCGGCACGCGCACCGGCCCGAACTACGATGCCGACCATATCGCCAAAGTCTGCGCGCGGCTGGCATCGAAGGGGCTGCACGAGCGCGTGATGGTCGACTGCTCGCACGGCAACAGCCACAAGGAGCATCAGCGGCAGGCCGACGTCGCCGCGGCCATCGCCGAACAGATCGCCTCGGGCTCGCCGCTGATCTTCGGCGCCATGCTCGAGAGCCACCTCGTCGAAGGGCGCCAGGACTATGTGCCGGGACAGCCGGCGGTCTACGGCCAGAGCATCACCGACGCGTGCCTGTCGCTCGCGCAGACTGAACCGTTACTCGAACTGCTCGCGAACGCTCAGCAGAAACGCGGATAATTCCCGCCTTTCAGCCTTCCCGCCTTCCAGGCGTCCGCCTTCGCCCGTATACTCTCTTTTTCTGGAGGCCCCCGTGAAACGTCTGGTCATCGCCCTCGTCGCCTTGCTCGGCGCGACGCCGTCCGCACAACCGCCCGTCACCGAGATCCCGTTCGATTCGGTTCCCAACTTCCTGAAGGTTCCGCCCGACATGAACCTCGGCGAGGCGTCGGGCGTGGCCGTGAACTCGAAGGGCGACGTCGCCGTGTTCACCCGCTCCAACAGCGCCGGGGGACCTGCCTACGGCGCGACGGCGTCGCAGATCCTGCTCTTCGACAAGAACGGCAAGTTCCTGCGCGAGGTGGGCAAGGGCCTCTACGCCTGGTCGTACGCGCACGCCATCCGCTACGACAAGGACGACAACCTCTGGGCCATCGACAAGGGGTCGGACATGATTGTCCGCATCAACCCTGAAGGGCACGTGACGATGGTCTTCGGCCGCAAGAAGGAAGCGTCCGACGACGCCGAACCGTGGGAGCGCGTGACGCCGCCGCGTCCGCCGGTGCCGGGGCAGTTCCGCCAGCCGACCGATGTGGCCTTCGACACCGAGGGCAACATCTACATCAGCGACGGCTACATCAACTCGCGCGTGGCCAAGTTCACCAAGGACGGCGACTGGGTCGCCTCGCTCGGCGAACCGGGCGGCGGCAAGCTCGGCCTGCTGAACACGCCGCACAGCATCGCCAACGACGCCAAGGGCAACATCTACGTCGCCGATCGCGGCAACCGCCGGGTCCAGGTGATCGATCCGAAGACCAACCAGTTCGTGCGGGAGATCAAGATCGACGTGCCGGTGCCGCCGGATGCGATGCCGTGGATGGGCGCGAAGCCCGACGTCGCGCGGCTGCTCGCTCCCGACGCGCCTCCTGGCGCGGCGACGATGGCGCCCGGGGCGCCGTGGGCCGTGTGCGTCACGCAGGCGCCGGGCACGCAGTACCTCTACTTCTCCGACGCGTTCCCCGGCCGCATCTACAAATTGACGCTCGACGGGAAGCTGGTGGGGATGCTCGGACGATCAGGACATCAGCTGAAGCAGTTCGGCTGGATCCACGAGATCGCGTGCCCGAGCGAGAACGAACTCTACGTCGCCGAGCTGCTGAACTGGCGGGTGCAGAAGCTGCTCTTGAAGCCGGCGGGCGCCAAGAGCCCGACCGCCGGCCAGTAGTCAGGTAGGGCGGGCAAGCCAGGTGGGGCAGGTGGGGAAAACACTTGTCTATTGATTCCGGGTTACGCGGAGAGATCGTGGGTTTCCCCACCTGCCCCACCTGCCCTACCCGCCTTAGTACGCGAAGCGCTCCCCCTGGAGCGCGGGCGTCGTCGGCGGCGCCTTGCGCATCCGCGTCGCGCGCTCGTACGCGTGAGCGAGCTGGATCAGCCGCGGCTCGCTGAACGGCCGTCCGAGGAACTCGATCGCGATCGGCAGCCCTTCACCGTTGACGCCGGCAGGAACGACAATCGCCGGCAGCCCGGTGACCGCGCTCAGCGGGTTGTCGCGCGTCCCATCGTCACCAATGCCAATCAGCGGCGCCGCCAGCGACTTGAACGGGTAGACGAGCGCGTCGACGCGGCGCTTGTCCATCAGGTCGACCAGCACTTGCCGCATCGTGCGGCGCCGCTCGAGCCGCGAGAGATACTCGGCGTCTGACTCCATCCGCACTTTCAGCGCGTCGGCGAATCGCTCGTCGATGCGCTTCGCCTGGAGGTACTTCCCAGACGCCGCGAGCTCGGCGAGGCTCTTGACCGGGCCGTCGCGCCGCTGCAGGTAGGCGTCGAGCCCCACCTTCAGCTCGTAGACGTTCAACCGCATCGTCGGCAGCGCGGCGATGAGATCGGTGCCGGTGGTCACCTCTCGATCGACCTCGGCGCCGGCGCGCTCGATGGCGCTGATTTGCGCCTCGATCAGCATGTTGATTGGCGCGAATTCGTCGCCCTTGCGAAACAGATCGCGCAGCACGCCGATGCGCGCCGAGACGAGCGCG
>Ga0134123_10002983_pt1 | contig 11010 bp, 10 predicted proteins | sample KB303_FD_96460 | JGI IMG/M metagenome (GOLD analysis project Ga0134123, IMG submission 96460) | Terrestrial soil microbial communities without Nitrogen fertilizer from Kellogg Biological Station, Michigan, USA - KB3-0-3 | ecosystem: Environmental > Terrestrial > Soil > Unclassified ...
CGCACGGGCCAGCACGCCCTCAGCTACTCGATGAACCACGAGCGCAACATCGGCCGCGACTCGATCGACGAGTCGATGGAGGAGGAGCTCTTCTCCACCGAGATGCGCCTGCACGATCGCGAGAAGTTCCTCCTCGGGAAGATCACCAAGCAGTTCGCCCGGCTCGAGGCCGGGGTGATCGATGTGTGCGAGGACTGCGGCGAGAGCATCTCCTTCCGGCGCCTGCTGGCGCGGCCGGTGACGACCCTCTGCATCGATTGCAAGGAGCAGAGCGAGAAGGAGGAGGCGGCCATCGCCCAGGCGGGCCGCGGCGGCGTGCTGGAGACGGCCGACGTGGCCGGCGAGGGCGAGCGCGCCGGCGCCGGAGCCATGGAAGAGTAAGGGTTTCCCGCCGATCGGCGGACTTTCTCGGTACTTCCCGCCCCCGAAAGAACGTCCCGGACAGGCGTGGAGCCCACGGGCTCTTCGATGCTATATAACTCGGGCCGGGTACTTCCCCCCGGTCGACGCATGCCCGACAGCCGATATCGCATCACCGAGCGCATCGCCGCCGGCGGCATGGCCGAGGTGTTCAAGGGCGTCGCCGAGTCCCTGCAGGGCTTCCGCAAGGGCGTGGCCATCAAGCGCGTCCTGCCCGCGCTGACCAAGAACAAGAAGTTCGTGGCCATGTTCCTGGACGAGGCCCGGCTGTCGCTGCACCTGCAGCACGCCAACATCGTCCAGGTGTTCGACATCGGTCACGCCGACGAGACGTACTTCATCGTGATGGAGTACGTCGACGGCGTCGACCTCAAGCAGATGCTCGAGTGGCGCCGCCGCATCGGCAAGCGGCTGACCATCGGGCAGACCATCTACATCATGATGGAGATCTGCAAGGGCCTGGCCTACGCCCACGACATGGTCCACCCCGAGACCGGCGAGCCGCTGGGCATCGTCCACCGCGACGTCTCCCCGCCCAACGTGCTGGTCTCGCGCAACGGCGAGGTGAAGCTGGCCGACTTCGGCCTGGCCAAGGCCGCCAGCCAGATCGAGACCACCGATCCAGGCGTGGTGAAGGGGAAGATGAGCTACCTCTCCCCCGAGGCCGCCCGGGGCGAGGAGGTCGATCGCCGCGCCGACATCTTCGCCGCCGGCATCCTCCTTTACGAGATGTTGACCGGCAAGCGGCTGTTCTACGGAGACAGCGACTACCAGACGGTCGAGCTGGTCCGGGCCGCCAAGATTCCCCCCATCGCCCCCCAGAACCCCGAGGTCGAGGGGGAGATCGAGGAGATCTGCCGCAAGGCCCTGGCCAAGCGGGTGGAGGATCGCTTCCAGACCGCCGCCGATCTCCAGGACGCGCTCGCCCATTACCTCTTCTCGCGCGGCCTCAAGATGATCCAGCGCGACATCGCCGACCTCGTGCGCGGCTGTCTCGAGGACATGGCCACGCTGTCGGGCACGCGCAAGCCCAGGCCCAACATCATCGACACCATCCTCCACGAGGAGATCGACAGCTTCACCTCGCTGGAGTACGACGAGCCGGCGCCCAAGCGGGGCAAGAGCGGCGACGTGATGACGGTGGGCGATCTCATCGATCCGCGCGCCTGGGCCGAGGACCCCGACTGGCCCGGCCGCCGCACCGGCAACCGCCGCACCACCCAGACCGGCAACCGCCGCCCCACCGGCGCCATCCCGCTCACCACCCCGTCGAGTCCGCCCAACGTTCCCGCCGCGGCCCGGGTGGCCCCGAATTCTCCGGTGCAGAGCATGCCCGTGGTGACCTCGCCGTCCCCGCCGCCGAGCAGGCTGGCCGGCGGCACTCCGGGCCCCGATCAGCTCGCCGACGCCCTCGAGCCGCTCCCGCCCCCGTCGTCGGTGGCCACCCACCGCTGGATCGGCAAGGGCGTGCTCATCGGCGTGCTCATCGGCGCCGCCGCCGTGGGCGCGCTGTTCGCAGCCCTGCTCGCGCGACACTGACGTCCGGCAGGCGCTTGGTCCGAGCGGTGCAGGACAGGCGAGTCATGCCGCGATTCACCGGACTTTCCTGGGCCCGCGCCGCGGGGACCGCGCTGCTGCTGGCCACGACCGCGACAGCGCTGTCCGACTTCGGTTGTGGTCACGACATCGCGCCCGGCACCGGCACGGGCGGACGGGCCACGAGCGCGTCGGGGGGCGGACCGGGCGGCGCGGGGTCGGGCGGGACGGCGGGCGGCGCGGGGTCGGGCGGGACGGCGGCCAGCGCGGGGTCGGGCGGAACGGCGGGCGGCGCGGGGGCGGGCGGGACGGCGGGTGGAACGGGGGGCGAGATCGTACGGCAACCTCCTCCGCCAGGTGGCACCGGCGGGACCGGGGGTGGCTCTCCACCGCCCGTGGCTGGCCTTGGCGCGGAGCCTTCGAGCCACACCTTTGCGCCCATGCCGGTCGGCGGCACCGCCAGCGCCGAGTTCCGGGTGCGCAACACCAACGCCTCGCTGAGCATCGGCATCGCCGAGATCTTCATCCAGCCGATGGAGGGTGGCGACAGCTTCTCCCTCGCTCGCGGCACCTGCGGCGCGGCGCTGGGACCTGGCGAGACCTGCGTCCTGTCGGTGCGACTGGCCCCGACCAGCAGCGGCCGCAAGCGGGCCGCCGTGACCGAGCCCCCCACCGGCGGGGTGAGGAGCGTGCTGTGGATTGATCTGACGGCGACCGTGCTCGCCAACCCCACGCACCTCGGCGATCCCTGCTCGGCGGAGCTCCCCTGTGGCAGCGGGACCTGCCAGGGCGGCTTCTGCAGCCGCCCCTGTGCCCACTCGAGCGAATGCGAGCCGAACAGCGAGGGGCGCAAGGGCGCCTGCGTGCGGGTAGCGGGCTCCGGGCGCTGTGTCGCTCCCTGCGACTCGGCGGTCCGCTGCTACGGCCTGGCCGACGCCAGGTGCTCGCTCACCACCTCCATCGAAGGATCGTTCGCGGACGCCTGCTCGACCGAGCCTCTCCCCCCACCCCCCGGCGGAATGGGCGGCGCGGGCGGCTCCTGAGCGTTAGAGGGCGCGCTTGACGAGATCTTCGATCTTCGCGCGCGGCACCGCCCCCACGACCTGACCGACCACCTGACCGCCCTTGAACATGAGGAGGGTGGGGATGCTGCGGATGTCGTACTGGGCGGCGATCTGCTGGTTGCTGTCGGTGTCGCACTTGCCGACGCGGATCTTGCCCTCGTACTGCGTGGCCAGGGCCTCGACGTGGGGGGCGATGGCGCGGCAGGGGGCGCACCAGACGGCCCAGAAGTCGACGAGGACGGGGAGGTTGGACTTGAGGATCTCGGCGTCGAAGTTGGACTCGGTCACCTCGATCGTGTTCGCGCTGGCCATGAATGCGCTCCTTACCATGAAAAATGGGCTGCCGCGAGAGCCCCGGCGACCCACGCACTTGAAGATGCCGCGGGCAGCGACTTGGTTTCCGGGTTTGTGGGACCGGGCCGCCGTGCTAACTTTTTGCCGTCGTTGCGCGGTGCCCGCGCGTCGCCCTCATGGCCGCAAAAATCTTCATATCTCAGGGGGCCGTGGATTCCTGGGTCTCCTCGGATCAGGCCGAGCTTTCCGGGAGCCTGCTCTCGTTCAAGGGGCGGCCCGGCGCGCTCGAGCTGGTGTCGGCCTCGCTGTTCCGGCGCATCTCGGCGGGCAAGACCGACCCGCACACGCTGGTGGGCAAGGTGCTGGACGAAGAAGCGATCCTCGCTCTGGGCGGCGAGACGTACATGAGCTCGGTGCTCCTGGGCGAGACCGCCTACGACGTCGAGCCGGGCTTCGTCGGCGTGCCCGCGGCGTCGACCGATGCGCGGGTGGTCGTCGAGACCCTGCGCGCGTTGCACGTGTGAGGGCGGCGTGGACGCGCTGAACGCCGTCTCCCTGGCCGCCTACGCGGTGGCCACCGTGCTCTACCTGGCCTTCCACGCCCGGCTGCGCGCGCCCCTGGCCCGGACGGCACGGATCATCCTGGCGCTGGGGTGGGTTGTACAGACGGTGGACATCGGGATCCGATGCGTGCACATGCAGCACCCGGCCTCGTCGACCCCCGAGGCGATGGCGTTCATCGCCTGGACCATCGTGGCCGGGTACCTGCTGGTGTCTTTGCGCTACCGCCTGGACGCCGCGGGCGCCTTCGTGGTGCCGGCGGCCGTGATGCTGCTCCTGCTGGCGCGGGTGGTGCCGGCCAGCGAGCGGCCGCAGGGCGGGCCGCTCATGACCGCCCACATCTTCCTCGCCACCCTGGGCGTGGCCACCTTCGCGCTGGCCTCGATCCTCGAGGTGCTCTACCTGGTCCAGGAGCGGCGCCTCAAGCGCAAGCAGCTGGATCGCCTGCGGGCCGGGGGCGCGCCGCTCGACACCCTCGACCGTCTGGCCGCGCGCTGCGTGTCGATCGGGTTCCCCATCTTCACGGTGGCCCTGGTGCTGGGCGCGGTGGTGGTGGCGCGGATGGGGCTGGTCAAGGAGGTCATGGGCCGGCCCGAGTACCTGGCCGCGCTGGCCTCCTGGCTGGCCTTCGGGATCCTGCTGGTGGCCCGGGTGGGCGGCTGGCAGGGACGGCGGGCGGCCTGGCTGACGGTCAGCGGCTTCGCCGGCGTGCTGCTGGTGGTGCTGGGGTACTTCCTGCGCGCGGTGGTGTGAGGTGGAGCTGATCGTCATCGGGCTCTCGCACCAGACGGCGCCCGTCGAGGTGCGCGAGCGCCTGGCGGTGATCCCCGGCGAGATCGAGAATCACCTGCAGCAGCTGGTGAAGCTGCCCGGGATCACCGAGGCGGCGCTGGTCTCCACCTGCAACCGGGTCGAGATCTACGCCGCGGCCGCCGACGCGCGGGCCGCGCTTGGAACCCTGCGCGAGCACCTCCACGGCGGCCTGGCCGGCGGGCGCGGCAGCCCGATCGAGGCCGATCCCGAGCTCGACCGACACCTGTACGAGCGGGTGGGGCGCGAGGCCGTCCACCACCTCTTCCGGGTGGCGGCCAGCCTCGACTCGCTGGTGGTGGGCGAGCCGCAGATCCTTGGGCAGATCAAGGACGCCTACGATCTGGCCATGCAGGCGCGCACCTGCGGGCGGGTGCTGGGCTCGGCCTTCCCGCTCGCCTTCCGGGTGGCGCGCAAGGTCCGGCGCGACACCGCCATCGCCCGGCAGCCGGTCTCGGTCAGCTCGGTGGCGGTCGAGCTGGCCCGCCAGGTCTGGAGCGGCTTCGAGGGGCGGCGGGTGCTGGTGGTGGGCGCCGGCAAGATGTCCGACCTGGCGGCGCGGGCCCTGCGCGCCAGCGGCGCCACCGTGGCGGTGACCAACCGGACCGCGGCCCGGGCCGAGGAGCTGGCGCAACGGCTCGGCTGCGCGGTCGAGCCGTGGGCCGAGCTCGAAGCGGCGCTCGCCCGCGCCGACATCGTCATCACCTCGACCGGAGCGCGCGAGCCGATCCTGGGGATGGCGCTGCTCGGGCGGGTGCAGAAGGCGCGGCGCCGGCGCGAGCTGGTGCTGATCGACATCGCCGTCCCGCGCGACGTCGATCCCGCGGTGGACGCGCTGGACGGCGTGATCCGCTGGGACATCGACAACCTGCAGAAGGTGGTGTCCCAGAACCTGGAGGATCGCCGGCAGGAGGCCGATCGGGCCGAGGCGCTGGTCGACGAGGAGCTGGCCCGCTGCCTGGCCGCCCTGCGCGGCAACGCCGTGGGGCCCACCATCACCGCGCTGCGCTCGCGCTCGCTCAACATCGCGCGCGCCGAGGCCGAGAAGACCCTGGCCTCGCTGCAGGGGCTGGACGATCGGGCGAAGCGGGCGGTCGCTATGATGGCCGAGGCGATCGTCAACAAGATGCTGCACGCACCCCAGGTGGCGCTGAAGAAAAGTGGCGCCAGCGAGGACGGCGAGTCGCTGCTGGCGGCCGCCCACGCCCTGTTCGATCTGCCGCCCATCGAGGCGGTGGCCGAGCCGCCCGACAGCGAGGCCGAGGGCGCCCCTGAGCCGGGCCGCAAGACGGGGCCGACGTGAGCGAGCGGATCGTGATCGGCACGCGCGGGAGCGCGCTGGCCCGCTGGCAGGCGGACCACATCGGCGAGGCGTTGCGCGCGGGCAACCCCGGCCTGGTGGTGGAGCAGGAGATCATCGTGACCGAGGGGGATCGCCGCTCGTCCGGGCTGCTGGCCGACTTCGGTGGCAAGGGGCTGTGGGTGGACGAGATCGAGCGGGCGCTCACCGAGCGCCGCGTGGACCTGGCGGTGCACAGCCTCAAGGACGTGCCGGCGGGGCTGGCCGCCGGGCTAGGCATCGCCGCCATCCCCCGGCGGGCGAGCCCGCGGGACGCGCTGGTGAGCCGGAGCGGTGCGGGGCTGGCGGCGCTGCCGGCGGGCGCCCGGGTGGGGACCTCCAGCCTGCGGCGGGTGCTCCAGCTCCGCTTGCTGCGGCCGGACATCGAGGTCGAGATCCTCCGCGGCAACGTCGACACACGGCTGCGCAAGGTCAGCGAGGGAGTGGTGGACGCGGCGGTGCTGGCGGTCGCGGGCCTGACCCGCCTGGGCCACGCCGCCCGGATCACCGAGGAGTTCACCCCCGAGCAGATGCTGCCGGCCATCGGGCAGGGGGCCCTGGCCCTCGAGACGCGCAACGACGACGAGCGCCTGCGGCGGCTGTGCCGGGGGCTGGGCGACGCCGAGGCCGAGGCCACCGTGGCGGCCGAGCGGGCGCTGCTGGCGGCCCTGGAGGCCGGCTGCCGGACTCCGCTGGCGGGGCACGCCGAGGTCCGGGGACAGCGGCTGGTGCTGCGGGCGCTGGTGGGGCGGCCCGACGGGAGCGAGGTGCTGCGCGAGTCGCTCGAGGGCGACATGTCGGAGGCGGCGGCGGTGGGGGCCGAGGTGGCGCGGCGGCTGTTGGCGCGGGGCGCCGACAGGATTCTGGCTGAGCTGGGCTGAGCGCGGTTAGGGGCGCGAGCGCATCAGGACGGGGGGCGACCCCCACCCCGACCCTCCCCCGCGGCGGACCGCGGGGGAGGGAGAAGATCCCCACCCCCCGCCCTCGCCCGCGGCCGCGAAAGGCTTCAACTTTCGCGCTCATTCCGCCGAACCTGATCGGTGTTCATGTCTTTCGACGCGGGGAAGCGGGGGCTGCTCGTCGCGGCCGGTGTGTGGCTCGCGGGCTGCGGGCACGGCGATGCCGAGAAGAACGCCTCGGTGACCGAGCTCAACCGCCAGGTGCAGTCGCTGCGCTCGCAGAACAACGCGTACCAGAAGCAGGTCGAGGAGCTGGAGAACCGCGTCTTCATCATGAACGACCAGCTCGACAGCAAGAAGGTCAACGGCGAGCGCGCGGCGGTCGCGCCGAGCCCGGCGCTGCCGAAGGTGCTGCTCCACCCGGCCGAGCGCGTGGCCACCATCGTCGAGGAGCCGGCGGCGGACTCGGGTGAGGTGGACGTCGAGTACGCGGGTGAGGCGGCGAAGTCCGGCGGCAAGCGGCCGGTGCTCCGCCTCTATGGCGACGACACGCCCATCATGAGCTCGAGCGCGAGTGAGGATTCGACCGCGCCGAAGGAGGCGCGCCGGATGCTGGTGGTGCCGCGCGAGAGCCGGCAGGAGACCCGGCAGGCGGCGCCGCGCGCGGCTGCGGCCAGCGAGGGGCTGGATCTGTACAAGCGCTCGCTCGAGGCGCTGCGCTCGGGCCGGCACGTCGAGGCGGCGGCCGGCTTCCGCGAGTTCGTCAAGGCGCACCCCAACCACGACTTCGCCGACAACGCCCAGTACTGGCTGGGCGAGTGCTACTACGACCAGAAGGACTACCCCATGGCCATGCGCGAGTTCCGGCGCGTGGTCGAGAAGTACCCAACGGGCAACAAGGTGCCCGACGCCCTTCTCAAAGTAGGCTTCGCGCACCTGGCGCTCGGGAGCACCGAGGCGGGCCGGCAGACGCTGGAGCAGGTCGTCCGTTCCTATCCCCGCCACGAGGCCGCCAGCCTGGCCACCGCCAAGCTGGCCGAGCTGGGCCACACCGCTTCGAAGACCGAGTCCCGTTCCGCGCAGGAGGCGCCATAAAGCAAGACATTCGTTCGTCCCTGGCCCTCTTGAGCCTCGCGCTCCTGGTGGGGGGCCGTGCCAGCGCCGCCCCCAAGGGCGCGCAGAAGCAACCGGCCGCCGAGGCCGAGCTGCCCGACACCGACGCCATCGAGAAGGGGGCCACCCCGCCCGCGTCGGCCTCGTTCCAGGGCGGCACGCCCAACCCCTTCCGGTCGGACAAGCGCACCACCAACCTGGGCGCCCCCGGCGGCGGCGGCCAGGAGGAGGCGGCGGTCCGACAGATCGAGGGCGCGGCGGTGGGCCTCATCCCTCCGGGGGGCCTGTACGGCGTCGAGTCGAGCTCGATGGTCCCGGCGCCGGGCGAGGACCTGCCCGGCGGCGCCGTGCCCGAGTTCCACGTGGTCAAGAAGGGCGACACGCTCTGGTCGGTCTGCGACGGCTACTTCCGCGATCCGTGGCGCTGGCCGCGGCTGTGGGCGCAGAACCCGCTCATCACCAACCCGCACTGGATCTTCCCGGGCGACGTCATCCGCATGCACGAGCCGGGCGCGCCGGCGCCGGCGGCTCCGGTCGCGTCGGGCCCCGGCGCGCCGCTCATCACCTCCACGCGGCAGGGCTCGCTCACCAGCAACGCGCTCATGCTGCGCGAGATCGGCTTCGTCGAGGCCAAGGACCTGGCGGTCAGCGCCGTCATCAGCGGCTCGCGCGAAGAGAAGATCATGCTGTCGACCAACGACCAGGCGTACCTCTCGTTCCCCAAGGAGCGCCCCCTGCGCGCCGGCGAGCGCTACACCGTGTTCGTGGCCGATACCGAGCACCCGGTGCGGGCGCCCGGCAGCAGCGAGATCCTCGGATACCTGGTGCGCATCTACGGCGACGTGGTGGTGGATCAGATCGCCGACCAGAAGTCGGCCCGTGGCACCCTGGTCGACCTCATGGACCCGGTCGAGCGCGGCTACCAGATCAGCCCGGTGGTGCGCCAGTTCCGGCGCGTCGAGCCGCGGCCCAGCGGGGTCAACCTGGAGGTGCGCATCGTCGCCGCCTTCTCCTCGGCCCGCATGCTGTCGGCCGAGACCTTCGTGGTGCTCTCGCGCGGGCGCAAGGACGGGGTCGAGATCGGCAACCGCAGCTTCGTGGTCCGCCGCGGGGATGGCTACCGCCGGATCATGGAGGGCTGGGATCACTTCGATCCCAACTATCCGAACGAGGTGGTGGGTGAGCTCTGGGTGGTCGACGTCAGGGAGAACACTGCCCTCGCCTGGATCGCCCGCAGCACCAAGGAGATCCGGGTCGGCGAGCTGGCCGAGATGCGCAAGGGGCACTAGCCGGCCGGCGCGAAGCGACCCCTCTTTGGCAACTATTCGACTTTCCTGATCTTTCGTCCGGGCCGCTTGACCTTCTCTTGGTGCGGCGCTATCTGCTTCCCTTCTGATGGTGCCTGCGGACAACTCGGAGGCCCGGCTTCCGACAACGCCTTTCATGCCGACGAACGGCGTCCAGAAGGTCGTCCGGGGCCAGGTGGGATACCCAGCCCGGCTGCTGCAGACCAGGCGCCCACCTCCCGAGCTCTGGTACCTGGGAACGCTTCCCCCGACCGACCGGCCGGCCGTCGCCATCGTCGGGTCCCGCAAGGCCAGCGGCGCTGGTTGTGACCGGACCCACGAGCTGGCCGGGGCATTGGCCCGGCGCGGCTGGGCGGTGGTGTCGGGCGGCGCGTTCGGGATCGACGCCGCCGCGCACGCCGGCGCGCTCGACGCGGGCGCCGAGACCTACGCTGTCCTGGGATGCGGAGTCGATGTCGTCTACCCCGACCGCCATGCGGCGCTGTTCGCGCGAATCGCGGGGCGGGGTGGCCTCATCTCACAATTTGCGCCCGGAACGAGACCCCACATGAAGCACTTTCCCCAGCGCAACGCGGTGGTGGCCGGCCTGTGCGACGCCGTCATCGTCGTCGAGGCGGCCCTGAAATCGGGCGCGCTCATCACCGCCGAGGTGGCCCGCAAGGCGGGGCAGCGCCTGCTGGCGGTGCCGGGGACGCCGGGCACCGACGCGCTCCTGTCGGCGGGCGCGCTCCCGGTGACGGGGGCCGAGACCCTGGAGGACGCGCTCGCGGGTCGGACCCGCATGCCCGCCACCGCGGTGCCGCGGATGTTCGCGCCGCTGGTCGAGGCCCTGCGGCAGGGCGGTCAGCCGGCGCCGGCGCTGGCCCGGCAGCTGGGCCTGTCCTTGCCGGCGGCGATGGGGCTCCTGCTCGAGGCCGAGCTGGAGGGATGGGTGCGGCGCACCAGCGATAGCCACTACGAGGTCACCCGTGTCCACTAAGAAGCCGGCCGCCCCCCAGACGAAGCCGAAGGCGAAGGCCAAGCCCAAGGCGAAGGCCAAGGTGGCCGCGAAGGCCAAGGCCAAGGTCCTCGCCAAGCCGGTCGAGGACGAGGAGCCGATCGAGGCGGCCGAGGGCGCGGCGGCCGAGGTTGAGGCCGAGGCGAAGAAGCCGCGCGCCAAGGCCAAGAAAGGCGGCGGCGACACCGCGCTCGTCATCGTCGAGTCGCCGGCCAAGGCGACCACGATCAAGAAGTATTTGGGCTCGGGCTACGTGGTGAAGGCCTCGGTCGGGCACGTCAAGGATCTGCCCAAGAAGACCATGGGCATCGACATCGAGCACGACTTCCAGCCGCGCTACGAGGTCATCGACGGCAAGAAGAAGGTGCTGGCCGAGATCATGGCGGCGGCCAAGAAGGTGGACAAGGTCTTCCTGGCCCCCGACCCCGACCGCGAGGGAGAGGCGATCGCCTGGCACATCGCCGACGAGATTCGCCCCGCCAACGGCAACATCCAGCGGGTGCTGTTCAACGAGATCACCAAGAAGGCGGTCAACGACGCCATCGCCCACCCGCTGGAGCTGGACGCCAAGAAGTACGAGTCGCAGCAGGCGCGACGGATCCTCGACCGCCTGGTGGGCTACGAGATCAGCCCGGTGCTGTGGACCAAGGTCAAGCGCGGGCTGTCCGCC
>Ga0134123_10002984_pt1 | contig 11007 bp, 11 predicted proteins | sample KB303_FD_96460 | JGI IMG/M metagenome (GOLD analysis project Ga0134123, IMG submission 96460) | Terrestrial soil microbial communities without Nitrogen fertilizer from Kellogg Biological Station, Michigan, USA - KB3-0-3 | ecosystem: Environmental > Terrestrial > Soil > Unclassified ...
GTGAGCTCCGTCATATAGACGCGCGTTTGCTCGACACGTCCCCACTCGCCCTCGGCCGTGCGCAGGCTGATGCCGGTGAGCACCTCATGCGCCCGGCCCGACAGTTTCTTCAGCATGGACGCGGCATCGCCATCGTCTGCCGGCTTGCCGAGGATCTGGCCGTCGACGACGACGGTGGTGTCGGCGCCGAGGACGACGACGTCATGTGGGGCGCCCCTTTCAGGGGCGCCGCAGCTTTGCGCGCGCGCAAGGATGCGCTGCATCGCCGCAGCGGACTTCTCGCGCGCGAGCCGCGCGACGTAGACGTCCGGCGTCTCACCCGGCTTGACGCGTTCGTCGAGATCCACGGCGAGGGTGTCGAATGTGTAGCCGGCAGCGCGCAGCAGTTCGGCGCGGCGTGGCGAGGCGGATGCCAGCACTAATCTCATGATTCGGCGATTCAGCGATCTGGTGATTTCAATTGAGCAATCGATCACCAGATCGCCGAATCACCTAATGATACGATCCCGTCGTGAGGCCCCTGACGTCTGCGCTGCCCGGCGCGCTCTCCGAACTGCTCAAAGGCGCACCGCTCTCGCCGGGCAAAGTCTCGTTCGCCTGGCGCGCCGCCGTCGGTCCCGCGCTCGAACGCGAGACGTCGGTCCGGCTCGAGGGCGGCACGCTGATCGTCGACGCCGCCAGCGCGCAGTGGGCGCGCGAAGTCCGCCGGTCGTCGTCCACGATCGTCAAACGCCTCCAGACGCTGCTTGGCGCCGGCACGGTCACGACGATCTCGGTGCGCGAGCGTGTCTGACAACGTCGCGACGGTCATCGTCTCCGCCGTGCGGACGCCGACCGGCAAGTTCCTCGGCGCGCTGAAGTCGCTCTCCGCCACGCAGCTCGGCGCGCTGGTCGTCGCCGACGCCGTCCGCCGCGCGGGCATCGACCCCGCCGTCGTCAACGAATGCATCATGGGCAACGTCGTCTCGGCCGGGCTCGGACAGAACCCGGCGCGACAGGCGGCGCTCCGCGGCGGACTTCGGGATGACGTCGCGGCGCTGACCGTGAACAAGGTCTGCGGATCGGGGCTCAAGGCCGTGATGCTCGCGGATCAGGCGATTCGCGTCGGCGACGTCGACGTCGCGGTCGCCGGCGGCATGGAGTCGATGAGCAACTGTCCGTACCTGATGCCGCGCGTGCGCGAAGGCCTGCGCATGGGCAACGCCGAGATCCTCGACTCGATGATCCACGACGGCCTGTGGTGCGCGTTCGAGAACGTCCACATGGGCAACGCCGGCGAGGTTGTCGCCGACTGCTACAAAGTGTCGCGGGCCGATCAGGACGCCTACGCCGCGCTCAGTCACCAGAAGGCCGCGAAGGCGGACTTCCACGAAGAGATCCTCCCGGTGACGATCGCGTCGAAGAAGGGCGACGTGATCGTCGACCGCGACGAGGCGGTGCGGCCGGACACGACGGCGGAGGCACTCGGCGCGCTGAAGCCGGCATTCAGGAAGGACGGATCGGTCACGGCCGGCAATGCGCCCGGCGTCAACGACGGCGCCTCCGCGCTCGTCCTGATGTCGGCGGACCGCGCGCACGCGCTCGGCGCGGCTCCTCTCGCCCGCATCGTCGGCCAGGCGGCGAGCGGCCTCGCGCCGAAGATGGTGCTGATGACGCCGGTCGAAGCGACGCGGAGGCTGATGAAGAAGATCGGCTGGCGCCTCGAGGACGTCGATCTCTTCGAGCTGAACGAGGCGTTCGCGGTGCAGGCCGTCGCCGTCGTCCGCGAGCTCGGCCTCGATCCGGCGAAGGTCAACGTCCACGGCGGCGCCGTCGCCTTCGGCCACGCCATCGGCTCGAGCGGCAGCCGCATCCTGACGACGCTGCTCTATGCGCTCAAGCAGCGGAACCTGAAACGCGGCGTCGCGACGCTCTGCATGGGCGGCGGCAACGGCCTCGCCATTGCCGTCGAGCGCTAACTGCTTCATCGCGAAGGCACGAAGGAAAAGAACGAAGGACACGATTACTCTTTGTACTAAGATGATTCGATCGTGGCCTTCGTGTGAACTTCGTGCCTTCGTGATTAACCGTCGATGACTGTCAGCACGGTAGGTGTGATCGGTGCGGGAACGATGGGCAACGGCATCGCCCAGTCGTTTGCGCAGGCGGGGTTCTCGGTGCGGCTGGTGGACGTCGCACCGCCGATGCTCGATCGCGCGCGGGCGTCGATCGACAAGAGCCTCGCGAAGTTCGTCGAGAAGGGCAAGTTGTCGGCGGCCGACAAGGACGCCACGCTCGGCCGTCTATCGACGCACTCGGCGCTGACGGCCCTCGCCGAGGCCGACTACATCGTCGAAGCCATCATCGAAGATGCGCCAGCCAAGCGCGCGCTGTTTACCGAGCTCGATCAGATCGCGCGCGCGGGCGTCATCCTCGCCTCGAACACTTCGTCTATCCCGATTTCAACGCTGGCGGCAGCAACGAAGCGTCCCGACTGCGTGCTCGGGATGCACTTCATGAACCCCGTGCCGCTGATGGTGCTCGTCGAAGTCATCCGCGGCGGGAAGACGTCGGACGCCTCCATGCGGGTCGCGTTCGATCTCTGCACGGCGCTCGGCAAGACCGCCGTCGAATCCGCCGATCGTCCCGGCTTCATCGCCAACCGTGTACTGATGCCGATGATCAACGAAGCGATCTACGCCGTGCACGAGCGCGTGGGCACGCCGGAGGCCATCGACACGGTGATGAAGCTCGGGATGAACCACCCGATGGGGCCGCTGACGCTCGCCGACTTCATCGGCCTCGACGTCTGCCTCGCCATTCTGCGCGTCCTGCGCGACGGCTTCGACGATCCGAAATACACGCCCTGTCCGCTCCTCGAGCAACTGGTGGCGGCCGGCAAGCTGGGACGAAAATCGGGCGAGGGTTTTTATAGGTACTAATCCCTGGCTCTCGATTCCGCTGAGCGACTACGAGGGCCACATGAGCGCTCCCGGCGTCGAGCAACTGGCGGCGCTGTCGTTCCTGTTCTCGCGGGCGCTGAAGCGCGCGCGTCCGAAGAGCGTGGCCGTCCTCGGCGTCGCCGGCGGCAACGGGCTCGAGCACGTCGACAGCTCGGTGTCGCGCGTGGTCGGCGTGGACATCCGCGCGGAATACCTGGACGAGGTTCGACGCCGCTTCCCCGCCCTGCCGCTCGAACTCCACTGTCTCGATCTCGCGCGCGACACGGTCAAAGCAGCCCCGGTCGATCTCGTGCACGCGGCGCTGATCTTCGAACACGCGGGCCTCGAACGTGCCCTCGACAACGCGATCTCGCTGGTCGCACCCGGCGGGACGCTTTCCGTTGTGCTGCAGTTGCCGTCGACGGCATCGACGGTGACGCCGTCGGCGTTTGCGACGATGCAGACGCTGCGCGATCGCGTTTCCATCATTCCTTTCGACGGCTTCCGTGAGCTCGTCGAGTCGAAGGAGTTCAGTCCTGTCGTCGAAGAAGCGATGGCGTTGCCGGGAAGCAAGAGCTTCTGGCTCGGCATTTTCTCCAGATACTGACGCGCTGCACCTCGACCAGACGCGATCATGGACTCTCGCTTGCACTCTCCATCCGCGATTAGGGGAGGTACGCATGAAGGTCGTGAAAATCGCCGGAACGATCGCCTCGACGATGTTCGTTGCTTCGACCGCGTTCGCTCAGACGGGCGCCAGCATGACCGTCACCGGGTGTCTGATGGGGGAAGAGCAGTACCGCAAGGAGCACAAGCTCAACAAAGGCTCGTTCGGCGGGCTCGGGCTCGGCAACGAGTTCGTGCTCATCGAGGGAAGCTGCGGGGACAACTCAGGCAAGGCCTATCGCCTCACCGGAAAACCCGAACGCGACCTGAAACCGTTCGTCGGTCACCGCATCGAAGTGACCGGCCAGTGGGATCACGAGCGGGACGCGAAGACCGCGGCGGGCCAGACCGACGCGACGCTGCCGCCTGAGATCAGAATCGCGTCGTTCCACGAGGCTGCCACCGCGTCCGCGCCTGCGTCAGCCAGCGCAGCGCCTGCACCGGCGCCCGTCCCGTCAGCACCGCAGACCGTGGCGTCCAACGAGACGCGAAGCGATCGCGGCCTGCCGCGCACGGCGAGCAACGATCCGCTCATCGCGCTCGTCGGCGGAATCTGCCTGAGCCTGGCATTCGGGTTGTACGTCTTCCGCGCACGTCTCGCGTAAGTCCTCCGCGGCGGGCGGGCCTTCGTGCCCGCCTGCCTTTAGCCCTCAGCCTTCAGCCCTCAGCCTTCAGCCCTCAGCCCTCGGCTGACCTTCCCTGTCACACCGATCGCGATAATTCCAATCAAGCCAGCGCGCAAGGTTGCAATTCCTGCAAACTCTGCGTGCGAGGGGCGAAAGTGGCCTGTCTTGCAAGTGACTGAAGACAAGCTATTTGGTCACTTGACTTCACATTTTGGCCGTTGACTTTCGCCCGGCACAACTTTAGAATAGCCGCGCCCTTGAGAAGGAGCACCCAAACAATGCCAACACTCGTTGAACGGGCTGGAACTGACGACCGGATGGATCGCGAACGCATGAAGGCTGTCGACCTTGCCGTCGGCCAGATTGAAAAACAGTTCGGCAAGGGAGCGATCATGCGCCTGGGTCAGAAGGGCGCCATCCAGCCAATCGACGTCATCTCCACGGGCGCGATCAGCATCGACTACGCGCTCGGCATCGGCGGCGTCCCGCGCGGACGCGTCATCGAGATCTTCGGACCGGAGTCGTCGGGCAAGACGACGCTGTCGCTGCAGGTGATTGCCGAGGCGCAGCGCGCCGGCGGCACGGCGGCGTTCGTGGACGCCGAGCACGCGCTCGATGCCGCCTACGCGCAGAAGCTCGGCGTCGACGTCGAGAACCTGCTCGTCGCGCAGCCCGACAACGGCGAACAGGCCCTCGAAATCGTCGAGGTCCTGATCCGCAGCAACGGCGTGGACGTCGTCGTGGTCGACTCGGTCGCCGCGCTCGTCCCGAAGGCGGAAATCGAAGGCGAGATGGGCGAAGCGCAGATGGGCCTGCAGGCCCGGCTGATGTCGCAGGCGCTGCGAAAGCTCACGGGCGCCGTGTCCAAGAGCAAGACGTCGCTCATCTTCATCAACCAGCTCCGCGAGAAGATCGGCGTGATGTTCGGCAACCCGGAAACGACCACCGGCGGCCGCGCGCTGAAGTTCTATTCCTCGGTCCGCATCGACATCCGCCGCATCGCCAGCATCAAGGACGGCGACGTCGTCGTCGGCGGGCGCACGCGCGTGAAGGTCGTCAAGAATAAGGTCGCCCCGCCCTTCCGCGAGGCGGAGTTCGACGTGATGTACGGCGAGGGCGTCTCGAAGTGGGGCGATCTGCTCGACATCGGCGTCGACAAGCGAATCATCGAAAAGTCCGGCGCGTGGTTCGCGTACGGCGGCGAGCGCCTGGGCCAGGGCCGCGAAAACGCGAAGCAGTTCCTGAAGGAAAACCCTGACATCGCCAGGACGATCGAAGATCGCGTCCGTCGCGAGCTCGGGCTCATTCGCGATCCGGAAATCGCCGCTGTCTGACGTACGTAGGGCGACCCTTTCAGGGTCGCCTCCGATATGCCATCAGCTTTAGTTACCGGCGCGAGCCGTGGGGTCGGCAAGGGTGTCGCCACGGCTCTCGACGCCGCCGGTTATCGCGTATTTGCCACCGGCCGGACGATCGAGTCAGCGGACTTGCCGTCCGGCATCATCCGCATTCCCTGCAACCACGTCGACGACGACCAGACCGAGGCGGCGTTCGAAGCCGTACGGCAGGACGTTTCCGCGCTCGACGTCGTCGTCAACAACTCCTGGGGCGGGTACGCCCAGATGATGGAGAACGGCAAGTTCACCTGGTCGCTCCCCTTCTGGCAGCAGCCGGCGCACCGCTGGACGTCGATGATGGATGCCGGCGTCCGCGCCGCGTGGGCCGTGAGCGCGCGGGCGGTGCCGCTCATGCTCGAACAGAAGCGCGGCCTCATCGTCAACATCAGCGTATGGTCGGCGCAGAAATACATCGGCAACACGATCTACGGCGTCTCGAAGGCGGCGACCGACAAGCTCACCGCCGACATGGCGCGCGAGCTGCGGCCTCACGGAATCTCTGTCATCTCGCTCTACCCCGGTCTCGTGCGGACCGAAGCCGTGCTCGAAGCGGCGAAGTTCGGCGTCTTCAAGCTGGATAACAGCGAGAGTCCGGAATTCATCGGACGCGTGATCGCCGCGCTGGCCGCGGATCCGCGTCTCCTCGAGCGCAGCGGCACGGTGGTCGTCGCCGCGCAGGCGGCAATCGAGCTCGGCGTGAAGGACGTGGACGGCAAGCAGCCACAGCCGCTGACACTCGAAACCGCCTGAACACTCACAACATCCCGTCAGTCCGAAGGCATTGCTCTTGCGGGAGCCTTCGCCATGCGTTGGCTGTGGATACTCATTCTGCTCGGCGGAGGCGGTGTTGCGAGCGGAGCCCCGCCTCGGATCGAACTGCCGGACACCGTGCCCATCGAGGCGCTGTGGCAGATGCCCCCGAATATCGCCGCACAGGATCTGCTGAACGGTCCGTGGGGCCGTGCCAACGCGCCGGCGCCCGGCGTGATCTACGAGTACGTCCAGCCCAAGAAGGGCGGATCGAGTCCGGGCCTCGAGGTACGCGATCCGCAGGGGCGCGTCTGGCATGTGAAGCAGGGACGCGAGGCGTCACCTGAAGTCGTCGTCTCGCGCATCCTCTCCGCCATCGGCTATCACCAGCCGCCCGTTTATTTCCTGCCGTCGTTCCTCGTGAATCGTTCCAAGGACGTGGTGGCCGCAGATGCAGGCCGGTTCCGGCTGTCGAAGCCGGAACTGAGTGCGCAGGGCGACTGGGAGTGGGCCCGGAATCCGTTCGTCGGCACCAGGCCGTATCAGGGTCTGCTCGTCGCCCTGGTGCTGCTGAACAGCGCCGACCTCAAGGAGTCCAACAACAAAATCTACTTCGTGAGGAACCCGGCCGGCGGTGTCAGCTGGCACTACATGGTGCGCGATCTGGGAACATCGTTCGGGAAGACAAACCGCTTCAATCCGCCGCCGAACCGGCTCGAGGTGTTCGAACATCAGCCGTTCATCCTCGGCGTCAAGGACGGCTTCGTCGAGTTCGACTACGACGCGGTCAACAACAACCTCGTGCGTGGCCGCATCACGCCGGCCGACGTGAAATGGACCTGCGGACTGCTCGGGAGCCTGACCGATCGGCAGTGGCGCGACGCGTTCCGCGCCGGAGGATACGAGCCCGACGTCGCCGCGCGCTTCATCCGGCGCATCAAGGAGAAGATCGCGGAGGGCCGTCGGCTGCCCTGAGCATGCTATGATCGTCGTTCCTCTACGACCGGTTTCCCTCGAGTGGCGAGGTAGCTCAGTTGGTAGAGCATACGACTGAAAATCGTAGTGTCGACGGTTCGATTCCGCCCCTCGCCACCACTTTCCACAGGACGTTGCAAGACTTCGAACACCACACAAGCCTGGACCGCACGCGGCCCAGCGAAAGCAGGCGAATGATGACAGGAAAAATCAAGACGTTACGAGCCGAGAAGGGCTTCGGATTCATCAGGGACGAGGGCGGCAAGGAGTACTTCTTCCACCAGAGCGCGATCTACGGCGAGGGCATCGACATGCTGCGCGAAGGCGACAGCGTCGAATATACGCTTGGCGAGGACGGTCCCAAGGGTCCGCGCGCCGAGAACGTCAGGCGCACGTCCACATAGCCAGCCGTTACGGCAGCTGGTTCACGACCCAGGCGGGATCAGAAGTCAGGCTTTCGTAGTCGGCCGGCGTCATGGAGCGTCGTTCGTACGTGCAGGACACGACGAACAGCTCCTTGCTCTCGTTCCAGTCGACTCTGGTCACCATGGCGTCAAAGGGCCCGCCCGAGCCGGTCGACAGCGACAACTTGTCTCCCGATTTCGGCACCGCCTCCACCTCGACGCGCTTGATGAATCGGACGCTGCCGTTATCGATGCGGCGGACCGGTTCGTCGGGGCGCTTGACGGTGATGCTGGGAATTTTGAGGTTCGCTTCGACGGTGATGGACATAGCCGGCACAGAGAGTGTAACCGCTATCGCCATTGAAGGCGCCCCACTAAAATCGATCGCCTTAGTCGAGACGTGTCAGGGATGGCCGGCTCTCATCGATCGGCGTTCCACTGAGGCGGGCGTCGAGCAACGCGCGGAACTGCGGGGCACTCATGGGGTGCTCGAAGTAGTACCCCTGTCCTTCATGACATCCGGCGGCGATCAGAAAATCGACCTGCTCCGGTGTCTCCACGCCTTCGGCGATGATCCGCTTGTTCAGGCTCTTGCCCATGCTGATGACGGCGCCGACGATCACGGCGCCGTCTCCGTTCCGTGAGATCTCCCGCACGAACGACTGATCCACCTTGAGGCAGTCAATCGGAAACTGCCGCAGATACGCCAGACTCGAGTAGCCGATCCCGAAGTCGTCCACGGCCAGCTGGACACCGATGGCCTTCAGCGACTGCAACATCGAGACGGTCGACTCCGCGTGCTTCATCAGGACGCTCTCGGTGATCTCCAGCTCGAGCGATTGCGGATCGATGGCGGCCTCACCGAGCGCCGCGCGGAGCGTCTCGGCGAAATCGTTGCTGCGAAACTCGGCGGCGGAGATGTTGACGGCGACGGGCATCGACGGCAACCCCGCATCGAGCCACTCACGCGATTGCCGGCACGCCTCACGAAGCACCCAGCGTCCTATGGGCAGAATCATCCCGGTGTCCTCAGCCACCGGGATGAATTGCGCCGGCGCAATCAGGCCGCGTTGGGGGTGCCGCCATCGCAGCAGCGCTTCCACGCCGATGATGGCGCGCGTCGCCAGGTCAATCTTCGGTTGATAGTCGAGCGACAACTCCTTCCGTTCGATGGCGCCGCGCAGACTGGCTTCGATGAACTGGCGCTCCACCGCGCGACCCACCATCTCCTGGTGGAAGAACTGCACGTTGTTGCGACCGTTCTCCTTGGCGTAATACATCGCGGTGTCGGCATGGCCCAGCAGCGTCTCCGCGTCGCCCGCATCGTCGGGGTAGATGCTGATGCCGATGCTCGCCGAGACGCGCAGGTTGTGGAGACCGATCTGATACGGAACGGCGAGCGCCGTGCACAATTTGCCGGCGGTGGTGGCGGCGCTGTCCGGGTCCACCTCCGACAGCACGACCACGAACTCGTCGCCGCTCTGCCGGCCGACCGTGTCGGCGTTCCGGACGGCTCCGGTCAGACGCAGCGCCACGGCCTTCAACAGCTGATCGCCGACTTGATGTCCCAGCGAGTCATTCACATGCTTGAACCGGTCGAGGTCCATGAACAGGACGGCGATCTGACGCGTGTGGCGCCGCGCGAGCGAGATCGCCTGCTGCAGGCGGTCCCGGACGAGCATCCGGTTCGGCAGGTCCGTCAGAAAATCGTGCTGCGCCAGATGCGACAACTGCAGCGACATCTGCCGGGCCGCGCTGACGTCGTGAAACACAATCACCGCTCCGGTAATCCGTCCTGCCCGGTCGTGAATCGGCGCCGCCGAGTCCTCTATGGGAGATTCGTATCCGTCCCGGCGCACGAGCATGCAGTTGTCCGTCAGTGTGACGGTCTTGTTCTGCTGGACGGCCAGGTCCATCGGGTTCGGAGACGGCTGGCCCGTGGCTCCGTCGATGAGGTTGAAGACGTCCTGGAGCGGACGCCCCGCCGCCTCCGCGCGGGACCATCCGGTCATGGTTTCCGCGACCACGTTCAGGTAGGTCACGTTGCCGGCGATGTCCGTGCACAACACGGCGTCGCCGATCGAATTCAGGGTGACCTCGGCCCGCTCTTTTTCCTCGAACAGCGCATCGTCGGAAACGCCGTGCTCGCGCAGCGAGGCAACGGCCCGCGTCAGCGAGTACCGATCGAAGTGGTCTGCCAGGAGAAAATCATCCGCGCCGTGTTCAACGGCCAGCCGGCCGATGGCTTCTTCATCGACGCCGCACACGACCAGGATCGGGATCTGCCCCGCCGCCGCGGCCGTTCTATCGAATGTCTCGATGCCCGTGCTGTCTGGCAGGTTGAGATTCAGCAGAATCGACGTCACACCGGCTTGCTGGAGGCGGACGAGCCCGTCGGCCAGACTTCGCGCCCATTCGACGGGCGCCTGGCCCTCACCCGAGAGCGCCTGGACGACCTTCGACGCCACGGCCCCATCGCCCCCGATAAAAAGCACACCCTCGGGCACACGATCCCGGCGGCGAGTGCTCGTCGGCATACGGAATAGAACCACGACAGCGATTTCGACGATGTTTCTTTTTGTACACCGCACGCGATCCGACGCACGTCCCACAGTGCACGGCGAGCTTTCACCGAACTGACGAGTTTCTCGTGAATGTCCCAAATGACACAGCGGGGACGGCTTCGGATCGCTAAGGTTGGGATCGCCTCCCCCGGCATCACACAGCCAGAGGTGTCCGTGCTAGATCAATTCATCAGTACCAATCGCGACGACATCATCCGTCGCTGCCGGGTCAAAGTGGCCTCGCGTCCACAGCCGCCGCCGACGAGGCACGAAATCGATCACGGCGTGCCGCTCTTCCTCGATCAGCTGGTCGGGGCATTGCGTCGCGGGACGTCCTCGAGCGTCGAGATCGCCGACACGGCTGTGCTGCATGGGAGCGACCTTCTGCGCCAGGGCTTTACCTTGTCCCAGGTCGTGCATGACTACGGGGACGTCTGCCAGTCCATTACCGAACTCGCCGTCGAAACGAGCGCCCCGATCAGCGCGGTGGACTTCCGGGTGCTGAACGGATGTCTCGATGACGCGATCGCCAGCGCCGTCACTCAATACAACACCGAGCGCACTCAATCGACGGTGGACATCGGGACCTCTCACCAAAACGAGCGCATGGGCTTCCTCGTGCATGAATTGCGCAACTTGATGCAGACCGCAATCATGGCGTTCGAGGTCGTCAAGTCGGGCAACGTGGGGATCGCGGGGACCAC
>Ga0134123_10002985_pt1 | contig 11006 bp, 8 predicted proteins | sample KB303_FD_96460 | JGI IMG/M metagenome (GOLD analysis project Ga0134123, IMG submission 96460) | Terrestrial soil microbial communities without Nitrogen fertilizer from Kellogg Biological Station, Michigan, USA - KB3-0-3 | ecosystem: Environmental > Terrestrial > Soil > Unclassified ...
GTGGTCCTCCGCGGTGAAATAGAGACGGCCGTCGAAGGCGCGGTAGGCTTCGGGCTCGTCGATCTCCAGACCCTCGGCGTCGAGGAGCGGTTCCGTCCCCTCCTCGGTACCGTCGCTGTGCCAGAGGACCTGGTCGCCGTCGGTGGCGAAGAAGATCTGGCCGTCGAATGCGCCCGGGGCCGCGATCGGCCGCAGGTTCACCTGGATCAGCCGATTGCTGAGCTGGCGGCTGCCGGCGGCGGTGCCGTCGGTGACCCACAGGCCCTGCTGCGTCTCGTCGGCCGGACCGCCGGAGAAGAAGAGACGGGAGCCGGTGGAGACGAGGTGGGTCATAAAGACGCCGTCGGCCCCCGGCGTGATCTCGGCGGCGAGGAGAGTGCCCGCTTGTGTGCCGTCGGAGCTCCACAGCTCCCGGCCGTGCTCCTCATCGGTGGCGGGGAAGAAGAGCCGGCCCGCGTGGACGGTCAGGAGCAGGGGATCGGAGCTCCGGCCCGGCCGCGGGTCGACGTCCTTGACGAGAACGGTCCCTCCCGGCGTGCCGTCGCTCGCCCACAGCTCGCGGCCGGCGTCTCCCACCGCGGCTGTGAAAAAGAGCTGGTTTCCGAACACCGTCAGGCTCCGCGGCTGCGATCCCACAGACCCCGGCTCCATGTCCGCCACCATCCGAGTGCCTGAGACGGTGCCGTCGGTCGCCCACAGCTCCTGGCCGTGCTCCGCGTCGGCGGCGGAGAAGAACACCCGGCCGGCCGCGGCACGGAGGGGCTCCTGAGCGAGGACCTGGAGATCGGGAGGCGTCAGCCGCACGCTGCTGCCCGGGGTGCCGTCCGAGCTCCAGATCGACGCGCTCTGCCCGGTGAGGCGGAGAAGCAAGAGGGCCCTTCCGGCGAGCTCGGCGGCGCTCGTGAAGCCCGGAGGGAGGTCCGGTCCCGCACCCGGGGTCAGCTCGTCGACCAGGATGGTTCCAGCCTCAGTGCCGTCGCTCGCCCACAGCTCGAAGCCGTGGATGCCGTCCTGGGCGAAGAACCAGGCCTTGCCCGCCGCCGGCAGCAGCCCCGTCGGATACGAGCCGCCGAAGTCGTCGAGGTTCAGGTCGAGGAGCAGCCCGGTGCCGCGGGGCGTGCCATCGCTCCTCCACAGCTCCCGGCCATGGTCGGCGTCGGCGGCGCTGAAGAGGAGGGCGCCATCCAGGAACGCGCCCGCGGCCGGGCCGGCGAGGTCGCCGAGGCGGGACATTTCCGCGCAGGATTTACACCCGGACGGCGTCGCGATTGCTCGGTTGACGAGGATGCGAAGCTCGCATAGGATGGCGCTGTATCAAAAAGATAACGGTCTACAGTGCAAAGCGGCTGTATCGCTTGGAGTCAACATGCAGATTTATCGGATTCCAGTTCTTGTGGTCGTGGCAATTGCCTGTGCCTGCGGAACCGCTCTCGCCGGTGGTCCGCCCGTGCCAGCCCTCGACCATTCTCTTCCGGCGAGCGCTCTCATCGACCGTGGATTCCCTGCTCCCGATCGACTCTGGACCGGCCAGGACTACGATGCGGCCTTGAAGGCGCTCGAGGCACTCGCAAAAACCGACCCGCTCACCCTGCCACGGGCCGGCAGCCCTCAATCCGGTCCTGCGTTCGCACGCCTTGTCGCCGAGGACAATTTGACCCTCCTTCACGCCAAGGGTCTCAGCGAACAGCAGGCTCTCGGGCTGGGGGTAGGACTGATCTCGGGAGTCTCCAGCATGGTCGGTCTCTACTCGCGCCATTCGACGCCGCAGTCTACGTTCGACTCCGAATTGACAGGGCTCATGTCATTCATGTTGGCCTTGGCGAAGGACTTCATCGGGGTGGGCAAGGCGTTCGTCGACACCATACCCGCCGACGATCCGCAGCGTGAGGCGCGCCTTGCCGGCTATGAGCAGATGCGCGGCGGCCTCGGTTCCATCGTGAGCGGTTGCATCACCACACTGACCGAGCAGGAGGTCTATCGTCCGGAAGCGCGCCTCGGGCTTGCCAACGCGCTCGAACGTCATCTTTCTGCTCTCTACCCGTACCTGTTATCGGGTGTGCAACAGGAGCTGCCTGGTCGGCTCGATTCGATCGTCGCGGCGGAGCCCAACGACGCCCTCAAGCAGGCGGTACAACGCATCCGCGCCACACTTCCCGCCAGATGAGCTCACAGGACAATGGGAGGATGCCGATGCGAAGCTGATCGTCAACGGGATCAAGGACGTCGAGATCCGCTAGGAGGATTCTCTACGGCGTGGGATCGTAGTCCCAGATCCCACGCCCGTAGGTGGCGAAGCGTACGATCCCCTCCGCCGGCAGGCTTTCGACGTCCGTGTAGGTGGTCAGAGGCGCTTCTGTGCCCAGAATGCTCAGCCAGGTCTTCGAGGCCTTGTCATACCGGAATGGCCCGGCTTGCGTCGCTGCATAGAGCTCCTGACGGACCGGATCATCGAATGCCAGCGCCTCGGCGAGGGTCCGCGGCAGGCCTTGCGACCAGGGCTTCCAGGTCTTGCCTCCATCGGTCGTCCTGTAGACGGAATTACCGTCGTGATAGCCGGTCCCCGCCACATAGCAGACGTTCGGATCGGTCGGGGACGGCAGGAATTCCGTCGCGCCGAAGTAAAAGAACCGGGGACCCTGGGTCCAGGTTCTTCCGCCGTTGCGCGAGGTCCAGAGCCGGCCGGTCCAGGTCCCGGCATACCAGCGGTTCCGGTCGGCCGGAGAGATCGCGAACGCGGTGACGTAGTCGACCTCCCAGTCGGGACCGAGATGGAAATCGTGAGGCATCTCCTCGGATTCGAAGGTATTGACCCCCTTGCGCTCGATGCGCCAGATCCGCCGATCGGCCCAATAGACGACGTTCGGGTCGTCCGGATCGGCGACCAGTGGAGGAATCCAGGGGTGAAGGCGCTCTCCCCAAGGAACCGGGAAGTTGAAGAACTCGAACTCGTCGATGTCTTCCGTCCTCTGCAGCGCGCCGAAACCGGGATAGGCGAAATACAGCAGGCTGTGCGTGCCGTCGCTGGACGTCAGGCTGCCGTAGTCGCCGACCATCAACTGATCGAAGCTCAGCACATTCCCGGAGCCCGGGCGGGAGACCTGATAACCTTGGTCCTGCGCGCCGGCCGCGATCAGGTCGCTGTCGTTGACCGAGGTGAGAATGTCGTAGTACTGGCTGTTGCCGAGACCGTAGCGCGTGATATTGCGAACGGTCAGGCCGTTGTCCTCCGACAGGAACGTCCCGCCGTCGGTGTTGAAGAAGACAACCTCTTTGCCGCGGTAGAAGACGCAATCGATCCCCGGCAGGTCGGGGTGCAATGCCTTGTCAGGATCGTTGAAGTAGCTGTCCTGGTTGATGCCTTGCAACGTGCGCCCCGCGTCGGTCGAACGATAGGCATTGACGCCGCCGACGAAGACGAGCTTTGGGTTCGTGATCGAGGCGGTCAGCGTCGACCAGAAGTCCGGGAGCCGGCTTCCGGCCCGCCAGGTCCGGCCCCCGTCCTCCGAGAAGAAGAGCTCCCACTCGAAGTACTCTGCTCCCGGGCGCCGGATGGCGGCATAGAACGTCGGGGCCCCCGCCTCGGAGCCTGCCAGGATGATTTCCTCCACCGGACCCGGCAGCCGTCCGACCTGGTGGAAGGTCGAGCCCCGGTTCGTGGACTTCTTGAGCTCCCGCCGGGCGGCCAGATACAGCGGCCCGCCATGGACGCGGTCGATCCAGATGTCCGAGAACATGCCGCTCGGTCCGGAAGAGGTGACCGTGAAGCGAATCCCTCCGTCCTCGGACCGGTAGAGCTTGTAGGTCGGTCCCCACGTAGCGATCGCATAGACCGTGCGCGGCCGGCCGGGGTCGCGGAGGATCCGCACCACGTGATCGGTGACGCCCGGCCCGCCGCTCGCCGGTGCCCAGGTGAGGCCCTTGTTCTTGCTGGCATAGATCGGACCCAGGTAGCTCGATGCCACCCAGACCTCGGGGCGTCCCGGGACGATGACGAACGACTCGACGCCGATCCCGAGGCTGTCCGACCGCGGCACCCAGTGCCGGACACCGGGAGTGCCGGAGAACACTCCGCCGCGCTCGGTGCCGATGAACAGCGTCGTCCCGTTGGTGCCCACGACCGTGACATGGGTGCGGCCGGTCTGGTTGAAGCTCCCGCGCTCCCGCCAATGGCCGGGAGGCGTCGCGGCCCGGCCCTCCTGCAGCAGAGCGACCCGCGCCGCGAGATTCCTGTGCCGGTTCTCCATCTCCACTTCCCGCCAGGACACCCCCGGCGGCGTGCGGTGCCGGAGGTCCTCCCAGATCTCGCGGCTCCGGCGGAGCCCGGACTCGGCCTCCTCCGGCGCCACGATTTCGGTGGGAGCCGCAGAGAGCCGCGCCGCCCGCCGCGGGGAGTCGCTGAAGGCGGCCAGCAGACACAGACCGGCGAGAAGTATCCGGGGCGCTCTGGATCTGAGAATCATGGGCTCGCCTCCTCCGACAGCCCGGCCGCACTCGGCGGGGAAGCCGGCCTCTCCAGCTTAGCAGACGCCGAGGGCCACGAGCCGGGCTGCAAGGCCGGGGCGTGCTCTCGGCTAGATCACCCGCGCCACCCCCGGAATGCGCCTCAGGACGGCGGTCGCGGCCCAGCTCAGCGCAACGGCGCCCAGGAATACCACGGTGCCTTTGGCCAATCCGGACAGTGGCGCCTTCAGCAGGAAATATTGCAGCCAGCTCACGAAGGCATAATGGACGAGATACATCCCATAGGCGTTCTTGCGGAGGCTTGCGAAGATCCGGCCGGTGCTCCTCCCGAATCGTGAGAAGAGGGCGAGGAAGGCGAAGCTGGACGCGGCGCAGGAGAGCGTGAAGGAAAGCCCGCCGATGATCTCCAGGCTACGCGACGGAGTCTTGGAGGTCGTGGCCATGATCACGATGGCGATGATCAGGATGAACGCGGGCAGTGCGACCGACAGCCAGAGAGGCCAGCGCCGCGCGAGAGCGCCGTCCGGTGCGAGCAGGCCCTTTTCCAGACCGTAGGCGCCCACCGCGAGGCCGGCCAGGAAATAGACCGCGTAGTGCAGCAGGCGGCTGGTCTGGAAGAAGAACGGGCCGAACGACGTCCAGGCGAACGGATTGAAGACGAGCTCCATGGGGATGTAGGCCGCGGCCGAGACGGCGACCAGGAGCCCGAAGAAGAGGGCCGGATGGCGGCGCGCGCCGGAAGCCAGCCGGCCGAGGGCGTCGCCCCAGCGGGGCATCAGCAGGAAGAGCCCGGCGGCGACCGCGTCAAAGGCGAGCAGGACCCAGATGAACCAGGCGGGCCCGGCCGGCCAGTGGCCCAGCGATTTCCACTGACTCCAGAAGCCGGAGAGGCCCGGAGCGGCTCCCGTCTGCAGATACGCCGGATAGTAGGCGAGCGGCGCGATGACCGCCGCGGCCACGACGAAGGGCAGACCGAGGCGGAGCCCACGGTTGCGCAGGAAGGCTCCGCTCCCCTGGCGCTTCAGGCTGGCCCAGACGAAGAGTCCCGACAGGAAGAACATCAGGGACATGAAGAACACGTCGTTGAATCCGACGAGCAGGCCGAAGCCTCCCCATCGCTGGCTGTCGACGATGGGGAACGCCTGCCACCACCGGGGCTGGGCCACCAGAGAGGCCGGCGGCGCGGGGGCTTGCGCGTGATAGGCGAGCACGGCATGGTGCGCCAGCACCATCAGGGTGATGAAGGCCCGCAGGTTGCCGGCGACCAGGTTTTCGCCGGTGCGGGAAAGGCTCACGGGCTCTGTCGTCGCCGGGAGCGTCACGGGCTCCGCGGGTTCCGCGGGCTCCGGAATGAGCGCTGCTGCTTGCGTTCTGTTCATGATCGGTTCCTTTCATCCGATGCGCGCGAGGCGCCGGAGGGCAAGCAGTCCGCACAGCACGGTCACGCCGGCCAGGACTGCCGCATGAGTCATCGCATCGCCCCGGCTCGCGGCGCCCACGGCGTCGAGCGCGAGCTGGTGCAGGTGGTAGGCAGGCCAGGCGGAAGCCATGGACTGCAAGGTTTTCGGCAACGGGTAGAACAGGCCCGAGAGATGCAACATCGGCAGATAAACGAGATTGACGATCGCCGGCGAGCTCCGCGTGGTCGTCCAGACCCCGATGAGCAGCCCCAGCGCGCAGAACGGCACCGATCCCAGGACGCCGGTCACCAGAAACCGGACGATCTGGCCCGCGGTCAGCGTCATGTGGCCGAGCGTGAGCCCGGCGGCGAGAAGGGTGGCGAGGATGATCGCGGAGAACAGCATCGCCATGATTCCCTTGGCGAGGAGATAGGCCGCCGGCGGCATCGGCAGCGCGCGCTTGAGCCGGAGGAGGCCCTGCTCGCGCTCGGTCGCCACCACCACGCCGAAGCCGAACATCCCCGGTCCGATGATTCCGAAGATGGCGAAGCCGGTGAACATGAAGCTCGCCACCGCCGGATTGCCGCGGGTGGCGGCGCCGGCGATGAGCACCGCGAACAGCAGATAGAGGAGGACCGGCAGGCCGAGGAACGGGATCGCGAAGCCCGGCGCGCGGAGCATGCGCACGGACTCGTACCGGGCTTCGGCGAGATAGGTGCGCACCAGCCGGCGGGTCGGGATGGCGGACTCTCGGGCCATGGTGGCGCCAAGGGCAGTGGACGTCGACGTCGTTGCGTTCATGACGGGGTCTCCTCGGTCAGCTCGGCGAAGGCTTCGGCGAGTCCGGCGCGGCGGACTTCCAGCCGCGTGAGATCGGGATCGGCGGCCAGCAGCCGCCACACCACGGCCTCGCAATCGGGGGTGGTGATGTGCAGGCCACGCTGATCGCGGGTCACGTTCTCCACATTGGGCCAGGTGGCGATCTCCTCCACGGCGAGAGACGTGCAGCAGGTGATCTGCTGGCGTGCCACCAGGGCGCGCACCTCGGCGACGCTGCCGGACGCGATCAGCCGGCCCTTGGCGAGGACCGCCACCCGGTCGGCCAGGGCCTCTGCCTCTTCGAGATAGTGGGTGGTGAGGACGATGGAGGCTCCCTGGGCCACCAGCTCGCGCATCGTCGTCCACAGGAGCTCCCGCGCCTGCGGGTCGAGCCCGGCCGTGGGCTCGTCGAGGAACAGGAGCTGCGGGCGGCCGACGATCGCCATCGCGAGCTGCACCTGGCGCTTCTGCCCTCCCGAGAGCTTGCCGTAGGGACGCCGGGCCAGAGCCGTCGTATGGGTCCGCGCGAGGACGTCGTCGACGGCCATCGGCTCCGGGTAATAGCTCGCGACGAGGTCGACCTGCTCGCGGACGCGGAGCTCCGGCGCCAGAAAGACCTCCTGCATCATCACGCCGATCCGGCGCCGGGCCGCGAGGGCCTGCGGCGGCTGGGCGAAGAGCCGTGCGGTGCCCGCGTCGGGCTGCTGCAACCCGAGAAGCAGCGAGATCGCGGTGGTTTTGCCGGCGCCGTTCGGCCCGAGGACGGCCAACAGCTCCCGAGGCCCCACCGCGAGATCGAGCCCGTCGAGCGCGACCGTGCCGCCGAAGCGCTTGTGGACGCCCGAGAGCTCTGCCAGACATTCGTGACTCATGATGGATCTCCCTTCAGGCCCGTCCGCGTGCAGTGGATCGGGCCTGATCCGAGTTTGGGAGAGCGCGGATCCCGGCGGAAGCGGATTTTGACGAACTGGTCTTGCGGGGTGACGAACGGGCAGGAGGCTCCTGCTCCGCAGCCTCAGAACGGGTTGCCGGTCAGGGCCTTGAGCTTCTCGTGGTAGGTGCGGCCCGAGCGCAGCCGGACGTCGTTCAGCAGGGTGACCACGTACTCTCCGTGCAGGGCCGGCTCGAGCTCCTTGATGCGCCCGACGTTGACGATGATCGAGCGATGGATGCGCAGGAAGACGTCGGGATCGAGAGATTTTTCCAGCGTGTTCATCGCCACCTGGACCAGATGCGACGCCCGGCCGACGTGCAGCTTGACGTAGTTCTCCGCGGCTTCGATCCAGTCCACGTCGCCGATCTCGACGAAGACGGTCTTGCCCGCCGAGCGGACCGCCAGCCGCTTCACGGAGCGGTGCGGCGCGGCGATGGTTTCAAGGAGGGAGAGGATCTGCCGGCTCGCGTCCTCCGCGGGCTGCGTCTCCAGGCGCGCCTTGGCCCGGGCGAGCGCCTGGGTGAAGCGCTCCCGGGTGACCGGTTTGAGCAGGTAGTCGATGGCGTTGATCTCGAAGGCGCGGAGGGCGTACTGGTCGTGCGCGGTGACGAAGACGACCGCGGGCATGCGCTCGACGCCGATTTCGCGGATCACCGCCAGGCCATCCATCTCCGGCATCTGGATGTCGAGAAAGACGAGGTCCGGCCGCGTCTTGCGGATGGCCGTGACCGCCGCGCGGCCGTCCTTGGCCTCGTGGATCGCGGCCACGTCCGGATCCTCGGAGAGCAGCATGCGCAGGCCTTCGCGCGCCAGCGGCTCGTCATCGACGATCAGCGTGGTCCAGGGCATGGACTTCGATCACCTCTCTTGCGGCCGTTCCCGGCTCGACCCGATAGGGAAGGGTCATGGTAGCCACGGCTCCGCCCTCCGCGCCGTTTTCGAGGGTCAGCCGCGCCGCGTCGCCGTAGAGCTGCTGCAGGCGCGCCCGGGTGTTCGCCAGGCCGATCCCCCGCGCCGCGTCGAGGCCTCCGGGGGGGAGGCCGGGCCCGTCGTCCCGCACCTGGATCTGGAGGGCGCCGTTCACCTGCGCGGCGCTGATCTCGATCCTGCCCGCCATGGAGCGGCGGCCGATGCCATGGCGGATGGCGTTTTCCACGATCGGTTGCAGCCCCAGGTGGGGGACCGCGGCATCGAGAGCCGCCGGCTCGGCGGAGATCTCGACGCGCAGGCGGTCCTGGAAACGGACCTCCTCGATCGACAGATAGAGCTGCAGGGATTCGAGCTCGCGCCGGAGCGGCACTTCCTGCGCCTCCACGTCTTCCAGGACGCTGCGCAGGAGATCGCTCAAACGGGCGAGCATCTCCTCCGCCTGCGGGCCCTTGCCCTGGCGCACCAGCACCATGATGGCGTTGAGCGTGTTGAACAGGAAATGCGGCTGGAGCTGCCCCTTGAGCGCGCTCAGTCGTGCCTCCACGAGCCGCGTCTGGAGCTCGGAAGCCTGGAGCTCCAGGCGAAGCGCCTGCTGCCTGCGTTCCTGATACTGGTGGTAGTAGCGGAAGGCGATCTGGATGCCCAGCACGGTCCAGTAGCTGATGATGTTGCCGTGGAGGGCGCCGACGACCAGGAGGAAGCCGACCGTGGCGGCGTAGCCCTTCATGATGGCGGGAAAAACCCCCAGGCTCACGACGATGGCGCTGTTGATGAGGATATGGATGACCGCGAACACCACGCTGAGCACCAGGTGGAGCAACGTCCTCCGCAACCACACCCTCCGTTCGATGGGAAAGCGGCGGCCGAGCCAGAGGAGCACGGGAGTGAAGATGGCGTAGAGATAGACCCCCGAGAGCCAGGTCAGCAGGTAGTGCCACCAGGGCGTGGGATCGCGGAAGAAGACCTTGTTGCGGATGAGGTCCTGGGTCAGATAGAAAAGGCCGGCCGCCGTCCACGCCAGGAAGATCCCGCCGATGGTGAGCAGCCTGCGTCGGTCGAAGAGTGCCATCAGGAGGTAGTCTAGCGCAGCGGGGCTCGGCTCTGGTTCCGCGCCGGCTCCACCAGGGGTTCAAACCCCTGGCTACCATTAAAAAGTTCGTCCCCGAGGGGACGACTCCCCCGCCCCCTTCAGGGGTCGGTTTTTCCTGCTAGCCAGGGGTTTTCAACCCCTGGTGGAGCCGGCGGACCGATAAGTTAATATAGCGCCTATTGGGGGCGCACATGACCACCCTTCGCCACATCCTCTCGATCCTCCTCCTGCCCGGCATGGTGACGATCGTCGTGCCTTACCTGATCCTCTCCTCGCCCCGCTTTGGCCCGCCAACGTGGCCGGCGAACCCGCTCGGCATGGCCGCGGCGCTCGCCGGGATCGCGGTGATCGGTTGTGGGCTGGTGCTCGTGGGCGCGACCATTCGGCATTTCGCGCGGGTCGGCCGCGGGACGCTGGCTCCCTGGGATCCTCCCAGACATTTCGTGGTCCAGGGGGTCTACCGGCACGCGCGCAATCCGATGATCAGCGGTGTGGTGCTGATCCTGACCGGTGAGACGTTGCTGTTCCGCTCAATCGGGATGCTCGAGTGGACCATGGCGTTCCTGGCGCTGAACGCAATTTACATCCCTCTGCTCGAGGAGCCCGGGCTCGAACGGCGGTTCGGTGACGAATACCGGCTCTACAAGCAGCACGTGCCGCGCTGGGTGCCACGGCGAACGCCATGGACGCCGCCGTGGTCCCGGGACGACGCGACGGCGTAGTCGCTCTCCCCTCGCCACGCGCCTTCGGCACGCGTGCGGGGAGACCGTGTCTGGCCATCAACTCGATGGCGCGGTCGATCGGTATCCGGACAATCCCGGCGCGACGGTCCACCCAACCATAGCCATGGAGCACGGAGTCTTCAGCGGCACGCAGCTCCAGGAGCTCCCGGCCCGGTACGGCCTTCCGAGGTGGCGCAGGAGTCCTGGCCTGCAGATGGTCACTCCGTCCAGGAGCAGCGTCGGCCGGGACGAGCCCGCTCAGCGACCTCACGTATGCGACGAGCTGCCAGATCTGTGCGTCGGAGATCCTGCCGCCAGCGCCGCAGCATCGCCGCGTCGATCGCAGCCAGCGAGAAGGATTTCTCCTAAGCAAGTACTGCGTGAAAGCTCAACCGGAAGCCTTTCTTCCTCTCCCGGAAGGCTTTCCGGTCGAGCCGGAAGGCGTTCTTCGCCGAGCGGAAGGCTTTCCGCGTCTCCCGGAAGCCTTGCTTCCTCCCCCGGAAGGCTTTCCGGGTCGAGCCGGAAGGCGTTCTTCGCCGGGCGGAAGGCTTTCCGCGTCTCCCGGAAGCCCTTCTTCCTCTCCCGGAAGGCTTTCCGGTCGAGCCGGAAGGCGTTCTTCGCCGAGCGGAAGGCTTTCCGCGTCTCCCGGA
>Ga0134123_10002987_pt1 | contig 11002 bp, 11 predicted proteins | sample KB303_FD_96460 | JGI IMG/M metagenome (GOLD analysis project Ga0134123, IMG submission 96460) | Terrestrial soil microbial communities without Nitrogen fertilizer from Kellogg Biological Station, Michigan, USA - KB3-0-3 | ecosystem: Environmental > Terrestrial > Soil > Unclassified ...
ACGCCGTACGCGCTGTAATAGCGTGTGCTGCCGGGCCCCGCGTCGCCCACGTTGTCCTCGCGCCGCGTTGGAAATGCCGGACTGGGGTACTGCGTCTCGAGCCAGTTCACCACCGCCTCGACGCGATCGACGTCCTTGTAGGTGATGTTGTGCTCCTCGCAGAGCTTCGCGGTCACGTCGATGTGGGCGATGTTGTAGCCGGCTGTCGAGTAGATCCGGTAGAGCGTCTCGAGAAACAGCCAGTCCTTGCCGAGCCCGGCGGTGATCTTGTCGAGGCTCGTGTGCGTGTCGCCCACGAAGCTGTAGGTGAGTCGGCCCGTGTTGCTCCCGGCGTACGCGTGATAGAACCCGGCGTCGCCCTCGAGCACCGTTTCTCCGCCGACGTGACCCTGCCGCGCCAGCGCGACCGCCAGCATGGCGTTGCGCACCGAGCCGCCCTCGCGCAGCGCGCGGCCGCCGCTGCGCGCGCCTTCCAGGTTGCCGGCGGCCAGGCTCGCGCAGAGCGCGATGGTCGCGTTCACCTGGTCCTCGTTGAATCGCATCATCTTGGCGGCGGCGATGGCCGGGCCGAAGATGCCGAAGACGACACCGGCGTGGAAACCTCGCGACATCACGGTTGGAATGAAGTCGGCGGCCAGCCGCTCCAGGACCTCGTAGCCCGCTGCGAGCCCGGTGATGAAGTCGCGCCCGGAGGCGCCGGTCGTCTCCGCGCCGACGAAGGCGCCGGGAAGAATGCTGGTGCCCGGGTGCGTGAGCATCCGGAACGTATCCCACTTGCCGCCGGCCATCGCCATCTCGGCGTTGGCGAACGCGGCGCCGCCCTTCGTCACCCTGGCGCCGTCCACCATGATCGTGGCGCCGCTCTTCACGCCCGCTTCTTCTTCGGCGATGAGCTTCACCGCCTGCTGGCCGCCCGGTGTCAGCGAACCGAGGAGCACCGACGCCAGACCCTGCAGCGTGAGCCCCTTGGCGCGATCGACGACTTCGCCGGGGAGATCCTGATAGCGAAGACCCACGACCCATTGCGCGAGCTGTCGGCTGAGCGAGGGCATGTTGTCCTTCCCGGAGTGGAAGATGACGCCCGGGCGGCCTCGCAGGGCGGGACCGCCCGGGCGGAGTAACCGAAACGCCTACCGCAGGGGCGAGAAGGACGCCGGGATCAGGAGCTTGTTCTCCTGGCGAACCGGGCGGACGCCGGACTGCGGCGGCCACTGGCCGTCCTTGCGCGATTCCTCGCGGATACGATTGCGCTCGTTCGAGTCCTTGTAGACCCAGACGTGCACGAACTTGTTGAGCCCGCCGATCTCGCTGGTCCAGCAGGCGGCTAGCGGCGAGAGCTTCTCCCGGTTCGGCACGGCCTTGCCCCACGCCTCCAGCACCTTGGGCAGATCGCCGGGCGAGTACGTGTAAATGCGCATCTCGTAGAAGTTGCCGGTGCCGTAGTCGCGGCTGCCCAGGGGCTTCATGAACGGCGCGGGAATCATGATGTCGGACTGCTGCTCGACGATCAGATCGCGCCCCCCCGGCAGGGCCGAGAGCTCGGCGTCCTTCGCCATCGCGTCGCGCACCTTCATCCTGTGCTCGAGGCTGTCGTAGGGCCAGGCGTGGATGACCTGGTTGAGCGGGCCGAAGTCGGTGTGCCAGAAAGCCCCGAGCTTCGAATGCTTCTCGCGAAGCGGCTTCCGCTTGGAGAAGCGGTCCTCGAACTCGGCCACGGCCCCGGTGCGCAGCGTGTAGGTTCGAACCTCGTAAATCATGGGTCCCTCCTTAAGCCGCTACCTACCCGCGAAGGTGCGCGGTGTCAAGGGCGGACTGTGCCGGGTGTCGCGCCGCTCGGCAGTCGCCGCGGCGGCCAGAGGCTCGCGCGCCACTTGACGCCGATGAAGAGGGTGAAGAAGAGACCCACCGCCGTGAAGGCGTTGACCGTCAGCGCGTAGCCGATGCGCTCGATGAGCACGCCCGCGCCCATGAGCCCGAGCGGCATGCCGTAGATCGCCAGCGTACGCACGCCCATGACGCGCCCGCGAAAGCGCTCGTCGGACGCCGCAAGCAGGTTCGCGGTCATCGCGATCATCGCCACGCTCTGCACGAAGCCGGCGAGGAGCAGCGCGGGAAGCCCCGTGTTGATGCTCTTCAAGTTGCCGAAGGCGAGCAGCGCCAGGTACCAGAGCGCCGTGTAGATCAGCATCGAGCGCTCGGGGCGCCGGGGCCCCCCGGTCACGACCGTGACGATCGAGCCCACGAGGCTTCCCAAAGCGAAGCTCGCCGCGAGCCATCCCAGCCCCGTCGCGTCGACCAGGTAGATGCTCCGCGCCACGTAGGGCAAGAGGCCGCTCGACACGGGATAGGCTGTCAGGTTGACCAGGAACGCCAGCCACATCATCGCGTGGAGCGCCGGCAGCCGCAGCACGTAGAGCAGCCCGTCGAGGAGGTCGCGCCCGCGCGAAGGGCTGGCGACCGCGACGCTAGACGAGGCCCCGCGCCACGTCTGGGCCGGATCGGGGGTAACGGGCCGCCGCGCCACGCCGAACGTCAATGCGAGGCTCGCGACGTAGAAGATCGTGACCAGCGCGTAGGTGGGCCCGAGGCCGAGCACCGTCGAGAGCGCCGCGCCGCCGAGCGCGCCGAATATCCGCGCCGAGTCCATCGTGACGCGGGAGAGGCCGACCGCGCTCATCAGGTGCGGCGGCGGAATCGTCTCGCCGATGAGCGCGTTGCGCATCACCTGATCGTTCGGGCGGACGAGCCCGACCAGCGCGGCGACGACGAGCACCCACGCGGGCGTCAGCATGTCGGTCAGCGCGAGCAGCAGAACGAGCGCCGCCAGCCCTGTGTAGATGGCGCGCATCGTGGAGAGCATCACCCGGAAGCCGAGCCGGTCGCCCAGCACGCCGAACATCGGCGAGGCGAGCGTGCCGAGAAGCAGGAGCGAGCCGAACGTGGTGAGCAGGAGCACCGAGCCGGTCTGGACCATGATGTACCAGCCGAGGATGACCGTCTCCATCTCGAACGAAAGCGACGCCAGGAGGTCAGCTGGCCACTGGAAGCGAAAGCTGCGGACGCGAAAGGGAGCGAGGATCAGGGCCGGAGCGCGCCTCTAGCCGGACAGCGACTCGATCGCCCGCACCTCGTCGGGGGAGAGCGACACGTCGCGGCTCGCCAGGTCCTGCTGCATGTGCTCGGCGCGGGAGGTGCCGGTCAGCGGCAGCATCCCGACGGCGAGCGCGAAGCGGAACACGATCTGCGGCGGCATCACGCCCGCGCGGGCCGCGAGGCGGCCGACCAGCGGATGGCCCAGCACCTCCGGATTGGCGGTGAGGAGCGAGAACCCCTGGTAGACGATCCGTCGCTCCCGGCAGAAGGCGCGGACGTCGCGGTCCCAGCCCAGACGCGCGAAGCAGCGGTTCTGGACGAACGCGGGCGCCTCGCCGCCGGTCCGGGCCATCTGCTGCAGATGTCGCAGCGACACGTTGCTCACGCCGAGCACGCGCGCGCGGCCGGCGGAGCGCTCCTTCACCATCGCGGCCCATGTCTCGACGTCGTCCTCGGTCCACTCGCGGCCCGACGACGGGCCGTGGAGCACGTAGCTGTCGACGTAGTCGGTACCGAGATGCTCGAGCGAGCTGGCCATCGACTGCGCGACCTGGGTCGACAGATCGGCCCTCGGGTCGTAGGGCAGCCGGTGGTCCTGGCCGCCCTGGTACGTGAACTTCGTCTGCAAGAACAGATCGCCGCGCGTCACGAGGCCCGCGCGATACGCGGCGGCGAGCGCCTGGCCCACGCCCGCCTCGAAGTAGTGGCGCCGCTGATTGGCAGTGTCGATCCCACGAAATCCCGCGCGGAGCGCGAGCTCGGTGAGGGCCGGGGTGCGCTCTTCCTTCCAGGCGGTGCCGTAGAGAAAGTCGGGCACAGGCATGGCGGCCCCCAGTCTACCCGGAACGGCAAGACGACCCCGAAAAAATGGGCTAGGATGCACCCCTCTGAGAGCGACGGGCCGAGCGGCCCAGATCCGGGAGGGCACGATGATTCTCGAGCGCTTCAAGGTTCCGGCGAAAGACCAGGTGCGAGTGTCCGAGGCGGCGCTGCGGCGCACGGTGACCCAGATCTTCGAGAAGCTGGGCCTCAGCAAGGAAGACGCCGCGGAAGGCGCGGACGTGCTGACGATGACCGATCTTCGCGGCGTCGAGACGCACGGCGTGTCGAACATGCTGCGGCAATACGTGCGCGACTACCGGGCGGGCAAGCTCGATCCGCGGCCGGGCATCAAGGTCGTGCGCCAGTCGCCGGGCACCGCGGTGATTGACGCCGAGCGGCGGCTCGGCATCATGATCGGGCCGAAGGCGATGCGGCTGGCGATCGAGAAGGCCCGCGCGGTCGGCGTGGGCGCGGTGACCGTGTACAACAGCGGCCACTTTGGCGCGATCGGCCACTACGCGATGCAGGCCGCGCTCCAGGACATGGTGGGCGTCTGCTACACCGGCGCCGGGCTCAGCGTGGTGCCGACGTTCGCCGCCAAGCCGCTGCTCGGCACCAATCCGATCGCGCTCGCTGCACCGGCGCGGCGCGAGGCGCCGATGCTCTTCGACGCCGCGACGTCGGCGATTGCCGGCAACAAGATCCGGCTGGCGATCCGGGTGGGCTCGCCGCTTCTTCCGGGCTGGGTGACCGACAAGGAAGGCACACCCATCATGGAGGAGAAGCCGGTCTTCAACCGCGACGAGTATCACCAGGCGCCGCTGGGCGGCACCCGCGAGCAGGGCTCCCACAAGGGCTACGGCTTCGCGATGATGGCCGAGGTTCTCTCGACCGTGCTGGCCGGCGCCCTGCCCACGATGCTGGCGCCCGGCAGCGGGTCGAAGACGCACTTCGCGGCATACAACATCGAGGCGTTCACCGACGTCGAGCAATTCAAGAGCACGATGGACGACATGCTCAGGACGCTGCGAACAGCGCAGCCCGCCGCCGGGCAGGAGCGCGTGCTCTACCCCGGGCTGTCCGAGGCCGAGGAAGTCGTGCATCGCCGGGCCGAGGGGATTCCGCTACACAAGGAGGTGCTGCAGTGGTTCGCCGAGTGCACGAGCGAGCTCGGCGTGGCGCCTCTCGAAAGCATGAGCTGAAAGAACGGAGGATTTCGATCATGGCGAAGGGCACGCTGATCGCGGCGATGAACATGGGGCGGGCCGCCGAGGACGAGTTCAATGACTGGTACGACACCGAGCACCTGCCGGAGCGCCAGCGCGTGCCGGGCTTTCTCGCCTGCCAGCGCTGGATCGGCGCGGCGGATCGAAGAATCTCGGTCGCGACGTACGATCTCGACAACGTCAAGGTACTGCAGAGCCCGGGCTACCTCGCCATCGGCGGCGCGAACCTGTCGCCGTGGTCCAAGCGCGTTACCGCGCAGGTCGAGCGGCTGATGCGCTTCGAGGGCGACCAGATCCTGCCCGGAGAGCAGCTTCCGCCCGCCAATGCCGGGGGACTGCTCCTGAACGCGATGAACGTCGTGCCGGAGTTCGAGGCCGAGTTCAACGAGTGGTACGACAAGGAGCACATCCCAGCGCTCGCGGCCGTGCCCGGGGTGTTGAGCGCTCGCCGCTTCCGGGGCAGCAGCGGTAACCGGAAATACGTGGCGCTCTACCACCTGGCCGCGCCCGAGGTGCAGGAGTCGGCGGAGTGGAAGCAGGCTCGTCAGAGCGACTGGACCAGCCGCCTTCAGCCCCACTTCCGGGACCACCTCCGCCTGGTCCTTCGCCGGTACGTCCGCGGCGCCTAGCCCGGCATGGCCGTGCCGCCCGGGGTTGCCACTCTGGCCACCCCGGGCGGAGTAAATCCCAGGAAATTCTAGCCGTTCTGCGAGCTCTGCCGCTGGCACCGCCCATGCTCTCTACTGCCCGTTAGTAATAAGTGGAAGAGTGGAAGAGAAGAGAGGAGTCACCCCCATGAGACTGGCGCTTTGCGGCCTGACCGTGCTCGCCCTCGCGCTCGCTCCCGCGGTCTCAACCGCCCAGTCGACGACCGACGCTCCCAAGCCCGCCGCCGGCTCCGTGATGAAGGACTCCTGGATCACCACGAAGGCCAAGTCGTCGCTCGTGTTCGACAAGCGGGTGGCGGCCAGACGCGTCCAGGTCGAGACCTACGCCGGGGTCATCACGCTGCGGGGCAAGGTCTCGAGTGTCGAGGAGCGCAACGCGGCGGAAGAAGTCGCCAGGGACATCAGCGGCGTGACGGCCGTCACCAACGCGCTGCAGGTCGTCCCGGACGATCAGCGAAAGGTGGTCGAAGCCAAGGACGAGGGAATCGAGAAGGCCGTCAAGGGCCGCCTCGAAAAGGACGCAAGCCTGAAGGATGCGGGCATCTCGGTGCGCTCGGACAACAGCGTGGTGACCCTGATGGGGACGGCGCCGGATCGCAAGTCGAAGGCTCACGCCTCCGACCTGGTGCGCAGTGTTCCGGGAGTCAGGGCAATACGCAACGAGCTGGCGCAGAAAGACTAGGGACGAACGATGATTGCCGGAGCGACGAAGCGTACGGAACCAGGGATCGGGGTGGCGCGCGGCCCGGTCGCGCGCGCGGCGTTCGCGGAGGTCGAGTCGGGGAGCCGCGTGCTCGGCCGCCTCAAGCGTGAGCTGGCGATCTGGCACTGGCGCCGGTCGGTGCCCAGCGCCGACCTCGGCAGCACGAAGATCCGCAAGGACTGAGCGCGCCCCTTACCACCAGTAGTCGCGGTGCTCCTCGGCCGTGCAGGTGCCGCCATGGTCCTGGGCGAGGCTGAGCGTCACCGAATCCTCGCACTCGTCGGCCGTCGTGATCTTGAAGCCGTCGATGCACTTGATCTCGCACTCTTTCCGGTAGCAGCCGGTGGTCAGCAAGAGCACAGGCAGTCCGAAGACCAGCAGCTTGTGCGCGGTGGGCATGCGACCTCCTCTCATCGCCGAGAGCGAGCGCTGGCACCCAGACCCGCTCCCGGCCTGCGAGAATACGCCCTTTCCGCTTACAGGTGTTTCTTCTCATGCCCCGTGCAGCTGCCGCCGTGGGCCGCGGCGAGCTCGGGCGTGACCACGTCGCTACACTTGTCGTCCTGGGTCTCGTTGAAGCCGTCGGCGCAGGAAACCTCGCACTCCGTCTTGTAGCAACCGGCCGTCAGCGCGAGAGCGAGCAGCCCAAGAGCCAATCTCCGCCCCAGAATCTTCATGACCACTCTCCACGCCGCCCGAAATAGGCGGCACGACCCACGCCAATCCATAGCTCCGGAACCCCGCGCTTCGGTTCCGGCAAGACATATGGCCCCGAGTCATATGTTGGCAGACCGATCGGCGCAACCGCGATGGATTTAAACTAGCGGGGATGCTTTCCGACCTCGGGGCAGCCGGGTTGCTCCGCGCCGCGCGCCCGCAGGACGCCCTCTCGCTGAGCCGGGCCCTTTTCCCGATCTTCGTCGTCGGCCTCGCGTGCTCGATAACACTGTCCGAGAGCACGCTGGCCGTGCTCACGGTGCTGTGGCTCTGGCGCCTGCGCGATCCCGAAGTGCGTCGCGATCAGCCGTGGTCGCTCGGAATCTTCATCGCGCTCTTCGGCGCGGCAACCCTCCTGTCGGTCCTCGCGTCGGACGTGCCCGGGCGAAGCCTGCTCGCCGCCAGGGGCACCCTCACCGCCTTCGCCTTCTTCGTCACCGCCGACACGCTGCGGGGCACCGACCGTGTCGAGCGATTCCTCGGGTTGCTCGGGATCTGCGCGGCGCTTCTCGGCGCCATGGGTCTCGTCCAGGTCGTGACGTGCCCGACGCCGACCCCGACCGCCTGGCCGCTCGCGTGGTTCTACGCGCGGTGCGAGCGGGCCCGCGGGCCATTCAGTATTTACATGACGCTGGCCGGGATCCTCGCGATGCTCCTCCTCGTCGCCTTGCCCCCGCTCCTGACGGCGGGGCGCACGCGCGCGCGGTGGATCATGTGGCTCGTCACGCTGGGCGGGCTCGGCGCGACCTACGTGCGAGGCGCGTGGGTCGGCTTCACGGCGGGCCTGGGCGTCATGCTCCTCACGGTCCGGCGCGGGCGTACCATCATGCTCGTGGGCCTCGCGCTGGTGGTCGCGATCGCCCTCCTGGGGCCCGAGCGCCTGAGCGCTCGCATCCGGAGCCTCGCCGATCCGCACGACGGCACGGCGCGCGAGCGTCTCTACATGTGGAAGAGCGGGCTCGTCATGTGGCGCGAGCACCCGTGGCTGGGAGTCGGGCCCGGCGGCGTCAGCCGCTTGTATCGGCAGTACGCGCAGCCGGAGGCGGTGCGGAAGAGCACCAGCCACGTCCACAGCTCGCCCCTTCAGGTACTCGTGGAGCGCGGCGTCGTGGGGCTCGCGGCGTGGCTGGCGATGTGGGTGGCCTTCTTCGTCCTGGTCTGGCGGCTGCTTCGCAATCTCGGCGAGCACGAGCGCGAGCGCACGATCGTGGTCGGCAGCCTCGCCGCCATCGCGGGCTTCCTGGTGACCGGCCTCACCGAGTGGAGCTTCGGCGACGCCGAGGTCGTGCTCATCGCCTGGACACTGGCGGCGCTGCCTTTCGGCGTGGCGCTCGGCCTGCGAGAACGCCGGCCATGAGCGGACGGCCGTGGCTGGCGGCCATCGGCCTCTTCGCCGCGCTCTGCGTCGTCGTCACGGTGTGGGCGTCGATCGACCGGCATCCGCCGGAGTGGGACTACGCCAACCACCTCGAGCGGGCGCTCGAGTGCCACCGAACGCTGGCCAACCCGGCGGCCGATCGCTTCGGCGAGATCATGGGCGCCTCGGCGTTCTATCCGCCACTGGCGATCTGCACGGCGGGGGCCCTCTACTTCGCGTTTCCCGTGACGACGCTGACGGCGCAGGCAGTCATGCTCCTGTTCCTCGGCATCGCCATGTTCTCCGTATACGGCATCGGCCGGACCATCGCCGATCCGATGGCGGGCCTGCTCGCGGCCTTCTTCATCGGCACCGCGCCGTTCGTGGTCTATTCGCTGCTGACGTTCCAGCTCGACCTGCCGCTGATGGCGATGGTCGCCCTGGCTCTTTACGCGCTGATCCGCTCAGAGCGGTTCTCGCTACCGGGATGGACGGCGGCCCTCGGGCTCGTCTGGGGCCTCGGCCTCCTCACCAAGCCGACGTTTCCGGTCTATGCGCTCCCCCCGCTCCTCTGGACTCTGGGCGAGGCCGCGTGGAGCGGCCGGCGCTGGTGGCGCGTCCTCTGGCTCGGGCTCGCCGGCGCGATCGCTCTCGTCGTCGCGCTGCCGTGGTACAGCGCGCGGCTCCTCGGCATGCCACTGCAGTTCATGAACCGTTCTTTCCGGTTCGCCGAGCAGGAGGGACACGCGCCCACCCTTACATCGGTTGCTCTGCTCTTCTACCCGACCAATTTCCCGACGCACTTCGGATTTCTCGCCGCCCTCTGCTTTCTCGGCGGGCTCGTCGCGCTGCACCGCTTTCGCGAGCATCGCGCGGTCCTCTGGGTCGCCGCCCTCGCTCCGTTCGTGCTGATCACATTGATTCGCAACAAGAACCCGCGCTACGAGCTACCGGCGCTCGCCGCCGCGGCCGTGGTGGCGGCGCTCGGGGCGCATGTGCTGCCGAGCGTGGTGCGGCGCGTCGCCGTCGGCGCCTGTGTCGTCGCGGCGGCGCTCCAGGTGTCAATGACTGCCTTCGGGATACCGGCGTTGCCGCCCTTCCCCGGACAGCCGATCCGGTACGTCATCGAATATCCGCCGAGCCGGGACGACTGGCAGCACGCTCGAATCCTCGACGACATCGCGCGCGACAGCGGCGGGCAGCCGGTCCGCGTGTCGGTCGTGCCCAATTATGACTTCTTCTCGATCGCGAACTTTCGCTATGAGGCCAAGCGCCGCGGCCTGCCATTCGCGATGCAGCGGGCCTGGGGCGCCACACCGCTCGGTGTCGACTATGCGATCCTCAAGTCGGGCAACCTCGGTCCGGACTTCTCCATCGCCAAGGCGCGCCGGATCATGCAGGGCTTCGAGCAGCCGGGGAGCGCGCTGGCCCGACTCTTCCCGGTGATCGGCCAGTACCCGCTCCCTGACGGCAGCCGCGCCGAGCTGCGCGTGCGGCGCATTCGTGCTCCGGACGGTGTGAAGCCCGAGCTCCTCGCGGCGCGCATCCGCGAGCTGCGCTCCGGTCTCTTGCCGTCGCTGGTGCGCGACGCCGAGAATCTCCGAATCGACCTCCGCTATCGCCCGGAGGCGCTGCTGCGCGGCGAGGTGGACGCGCTCACCGTGACGGCCGACGCGGCGTCGGTCGGCGAGCACTCGCGCAAGGATCGGCTGCCGCTCCGCGTGCGCGACATCCGCGTGACGATCCTGAATCTGGTCATCGATCCGGTCGATGTCCTCGAGCGCCGCGTGCTCGAGCCCCTCGACGCCGGCGCCGTGTCGGTCGAGCGGCTCGTCGTGCTCCAGACCGATCTGCAGCGGGTGATCGACGACCAGCGGCAGCTCGCGCGCATGACGGTGGAGCTCGGGGACGGGGTCGCGCAGGCGCGCGTGACCGGCCTCGGCCCTCGAGCCGAGGCGCGCGTGCGCGTCCTGCCCGGGACGGAGAAGATCCCGGTCGCCCTCGACGTGGACCAGCTACGGATCGGCTGGCTCAAGGTTCCGGATTCGCTCGTGCACTGGATCGCGCGCACGTTCGATCCTAGCCCTCAGCTCGGGCGCCTTCCGATCAAGATCCAGATCGCTCCCGTTACTATCCGTCCTGGCCGTCTCGAGATCGGTCCCACGCGCTAGCCGATTCGGCTGGCATCGCGGCTCGGGAGCGGGTGGGGTCGAGACGACCACGCGGCACGCTTCCGCTGCTCCTCGGCGGCTGGGCTCCATCCGGGCGCGCGTCGTCCGCCGCGCGCTTGATGGGAACGGGTCGCTTCGACCCCACCCGCTCCCGAGCCGCGACGCCAGCCGAATCGGCTAGCGCGTGGGACCGATCTCGAGACGGCCAGGACGGATAGTAACGGGAGCGATCTGGATCTTGATCG
>Ga0134123_10002988_pt1 | contig 11000 bp, 8 predicted proteins | sample KB303_FD_96460 | JGI IMG/M metagenome (GOLD analysis project Ga0134123, IMG submission 96460) | Terrestrial soil microbial communities without Nitrogen fertilizer from Kellogg Biological Station, Michigan, USA - KB3-0-3 | ecosystem: Environmental > Terrestrial > Soil > Unclassified ...
AACATCGCCGCCGATCCTGCGGCGGCCGCCGACAACGTGACGCCTGCGACGCCGAGCACGCCGCCAACGACGACGAGCGACAGGATCGATGGCAATGGCCCAACCAGCACGAGCCAGAAGCTGCGGAAGACGACGAAGAGCAGCGGCAGGATCAACGCCAGCGAGCCGACCGTGTTCCAGATGCTTTCGTGCCAGACCACCGCTTCGGTCTCGAGGGCGATCCGATGCCCGCCGGCAAAGGCGACGTCGACCGGTACCGCGGGTTCGTCAGGATCGTCGCTTGCCGGATCGCGATTGAGCGATGCACGAATGGTCTGGAGGCGCGCGTCGAGTGCCCGCGAAAACTCGGTGTCGTAGGGAGGTCTCTTCGGCCGGGCGATGACCAGCCGCTGCCGGCCGTCTTCGCTGACGTACCCGGATGTCAGTTGTGCGAACAACGCGCGGCCGGACGGTCCAAGCGAGCTCGAGACGATCTCGGACAGCCCGGCAGGGTCCTGTCGCACGAGCTCGGTTATTTGAGCGGACGACAATGCGAGCAGTTCGCGCCTGGAAGCGACGGCAGCCGACAGGCCGCCTGGCGTCAGGTGGTTCAATGCCTCTTCGAGAGCTTCACTCCGCAGCAGGAGTAGCTCGCGGTCGGCCAGCCAGCCGAAGTTACGCGACGCGTCAGCGGTGCCAGAGTCAACGAAGGCGATCTCTGGTGCCGCCCTCAGCGCGGCAGTCCAGGCCGTGACGTCGTCGTCATAGTCCGCGACCGCGCGGCCGTCCGGAGCCGTGAAGATCACATACAGCTCGTCGACTCCGCCGAACGTGTTCACGTAACGGCGGAAGGCTGGAATCGTGGCGCCAGTACGAGGCAACAGCGAGAGGACGTCCGTGTCGAAGCGCACGCGCGCGGCGGCCACGGCGAACAATCCTGAGGCCGCGAGTACCGCGAGGAGAGTGAAGCTGCGGCGCCGGTAAGCCGTCGTGACGATCGACGTGACGAGGGCTGGCACGATTGGAATGTCGAATGCGGACTGGAAGTATATCACCCGACTCCGTGTTACTCTCGGCGCTCGGGATGCGTGTCCTGCTGCTCAGACCGGTGCCCGCGAACGAGCGATTTGGACTGGGCCCGTTCTTCCGAGTCGAGCCGCTCGGGATGGAATACATCGCAGCGGCGCTCGATTCCTGCGGCCATCGCGCGACGCTGGTCGATCTGCGCTTCGGTCGTTCACTGAAGTACTACATTTCGCGCGTGCGTCCCGGGCTGGTGGGAATTGCCGCGATGCACGCGCTCGAAACCGACGAGGTGCGTGCGCTGGCCGCGCAGGTCCGCAGGCTGGCGCCCGGCGTTCCCGTTGTCATCGGCGGCCACACGGCTGCCGCGTATCCAGGGCCTTTCCTCTCGGCCGACGTCAGCGCCGTCGTGCTCGACGACGGCGAGCGCGTGATGCCGCAGATTTGCGATGCGTTGGAAAGAGGTTGTCCCCTCGCAAGCGTGCCGGGCCTTGCCCTGCGCGGTCCTGACGGCGAGGAAACGCGAACCGGTACCGACGGTTATGTGCTGGACGACGTGCCGCTGCCTGCGCGCCACCACGTCAGTCCCTGGCGGCGCCAGTACGCGTGCCTGGCGCATCGGCCCGTCTGGCTGATCGAAACGGCGCGCGGGTGTCCCTTTCGATGCTCGTTCTGTTCAATCTGGCAGCTCCATGGGCGGACGGTCCGCGAGAGATCCGTCGACAGCGTCGTTGCCGACTTCGAGACCGTTGGCGATCATGTCTTTGTCGCGGACGATCTCTTCTGGCACCACCCGTCGCGGAGCATGGCTCTCGCGGCCGAGCTCGTGAGGCGAGGCGTCCGTAAGCAGTGGATCCTGGTGCAGAGCCGTGTCGATCTCGTGGCGCACCAGCCGGAGCTCCTCGAAGCCTGGAGGCCGGTCGCGCGCGAGTTCGATATTTTCTTCGGGCTTGAAGCTGCGACCGACGAAGGCCTGAGGGAGTTATCGAAGGACGCGACGGTGGTTGAGAGCGCCGCCGGCATCGACGTGGCCCGGCGCCATGGTTACGGGGTCACCGGCAATTTCGTCATCGATCCCGCATGGCGCGAGGCCGACTTCGGGCGCCTCTGGGCGTTCGTGGAAAAACACAAGTTGTTCCAGGCCGGCTTCACCATCCTGACACCGCTGCCGGGCACGTCCTACTTCGAGCAGATGAGACCCGTGCTCCGCACCCACCGATGGTCCGACTTCGACATGCACCACGCGCTCTGGGAACCTGCCCTCGGCGCCGAACGCTTCTTCGAGCTGTACTGCGAGACGTGGCGCCGCTCGATCCTGAACCTTGGCGGACGCAAGAGCGTCTGGCAGTGGCTGCGCGAGACAGACTTCCGGAACGCGCCCTTCCTTCTTCGCGCGCTTCTGAGAAGCCAACGCATGATGAACCCGTCGCATTACCTGCGCGAGCACGCGATCCCGTCATATAGGCCGGATCTTGAGACCCGCCATACATCTACTTTGCGATCATGAACACAGACCGATCGATCGGGGCGTTGGCGACGACGTTGTCGAGCACCATCAGCTTCGTGTCGCCGTTGGGAAACGTCATCTTCATCGCGGAAAGCAGCAGCGAGCTCTCGTCGATCCACAGGTCGAGGGTCGTCAGGCCCTCGCGAATCTGCTTCTGCTTCGGCACCATCGTCACGAGGTATGCGTGAGGGCGTTCGTTGTCCTTGCGGGTCGTGATCGTGAAGGTGTCGCGCAGCCGCTCCGACCTGGCATCGACGAAGTACTTCTGGATGCGGCGGTTTGCGGTGGCGATGTTCGTGACCTCGTGGATGTGGCGGGCAGGCCATGAGATGGTGAGGCGGTCGCCGTCAATCAGCACGTCACGTGCTTCGGGTTCTTCGTAGTGCAGTACCACGCGCGAAGGACGTTCGACGGCCACGGTTCCAGCTGCGACGAGCGGACGAGTCAAGAGCCCGGAGGTCGTTGTCTCCGTGAACCGCGCCGTCAACGTCTTGAGCTCGGAATTCAGCTGGCGGCCGCGCTCGAAGATTGATTCGAACGATCGATCGGCGGGCCCGGTCTGCGCGAGCACGTTCACGACAAACACGCTCAACATCGCGGCGAGGCCGACGCCGACACGCGAGTCACTGCGGCGGAGGCCCATGCAAATTATGGTAACGTACGCTCCGTGTCGCGCGCGGTGGCCGTGTCTGGGATCGGCATCGTCTCGCCCTTCGGTCATACCCATCAATCCTTCGTAGACAACCTGCTGCAAGGCCGAAGCGCGGTCGCGCCGTTGACCGGGTTCGACACGTCACAGTGCGGGGCGATCCTCGCGGCGCAAACGACCACGTTCCAGTCGACCGACTGGCTGCCTCCTATGCGCCTGCGGCGTCTCGAGCGGACCGGTGTCTATGCCGTCGCGGTTGCACGCCTCGCCTTCGACGATGCCGGTCACCACTCGACTCCGGATGGCGACGACGAGGCGGGCGTCGTGCTCGGTTCGTGGACGGCAGGCGGACAGTCGACCGAAACGTATCTTGATGCGCTGTTCAGCGGCGGTCCGCAGATGGCGCCCGGCATCCTCTTCGAGAGCACGGTGGGAAATGCTGCGGCGAGCCTCGCCGCGCTGGAACACAAGCTGCGCGGGCCGAATGTGACGATCAGCCACAGGGAGGCGTCGGGTCTCGTGGCAATTGCGACGGCCGTTGAGATGCTTCGTCTTGGACGCGCGAAGCACCTGCTCTCGGGCGGCGTCGACGTCATATTCGAGACTTTCTATCGAGCGTGCGATCGCTTTCACTTGATGTCGCCAGCGCGCACCTTCTCGCGGGCTGTCGCTCCCTTCGATCGCGAACGAACGGGTTTCGTGCTTGGCGAAGGCGGCGTCGGCCTCTGGCTGGAGCCTGCGGATTCGGGTGCGGCCGCGTCGACCGCACAACACGGGTGGATTCTCGGAACCGCCGAATCGAGCGCGGCGGTTCCGTTGAACGAGTGGCCCACCTCGCCGCGCCCGCTCGTACGGACCATGACCCAGGCGCTCGATGATGCCGGGCTGTCGCCCGCAGATGTCCACGTGGTGTACGCGTCGGCGAATGCGGCGCCGGGGCTCGATTGCGTCGAGGCGCAGGCACTCCACGAGTTGTTCGGCGGATCGTCGACTGTCGTCACGTCGATCAAGGGCGCCATCGGCGAGGCTGGCGTGTCCAGTGCGGCCGCGTGTGCCGCGGCGTTGCTCTGTGGCCGGCAGGGTCGTGTGCCGCCGGTTGCCGGCCTCGTCGAACCGGATCCGGCGGCCGGCAGCCTCAACGTCGTTCGCGCGGCCACCGCGGCCCCCGGGCCCGTTGCTCTCGTGAACGGATTTGCGAGCGGCGGCACATTGTGCAGCATCGTCGTCCGCGCGCGTGGCAACGATGACGTGTAAGACCGATGTAAGATCCGGACTCGACCACATGAGCGATAACGCATCGGACCTCAACACCCGAATCAAGGAAGGAATCGTGCGCAGCCTGCGCCTGCCGATCAAGTCGGAAGAGATCGAGGACGACATGCCGCTGTTCGATGGCGGGCTTGGACTCGATTCGATCGACGTGCTCGAGCTCGTCCTCGAGCTCGAGCGCCAGTTCGGCGTGTCGATTTCCGACGAGCAGGCCGGCCGCGATGTGCTCCGGTCCGTCAATACGATTGCGGAGTTTGTGCGCTCGCAGCGGCCGGGCGCCCCCGCATGAGTGATGGGCGCGGATTGGCCGCGTCAGCTGCCAGCCCCAACTCCTCGCTCAACGCGCTCACGATCGACCTGGAAGACTGGTTCCACATTTGCGGCGTTGAGACGCTTGCGCCACGCCATTGGGACACGCTTCCATCACGCATTACGCCGCCGACCGACTGGCTGCTCGACCTGCTCGATCATCGACAGATTCGCGCCACGTTCTTCGTGGTGGGGTGGATCGCTGAACGTCACCCGGAACTTGTTCAAAAAATCGCGTGTGCTGGTCACGAGATCGGGTCGCACAGCTACTGGCATCGCCGGGCGTACGAGCTGGATCGACAGGCGTTCGCTGACGATGTCGCCGCCAGTTGCAGAGCGGTGGCCGCGATCGGTGCGGCGCCAGTCACTGCGTTTCGCGCGCCTGAATGGTCAATCAACGACTCATCGATCTGGGCCCTGGATGAACTGGTGCACCTCGGGTTCAGGGTTGACGCGAGCATGGCGCCGCTCAAGCTGGTTGGATCGGTGACGTTTCCAAGAGAGCCGCACGTCCGCGAAACCGCTCATGGACGGATCGTCGAGGTGCCACCGCTTGTCGCGGATCGGTTCGGGCAGGTGATGCCGCTCGGTTGGGGGTGGGGACTCCGCATGAGTTCACCGTTGCGTGTGCTTCATGCCATTGGCACGTTGAACGACCGAGGTCAGCCGGCCGTGCTCACGATTCATCCCTGGGAGCTCGATCCGGATCCCCCGCGTGTGACGCTGCCGCCCCGGCTTTATTTCGCGCATTACTTCCGGATGCGCGGCTTTCGCGAGCGGCTCTCGACCATCCTCGCCGGCGCCTCGTTCGGGCCGATCTCCACACTCTCGCGTGGCAACGCGGTGACCCAGGGCTGAATGGCCGCGCAGGGAAAGATCCTGGCGTGTCTTGCGCTCGTCGTGTCGATGACCGTGTTCTTCGGGCACAGCGCGTCGGCGCAGCAAGGTCCAACGACAACGTCTCTGGTGTTGAACGAAACCGCACTCGTTCCGGACCTGAGTGCCTTGCGGAGCGCTGGAAAGCTGCCCTTTGACGTGGCCGTCCGTGTCTCGGCCGCACGTTCGTCGGCGCTCGAGATGCTTGCGGCGCAGAAGGTCCCGCTGTGGGTCGTGGTCGATCTTCCCGCCAGTCTGAACGACGCCGAATCATGGCGTCAGTCGCTGCAGGCGCTGCTCGCCCGTTATGCGAGCCTCGTTACGGCGGTCGAAATCGACGTCGCGAATGAGCCGGCCGACCTGGCCAGCTTCTGTGTTCGTCTCGCCTCCACCGAAACGAAGGCGTTCGCCGGCAGCGCGCGAACCGCGATCGGCGGCGAGCGGATGCGCACGGCAGTCTCGCGTGCCGACGTTTACACGACCGACCTTGCGCCGTATGTCGATCTCCTCGTCGTGCCCGCCGAGGCGGCCGATGCCGCGGCTGCGTGGCTCGGGCGTGTCGACTCCGGTGCCCGCGTGGCCGCCATGGTTCCGGACCAGGAGGCAGACAGCTCCATCGTCCGGCGCATCATGGCGACCGTGTTACGTTTCGCCGGCGGCGAAGTGGAGACGGTCATCCTTCCTGGAGTCCCCGCCGCCGTCACCGCGCTCGACGCCCTGGCGCAGGTTCCCGTTCTCCTCTCACCAGCGGTCGCCATCATGGATGATGCGGGCAGTGAGTTGAAGATCATGTCGGGCAGCGATGATGTATCGGCCCGGCTCGCCCATCATCTTCTGTTCGACAATCGAACGTTTGCCACATACCTGGCATTGCCCGAGGGCACGCCGTCGGCGCTCGACATCGCGGTGCGGCTCACTGCCGATGCGCAGCCGGTCATCTACAACCTCGCCGCAGGCCAGCGCCAGAACGCGTCGGCCGTGACCTTCGACCCGCTCACGCGCGTCGTGCGCTTACGCGTCGAACCCTCGGCTGAACCCCTCCTGATCGATTTCAATCGCGATGCCGCGGAAACCGTGGTCGATCGCAGCGATGTCGTTGGACGCCGCGGACTATCGATCGAAGAAATCCTCGCGCGGCACCAGGCCGTGCAGCGCAGGCAGGACGTCCGCGTCCTGAGCTACATCGCTGAGGTCCAGACGGCACAGCATTTCCGTCCGACGATGGCCGACCCGGGCTACGACGTCGTCACCGAGAACCGTTATTACGTGTCTGGAGACGACACCGAATGGGAAGAACTCTCGTTTTCGGTGAACGGCGCGCGATGGGGCGCCGATCGCCCGCCGTTTCCGCTGCTCCAGCCGGAGAAGGTGCTGTCGCTTCCGCTTCAGCTCCGCTTCGACACCGGTTATCGGTATCGTCTCGACGGCGAGGAGCGCGTCAACGGCTACGACTGCTACATCGTGCGTTTCGAGCCGGCTCGGACAGATGTGGCGCTGTACCGGGGAACGGTCTGGATCGACAAGCGCAGCTTCGCGCGGATCCGGGTGCAGGCGGTGCAGGGAGGTCTTCCCGCGCCTGTCGTGTCGAACGAGGAAATCCAGGAATATGCGCCGCCGATGATCGTCGACGATCTTCCGGTGTTCCTGCTGACGGCGTTGAATGCCAGGCAGGTCATGATGATCGCCGGTCGCAACGTGCTCGTCGAAAAGCTGGTGAGCTTTCGTGACATCCGGGTGAACGACCCGCGTTTCGACGTCGAGCGCGCCGCGGCCCGGACGAGCGACCGCATCATGTTCCGCGAGACCGACGCAGGACTGCGCTATTACCTGAAACGGAACGGTGAGCGTGTCGTCAGCGAGCGTCCCATGGACCGAGCCAAGGCGCTGGCGATGGGTGTCTACGTGGATCCCTCGTACTCGTTCCCGCTGCCGATCTTCGGACTCAACTATCTGAACTTCGCATTCGGCGGGCCGAACTCTCAGCTGGCGATCCTTTTCGGTGGCGTGCTTGCCGCGGGAAACATCCAGCGTTCAAAGGTGGGGCGGACACCTCTCGATGCAAGCATCGACTTCTTCGGCATCGCCGTGCCGTCCACCGACCGCATCTACACCGCCGGCGGCGAGCAGCAGGGAGAAAGCGTGCTCACCTGGCCCGCATCGACTGGTCTCAGGGTCGGCTGGCAGTACACGCCGTTCCAGAAGCTCACCGGACTGTACGAGTTCCGTTTCGATGCGTACACTGCCGACACGTTGACCGCTCCGGACTTCACGGTGCCGGCGAGTACCGTCACCAACGGCGGCGGAATCGCCTGGGAATACCGGCGCGCCGGCTATATCTTCACGTCCAGCATCACCGAGTACCGGCGCGCTTCGTGGCACGCGTGGGGGAGTGGAATTGACGAGGCTGCCCCGGCCGACGGGACGGCCTATTCACGCTACCAGGCGAATCTGTCGCGCGATTGGTACTTCAGCGCGTTCCAGAAGGTCCATGTGAACGGAGCGTATTTCGGCGGGCGCGACCTGGATCGGTTCTCGAAGTATCAGTTCGGCATGTTCGACGACACCCGCATGCACGGCGTGCCCGCTTCAGGTGTCCGGTACGCGGAGCTCGGGATGCTGCGCGGGTCATACTCCGTGAACATGTTCGACATCTACCGCGTCGACCTGTTCGCCGAGCAGGCGTGGGGCCGCGACCGCGCGGAGCCGTGGGAACCGATGACCGGCATCGGCGCGGCGGTGAATCTGCGAGGACCCAAAAGCACTATACTGAGGGCCGATTTCGGCAAGAGTTTCCTTCCCGATCGGTTTCAGAGTGTAGGCTCCTATACTCTTCAAGTCCTGGTTCTGAAGCCGCTGAAATGACGATGCTCCGGGCCGACATGCACGTGCACACGTGCTACTCACGCATCAACGACACCATCGCATTCCTCGGTGCCCGCGACTGCTATTCGACGCCGGAGCAGGTGTATCGCCGGGCGAAGTCGCGCGGAATGAACCTCGTTGCCATCACCGATCACGACAGCATCGAAGGCGCGCTGGCGCTCGTGGACGCAACCAGAAATGCGCCGGACGTGATCGTCGGCGAGGAAGTGTCGTGCTGGTACCCCGACGGCCCGTTTCAGGTGCACCTTGGCGTCTACGGCGTCACCGAATCCCTTCACCGTGACATCCAGCCGCTGCGCCGGAATGTGTTCGACGTGATCGCCTGCCTCAACGAAGCGGGCGTGTTGTTCTGTCTCAACCACCTGATGCACTTCTGGCGGGAACACGTGCCGCTGAACCAGTATCTTCAGCTGCTGACGCTGGTGCCGGCGCTCGAAGTCCGGAACGGCGCGATGATCGCGCAACACAATGCCTTGAGCGAGCGAATCGCCGGCGGCGCTGTCTTCGGCGGAAGACGGCTCGCCGCGGTGGGCGGCAGCGATGCACACACGCTTCGTCGCATCGGCACGACATGGACCGAGGCGCCGGGCCAAAGTCGTGAGGAGTTCCTCCACAACGTCCGCGCTGGACTTGGCGTGCCGGGAGGACGCCACGGAGGTACTTTCGCCGTGAGCGCTGATGCCTATGGCGTGATCAGCAAGTACATCGGCAGTCTCCTGGGAATCCTGCCCGCCGATCATCACGGTCTCGAGCGCATCGGCTGCCTGGCTTTTGCCATCGGCTCGCTGCCGTTCGAGCTCCTGCCACTGCTGCTGGTGTCGCGAGCCAAAGTAAGGGAGCGGCGCAAGGTTGCTCTTCTCGAGGCGGCGCTGCAGGCCGATCTCTCCGGTGTCGCGGCCGTGGACATCAGCGCATGAGTGCGCCTCGTGTCGTCGTGACCGGAGTTGGCCTGACCACCGCACTCGGTGCGACGCGCGATCAGACCTGGGATGCACTGCTGGCCGGGAAGTGCGGCATTGGACCGGTCACGGTCATTGATTCGGAGGGCTTTCGCAGCAAGCTGGCCGCGGAGGTCCCGATGAACTGTGTAGACCGGGCGTTCACTCCGCTTGAACGGCGGCGGCTCTCCCGGGCTGACCGCATCGGAGTCCATGCCGCCGCCGAGGCGGTCCAGGATGCGGGGCTGCTGGACAGCGGGGTCGATCGAACCCGTGTCGGTGTCTTCCTCGGGGCTGGCACTGCCGATCTGATTCGCAGCGAGCGTTTCTACAACACCTGGAAGACTCGCGGGATCGATCGGGCGCGGCCATCGGACGTTCGCAATCATCTGCCCAACACGCCGAACGATGCGATCGCCCACCGCTTCGGGTTCGAGGGACCGCGCCGCTGCGTCATGGCCGCCTGTTCGTCGAGCACCATTGCCATCGGGCAAGCCATTGACGCGATCCGTCTTGGACGCGTCGATGTGGCGATCGCGGGCGGCACCGACGCGCTGGCGCGGCTGACCTTCAGCGGCTTCAATCAGCTGAAGCTGATGGACGTCGAACCCTGCCGTCCGTTCGACCGCTCACGCGCCGGCATGAACATCGGGGAAGGCGGCGGGATGCTCGTCCTCGAACGGCTCGAGCACGCCAGGCGGCGCGGGGCGATCATCCATGCGGAAATGGCGGGTTTCGCGCTCGGCTGCGAGGCCCATCACGGGACTGCGCCCGAACCCGAAGGCGTCCCGTTATCGAGGGTGATCCGGCTCGCGCTCACCGATGCCGGGATTTCCGAGTCGAGCGTGGACCACGTCAACGCGCACGGAACCGCGACGCCGCAGAATGACGTGGCGGAAGCGCGTGCGGTCGGTCGCGTGTTTGGAGAACGAACGAGCGGGCTCGCCGTGACTTCGATCAAGTCCATGCTTGGACATTGTCTCGGGGCCGCGGGCGCTGTCGAAGCGGCCGTGCTCGTTCTGACGGTGGGACGCCGCGTCATTCCCCCGACGATTCATCATTCGGAAACCGATCCGGAGTGCAAGTTCGACGTCGTCGCCAACGAGGCGCGCGACGCCAAGGTCCGCTGTGGGGTCTCGACATCGCTGGCCTTTGGCGGCAACGACTCGGCTATCGTCGTGACGACGTTCGACGGGCGCTAACCCTTAGTAGTCAGGAATCGCGCTCAGGTCGGAATCGTGGTGTGGCCCACGTCGATGAGGTGCAGGATGTATGCAGCCAAAAGGGCGAGGCCGCTTCGACTGACGTGGAACTGTTTCGGTTCGTAGGCTCGAGCCATCATGCGCCAGTGGTGCGATAACTTGTGCCGATCCACATCCGTCAGCTTGCTGATCTCCCAGACGCTAGCGGGGAGTTCGGCGACGAGCAAGTCGAACAGCCGATCCTGCTCGAGTTCGCGCACCACCATTGATGTCGTGATGTGATCGAACTGGCCGCTATCGGCAGCCCCGAGAAGCTGGATGGCCAGGCGGCTCCAACGTTGAAATTCACGCTTCTGGGATTCAGA
>Ga0134123_10002991_pt1 | contig 10996 bp, 10 predicted proteins | sample KB303_FD_96460 | JGI IMG/M metagenome (GOLD analysis project Ga0134123, IMG submission 96460) | Terrestrial soil microbial communities without Nitrogen fertilizer from Kellogg Biological Station, Michigan, USA - KB3-0-3 | ecosystem: Environmental > Terrestrial > Soil > Unclassified ...
ACGTTCACCGAGAAGATTTGCCAGCACCATCGCGACATTGGATCGGCCGAACACAGGGTGATCGCCGCGAAGTTCCGGACGGGCGCGCTGGACTATGCCCTCGGGGGACACCCGCTGTGGGAGGTGTTCAGGACCGCCTACCAGATGACCCGGACTCCAATCGTGTTTGGCGGACTGGCGCTCGCAGCCGGCTATTTCTGGTCCATGGCGCGCCGGATGGAACGGCCCGTCTCGCCCGAGCTCGTCGAGTTCCGCAGGCGCGAGCAGATGCTACGACTGAAAAGATTCCTCGTCAGCCGCGCCGCCTGACTCCTGTTCCTCACATGTTCCTGAGAGACGTCTACTACCTGGTGAAACCCGCCGTGCCCCGGCCGGTTCGCACTGCGCTCCGGAGCTCGCTCGCGGGCTGGGTGCGGCGCCGCACCGCCGGCAGCTGGCCAATCAACGAGGCGGCAGGACACCGGCCAGACTCGTGGCAAGGCTGGCCTGGTGGAAAGCGATTCGCGTTCGTGCTGACGCACGACGTGGAAGGACGCCGCGGCCTCGACCGATGCCGTGCTCTGGCCCAGTTGGAAATGGACCTCGGCTTCCGCAGCTCGTTCAACTTCGTTCCTGAAGGCGAATACGAGACGCCGCCGCATTTGCGCTCGTATCTGAGCGATCAGCATTTCGAGGTCGGCGTCCACGACCTGCACCACGACGGAAAGCTGTACCGCTCGCGCCAGGCGTTCAGACACCACGCCGGACGAATCAACCATTACTTGAGGACGTGGCGCGCGGTTGGTTTCCGTTCCGCGTTCATGCTTCACGAGCTCGACTGGCTGCATCAGCTCAATGTTTCGTACGACGCGTCGACGTTCGACACCGATCCGTTCGAACCGCAGCCCGACGGCGTGAACACGATCTTCCCGTTCTGGGTTCCGAGAGGCGCGGGTGGGTACGTGGAGCTGCCATATACGTTGGCACAGGACTCCACGTTGTTCCTCGTGCTCCGCGAACAAGCCATCGATGTGTGGATCGAAAAGCTCGCGTGGATCGCCGAGCGCGGCGGCATGGCCCTCGTCAACGTGCATCCCGACTACATGAGCTTCAATCGGACGAAGGGATCGTCCGAGTACAGCGTCGATCTCTACGAACGGTTCTTGAGCCACGTGCATAGCCGGTTCGCGAACGACGCATGGTTCGTCCTGCCCCGCGAGGTCGCCAACTACGTGCGCGCGTGCCGCGCGGATTCGATGGACGCCGCACGGTGCATCCAATGACCGCTCCGCTTCACATCAGCGTGTGCATCTGCACCTACCGGCGGCCGCTCTACCTGCGGCGGCTTCTCGACGCGCTCGAGGGTTTGGACACGGGCGGCCTCTTCACCTACTCGATCGTCATCGTCGACAACGACCGCGCCCAATCGTCGGAGCCGGTGGTCGTGGACTTTGCCTGCCAATCGGCGGTGCCAATTTCCTACAGCGTGGAGCCACGGCAGAACATCGCCCTGGCGCGCAACAAGGCAGTCGAGCAGTCAACCGGCGAGTTCATCGCCTTCATCGACGACGACGAGCTTCCGACAAGAGCGTGGCTTCGACAGCTCCTCGACGCGTGCACGCGGTATCGAGCCGATGGGGCGCTCGGCCCCGTGAAACCGTATTTCGACGAGCAGCCGCCGGAATGGGTGCTGAAAGGCCGGTTCTACGAACGGCCGACGTACCCCACCGGATTCGTGATCGACTGGCGCAAGGGACGGACCGGTAACACGCTCCTCAAGCGATCCGTGATCGCAGGTGAAACGACGCCGTTCCGTCCGGAGTTCCTCACAGGCGAAGACCAGGATTTCTTCAGGCGGATGATCGACAGGGGTCATGTGTTCGTCTGGAGCAGCGAGGCTGTCGTGCACGAGGTCGTTCCACCGACGCGCTGGCGGCGCAGTTTCATGCTGAAGCGAGCGCTGCTCCGCGGGCGAATTTCGCTGCAGCATCCCACCGTCGGCCTTTCCGCCATCGCGAAGTCGGCTTTCGCCGTGCCTGTTTATGCCGCCGCCCTGCCGCTGGCCCTCATCACCGGACAGTCGCGATTCATGACGTGCCTCGTCAAGCTCTTCGATCATGCCGGCCGGCTCCTGGCATTTGTCGGCCTGAACCCCGTGACCGATCCGTACGTCACCGAGTGACGCCGTGACTACCGACAATTTCACGATCCTTCCCGACGATCTGATCCTGGTGACCGGCGCCGCCGGGTTCATCGGCCGGCGAGTGGTCGAGCGGCTGCTGGAGCGCGGATTCCGCAACGTGCGCTGCCTCGCCAGGCGCCATCCGGGGCACGTCGCCGATCTCGCCCGCCGCCGTAACGGCGTGCGTGTCGAAATTGTCGAAGGCAACCTGCTGTCGCGGGCCGATTGCGCCACGGCCGCCGCCGGCGCCGCTGTCATCTATCACCTCGCGGCCGCCCGCGGCGAAAAGTCCTTCCCCGACGCGTTCCTGAATTCCGTGGTGACGACGCGAAACCTCCTCGACGCGGCCCGCTCGGCCGGGAGCCTGCGGCGGTTCGTCAACGTGAGCTCGTTCACGGTCTACGCAGGAACGCCTCGCCATCGATCGCGGCTCCTGGACGAGTCGTGGCCGGTCGAAGATTCTCCCGAGTCGAGAGGCGATCCGTACTGCTACGCCAAGGTCAAACAGGATGCGCTCGTCGCCGATTACGGCAGGCAATTCGGACTGCCCTACGTGATCGTCAGGCCGGGCTACGTGTACGGGCCTGGCAACGAGGCAATCACCGGGCGTGTCGGCATCGGGACGTTCGGCATCTTTCTTCATCTCGGCGGGCCGAACACGCTGCCGTTGGCCTATGTCGACAACTGCGCGGAAGCCATCATCCTCGCCGGGCTGAAGAGCGGCATCGACGGCCAGACTTTCAACGTCGTGGACGATGACCTTCCGTCCAGCCGGCAGTTTCTGAATCTGTACAAGCGGAACGTGCGCCGCTTCCGATCCATCTACCTGCCCCACTCGATCAGCTACGCGTTGTGCGGAATGTGGGAATGGTATTCCGGCTGGTCGGAAGGACAGCTGCCGCCGACGTTCAATCGCCGGAGCTGGCGCGCCTACTGGCAGCGTACGCGATACAGCAACGACAAGCTGAAGACAGCGCTCGGCTGGAAGCAAAGAGTGACGACGTCAGAGGCGCTGCAGCTCTACTTCCGGAGCTGCCGTGAGAAGGCCGCGCATGCTTAGGGTCGCCATCATCGGGTGCGGCAAGATCGCGGACTCGCACGCCGCGCAGATCCAGCGGATCAAAGGCTGCAGGATTGTCGCGGCCTGCGACCGCGAACCGTTGATGGCGCAGCAACTCTGCGACCGGTTCCGGATCGAGCGCCACTTCACCGAGGTCTCCGATCTTCTCTCCGACATGCGCCCGGACGTCGTCCACGTGACGACGCCCCCGGCGGGCCATTTCGACATCGCCCGGCTGTGCCTCGAACACGGCTGCCATGTCTATGTGGAAAAGCCGTTCACGGTCGGCGTGGAAGAAGCCGAAGCGCTCATCGCCCTCGCCACGGCGAAAGGCGTCCGAATCACGGTCGGCCACGACGACCAGTTCAGTCACGCCGCGAGACGGATGCGCGCGCTCGTCAACCGCGGGTTCCTGGGCGGCGCCCCCGTGCACCTGGAGAGCATCTACTGCTACGACCTCGGAGGAGCTCATTACGCGAAGGTGCTTCTCGGCGACAAGCGCCACTGGGTGCGAACGCTGCCTGGAGGTCTTCTCCAGAACATCATCAGCCACGGGATCGCCAGGATCGCGGAGTTCCTCAAGTCCGACTCGCCGCGCGTCATGGCGTCGGGGTTCGTCAGCCCGATGCTCAAACGCATTGGCGAGCACGACATCGTCGACGAATTACGGGTCGTGATCGTGGACGACGAGCAGACGACCGCATATTTCACGTTCTCGTCACAGATGCGTCCGCTGCTCCATCAGTTCCGGGTCTACGGGCCGAAGAATGGCCTGGTCCTCGATCAGGATCATGAAACGGTGATCCAGCTTCGCGGCGATCGGTTCAAGAGTTACGCAGACAAGTTCGTCCCGTCCCTCATCTTCGCGCAACAGCACATCGGCAACGCCGCCACGAATGCAAGAACCTTCCTGGCGCGCGACTTTCAGATGAAGTCCGGCATGAAGCACCTGATCGAATCGTTCTACGAGTCGATCGTTCTGGGCGCTCCAGAGCCGATCCCATACCGGCAGATCCTGCTGACGTCGAGGATCATGGACGCGATCTTCGACCAGCTCGCCGGAACACGATACGACGACTGGCCGAAGCCCGTCGATCCGGTTTCGACGTGGCTCGAGACTTCGGATCGACATTCGACGGAGGTTAGATAAATCTCATGGACAGATCTGATGTCGCCATCATCGGCGCCGGGCCCTACGGCCTTGCCGCCGCGGCTCATCTCCGGCAGATCGCCGGGCTTGATATCCGGCTCTTCGGCGAACCGATGTCGTTCTGGGAACGACACATGCCGCGCGGCATGCGGCTTCGATCGCCGTGGCTGGGTTCGCACATCGCCGATCCCGAACAACGCTTCACGCTCGACGCCTACCGCGACGCGGTCGGACCCGCCGGGCTCGCGTATCCCGTGCCCGCGACTGACTTCGTCAAATACGGCCGCTGGTTTCAGGAGCAGGCTGCGGTACCGGCTCATCGGAGCAACGTGACGCGCATCGAGTCCGGCCCCGGCGGATTTCAACTTTCGACCGAAGAAGGCTGAACCTTCTTCGCGCGCCGCGTCATTGTCGCCGGCGGCATCCAGCCGTTCGCGCACCGCCCGGAGATGTTTCAAGGCCTTCCCTCGTCGCTCGTCAGCCACACCTCGGAACAGATCGATGTAGACAAGTTCCGCGGCAAGAACGTCACGGTGGTCGGCGCTGGTCAAAGCGCGCTGGAAGCCGCGGGATTTCTCGCCGCCGCCGGCGCGCAGGTGCAGGTGCTGACCCGCAACGCGTCGGTGCACTGGCTCGGCCGCCGGCCGTGGCTGCATGGCAGGGCGCTCGGCTGGCTGCTCTACGGAAAAGGCGACATCGGACCGGCAGGTGTGAGCCAGATCGTCCAGCGGCCCAACCTGTTCCGCCGGCTGCCACGCCGTCTTCAGGCGTGGTGGGGGCCGCGAGCGGTCCGGCCCGCCGTATTGGACACGATCGTGTCGCAGGTGCAGAACCTCACGATTCGCGGTGAGCGCTTCCCGGTCGCTGCCGTGCCTTACGGCGATCGGCTTCGTGTCCGACTGAATGACGGCTCCGAATGCATGGCCGACCATGTCGTGCTCGGCACCGGCTATCGCGTGAACGTCGCGCGATATCCGTTTCTGTCGCCGGAGCTGATCCAGCAGATCGCGCGCGTAGACGGATACCCGCGGCTCGACGGCGGATTTGAAACGTCAGTGCCGTCGCTGCATTTCCTGGGCGCACCGGCGGCGTGGAGCTTCGGACCGCTGATGCGTTTCGTGGCGGGCACCGAGTTCACGGCACGGGCGGTTGCACGCCGAGTAGAGCGTGCGACGAAACGCAGTCGTGTCTCCGTACCGGCCCCAATGCTCAGCGACACATCCAGCGCAAGGCGCGCGTCGTGAAATCCATCGGTGCGCTCGTCGTCGGCGGCGACTACCAGGGCCTTGGCATCGTGCGCAGTCTCGGCCGCCACGGCGTGCCCGTCTGCGTGATCGACGATGAACAGTCCATCGCGCGGTTTTCACGGTACGCCACCTACTCGGTCGGCACCTCGTCGCTCCGCGAAGAGCAGCAGACGATCGACACCGTCCTGGACGTCGGACGCAAGTTTGGCCTTCACGGCTGGGTGCTGTATCCGACGCGAGACGAAACGGTCGCGGCATTCTCGCGACACCGGGCGGCGCTCGGAACGTACTTCCGCGTCCCGACCCCGGAGTGGAACACCGTCCAGTGGGTGTGGGACAAGCGGCTCACCTACCGCCGCGCCGGCGAGCTCGGCATTCCCACACCGCGGACGTGGTATCCCCTCAGTGCGGAGGAGCTCGAGGAGATTCCCGTCAGCTCTCCTCTGGCGATCAAGCCTGCGATCAAAGAGCACTTCATCTATGCGACCAAAGCAAAGGCGTGGAGAGCCAATACACGCGCCGAGCTCGGTCAGCTCTTCACTCGTGCGGCCGCCGAAGTCGGTCCCGGCGAGGTGATGATTCAGGACCTGATTCCCGGCGGCGGCGAGCAGCAGTTCGCCTACTGCGCCTTCTTCAAGCAGGGGCGCGCGCTCGCCAGCATGGTGGTTCGCCGGCGGCGCCAGCATCCGCCCGAGTTTGGCAGGGCGAGCACGTTCGTCGAAGCGATCGAGCTGCCGATCCTGGAGACGCTCTCGGAGCGCTTCCTGCGCGCGATCGACTATTACGGTCTCGTGGAGCTCGAATACAAACTGGATCCGCGCGACGGTGAGTACAAGCTGCTCGACGTGAACGGCCGAACCTGGGGCTATCACACGATCGGCTCCGGCGCGGGCGTCGATTTCCCGCACTTGCTGTTTTCGGACCAGATGGGGGCGTCCATCGAGCCACGGCGCGGACGCGCCGGCGTCAGCTGGATCAGGCTCGTTACCGACCTGCCAACCGGCTTTGTCGAAGTGCTGAATCGACGGCTCGGCTGGCGGGAGTACCTCCGATCGCTGAAGAACGTTCACGTCGAGGCCGTCTTCAACCGCGAGGATCCGCTCCCTGGACTGATGGAGCTTCTCCTCATCCCCTACCTGACTGTCAAGCGAGGTTTCTGACCCGTGCAAAGCTGGATGCTGACCGGTCTCCTGCTGGCGATGGCCACTGCCCTTCCGCTTGCGTGGAAGTGGCAGCTTGGCGTTCGGCGCGCAGCGCTCGTCGTTCTGACGTTTGCCGCGGCCGGCGCCGTGATCGTTCAGTTCGCGCGCACGCGTCTTGCGCTCGGCGACCTCACGAGCGCAGGCGCTCTGTGGCTGCTGGCCATCGGCGGATCGTGCGCGCTGCTCGCGTTTCGGTTCTATCGCGATCCGCAGCGGACCGCCCCCGAACGAGACGACGTCATTGTCAGTCCCGCCGACGGCATCGTTGTCTACGTTCGAACGAGCGATCGCGGCCTGTTGCCGGTGTCTGACAAACGAGGCCGCCGCTACCCGTTGACCGAGCTCACCAAGACCCGGCTTCATCAGGACGATGCGGTCGTGATCGGCATCGCGATGAACTTCGCCGACGTGCACGTGAACCGATCTCCGCTTCAGGGGCGAGTCGTCTTCCGACGCCATTTCCCGGGACCGTTCGGCTCGTTGAGAAAACCGGAGGCGGTCTTCGAAAACGAACGGGCCACGACGGTCATCGAGGGACGTGGCCTGCAGGTGGCGATCGTTCAGATCGCGTCGCGCCTCGTTCGCCAGATCGCGCTCTTTCTTCGCGAAGGCGAAGAGGTCGCGCTGGGTCAGCGGCTCGGCGTCATCCGCCTGGGCTCGCAAGTGGATCTGGTCATTCCAGCCCGTGAGGACGTGAGGATCACGACCAAGGTCGGCGAGCGGCTCCGGGCGGGCGAATCGATTGTGGCCGTCCTCCAGACGGAGCAGGCCCGGCGGGTCGTCCGGTCGGTTGATTCCCCCGTCGCCGAGAGTCAGCAGAAGCTGCAGACCACCGGCGCCATCGTGATCGGCGAACACTGCCGCGGCCTCGGGCTCGTGCGCAGCCTGGGCAGGCACGGCATTCCGGTCTGGGTCCTGGAGCCGGAGGGCGAGCTGCTGGCGTCAACGTCACGCTACTGCCGCAATCGCCTGCCGTGGCCGCGGGGCACGGACGCCGAACAGATCGACTACCTCTGTTCCCTGCACGCCCGGCATCAACTCGACGGATGGACGCTCTTCCCGACGAACGACGAGACAACCGCACTGCTTGCGCGTCATCATGCCGAGCTCGCCACCCGGTTCCGGATGACAGTCCCCTCGTGGGATGTGCTGGCGTGGGCCTACGACAAGCGTCTCACCAACCGGCTCGCCGCCGGGATCGATGTAGATTTTCCCAGGACACTCGACGTGGACGGTCACGAAGATCTGACGAGTGTCGACCTCAGATTTCCTGTCGTCCTGAAGCCGGCTTTCAAGAAAGGCGACAACCAGTTCACGCGCGACAAGGCCTGGCGCGCCGACGATTCGACCACACTGCGGACCCGCTACGACGAAGCGCGCGATCTCGTCGGCTCCGACGTGATCATGATCCAGGAGCTGATTCCCGGCGGAGGCCAGACCCAGTTCTCGTATGGCGCGTTGTGCGTCGAGGGCCGGGTTCTCGCGTCGGTCACCGCGCGCCGCACGCGGCAGTACCCGCTGGAGTTCGGTCACTCGAGCTCCTTTGTCGAGACCGTCGAGAATCCAGCCGTCGAGCAAGCGGCCAGCCGCCTGCTCGCGGCCATGCGATACACCGGCATCGCGGAAGTCGAGTTCAAGTACGACGGGCGGGACGGCCGCTACAAGCTGCTCGACGTGAATCCGCGAGCGTGGACATGGCACGCGCTCTGCGCCGCTGCCGGCGTTGACTTTCCGTATTTGATGTGGCGTTCCGTCCACGGCGAACCCGTGCCGGAGATTCGCGGGCGCGCGGGCGTCCGCTGGGTACGCATGAGCACCGATGCGCTGGCCGCGTGGTGCGAGATGTCGCGCGGGCGCCTGTCCTTGCTCGATTACTTCAAGTCGATGGCGCCACCGCTTCAGTGTTCGGTGTTCGCGTTCGATGATCCCGCGCCGGCCTTCATGGGACTTCCGCTCACCGCGCTGGTGCGTGCGAAGCGCCTCTTCGCCGGCACCAGTGTGAATATCGCCCATCGATCAGAAACAGAGCCGGGTCTGAAGACCCGGCCTACATCGGTATGAAAAAAGGACTTCTCATCGTGAACGCCGACGACTGGGGTCTGGACGCCGACACGACGGACCGGATCCTCGAGTGTGTCGAGGCTGGCTCAGTGTCGTCGGTCAGCGCCATGGTGTTCATGAAGGACTCCGAACGCGCCGCGGCGCTTGCCTGCGTCAAGGGCGTCGAAGCCGGCCTTCATCTCAACCTGACGACGACATTTTCCGCGGATGCCTGTTCTTCTCGTCTTTCGGAGCATCAGCAGAAGCTGGCCAGCTACCTGCGGCGCGGTCGCATCGCGGCCATCGCCGTTCATCCCGGTCTCGCACGCGCCTTCGAGTACGTCGTCAACGCGCAGATGGACGAGTTCCAGCGGCTGTACGGCTCGGCGCCCGAGCGCATCGATGGGCACCATCACGCGCACCTGTGCGCGAACATGCTCGCGCAACGCTTGCTTCCGGCGGGCACGCTCGTTCGACGAAACTTCACGTTCCTCTCAGGCGAAAAGAGCATCTGGAACCGTCTCTACCGCCGCATGGTCGACGGTCAACTCGCGCGGCGCCACCGCCTGGCCGACTTCTTCTTCTCGCTCCGGCCGCTCCGGCCCTCGAGCCGACTGGAGCGAATCTTCGGGCTGGCACGCGGGGCGGTGGTCGAACTCGAAACGCATCCCGCACAACCGGATGAATATCAGTTCCTCCGGAGCCCGGCCTTCTTCAACTGCGCAGGCGGCGCCGTGATCGCGCCGCCCTCGGTCTTTCTGGCGCGTCCTGCCGCCACGGGTGAACGATGAAGGTTTGCGGCAAAGACATTCTGATCCAGGGACGCGTGATCCGCATCGCCCGGCTCGCGGCGGAGACCTACGAGTTTCTGAGCGATCCAGGCGAGACCCTTGACGCGCTGAAAGCGTGCGGAAGGCGCATCGATCTGTTCACGTTTACACAGCAATTGCCGGACATCACCCCGCGCTACGCCCATCCGATGGAATTGGACAACCTCGCGGCGGTGCCGATTTCCACGTTCGAGCATTGGTGGAAGCATCAGATCAACGGCAAGACGCGAAACATGATCCGGCGGGCGGAAAGCAAGGGGATTACCGTCCGCGAGGTGCCCTTCGACGACGCGCTCGTTCACGGCATCAAGGCCATCTACGACGAGAGTCCGGTCCGGCAGGGGCGCTCGTTCTGGCACTACATGAAGGACGTGGAGAGCGTCCGCCGCGAAAACGTCACGTTCCGCGATCGAAGCGTGTTCCTGGGTGCGTTTCTCGACGGCTCGATGATTGGCTTCGCCAAGCTGGTAGGCGACGGCCAGGGCCGGCAGGCCGCGCTGATGCAGATCCTCTCGATGATCCGGCATCGTGACAAGGCGCCCACCAACGCGCTCGTCGCGGAATCGGTCCGCGCCTGTGCCGAGCGCGGAACCGGGTATCTCGTGTATTCGCATTTCGCTTACGGCCGGAAAGACCGCGACGGCCTCAGCGACTTCAAGCAGCACAACGGATTTCAGCGGATCGATCTCCCCAGGTACTACGTCCCGTTCACCGCTCTCGGCCGGCTTGCACTCCGGTGGCGACTGCACCACGGCGTCGCCGATCGCGTGCCAGAACCGATGCTCGCGCATCTCCGCAGGATGCGCGGCCGGTGGGCCGCTTCGACCACTTCGCTTTGAGACTTCCCTAGTCATGCCTGGAATCGTCGGCCTGATCACCAAGCGGCCTCGCCGCGACGCGGAGTCCGAGTTGACCCGCATGCTCGACACGCTTCGTCACGGGCCCCGCTATCTCACCGGCACCTGCGTGGACGAAGCGTCGGGTGTGTACCTGGGATGGAGTGTCCTGAAGAACTCCTTCGCCGATGGAATGCCGCTCAGGAACGAGCGCGGAAACGTCGTGCTCGTCTTTTCCGGCGAGGAATTCTGCGAACCAGGTACGGCCGCTCGTCTCATCCGGGACGGCCACGCGTTCGACGCGAACGGGCCGGAATACCTCGTGCATCTGGCGGAGGACGACGAGAATTTCCCCGCGGTCCTGAACGGACGGTTTCACGGACTGCTGATGGACCAGGGGCGCGGTACCGCGACTCTCTTCAACGACCGCTACGGGATGCACCGCGTCTACTACCACGAGTCGGCCGATG